>Ga0114129_10013555_pt1 | contig 11615 bp, 8 predicted proteins | sample RhiMetdeltSRZDD1_FD_80071 | JGI IMG/M metagenome (GOLD analysis project Ga0114129, IMG submission 80071) | Populus rhizosphere microbial communities from Tennessee, USA - Rhizosphere MetaG P. deltoides SRZDD1 (version 2) (version 2) | ecosystem: Host-associated > Plants > Roots > Rhizosphere >... | reverse complement strand
CTCCTCGGGAGAGTGGATCGCCTCGAGCTCGGCGCTGGTGCCTTTCAGGCCCAGCAGCCGCACCACGCGGTTAGCGCTCCAGTTGAGGAGGTCGGTAAAAGGGCGTGTTATCCACGAGAAGAAGATGAGCGGCGCGGCGATCCAGCGGCTGGTCCGCTCGGGATGGGTGATGGCCCACGCCTTGGGCGCCTGCTCGCCGAAGACGACGTGGAGGAAGGAGACGAGCGCCACCGCCACCGTGGATGCGATGCCGCCGCGCGCCAGGAAGTCGAGCGCGGGAGGTAGGGCCGCGAACCAATCGCGGAACACCTGCGCCACGGTATCTTCGGCGACGTAGCCCAGCAGGATCGAGGCGACCGTGATGCCCAGCTGCGCCGCGGACAGTTGGCGGTACAGGTCTTTGAACGCCGCCTGCACCGTCCGCGCTTTCCGGTCGCCGCGCCGGACCAGCGCCTCGATACGCGTGCGGCGGGCGGCGACCAGCGCGAACTCGGCGGCCACGAAGAAGGCGTTCGCCAAGACGAGCGCCAGTACCGCCAGCAGGCGGAGGCCGAGCGATTCCGAGCCAGGGCCGGGCATAGAGGCGGGAACATAGAGCGTGTTGCCCAGTGGCGGAACGGCCCGGTATTTTGAGGAAGAGGGACGAGGGAAGGAGGACGGGTGAGCGCCACGGTACCGCTGGAAGTCCAATGCACGCATCGCGCTCCGCTGCGGGAGGAGAGCCGGCGGCGGATGAAGATCGTGCTGGCGATCACGGCCGCGGTGATGGTGGCCGAAGCCGTGGGCGGGTGGCTCGCGCACTCCCTGGCCCTGGTCGCCGACGCGGGCCACATGCTGGCCGACGTGGCCGCGCTGGGTCTGTCGCTCGTCGTGACGGCACTGGCACAGCGGCCCGTGACGGCGGAGCGGACGTTCGGATTGCTGCGGCTGGAGATCCTGGCGGCGCTCGTGAACGGGGCGGCCTTGATCGTGATCGCGTTCGGCGTCGGCGTCGAGGCCTACCGCCGGTTCCAATCCCCCGCGCAGGTGCACGGGACGCTGCTCCTGATCATCGCAGGCGTAGGACTGGCGGCCAACGCCGTCGGCACCGCGATCCTGCATCGCGGCCACGACCATTCGCTCAACCAACGCGGTGCGTACCTCCACATCGTGAGCGACCTGCTCGGCTCGGTCGGCGCCCTGCTCGCGGGCGTGATCATCATCGCCACCGGGTGGGTGCAGGCCGATCCCCTGATCTCGGTGCTGATCTCGCTGCTGATCCTCGGCAGCGCCTGGCGGCTGGTGAAGGAGAGCACGGACGTGCTGCTCGAGGCGGCGCCCGCGCACATCGCCCTGTCGGACGTCCACGACCGGATCGCGTCCATCCCCGGCGTGGCGTCGGTGCACGACCTCCACGTGTGGACCGTCACCAGCGGGGTGATCGCGATGAGCGGCCACCTGGTCGTGCAGAACCCGGCCGACAACCAGCGGGTGCTCGAAGCCGTCCAGGCATGCCTGGGGGACATGGGCATCCGGCATGTGACCGTGCAAATGGAGCGGGATCCGACCTGCGAGTAGGTGATCCAGGCGCTTGTCTTTTCGAGACCACCTTCCTATACTGCGCCCCTCACAGACTGCGCCTCTCACATAGGTATCGTCAGGACCTAGCCCCTTGCAGATCCGCAACATCGCCATCATCGCGCACGTGGACCATGGCAAAACCACGCTGGTGGACCAGATGCTCCGCCAGGCGGGAGTATTCCGCGCCAACCAGCAGGTAAACGAGCGGGTTATGGACTCGAACCCGCTGGAGCGCGAGCGCGGGATCACCATCCTGTCGAAGAACACCGCGGTGACGTGGGGCGACACCAAGATCAACATCGTGGATACGCCAGGGCACGCCGACTTCGGCGGCGAGGTGGAGCGGATTCTCCGCATGGTCGACGGCTTCCTGCTGCTGGTGGATGCCGCCGAGGGCCCCATGCCGCAGACGCGCTTCGTGGCGGGGAAGGCGCTGGCGCTCGGCCTGAAGCCGATCGTGCTGGTCAACAAGATCGACCGCCAGGATGCCGAGCCGCTGCGGGTGCACGACGAGGTGCTGGAGCTGTTCCTGGACCTCGAAGCGACGCCGGAGCAGTTCAACTGTCCCTTCCTTTATACATCGAGCCGGGCGGGGACCGCCACGTTCGACCTGAAGGTCCCCGGGACGGATCTCAACCCGTTGTTCCAGACTATCCTGGACACCATCCCGGCACCAACGGCGGACCCCGATGGGCCGTTCCAGATGCTGGTCTCGACGCTGGATTATTCCTCATATCTGGGCCGGATCGCGATAGGCCGGATCGAGCGGGGCCGGGTACGGGTGGGCGAGACGGTCGCGTTACTTCCGCTGGGTGAGCCTGGTCCTTTGGGGGATGCACCGTACGAGCAGGCCAAGGTGGTGAAGCTGTTTTCGTTCGACGGGCTGGAGCGGGTCGAGGTGCAGGAAGCCTCGGCCGGCGACATCGTGGCGCTCGCGGGCCTGGTCGGCGTCGAGATCGGTAAGACGGTCACGGCGCCCGACTATCTGGAGCGGCTCACCGGCATCGCGGTGGAGGAGCCCACGATCTCCGTGGACTGCAAGGTGAACGACTCCCCGTTCGCCGGGCGGGAAGGGAAGTACGTGACCGGCCGCCAGCTGCGCGATCGACTGTTCCGGGAGCTCGAGAAGAACGTGGCCCTGCGGGTGGAGGAGACGGACGATCCCCAGACGTTCACCGTGTCGGGCCGGGGGGAGCTGCACCTCGGCATTCTCATGGAAACGATGCGGCGCGAGGGGTTCGAGTTCCAGGTGAGCCGGCCGCGGATCATTCCGCGGGAGGGGCCCAATGGGGAGCGGCTGGAGCCGTACGAGGAGCTGATGATCGACTGTCCCGAGGGGTATCTGGGGGTGGTCATGGAGAAAGTGGGACCCCGCCGGGCGGAGCTCTTGGATATGCGAAACCCGGGGGTAGGCATGGTGCGGATGCGCTTCAAGATCCCCGCCCGGGGGTTGCTCGGGTACCGCTCGGAGTTCTTGACAGACACGCGGGGGACGGGGATCATGCACCACCGTTTCTTCGACTACGGTCCGTGGGCGGGGCCGTTGCAGGGGCGGAGTCGCGGGGTGCTGGTGGCGGACCGGGAGGGGGTGGCGGTGGGGTACGCGCTCTTCAACCTGCAGGAGCGCGGGACGATGTTCGTCAAACCCGGGGATCCTGTGTACGAGGGCATGGTGGTGGGGGAGAACGCCCGGGTGGGCGACATGGACGTGAACCCGTCCAAGGAGAAGAAGCTCACGAACATGCGGACGACCGCGTCGGACGAGATGATCATTCTGGAGCCGCCGCGGCAGGTGACACTCGAGCTGGCGCTCGAGTACATCGAGGACGACGAGCTGATCGAGGTCACACCGTCGTCCATCCGGCTGCGCAAGCGCGCCCTGGGCGCCACGGAACGTCGCAAGCTGGCGCGGAACGCGCGGTCGGTCGAAGAGTCGTAGCGGGAGAGGGAGTCGGGGGAAGCTCGTTCAAACAACAACCGCAACTCTAGCTGGGGGTGACAATGTTGTCCCGTGAGACGTCGGACTGGTCGCTCAAGCGTCGCGGCGACAGTCTCGGCGAAGAGCAGTTCGGAGACTTCGAAGAGGACAAGGACCTGGACGAGGACTTCGACGATGAGCTGGACGAGGACGAGCTTGAAGAGGAGGACCTGGACGATCTCGACGAGTACGACGACCTGGATGACGAATTCGACGACGAAGAGGACGATGAGTTCCGGCCAAAGAAGGGACCGGGACCGCGCCGGGACTGGGAGTGAGGGAGTAGGGCCTGTAGCTCAGGTGGTTAGAGCGCACGCCTGATAAGCGTGAGGTCAGTGGTTCAACTCCACTCAGGCCCATGACAGAAAAAAGACGTCGAGCAACGGCGTCGAGCAAAGACGTCTCGCGAAAACGTCAAGGCGTCGCGCAGCGGCGTCACGCAAAAGCGTCCGAAGCCCCGGTAGCCAGTTGCACGGTTGCCGGGGCTTCGTAGTGACCATCGCCTTCGAGATCCTTAGTGCTTATCGCCCCTGTCGCCCTCGTCGCCGAAGCTGTACGTCCCGTCCAAGGCCCAATTTCTCGGGCTCAGGAAGGTGATGACGACACTCGCGGTGAAGTGTTGGAACTTCCCCGTGCCGCCCGAGAACGATACGGTGCCCGTGCGCGTCACCCGATTGAGGTCCACATGACCGAACGCGACGTTGTTGCCCGGGCTTGGTGGCACGAGCGTTACGTCACTGATGAGCGCTGTAGCGGTGGCGGCGTCCGTGACAACATATTTGGTGCCGACGGGGATCTGCTTCAGGGTCGATACCGTGATCGTGCAGAACCCGCCCGCGAGCCCCGAGTACTGGTCGCAGTTCTTCTGAGCGTGGAAGGTTCCGGCACGCGGGGAGTCCTCGCGGTCGTCGTTCGCATCGCGGCCGGCGGCAATCACGCTGAGATTCTTAGTCTGGCTCATCGGGGCCGTAGCATCCTTTGCGCTACAACCGCCCGCCACCAGCAACGTGACCACCGGAAATGCAAATCGATACGTCATTTGAGCCTCCATGGAGATTCGCAGCCGGGCACGCATCGCGCTTGACCGGGCGGACACCGCTCTCCATGATAGGCCGTCCCCCTCAGCAGAACATCAGATAAAACTCACAGAGCTCGCGTAGCGGAAAAATGTTGACCCTCGAGCTTCTGGGAACGGTTTCCCTGCGCGACGAGACTCGCCCGGTCCCCGTAGGCCCGCAGCAAAAGCGGCCCTTGGGTCTGCTTGCGATCCTGGGCCTGGGCGGAAAACCAGGTCTCTCGCGCGACCGCATCGAGGCCTACCTCTGGCCGGAAAGCTCCGGCGCGCGGGCCCAGCACGCGCTCGATCAGACGGTCTACGCGATCCGACATGCGCTAGGAAGCGATGTCATACTCGCGACCGGACGAGAGCTCGGGCTCAATCCGGACCTGGTTCGGGTTGACGTCTGGGAGTTCGAGCAAGCGATTCGCGCCGGTCAGTGGACAGCGGCGGTCGGCCATTATAAGGGGCCGCTCCTGGACGGATTTCATTTTGCAGACAGCCACGAGCTCGAGTCGTGGATCGACGCAAACCGAGCGCGCCTGCGACTCGAGTATCAAAAGGGTATCGAATTCCTTGCCAACCTTGCGGCCCAAGCAGGCGACCATTCGCAGAGCGTGACGTGGTGGCGCAAGCTTGCCAACTCCGATCCGCTTTCAGCTGGCGCGACGAAGCAGCTCATGCGCGCTCTTGCCGCCGGCGGCGACCGCGCCGGCGCGGTACAGTACGCCCGGGTTTATCAGGAACTCGTGCGACAAGAGCTCGAGATGGAGCCGGATTCCGAGATCGAACATCTCGCCGTGGCCTTGAGCCGTCCCTCGATCACCGCGACCGCAGACGTTGCCGCGGCTCCGGTGACTCCAGCGGTCACGCCGTCCGTCGCCGCCTCGGCGCCAAGAGGCAACGAGCGTAGCCGTCGCGAGAAGGCGGTGTTGTACACGGTGATCGCACTCGCGATTCTGATTGCTGCCACCGCGATCTGGGGTTGGCTGCGCCCCGCACCGGCGAAGCAAGTCGTGCGGTCCATGCTGGCGATCGACTCGACCGAGGCGCTGGCTCCGGCTGCGCCCTGGTCGGGACGTCTTGCCATGTCGCCTGATGGATCGCGATTGGCGTACATCGGCAGTCCCCGATCGCAGCTCTTGATACGGGCCCGCAACCAGCTCCATGCGATCGCGGTGCCGGGGACGGAAGGGGCGAACACACCATTCTTCTCGCCTGACGGTCGCCAGGTAGGCTTCCTCAGGGTAAACATCGTTCAGATCGCCTCGCTCAGTGGGGGCCTACCGATCACCGTGTCGGATTCGCTCACAGGAACCGCCGGCGCGTCATGGGGACCAGATGGATTCATTTACGTTGACGCGAATACGACGAGAGCGGGCCTGCTCCGGGTTGAAGCGAAGCCAGGGGCAAAGCTAAGTTGGTTTACCGTGCTGGACACTGCGAGCGGCGAGTTCGATCACACCTGGCCCGACGTGTTGCCCAACGGCAAGGGCGTGCTGTTCACAGTGTTGTTCAACAGCAGGAAGGGAGTCGACCGTAGAACCTCGTATTCGATTGCCGTGGCCGACGTCCTGTCGGGGCAGCATCGGGTGATTGTGCACGACGCGATGTACCCGCGCTACGCGTCGTCCGGACACCTCCTCTACGTGACGGCAAACAGGACATTGATGGTCGTGCCCTTCGATCAGAACTCCATGAGAGTCACGGGCGAGCCGAGCGCGCTCACCGAAGGCATGCGCGTGGGACTCTGGGGTTCAGCGGACCTCGCGGTTTCGGCAAGAGGGACGCTCGTATACGCGACTGGCGCGGGACAGGGTAAGCAGGAGCTCGTGTGGGTAACGCGCGACGGGAAAGCGCAGGCGGTCGATCCCGATTGGCCGGGCGACTATTGGGGTTCCCCAGCCCTCTCACCGGACGGGAAGCGGCTCGCCGTAGCGAGGGTCGCTAATGCTGAGCCCATGAATATCTGGATCAAGCGGCTGGACCGAGGGCCTAGCGTCAAGTTGACGCTCGAGGGAAACGACAATTTTGGTCCCGCGTGGACACCAGACGGCAGATCCGTGACGTTCTCGTCGGGCCACGCGACAGGCGCAACCGATCTGTGGACCCAGCGGGCCGATGGCGGCGCACCGGCAGTGATGCAGGTTCATGAGAAGCGGAGCTTGTACAATGCGGGCTGGTCTCCCGATGGGGAATGGCTGATCTTCCGGACCGACGTAACGTCGCCGGGGTCAGGTGACATTCTTGCGATCCGGCCGGGAATCGATACAGCGCCGGTGCCCGTTGTGGCGACCGCATTCACCGAGATGGCTCCAGCCCTCTCACCCAACGGGCGATGGCTGGCGTATGTCTCGAACGAGACCGGCGAGGATGAGATCTACGTGGTGCCATTTCCCAACACGGGCGCGGGAAAGTGGGCGATTTCGGCGGGCGGGGGAACGGAGCCACTCTGGTCCCATCGCGGAAGTGAGTTGTTCTATCGCGCCGCCTCCGGAGACCTGGTGGCCGTCGCAATACATACTCAGCCGAGATTCTCGCTCGGACGCTCCGCAGCACTCTTTCCGGCTGCGGGATTCACGTCTCACCGATTCGGTCCGCAGTATGCTGTGGCGCCAGACGACCGGCGCTTCTTAATGATCCGGGCTGGCACACCCGACCAGCTGATCGTGGTGGAGAATTGGTTCGAGGAGCTCAGGGCAAAGTCGCGGAAGTGAACTAGCTCGAAGGCTCGCGGATTGTGGTGCTCAAGCGCCGAGCAGCTGCTTTACCGCGCGATCCGCTTCGCGAATCGAGTTCCGATGATCGCTGGCCCCAGCCAGATCCGTATTCGCAAACGCGATCCGACCGTGGGGACGATTCCGCAGGGTGTCCCTCCGCGCCGGCTCGCCATTGATGCCGAAGAAGAACCCCGGCTGCGGATTCACGTACGCGTGACCCCAGCGATTGAGAATGATGCCGGCGATGTCCCGGCGCGGATCGAATCCGCCGGGCGCGAACATGTCCGCGAGCTGCGCGCGGAATGCGCGCTCGTACTGCGTGAACGAGGTGCCGAGCAGCTGCGCGCGTCCCCGACTCCCCTGCTCGGCGATCGAGAGGCCGGGCTGTGCGAAGAGGACCTTGATGGTCAGCACCGTCGGTGAGTCAGGGCCGATCGTACGGGGCTCGTTCCCCACGAGCGCCATCTTCCGTACCGAGAGATAGTCGCCGAGTCCGCCGAACCAGCGGCAGCCCGACAATCCCATCTTGTAGAGGAAGCGCCAGTTGCGGACGGCGATGTTCGCCATCAGGCACGGCGAGCGATAGAACTGCGCGTACGCTTCGCGATGGCTGGCAGGGAGGTCATGCACGATGTGCTTCGCCGTCCAGCTGCCGCCCGCCACGACGACCGAGCGCGCTGTGACCTTGTAGAGTCGATTGCCCTTCACATACGTGACGACGACGCGCGGCGCGCTCGAGGGATCGCCGGCGTGCTCGACGCGGACGACGGTAGCATTGAGCCGCAGCCGTGTCGATTGGCCCGCGCGATCGAGCGCGCGGAAATCGACGCGATTCTGCCACACCGCGTCGACGGTGCGGGGACCGGCGAAGGCGTCGGGGATGAGCGTCTTCACCATCAGTCGCGCGAACCCGCCGTTGCCGTCGGGGAACATCTGGTCGCCGAGCTGGTCGTCGCCGTCCTCCGGAAACTGGTTCTCGATCGCGTAGTTGCAGTACGCCGACAGCACGTCGGGCCCAAGACCGTATCCACCGCCTTCGACTGGCGACAGAAACGTCCGCACCGTCTCGCGACTGATGTTGTGTCGCGCCATCAGGTGGTCTTCAAGCGTGATCGAGTCGAGCTGGCGCGAAATGGGGTCGCCTTCGGTCTGGGGTCGCGGTCCGTCGACGCGCTCCGTCCCCCAGCGCAGCAGCTCTGCCTTCGTGGCATCACTGATAGGCGCACCTTCGAGCTTCCGTGCCCACGGGTCCATCACCCACACGCCCCCCCCGCCTCCCGGGCGCTGGACAAACTGCGGTCCGAAGTAGAAGCCGTAGTTCCCGGGCGTCTCGTACGGCGAGTGAGCGAGCGGCATCTCCGGCGACGGCCCGCGCCACGTCTGGTAGGCGAACGCGGAGCGATCCATCCCGATCATCTCGTAGAAGCGATCCGTATAACCACCCTTGCCCGGTACCAGGAAGATCGCGGAACCCTGGTGCGCGGTGAGGCGCTGTCCGTCGACGAGGAACTCGTTGCGCTTCGCTTCGCCGCCAAAGATCGGGTGGTTGTCGATGACGAGGCAGCGTCCGCCTTTGTATTTCTGGAAGAAGATCGCGGCGGCGAGTCCGCTGATCCCGCCGCCGACGGCGACGAGGTCGTACAATTCGCCAGTGTCGATGGTGTTAGCGATACGCCCTTCGAACGCGCCATCGCGCATTGCGTGTCCGGCGCTCAGTACATCCCAGGTGTTGCCGTTGGAGTGTCGGTAGTCGCCAATCCCGCCATAGCCATTGAAACCGTCAGCGGGGGACGGGGAGATCGTTGACGCTTTACCGGGGAGGAGCAGCCCGGCGCCGGCGAGGAGGGTGCCGTTGAGGAAGTCGCGGCGGGAGATCGGCTCGTTGAGGCCGAGGCGATTGTCGCCGATCATTCCAGCTGCTCTGCTCGCTGTCTCATGGTAGTCAGGAAATAGCTGGCGCAAATCCACAGCAGCGTGACCGTGAGCCAGGCCACGAGCGAAGCGCTCAGGCCAAAGGTGCTGTTGGCCCCCGGCAGGGCCGATGGGACGATGTCCTTGGCATTGTTCACTGCCGAGTGTAGCAGCATGACCAAGAGCAGGCTCCCGTTGGTGCGCGCGTAGAGCCACGCCATGGCGACGGACAGCGCGGTCACCTGCAATACGAATACGAAGAATGACTGGCCGTACGTGTCGACTTCGGGAATGAAGAACTGCGGCAGGTGCCAGCAGGCCCAAATGACGCCGAGCAGGATACTGGCGCGCGCCAGCCCAAAGCGCGCCGCCAGGCGGGGGAGCGCGTACCCACGCCAGCCGATCTCTTCGCCCGCCTGGAACGGCGTCGACACAGCGATTGCTCCCAGGATGTAATACCAGGGCTCGTCGCCAAAGCGCGGCCATGCGCCCGTCGCGACGCGATGAATGAGTGCGGCGGTGAGCTTGATCGCGGGAATGTAGGCCAGGGCGAATAGGTACCAGCGTCCGGGCACCTGCCATTTGAGGACGCCACCCACCAGGGTCCGTACGCCGCTGTCCCCATCGGCCCGCGCGGTGAGCCACAGAGCCACTAAGGAGGGCGCGAAGGTGCCCAGCAGCAGCAGCACCACACCGAGTGGCCCGTACGCGGGAATCCGCGCCGCCACGACTGTGAAGAAGCACATCCACATCACGGCGTAGGTCAGCACGAAGAACCTGACGAGCGGCCCCCAGGGCTTCACGTGGGGTCCCTGCGTGCCAGGGTCCAGCGTCCGAATGAAAACAGCCGCCGTCGGCGGGCCACCGGGCGAATCGTCGAGGAAAAGATCATGTCAAAATGGTCCAGCACCCGGTCCAGGCTGAAAAACTCATTGGGCCGGTTGTCGTGGAAGTACGGTTCTGCGAGATACTGTCGATACAACGCGTCGTTCTCGTCGAGCTCGATGATCCGTTCAATCAGCGCGGCTTCGTTTGGGAAATCAAAGTAGTTGAGAAAGCTCTTCGGATTAAACTCACGATGGATCAACGGATTGCCCCAATAAATCGGCACGCACCGGGCCGCCATGGGTTCGACGATCTTTTCCGTCGTGTACCCCGGCAGGGAAGCGTTTTCGAAGGCGATGTTGAACTTGTAGCGTTTCAAGAACTCGATCTTGCCCGACGGCCCACCCGGCACCCGATACCCGATGTTATTGAACGCGCGGCCGCCGGCATCCACCTTCTTGTAGCGGCTGAGGCGCTGAAAGAAGGCGTTTCGTTTGCGGGTGGTTCTCGGGTGACGCGTGTTGCTGGCAATGAAAGCGCAGAAGTGAGTTTTGGCAGCCAGGATCTCGTCGAGATTATCGCGGTCTCGGAGCAGGATGTCCGGTTGGTAATAGAAGGAGTAGAGCGGCCAGCGCAGGTGACGCGGGTCGTCCAGGTAATGGCAGGTGAACGCGTAATCACACGTCGTAAAGTCCGGGCGATGGGATTCGCCCGTGAAAAAAATGCGGGTGCAGGAATGCAGGCGGTGATGGTCCCCGAAGCTCGAATAGATCACGAAATCCGGCCGGTCGTGAAGCTCCACGGCATAACGCGTTTTCAGGAGGTTGTAGATCCGATTGTCGTCCTTCTGGAATCCGGGCCAGAAATCGCAGAAATCGATGCGAATGGTCTTCACGGTCTGTAGGGACGCGCGAAGACGGAGTCCCAGCTCGCCAGTGCCGGCTTCGCGTTCATGGCGCTGTCCGCCAGGCCCAGGTGCGTGAAGAGAGGAAGGATGGACCCCGGTGGCAGGGTCACGCCCGTGAGATCGAGATCGTAGAAGGTGAGCTGGAACAGGCCACGCCCGTTCGCCTGGCCCAAGAGCTGCACCTGACGGGCGATGTAGCGGGCCTGGAGCGCTGGGGTCGACACTACGGAGCCGACGGTGATCGAAGGCCATCCGCCTTCCACGACCAGGACCGGCAGCGTCGTGCCCTGAACGATGCGGCTGTAATAGTCGAGCGGGAGGTCCTCAGGGAGCGCGAAGCCGCCGAGGTACGGGTAGCTCGAGAGGCCGACCGCGTCCACAAACGGGAAGTCGGCCAGGTCCTGCGCGATTCCCTGATACAGACCGCCCGGGGTCAGTCGGCCCCACGTCGTTTCCACCTGCACGCTCACGTACAGCCGCGAGGGCAGGGCCGCGGCGCGGATCTGCGCCACGACGGCGTTGGCCATGACGACAAGCGCCTGATATACCGAGTCGGGCGCCGCCGCCCGGATGAGATTGGTCTCGGCCACGAGGCCGAGATAGTCGGGTCGCACCTTGTTCGCGACCGCGAACACCCACTCACGATACAGCCGCTGG
>Ga0114129_10013554_pt1 | contig 11616 bp, 7 predicted proteins | sample RhiMetdeltSRZDD1_FD_80071 | JGI IMG/M metagenome (GOLD analysis project Ga0114129, IMG submission 80071) | Populus rhizosphere microbial communities from Tennessee, USA - Rhizosphere MetaG P. deltoides SRZDD1 (version 2) (version 2) | ecosystem: Host-associated > Plants > Roots > Rhizosphere >... | reverse complement strand
TTTCAACTAGTTTGCAATAAGCTAAATTGGTCGATCGTTAAAATGGTTTTAAGCAACTTTAACATCGTCCAGAATTGAGAGACTAATCGATTTAAATGCTCGTAAAAGACACTTTATGGAGCCGTACATTTATATCCTTTTCAACAGCTTAGTCTAAGTGAACCTCTATTTTGTAAAACGTAATTCATTTTTAACATGATTTTTCTGCGTTCATTTACAGGACTTAAAAATTTACCTAGTGGAATTACAATACGCAAAAGTACAATAGGTGCTACGAAACAACAGGTTACAATTAGTTTTTTAAATATGAAAACAGTGGATTGAACCGAGAAATTTTGTTTACTTTCTGTATGATGTGAATCTAGATTTAGAATATCGACTCCAAAAAACTAACCTAGCTCGCCAAATTTTGTTGTCTTCACAAACTATTGCTCATTATAACCTAATTTAGCACAGGCATACTTTTAACCATCATTGCCAGGTTGATCAATACTAGACTTGGGTGAATTAGAACCCTGACAGACATTTGCAAGATCGCGCTAGTACAGATGAAATCCTCAACAAACAAGAGTGAGAATCTCAAAAAGTCCGTCGATTACATTAGAGAGGCTGGAAAGAAAAAGGCGCAGCTAATATGCTTTCCTGAATTTCAAATGGCCTATTCTCCTATTGGACAGTCAGCCAAAGAGCTTTTATCAATTGCGGAGAATGTCCACAAAGGGCAATTCATCTCTACTCTCTGTAGAGAAGCAAGACGCTCTCGGCTAAATGTTATAGCTACTATTTATGAGAAATTAAAGCCTGAACAAAATAAATCCAAGTATCATAATGACAGAGTTTCAGATACCGCCGTCATGATAACAAATCAAGGGCAGGTAAAATCAGTATACAGAAAGCTCCATCTTTATGACGCCCTAGGATTTAAAGAGTCCAACAAACTTGCTAGTGGGAACAAGATAATACAGCCATTTAGAACTCCCGTGGGGAAAGTTGGACTAATGATTTGCTACGACATCCGATTTCCTGAAATGTCAAGAATATTAGCATTGGCTGGAGCTGAAATACTTGCAATTCCATCTGCATGGGTACAGGGGGTTATGAAAGAAGAACATTGGCAGATAATGCTCAAAGCAAGAGCTATTGAAAACGGGTGCTACGTTATTGCTCCAGATCAGATTGGAAACATATTTTCTGGTAGAAGCATGGTAATTGATCCTTTTGGGATTACATTGTTAGATATGGGGGCCAAGGAGGGTATGGAAATCATCGAAATTGATCGCAATCGCATAAAGTCTGTAAGAAAATCATTGCCCTTGTTAAGTAATAGGCGAATTGATGCCTATCATGATTTCGATAACTTGCTTGCTTAGTATTTATGCTCTCAAGGCTTCGACTTACGATTTTCAACCCTTGATTCACATTTTGTGTTGACGCAGAAATTCCATGTTTTTTCCCGCCGATAGTAGCAGGTCAAAGTTGGCCAAGCACATTTGGGGCACGGTTCTTTACCTGTCAATAACTTGCCTCTCTGCGGTAGGGGCGCAGATGCCTTACAGCCACTTATTCTATATTGGGAACATACAATGAATCTTTTTCTTGTCTTTGGTGACTTAATAATTAACAAGCTGCCCTTGTGACAAAGTGGGCACATTCCCAAAGCTAGATTTTCTCTATTCGTTCTCTCAACAGCGTCGGTGAGCTCTTTTCCGATTGTAGACGCATTAGTTCTGATTTTTTCAATCACCAAACGCATTGCTTTGACAGCTTTTTCCATAACCTCCTTATCCTTAATCTTGCCACTTTCAATTTTTTCGAGCTGCTCTTCGAATATCTTTGTCAAGTCCGTGGATACTACGGAAGGAATGAACTTTTTCATGACTTTAATTACTGCAAAGCCCAGTAGTGTGGCCTCGAATCCTGATTTTCCTTGGCTAACATAATCTCGCTTGATTAAGGTACTGATAATTTCGGCCCTGGTAGATTTTGTGCCAAGTCCATTCCTTTCCATTGCCTCCAACAATGTAGCCTGATTATATCTAGATGGACCCTGTGTAAATTTTTCGGCTCTCCAGATTTTCTGAACCTTAACTTCATCCCCTTTCGTTGCTTGTGGTAAGAATGATTCTGACACATGAAAATATGGCTCATAGAATTTGATCCACCCTTCCTGAACTAGTTTTCTACCTTCAGCGATGAACGAATGACCTCTCACATCGAATACTATTGTAGAATCTTGCCAGGTTGCTGGTGGTCCAAATGTTGCCATAAATCTCTTTACTATTAAATCGTAGATTTTGGATTCAAGAGTGTTTAATTTCTTCTTCGATCTCTCTCCAGTCGGGTAAATTGCCGGATGGGCGGGATCATCTTTGGGACCATTTGTTGGTAAAAGATTCTCTTTATTGATCAAAGAATTTGCACTCTCACGATATTCGCGATAATTACTAGATAGTTTAGACAGAATCTCTTTGTAGCCTATTGATTTTGGTAGTCGCTGACTTGAAGTCCTCGGATAAGAAATTAATGCATCAAGATAAAGTGATTCTGCCACAGACACGGTCATGCTAGGAGTAATTCTAAATGCCCGATAGGCATTCTTCTGTAGTTCACCCAGATCGAATGGGGACGGGGCAATGACAGACTTATTTTTTATGCTAACATCCTCTACAACACCATCTTGTTCATTGCACTCATCTACTACAGTTGTAGCCTCAGCAAGAGTTGCTATATTTTTTGGCGAGTAAGTAGCCCTGATTATTTTACCGGATATGCCAAAATCTGCAAGTACATTCCAATAGGCTTCTGGAACATGGGAATTGATTTCAATTTCTCTCTTAACAACTAGAAATAAGGTTGGACCTTGCACTCGCCCTATAGTGATGTTTGTGTATCTTTTGTAGTCTCTGTGATTTAAGAAACAATTTGAAAGCGCCCGCGATAGATTTATTCCAAAGATAAAATCAAGATTGTGCCTAGTTTTTCCTGCATTGGCTAGTCTAACTTCTGGTTCAATTAGATTTTCAAAAGCTTTCTTGATTTCATAGTCAGTAAGGGTTGAAAATCTAGCTCGCCTAGATTCCGCATACTTATTTTTGCAAGCATACTGTAATATGTTGTAACCAATAAGCTCTCCTTCAATATCGTAATCACATGCGTGAATGAATCCTGAAGCCCTTTTGGAGACCTCTGATATTTCTGTTAAGATCAGGTCTATTCTGGTCCAATTCTTAGAACTAGCAAGACGCTTTGGGCTCCATTTTAAGTCAAATACAGGATAGGTTCTGCGATTCTTTTCTAGAGGAACCAAATTATACAGATGACCCAGGGCCGAACAAATGACGTAGTGTTCCATAGACTTTGATTCTGTGTCAAAAATTGGCACTCGCGATCGAGTATTTATTGCTCGGATGCTTTTATCACCTAGAATCGCTGCAAGCCTTCTTGCTGCTGCAGGCTTTTCACAAATCACAAGCTTATAAATTCCAGATATGGTGTTCATTTGCATGTAACCAAGTTGATTACCGCGTCACGACAAAGTAAACATGACGGGAAATTTTAGCTTTCCATCGATTCTATCTAGTGGGCCACAGATTAATTTCGATTAACCAAATTTTAAGGGTACATTTGGCGTGTGAAAGATGGGAAGGTGTTAAAACTCAAAACTTGAATTTATATTAACGATTCATTACTAAATATTATCAATGACTTTACAATTCGCATCAATATTGTCTAACCTTTTTATATTCTCTGGACTATTTTCCAATAAATGACAAATAGTGTATGTGTTCTTGGTGCGGGCAGTACTAAATACGGCAAGCTTAACGAGGACATAATCGAAATAGCATTAAATGCCGCTAAAGGAGCTATTGACTCCGCCGGAATAACACCAAAGCAAATACAATCAGGATATATTTCTAATGTCTTTGGAGTTGCCGATAAACAGGTTCACATGGCACCAGTGTTAATGAGCAATCTTGGAATCCCCGAGGTTCCAGGTCTAACCATTGAATCAGCATGCGGATCGGGCTCCGTTATGTTTAGAGAGGCTTACGCTAACGTCAAAGCTGGATTCTATGACTGCATCCTCGCCTTGGGTGTTGAAAAGGTTACTCACACGGGAACGGCTCAGAGCACAACTCTGTTCTCTTATTGCTCGGATTTTTTCTACGAAGGTGGCAATGGCGCTTCATTCCCCGGGCTATTTGCTTCTATTGCTCGCGCCTATATGACTAAGTATAAAGCAACAGAAGAAGACTTGGCACATGTTGCAGTAAAGAATCATGAGAATGGGATCCTCAATCCAAAGGCGCATATTAGAAAAAGGATCACAGTTGATGATGTTTTGAATTCTCCAGTTGTGGCCTCGCCGCTAAAAGTTTTTGACTGCTGCCCATTTTCGGATGGAGCTTCCGCTGTGATACTATGCTCGGAGGAATTTGCCAAGAAATCCGGGAGACCTTACGTTAAGGTAATTGGGTCTGGGAGAGGTGCCTCACCAGCGGCTGTCCAAGGAAGAGAAGATATTGCAACGATTCCAAGCACAGTAGCAGCTGCGAAGCAAGCTTATGACATGGCTGGAGTGAAGCCAAAAGATATCGATTTTGCAGAAGTCCATGATTGTTTTACAATTGCAGAGATTATTGACGTAGAGGATCTTGGTTTCTTCAAAAAGGGAACAGGTGCACAGGGTGCAAGGGAGGGAGAAACAAGAAGAGACGGCAGAATCCCGATAAATCCATCGGGCGGATTAAAATCTAAAGGACATCCCATAGGAGCTACTGGCATAGGTCAGGTCGTAGAAGTTTTCGAGCAATTCACAGGAGGAGCAGGAGATCGAAGGGTAAAGGACGCACAAATTGCTCTGACACATAATTTTGGAGCTACCGGTGCAAGCGCCGCCGTTCACATATTTCAAAAAGTCTAAACTGGAGACTGTAAAAAGCAATGCAAGATCAACCAGCAACTAATACTCATACTAGATTCATAGAATCTGCATTAAACGGAAAAATATTAACTAACAAGTGTAAGAATTGCGGTAAAATCATGTTGGAAACGGTATACTATTGTCCATCTTGTTCAAAAACTGATTTTGAGTTACTGGAGTTTAATGGAATTGGCAATGTTGTCACTCATACAATACAAGCTGTAGCTCCTGAAGGGTTCGAAGATGTCGATTCCTATGCATGGGTTGTATTCCAAGTGGATGATGCGCCCATCAGAGCTTCAGGCTTTCTACCAGGCGTTAGATTGCCATCTGAATTGCCTATCGGATCGAAGGTTAAGGTGACAGGATATGACAAGAAGCATGGTCTATCGCTTCAGAAGGTTCCGGAGCACTAGCAAAATCTGAATAAGTACCTTGTTGGAAGTTTGGTTTGGTTATGCGGTCGCTCGTTGTTCCTCCATTGACTTCGGCATCTTATTTCTACCTACCAGGACAAAAGAAAATTATCACTTTTACTAGAATTTCTATAGATTAGCTTTATGACACTCTCTGGTCCATAGACTCTAACAATAACCCTTACATTCGGACAGAAATAATTCTTACTCAATGGAGCAGCACAAGCAATTTCAGAACGAGCTTACTAATGCTACCCAAGTTGTAAACAATCAAATCACCCGGCTGAGGCTGCTCAACAAGAAATTTTCTTCAATGGATTCTGATTTCCGAAAGCAAATAGCTGAAAGCATAAAAGCAGGTAATAATGCGCGTGCTAAAGTTTTAGCTGCTGAATTGGCAAACGTTCGAAAGGTACAGCACACGACTCAGAACATGGGTATCGCCCTTGAAGTAGTGGTATTAAGATGCTCGACTATTAACGAGTTTGCGAACATAATGGATACAATTACACCGACTGTTCAAATGGTTAAGGATATTCAAAGGGACATTTCAAAAGTTGTTCCTACTGCAAATGAGCTTATCAATAATGTCACAAATACAACTTCAGAAGTCCTTATGAATTGCAGTGTAAGCGATGATCTGGGTAAAATATCAACCCCGATGGATGAGGATTCATTGAAGATTCTCAGCGAAGTAGAAGAGCTACTCGAACAGGAAACGAAATCAAAATTACCAGAGGTTCCACAGGGTATTACGGTGGCTAAAAAGCAAGAGGAAGTAACCAGCGAAGTTTTAGTTGAAGCAAACAAGGTGCTTGTAGAAACATGAGAGAGCAAATCTAATTTCAGCCGAGATACGTTCGTTTATACTATTAGTAAAGAAATATTTACAAAGTAGTTTTAATTAGTTATTAGGATAACGGCAGCGGGGATCATTTGAGTCAGGATTCTATATCTCAATCTGAAATTAGACCAGGTGGCGTTCTTCAAACCGCATCGAGAAGAGTAAGGATGATTTTTTCTGTTATGGCAAGTCCAAACAGAATTGATATTCTTCGTATTCTAAATTCCAAAGGGCCCCTAACTTATTCTGAGCTAAAATCCCTTGCTGGATTTAAATCTAAGAAGGAGTCAGGGAAATTTGCCTATCATCTACGAAAGTTGCTAAGACAGTCTTTGGTTGCCTTGAATAAGGCAGAAAGGAGATACACCATAACTAATTTAGGAAAATTAGTCCTCAGTCTCGCTAGGCAAATAGAAGAGAGATCCATCATCGAGAGCGGCAAGATGTATGTGAGAACTTCGAGACATTCGATTGAAGAATTTAATTCAAACAGGATAATACAATCATTGGTTAGAGAGGCCAATATGCCTCTAGAACAGGCGCATAAAATTACCGAAGAAGTAGAAAATAAAGTCTACAAGTTCCAAACAGCATACCTTACCTCATCATTAATAAGAGAAACAGTAAATTCGGTATTGATTGAACATGGCTTTGAAGAGTACAGAAGCAAACTAGCAAGGCTGGGGTTACCCACTTCCGACGTAGTCGAGCTCTTTAGCGGCAATTCTAGTGGACGAAGCGAAGTTGATAATATACTGGCAGAGGCTTCTCACGCTGTTTTTTCTGAGAATCTTCTGTTCAATACGCTGCCAAAGGACATTACTGATATGCACCTTTCTGGCGAACTGAACATATCGAATAGCGGTCTTTGGGGATTTGTTCCAGACACAGTATTCTACGATTCGAAAGACCTAATCGAAAATGGATTCAATCCAAAAGGAAAATATCTGAACGTCTCACGAATTCTTCCCCCCACAAAATTGGAAGATCTCTTAACAATATTTCCAAGGATGGTATCAGTTCTATCCAGGGAGGCATATGCGGAAATAGTATTTGATAATTTTATTAGCACAATTTTCAACAATGTTGAATTCAACACTGATAATATTGAATCAACATTTGCAGCCACCTTGCTTGCCTCATCTATCTCTAGATCCTATATGCCGACTGGGTCTCCTACAGTTACAATCACTGTACCAGTAAGTCAGATTGATTCCAACATAGTGGGAGGATTATTGAGAGGCTATCTTAGGTACGTGGAGCATACTCCAGTACCAAGCATTGGGCTTGAGTTGATTTGCCAAGATCACGACTCAGTTCTCTCACATTCTGCGATAATCGGATCCATAGTCTTTGCCGGGGGTATGATTTCTGTGTCTAGAGGAGCGATACGAACTCATACTGGAGTTCTAAGAAACACAATTAATGACGCTTCAGGCTCTACAATAAGCTTACAGTCTCTTGCAGTAAATCTACCACGACTCGCGTACCAATCGAACAAGGATGAAACCTACTTTAGAGCTAGGCTGGCACTAATGTTAAAACCAGCTGTGACCGCTCTTGCAATTCGAAAGAAAGTTATTTCTGACATTATGAGAAAAGGAATACTTCCGACTCTTGCTCAGACAAGTCAATCTATGCAACTTGGAAAGACGAATCTCATTGTGAATCTAACAGGAACAAGAGAATCAGTTTATGATATTTTAGGACATGATACAGATGGAGAAGAGATTTTGCTGAAAGTTTTGCGAACAGCTGCCGATGTTGTAGCCGATAATGGCAGACAACAAGGAGAGGATTCAATTGGAATAGCAATGGTAGTCGATGAGAGTGCAAATCGATTAGCTTCCCTAGATGCAGAAAAATATGGCAAGATACAACAAACTAGTGATGCAAGGTTAGCGGGTTATTCCCAAGGAATGACTATCCTAGGTAAAGATATTTTAGAAGACAAGAAACTCATAAGCTCATCCTGCAATACAATTGATAGCTTACTCAATGGCGGTTTTTCAGTAAACCTTGATCTCACTGAAGTACCTAGTAATGACGCAAGTGCCACATTGAAAGCTGCCGATGATCTACACTTCTACAGATTGTTATACAAACATAAATTATGTTCCTCATGTGGGACAAGATGTTTAATTTCTCAAGAAAGATGTCAAAATTGCAAATCGACTTATCTGTCAGTGATTTATTAATGTAAAATCAATTAGTTTACACCTTTACTATAATATTTTTTAGTAAGATAACCCTTTTAAGCTAAGCTCTTTTTGTATAGGTCGGGATGGCTGGGGTTACTGAGGTAAATAATTCAAGTGAAAAAACTATAATGCAAATACGAAAGCGGGATGGAAGGATAGTTGAATTTAATCAGAATAAAATATCTAATGCTATTTACAAAGCATTGATAGCAGTAGGTAAGCAGGACTATTTACTAGCTGAGAAGCTTTCAGAAAAAGTCTTTCAAAAGATGGTTCAGCAACGATACGGAATTGATAGTGCTGCTATGATTCCAAGTGTAGAGGACGTTCAAGATATCGTCGAATCAATTCTGATCGAAGAGGGACTGTCTGAAACGACCAAGGCGTATATTTTATACAGACACGAGAGACGCAAAATTAGAGATGAAAAGATGAAAATTTTAAACAAGAGAGATCTGGACGAAGTTGACAAGGCTTTTGACCTAAATTCGTTACGAGTACTCGCGGCTCGTTATCTACTTAGGGATAACAATAATGAAATAATTGAAGGACCCAAATTAATGTTTGAACGGGTTGCGGTCCTAGTGTCAATTCCCGACATGTTACATGACACAAGAGTATTTTCTTCTGCAGGGGGCGTTTCACAGAATATAGAAGAGGCACGAAAATACTATTCAAAAATTGACGATTTTGATATGAAGCTAAAACTTGGAGATTATTACCTTAGTAGGTATCATTTCGAAGCCATGATTCGTCATTTCATTTATCTGGCGGAGCTTGGACACATGAAAGTAAGCTTCAAAGAACTCCTTCGCATGATAGCTGATGGCAGTATGTCGTCATATTCCGAAAGAATATCAGAATACTACAATCTCATGGTTTCTAGAGATTTTCTGCCAAATACCCCAACTCTTATGAATGCTGGAGCAAAGTTGGGACAGCTATCTGCATGTTTCGTTCTTGACATACCGGATGATATGTCAAAAATAATGAAGTCATCCACTGATGCTGCTATGATATTCAAGTCAGGTGGCGGCGTCGGAATAAACTACTCTGATTTGCGTCCAGAAGGTGATATAGTTGCTTCAACATCCGGGGTAGCTTCAGGACCAACTTCGTTTATGCGAATTATAGATACAATTACCGATGTAGTAAAACAAGGTGGAAAACGACGCGGAGCAAACATGGGAATTTTAGAGGCATGGCATCCTGATATCGAAAAATTTGTAACCGCAAAGACAAAGCCTGGCGTTTTCGAAAACTTTAATGTGAGTGTCGGAATTTGGGATGATTTCTGGCAATCATTAGTGAATAAGGACAACCACAGGTACACTCTGAAGAATCCAAGAACACAGGAGCCCTTAAGTCAAATTGATTCACATCAATTATTGGACCTTATTGCATTTAGTGCTTGGAAAAGTGCTGAACCAGGCGTGATATTTTTTGATAACATCAACAAATACAATCCGTGCCTTGTAGCGAAAAATGGGCCGTTGCGTGCAACAAATCCGTGCGGTGAACAATCCCTATACCCCTACGAATCATGCAATCTAGGGTCAATTAATTTGGCAAACTTTGTTAAAAGGAAAGCAGATGGCATGTTTGAATTTGATTGGCAAAGATATGAACAGGCAGTCCGCCTGTCTACTAGATTTCTCGATAACGTCATAGATATGAACAAGTATCCGGTCGAGGAAATTGATTACAATACTAAACTAACCCGAAGGATTGGACTGGGAATTATGGGCATTGCTGACCTCTTATTTATGCTACGGATTCCATACAATTCTAAAGAAGGCTATGAATTCATGAACAAATTGGCTGAAGCCATTTCTTATTTTAGCATGGAGGAAAGCGTTGCAATCGCCAAGTCAAGGGGAGCATTCCCGTTATTTAATAAAACAGGATTCGAAAATGGAAAGATAATTCCTGTAGCTGGCTATTATGAAATTCCCAAAGAATTACATTCATACGATTGGGATTCTCTAATCGAAAAGATAAAGCGACATGGAATCCGAAATTCATGGACCTCAACCATAGCGCCAACTGGAACATTATCAATGATAGCTGACACATCAAATGGAGTAGAACCGGTTTTTGCGCTTGTCTTTGAAAAACGTGTAACAGTCGGGAGATTCTTTTACACAAATAGGGTGTTTGAGAACATGTTGAAGGAAATGGGCCTTTATAGTGACGAGATATTGACAAAAGTTGCAAATAATTATGGTTCTGTTAGAGGCCTCAGCGAAATCCCAGAATGGATTCAAAAATCATTTGTTACGGCAATCGACATACATTGGACTGATCATCTGATGGCGCAAGCCGTGTGGCAAAAATGGATTAGCAATGCAATTGCAAAGACAATTAATATGCCGGGAGATGTCAACGTGGATGACGTTAAAGTTTCATATCTCTTATCACACGAATTGGGACTAAAAGGAGTCACGGTCTATAGAGACGGTTCTAGACACGAACAAGTACTTCACATAACTGGAAATGACAAGAAAGAGAAGAATTTTGTTGTCAAACCTAGCTCCTTCGTTGTAGATTACATTCGTAATAACATCAAAGAGAACTATGTCAAAGAACAACTTGAAAAAGTTTTCAAAGAGTCAGAAGCAAAAGAGGATCTTTTTGTCCATACTCTGGCCGAGGCCAAGAAGACGCTTCCACCAATGTCAACAACCGAATATACCGAAAGTGAGGCTTGTCCATCATGCAGTTCAAGACTGATCATTACTGAAGGTTGCAATATGTGTATTGAGTGTGGCTTTAGTAGCTGCGCCTCTGGATAGGAAACAGGTAATAGCTTATTCAGTCTTTGATGTAGAAACATAAAACAAATCTGATTGATGTAGCAAAGCATAGTTTCAGCCGCAGTATTCTCTACACTCCAAAACTTTGAGTTCCCATAGGTTCATATGAACTCTGTTACGAGCCTTAATAGTTGGGGATTTACAAATACGATGTATATCGAAGTCCGAATATTGGCTTATTTGTAAAATCAAATAATACGCTATTATGTGTTCCTTTTGGCTTTGCGGAAACCAAGGTCAAGAAACTTGAAGAATATCTTGGGGTTGAAAAAATGATTTATGTTTCGGTAGCAGGAACAAGATTAGTCGGCCCATTAACCGTAATGACCAATAATGGCATACTTCTTCCATCAACTGCTTCTGATGAAGAATTAAAGATTTTTAAAAATGCTAGTAAATTGAATGTTGAGAGATT
>Ga0114129_10013553_pt1 | contig 11616 bp, 9 predicted proteins | sample RhiMetdeltSRZDD1_FD_80071 | JGI IMG/M metagenome (GOLD analysis project Ga0114129, IMG submission 80071) | Populus rhizosphere microbial communities from Tennessee, USA - Rhizosphere MetaG P. deltoides SRZDD1 (version 2) (version 2) | ecosystem: Host-associated > Plants > Roots > Rhizosphere >... | reverse complement strand
GACATGGAGTCAGCGGCAAAGCGAATGGCGCGTGGAGATGCTGCCAGCGCGGCGGTGGACTTGATCGAGCAACTCGCGAAAGACAAGAGATGAGGGATGAAGGATGAAGGATGAAGGCAGAAACATAATGGGTCACGATTAGTAGCTATATTAATGAGAGCCGGGGAGTGCCACTAAAAAAGAGCTAAGAGCGAAGAGCGAAGAGCAAAATAGAAAGTACGAAGCCCAAAGAGCAAAGACCAAAGAGCAAAGACCACTACCAAGATGTTCCGCCGCATTCAACACGTTCACTTCGTTGGCATAGGTGGTATCGGTATGTCTGGAATCGCTGAGGTACTAATCAACCTTGGCTTCCGTGTTTCCGGATCTGATTTGAAGCGCTCTGCCGTAACAGATCGTCTGCAGCTAATGGGTTGTGAAATAAGTGAGGGACACACTGCAGAGAATGTGGGTCAACCGCACGTCGTCGTTCGCTCAACCGCGGTACGTGACGACAATCCTGAGATTATTGAAGCGCACCGTCGTTCGATTCCAGTTATCCCCCGAGCGGAGATGCTCGCCGAATTGATGAGACTAAAGCCTCACACGGTCGCCGTTGCCGGCTCACACGGCAAAACCACAACGACATCAATGGTCGCAACCGTACTCGGTCACGCCGGCCTCGATCCGACGATGGTAGTTGGCGGCGTTGTAGGTGCGTTTGGATCCAATGCGCATCTGGGAACCAGCGACTTGATGATTGTTGAGGCAGATGAAAGCGATCGTTCGTTCCTGATGTTGACGCCCACCATCGCGGTTGTCACCAACATCGATCGCGAGCACATGGACTACTACCACGACATGGATGACGTTCGAAAGTGCTTCGCAGATTTTGTCAACAAGGTTCCTTTCTATGGTTCTTCTGTGTTGTGCCTGGACGATCCAAACGTGCAGGCAATCATTCCACTTCTGGAACGGCGACGAATGACCTATGGCTTAAGCGCGCAAGCCGACGTTTCCGCTCATGGCATTCGTTACGATGATAACTTCGGTTCGACGTTCACCGTCTGGCGCGGAACTGATGTAATCGGCGAGGTGACGTTGCGCGTTCCCGGAATGCACAACGTCTATAACGCTCTGGCCGCGATCGCTGTTGCGTTCGAGCTGGAAGTCCCGTTCGAGCAGATTGCGGAGGCGCTTAGCAATTTTGCGGGAGCAGGCCGAAGGTTCCAGGCAAAAGGCGAAGTCAACGACATTCTCGTCGTCGATGACTACGGTCATCACCCAACTGAGATTAGAGCAACATTGGCGGCAGCCAAGTTGGGCTCAGGTGGCAGGCGCATCGTTGTGCTGTTCCAGCCCCATCGCTACACACGAACACACGATCTGATGCAAGAGTTCGCGCGTTCATTTAATAACGCTGATGCACTCTTTATTACTGATATCTATGCCGCGAGTGAGGATCCGATTGAAGGTGTAACAGCCGATGCATTGACCAACGCCATTAAGAGTTTTGGTCATAAAGATGTTCGCTACATCGGTCCGTTGGAGAATGCGGCTCCGGCTTTACGCGACTATGTGCAGCCGGGCGATCTTGTTCTGACGTTGGGTGCCGGTACGGTAAACCGCGTCAGTGACCAGTTACTTTCGTTATTGAAAGCACAAGCTCAGGTTAAATCGGTTTAAGAGTTATGCCGGCAGCAGAAGAAAAACTGACACTTGAAGAACGCGATAAGGCGATCGAGCGCATCGCGGCACAACTGGGTGTGCGCGCCGAACGCGGACGGCGTTTTGCAGAACTCACAAGTCTACGTGTTGGCGGCGCGATCGATTGGGTCATATCGCCCGAGACTGAGGAAGAGGCAGCAGCGATCGTTCATGAACTTGATCGTGCCGGGATTGGCTGGCGGCCACTGGGTTCAGGAAGCAACGTCCTGGCTGATGATGCGGATCATCATTACGTCGTGTTGAGCCTGAGCGAGATGAAAGGACAGGTTCGAATTGAAGGTGATCGGGTGTCTGTAAGTGCCGGATATTCGTTGCCGCGACTTTGCATCGACGTCGCACGGCAGGGCCTTTCAGGTATCGAAGGTTTGGGAGGAATTCCCGGAACTGTCGGTGGCGCGCTTTGGATGAACGCAGGCGCGTACGGTCATGAGATCGGAACTGTAACGGAGACTGTGCGTGTCGCACGTGAAGGACGTGTTGAAGAGATTCCGGGCGCAAGCGTGCAGTGGAACTATCGCCACACATCGTTTCAGGAAGGCGAGCTGCTGTTAGGCGCGACACTGAAACTTACGCCGGATGATCCCGAGGCAATCAAGGCTCGCATGGATGACGCGAAGAGTCGTCGCCTTGAGAGCCAACCGCATGGGGCTAGATCAGCGGGATGCTTTTTCAAGAATCCGCCCGCGGGCACGGTTGGTACAGGAAAGATCATCGACGAGATGGGCATGAAAGGCGCGCGTCGCGGGAGTGCTGTTGTTTCACCAGTCCATGCGAATTTCATTGTGACTGAAGGTGAGAACGCGCGCGCCGAAGATGCGCTGGCGCTTGCGGAAGAGATTCGTGAACGAGTCAAAAGGGAGCAGGGGATCGATCTCGAGTATGAAGTTGAGCTTTGGCGATCGCACAAGCCTGAAGCAGAAACTCAGGAGACTCCGGAGGCAAGTAAGACGGAGGAGCAAGAGCCATGAAGAATCAATTGCCGTCACAGAAAGTTGGGAACCGCAGCGGTATTGCTAGTAAGAATCGAAGCAGTGCTACCCAGAAACCGGCCCGACGTGATCGTGACTTCCACGATACTCTCGGTTCTCGTGTGCGAACGCTATTGGTCTACGCACCGCGAATAATCAAGCTGACCTTGTTCGTCGTTGGCACAATCATGGTGTTTCTTGGTTACCGCGCTGCTGCTTCGGCCAGCTTCTTCCAAATTAGAACGGTGGAGACTCGTGGGTTGAAACGAGCGTCAGCAGCGGCGATAGAGACAGCTGTTCGGCAGGATGTAAAGGAGATTGGTGTTTGGCGCGCAGACTTGTCGCAGATCAGCAATCACCTTGAACAGCTGCCGTGGATTCGGACAGCGGTAGTAACTCGCGTTCTACCCGATGGCATCCGTGTAAGAGTCGTCGAACGCGAACCGAGATTGGTTGTTCGCTCGTCCGCAGGACGATTCATTTGGGTAGACGACGATGCAGTGTTTCTCGAAGACATGAAGCCGACAGATCCTGTGCCGACATTCTTCCTGCGCGGCTGGAACGAGGATCAGTCGGCAACAGCGCGCCAGGAGAATGGTGAACGTGTAACGAAGTTTCTGGAGTTGGAGAGAGATTGGAACGGAAAGGGATTATCGGAGCGGGTAAGCGAGGTTAATTTGCTCGACCTTCGCGACGTGCGTGCGCAGCTAGCCGGCGATGATTCACAAATCGAGCTTAGGCTCGGTGCAGAGAATCAGGGACAGCGCCTGCCCAAGGCGCTGGACGTGTTGGATCGTCAGAGACAAACTCCGCGCGGCGCTTTCATCAGTTACATCGACGTAAGTCAGGGCAAAAGAGCAATCGTCGGTCTGAACACAGGCGGTCGCACTTTTGCTGATGCTGACAGCGGCAATTCGGTAAGCGACATCGCGTCACCATCCACCAGCGCCACAAAAGAGAAGGACGCGAAAGCTCGCGCTCAGGCGAAGAAAAATGAACAGAAACGCACATGATTAAGTTTTCCTCTGCGCAAGCGCTTCACTGGGACCGCGGACGTCTCGTCCGCAAACGCGTCGGTAGACGCGCAGGTGTTCGCGCTTCGCGCTCAGTTGCGGACGAGACATCCGCGGTCCCAGTGAAGAGGTTGCGGATTTCGGAGCACCGTTAGATGGCAAAGCGCACGCAACACACAATCGGTCTCGATATAGGGACAAGCAAGGTGACGTGTATTGCCGGTGAGCCAGGCGAAGGTGGATTGCTTGAAATCGTAGGGATCGGAGAAGCGGAAGCTCGCGGATTACGAAAGGGAGTGATCGTAAATCCCGACGCTGCCGTCGACGCGATCAAAAGAGCTGTCGAAGAAGCAGAACGAATGAGTGGCTTAGAAGCTGAGGACGTCACGATCAACCTGGCCGGGTCTCACATCCTGGGATTTAACGGCCAGGCCATCGTCGCTGTATCTGGACGTGATCGCGAGATTGTTCCTGATGACGTACGACGCGCAATCGATTCTGCATGCGCCATACAACTTCCCGCTGGGAGGGAGATTGTCGATCGGCTGCCGCAGGAGTTCATCGTTGACGACCAGGATGGCATCAACGATCCCGTTGGAATGATTGGGGCACGTCTCGCAGTTAAGGTGCACATCGTGACTAGTCCCGTGACGGCGCGACAAAACGCAATCAACGCTGTGAACCGCGCGGGACTGATTGTTGCCGACATGGTTCTCGAACAACTGGCCGCCGCCGAAGCTTCGTTAACTGAAGATGACAAAGAGTTTGGGGCGGCGCTCGTGGACGTCGGTGCGGAGACAACAGGCCTGATTATTTACCAGCGCGGCGCGGTTCAGCACACCGCAGTTTTTCCACTCGGCGGCTCTCACTTTACCAACGACATAGCTTTCGGCCTGCGCACGCCGATTCCTGAAGCCGAGAAAATCAAACGCACAGTAGGCTGTGCCAGCAGCAACTCACTGACTGAGATGGAGCGTGGCGAACTGGTTGATGTCCCCTCGGTCGGTGGTCGACCGCCTCGTCAACTTTCGAGGCAAATCCTCTGCGACATTCTTCAGCCACGAGCGGAAGAAGTGTTGATGCATGTGGCTGATGAGATCAAAGACGCTGGTTGGGAGCGTCAACTCTCAAGTGGTGTGGTGCTGACAGGTGGCGGCGCACTGTTGAGTGGAATGACCGAGATCGCTGAACAAGTTTTCGACGCACCTGTTCGCGTTGGCTATCCGGAACGAGATCGTTTCGGTGGGTTAGTAGAAGATATTCAGAGTCCTGCGTGGTGTGCGGCAGCCGGGCTCTCACTGCTCGCGCATCGCACACAAGCAGCGGAGATTCGCACAGGAATCAGTCGTCGCGGATCAACAGGCAAGCTCACGCATTTTGTCTCCCGCTTCAAAAATAGATTTAGTATTTTTTGACAAGTTGTTGTATGCTTGCGCCCCGGTTGTACAAGATATTGTCCGCAAGATATCGATGCCGATGGCGCCAGCAACACAACATAGAAGAAAGAGGCCTTGGAAGCCATCCCGCTTTGGAAGAGAGGACATAACTATGACACCGGACACTCGCCAACCCGGCACAGGCATCAACATATTCATCGACGATGATCCGCCGCTCACTGGCGCGCGGATAAAAGTGATCGGGATTGGGGGTGGCGGCGGCAATGCCGTCAACCGAATGATCGAAGCAGGAATCGAAGGCATCGAGTTTCTTGTTGCGAATACCGATCTTCAGGCACTCAAACGATCTCACGCTCCAATTAAAATTCAACTCGGCAGCCGCTTGACAAAAGGCTTAGGCGCGGGTGCCGATCCGACCGTCGGCCGTGAAGCTGCGCTCGAAGATACCGACAAAATTATTGAGGTTTTAGAAGGCGCAGACATGGTTTTTGTTACTACCGGACTTGGTGGCGGAACAGGAACCGGTGCAGCGCCGATAATCGCTTCGCTGGCGACTGAGCTGGAAGCCTTGACAGTCGCGGTGGTCACCAAACCGTTTCACTTCGAAGGCCGTCGCAGAATGCAGCAGGCGGATCAAGGACTGCGCGAACTTCGGGAGTGCGTCGATACAGTTATCACGATTCCGAATGAACGTTTGCTGCATACAGTAGATCGCGGCGCATCATTGTCTGACTCATTCCGAGTTGCTGACGATGTGTTGCGGCAGGCAGTGCAGGGAATCAGTGACTTGATCACCGTGCCGGGTCTTATCAATCTCGACTTTGCTGACGTTAGATCAATCATGTCGGGCATGGGCATGGCTCTGATGGGCGCAGGTCACGCGAGAGGTGAGAACCGCGCGATCGATGCGACGCAACAAGCGATCTCGTCGCCACTGCTCGAAGAGGCATCGATCGAAGGTGCGAAGGGTGTGCTCATCAACATCACCGGCGGACCCGATCTCACTTTGTTTGAAGTGAACGCGGCTTCTTCAATCATTCGCGAGTCAGCTGATGACGATGCGAACATCATCTTTGGTGCAGTGATTGATGAAAACCTCCGTGATGAAATGAAGATCACAGTCATCGCCACCGGTTTCGATCGCGAAGCAGTGTCGGTTGCAACTGCTGCAACTACTACAACGATGCCGCAGCCGCGCTTCACTTCGCGACCGCCAGACGATCTGCCGCGACCGGTTATGGCTGGAGCACGTGCGGACGATCTCGACGTCCCCACCTTCATCAGAAAGAAAGCGGATTAATTAAGCGTTTAGCAATGCCCTGCTAAAAGGGAAGGCTGGAATGGCCTTCCCTATTTTTTGTTCAGTCAATCCGCAAAACTAAGCGCAAATTGTTGACAACAGGCGACCGATTTCAACTTACATTAAGCGTTTGGTTAGGTGAAACGGTCGCTCCGCTCCTGGTGTTCTGTAGTTGAGTTGTTCGTCAATTGGAATGGAACATATCAGAAGATCAGTTGGTGAACGGAAGAATAGCGTTTAACGCTGGTGGCCAACGAATACAATGTACAAAGTCCAAAGCACTAAGCTCAAAACACAACGTTCCTTGCAAGAAAAACATCTGTAATTACGCAAGTATCACCTTTGCTTTTTCCTGTTTGGTTGTGTAGCATGTCATCCATTCCTTGCAGGACATCCCATTACGGGTAATGAAACAGTTCCTCTCCTCGGATGGCCGCAGCCTGCGAGACTTTGTCTTGGTCCGTTAAGAGGGTCTTCCCTGCCTATACTGACGTGCCCCGGCGGATTTACAAACCGTCATAGATTTTTTGGAGGTAATAATCAGTGAATCGTAAACTCATAAGAACTACGCTTGCAGAGGTGAAGGGTAAAGCCCGCGAAGTTCCTCAGCCCCGAGAAAGATCCAACGGCTCCCGTCCCTCGAATGAAGGAACGCAACAGCGCGCGCCTCAACCACCGGCGCCGGTGCAAGTAAAGAAGCGGGTGCCACCACCCAACGAAACCAACGCGGAGATCTTCTATTACAAAAAACAGATCGATGCACACACACCGATGGTTATTGTTCTCCTCGATGGTGAAGAGATCGAAGGAACTATCGAGTGGTATGACAGAGGCGCGCTAAAAGTTAACCGCAAGTCAGCTCCCAATCTGCTTGTTCTTAAGCGGAACGTCAAATACATGTACAAGGCCGACGAGCGGGTTGAAAAAACCACGGCGTAATCCGTCTCACGTGAGAGCCTCGCCCACACTCCGTGCTTTATCGACGGCGCGTTGCCTCAGCAAATGCGACAGTCAGATCAATCTTCAGTGAACCCGGGACCTCGGCCGCGGCGAGTTTTGCCACGCATCGGGATCACCATGGGTGATCCCGCAGGTATCGGCCCCGAGGTCGTGCTAAAAGCCGTTGCCGAAGAAGAGATTCGAAAGATTTGCATTCCTATCATCATCGGCGACGCGCAGTTGCTCGCGCACACCGCTCGCACTTTAGATTTACAGTCAGGTTACGACATCGTTCGCAGAGATGAACCTTTCCCTGACAATGTTTCCGACGCCGTCATCTATCACCTCGATAACATCAGCGGCCCCATTGAACCGGGAATAGAATCCGGCGCTGCGGGCAAGGCGGCAGCCGGCTACATTGAAGCTGCAGTCGAGTTATGTGCAGCGGGAAGTGTCGACGCGATCGCGACCGCGCCTATTAACAAGCGTGCGCTGTTTCTCGGCGGCTATAGTTTTCCAGGACACACAGAATTTCTCGCGCATCTCACGGGTACGGAAGAGTACGCGATGGCATTTGTTGCCGCGAATCTCCGCATCGTTCTCCTGTCGACGCACGTACCGCTCTCAGTGGCGATTCGAATGGTTGAGCGTGATCGTCTGGTGAAGGTGATCAACCTCGCCGATCGAGAATTGCGGCGTTGGGGAATCGAGCGACCGCGCCTTGCGGTGGCTGCTCTCAATCCACATGGTGCTGAAGGCGGATTGTTCGGGGTTGAAGAAGCCTCTGAAATCGTTCCCGCAATCGAGGCGGCGCGCGGCATCGATGAGATCAACGTGCACGGTCCGTTTTCAGCTGACACTGTGTTCTTGCGCGCATCGCGTGGAGAGTTTGATGCCGTGATCGCCTGTTATCATGATCAGGCGATGATACCGGTGAAGTGTTTGTCGTTCGGCGAAGCAGTGAACGTCACTCTTGGACTGCCATTCATTAGGACGTCCGTCGATCATGGCACTGCATTTGATATTGCAGGTAAGGGACTCGCTGAACATTCGAGCATGATGGCCGCGATCAAACTGGCGGCGGACCTTTCAATGCAGGCCGGCGAAAGCGGCCGCGCTGTCGAAGCATGATGTCCGATCACTGGATCGCGGACGTCTCGTCCGCAAACGCGTCGTCAGACGCGCAGATCTCTTCGCGCTTCGCGCTCAGTTGCGGACGAGACGTCCGCGGTCCCAGTGAAGAGGTTGAACGTTACAAACTATGGACCTAAATCTTGACGCACAGATATGCGTAGACTCAGTTGTTCTGCTTGGGGCCCTCATGTTCCTGTTGATTGTTCCAACTACGGTCCATGCAGACCTAAGCGCGAAACAAGCACGCACAGCAATCCGAAAGACAGCCGGCATGTCGTTGCCGTCGAGCTCGGTTCGCGTGAAGAAGCCTGTGATGGTGAATCCCAACATTGCTGAAACCGCTGCGGAACTCGATCTTGTGTTTCGGTTCGTCGCGAATTCTTCCGGTTGGCGTACCGCTGAAGTTCGAACCGGGCAGGATCGTTGGGAAGAGATAGAAGGTGTTACGCGCGCGGCCGGAGCGCTACTGTCACCGACCGAGTGCAACAATACGGACGGATTTCAGCCGCCAGCGACCGGAGATTTAACTGTCAAGCGCGCGCGCTGTTTGGTTGCGGAGTTGTTTGGCATTGCCCTCCCATCAGACGACGTTCGGATTAAGTCGGTAAGTGGGCTTGGTCTCCCACTTTCCACTGAGCCCTCAGCCATTGCCGAAACCCAGGTCAGACTTGCAATCCGCTTTGCAAAAGATCGCTCAGGCTGGCACACAAGCGCGTTCAAGTCTGGCTCTCGAGACTGGATAAATATTGAAAGCGTTGCGGCCTCTCTGGACGCTGCAAAGGCGTCTCAGGCGAGAGATGATATGAAGGCTATTGCGGCCGCACTCGAGACTTTTCGTCGAGAGCGAGGCGGTTTCGTGGCGTCTGATAAACACCCTGCCTTAATTGACCATCTGAGCCCCCGCTACCTTCGACGAGTGGTCCGGTTCGACCCCTGGCATAACCCTTACTCATATCAAGGCGACCGGGACCGGTTTACCCTACGGTCCGCAGGCCCTGACGGCAAGCAGAACACCGCTGATGACGTCGTCCTCTCCGTCCCGTAAGTCCAAATCCATCCACAGATTACACAGAGTAGAGCTTTTAAACAGCTGAATTGATAGATCCGGCTCCCACCTTGGATTGCCGGAAGCCAAGCCGCTCAACCTGCATGATTAAGCCATAATCTGGGTAATCTGTGGGTATTCTTAAAGCCTGAAGAACTAAAGTCTTGACTGCCACTTCCTGCGGGTGTTAGGTTTCATTGAGTGGCCTCGTCCGAGGCTATTTGTTCGACATGCCTGCGCCATCTGTGCAACCGCACTGGGCCCCGCCGATGGTGCTTAATTCAGCTAAAGGGACTACGCGTTGTTAGCTGGCCGCAAACTCCTACTTGCCGACGATTCGGCCACTATTCAGAAAGTTATCGAACTCACATTCGCCGACGAAGGCGTGCGAGTGGTTGCTTTTGGTAACGGTGACACGGCAGTCGAACATCTGGACGAGGTTGCGCCGGACATAGTGCTTGCAGACGTTTTTATGCCCGGCAAATCAGGGTATCAGGTATGCGAACACATCAAAAAAAACGAGAAGCTAAAGCATATCCCTGTGATGCTCCTCGTTGGCTCCTTCGAGCCGTTCGACGAAGCGGAGGCGCGCAGAGTTGGCGCGGATGACATCTTGACAAAGCCATTTCAATCCATTCGACGGTTGATCGACCGAGTGGGATCACTTGTCGGCGGCCGACCTGCCTCGCAAGAGGAAGTTTCAACAGCCGAACTTCCACACTCCGACAAATGGTCGGACAAAACGGCCACCACCGAACACAAGCTCGATACAGATGAGCTGGCTGTGACAACCGCCGACACTCAACCGCTGCCGGTCGAATTAAAAACTCAAATGGAAAAGGAGAAGCGGCCCAAGTTTGCTTCGGTATCGACGGCCGCCCCGACAATGAAAACTGCTGCCGCGGGAATGTCGCACGATGTCCACACGGAAGACGACTCACTGCTCGACCTCGGCGAGTTCGAGCCTGCGAGTACCGCAAGCGCAGCCAGTGAAGATTTTGTTTTGGACCTCGATGAGGGACAGTACGATGAGAATGTAACGAAGCTTTACGACGATGACGCGCCTACCCACCGTCATTTTGTCGCGCCGGAAGTTGTACAAACCGCAAGTCGCGAATCCAGTTCAGCATTCGAGTATCAACCTGAAGTTCAGGCGCGTGTCGCGGAGCCTTATCAACCGGTGGAAAGCTATCGAGAGCCGGAGGTTGTACCCTACGAAGACCAAGTTCACGAGCTATCTATAGAATCCTCATACGACGCCACCCCCCCACACGCCGCCACCGACGCACCGCAAACGTTTTCAAATGCGCCAGCCGGTGGCTTGTCGCCGGAAATGATCGATGCAATTGCGCGTCGGGCAGTCGAGATGATGTCTGAGAAGATCGTGCGCGAGGTTGCGTGGGATGTGGTCCCCGATCTCGCAGAGTTGTTGATTAAGCGTCAGTTGGAAGAGAAGGAATCGCAACACAAGTAAGCAAACGAAATAACTTTGCAAATCTCGCGGGTGGTCTTCATCAAGACCACCCGCCTTTTTTTTGTATTTGTTGTCAATGCCGAGCGGACACCACTGGCTTTAGCCATGTGGTACTTCAACTTCTACCTACGCGATAGCCGCCACCGTGAATTTGGCGCCACCGACTTAAGGCGCATTCGTACGTACGTTAAGTCTAACGTAGTGCGCCTTAAGTCGGTGGCGCCAAATCGTTACTCCAGTTGGTTGTAGGTAGAAGTTGAAGCACCACGTGGCTAAAGCCAGTGGTGTCTGGAGTCCCTAGTCAGTTGTCAGTTGTCCTTTGTCCGTTGTACGGTAAGCTCTTCACCCGTACAGGCCGACAACGGACTACGGACAACGGACAATCGAACAACAAAATGGATATCCCCAAGCAATACGATCCGAAACAAGCTGAACAGCATCATTACGAGCGCTGGGAGAAGAGTGGCTATTTTGCGCCCGAAATAAATCTTGACCCGAAAGCTCCCGTTTTTTCCATTGTTATTCCTCCGCCTAACGTCACTGGCTCGCTTCACATGGGCCATGCCTTACAGCATACGTTTATGGATGTCCTCACGCGCTACAAACGCATGAGTGGATTTCGCACTCTCTGGTTGCCAG
>Ga0114129_10013552_pt1 | contig 11618 bp, 14 predicted proteins | sample RhiMetdeltSRZDD1_FD_80071 | JGI IMG/M metagenome (GOLD analysis project Ga0114129, IMG submission 80071) | Populus rhizosphere microbial communities from Tennessee, USA - Rhizosphere MetaG P. deltoides SRZDD1 (version 2) (version 2) | ecosystem: Host-associated > Plants > Roots > Rhizosphere >... | reverse complement strand
GGAGGCGTCGATCTACACCGGCGTCACGCTGGCGGAGTACTTCCGCGACCAGGGCTACCACGTCGCGCTGATGGCCGACTCGACGAGCCGCTGGGGCGAGGCGCTGCGCGAGGTCTCCAGCCGACTCGAGGAGATGCCGGCCGAGGAGGGTTATCCCGCGTACCTGTCGTCGCGGCTCGCCGAGTTCTACGAGCGGGCTGCCGCGGTCCGCTGCCTGGGATCCGATGTCCGCGAGGGCTCGGTGACCATCATCGGCGCGGTCTCGCCGGCCGGTGGCGACTTCTCGGAGCCGATCACGCAGCACTCGTTGCGCCTGGCGGGCACGTTCTGGGCGCTCGACACCACTCTGGCTCGCCAGCGGCACTTCCCCGCGATCGACTGGAACCGCAGCTACACGCTCTTCGACTTCGCGGCCTGGTTCGAGCGCGAGGTGGCGGCCGACTGGGAGGAGCAGCGCGCCTGGGCTCGCGAGCTGCTCCAGCGCGAGGCGCAGCTGCTCGAGGTCGTCCAGCTCCTCGGCCCTGACACGCTGGCGCCGCCCGAGCGCCTCACGCTCCGCACCGGTCGACTGCTGCGCGAGGACTTCCTCCAGCAGTCCGCGTTCGACGAGCGCGACGCCTACTGCGCTGCGCCCAAGCAGCTGGCGATGCTGCGGGCGATCCGGCGCACCGACGCCGCCATGAGCGCCGCGGTGACCCGCGGCGCACCGGTTGACGAAGCCGGCGCGGCACCGTCGCTGGCGGCGCTCGCGCGGATGCACGAGTGGCCTGCCGAGCAGGCGGAGGAGCGCGCCGCCGAGCTGATCAAGGACATCGAGCGCGAACTGGAGGCCGTGGGATGACGCGGCTGTACACGACCGAACATCGCACCACCACGTACGTGTCGGGCCCGCTGCTGATTGCCGAGCACGCGGAGCACGTCGCGTACGACGAGCTCGTCGATGTGGTCACTCCCTCCGGGGAGCGACGGCTGGGCCAGGTGCTGGAGATCGAGGGCGACCGTATGGTCGTCCAGGTGCTCGGCGGCACGCGCGGGCTCGACATCGACTCCACGGCGGTGCTCGTCCGCGCCCGCGCGGCACGCATGCCAGTCGGTCCCGACCTCGTCGGGCGGATTTTCGACGGTATGGGCAGGCCCGCCGACGGCGGGCCCGAGCTTCTGCCCGAGGCGGAGCGCGACCTCAAGGGGCGGCCGGTGAATCCGGTGGCACGCGCGCATCCGGCCGAGTTCATCGAGACCGGGATCTCGGCGATCGACGGGCTGCATACGCTCGTCCGCGGCCAGAAGCTGCCGGTCTTCTCCGGCTACGGCCTGCCGGGGCTCGAACTGGCTGCGCAGATCGCGGAGAGCGCGCGCGTGCCCTCATCGGACGAGGGGTTCGTGGTGGTCTTCGCCGCGATCGGCGTGACAGATCGCGAGGCCGCCTTCCTGCGCGCGCGCTTCGCCGAGGGTGCCGCTCTCGAGCGCTCCGTGCTGTTCGTGAACCGCGCGGACGAGCCCGCAGCGGAGCGGATCAGTTGCCCGCGCGCCGCCCTGACAGCTGCGGAGTACCTCGCCTTCGAGCGCGGAATGCACGTCCTCGTCGTACTCGTCGACATGACGAACTACTGTGAGGCGCTGCGCGAGGCTGCCGCCGCTCGCGACGAGGTGCCGGGCCGGCGTGGCTATCCGGGCTACATGTACTCCGATCTCGCCTCGCTGTTCGAGCGCGCGGGGCGCATCCGCGGCCGGCCGGGATCACTGACGCAGATCCCCATCCTCTCGATGCCCGACGACGACGTCACGCATCCGATACCCGACGTGACCGGCTACATCACCGAGGGCCAGATCGTCCTCTCGCGCGAGCTCGACCGGCGCGGGATCGCGCCTCCCATCGACGTGCTCCCGTCTCTCAGCCGTCTGATGAACGCCGGCATCGGCGACGGGAACACGCGCGAGGACCACCGAGGCGTCGCCGATCAGATCTCCGCATTCCTCGGGCGCGGCCGCGAGTTGCGGAACCTGATCTCGATCGTCGGCGAGCAGGCGCTCTCCGACGACGACCGCCGCATCCTCGCCTTCGTCGACCAGTTCGAGCGGCGCTTCGTTGGGCAGGACACCCAGCGGCGCTCGATCATCGAGACGCTCGACCTCGCGTGGGAATTGCTCGCGGCATTCCCCGCCGGCGAGCTCAAGCGGATCATGCCGGAGCTCGTCGAGCGCTACCGCACGACTGCCGAGCGCGCGTAACGGCGCCGCGGCCTCCCGGCGCGCGGTTTCTCATCGGGGCGCCAGCTCGCGCACGAGCTCGCCCGCCGCGCGCAGCTCGTCAATGCGCTCGATGCACTCACCGGCATACAGTGGACCCGCCTCGACCAGGTTCGGAGGACCGTCGACGGTCGCCGCGACCGGGCCGAACATCGGCCGGGTTGCGCGCTGCGTCGCCGCCAGCCGGAGCTGCGCCTGCACCGGGATCCGGGAGAAAGCGGGCGCGGTCATCCTGTGGAACGCCCGCAACCAGCCCGGCCCGCGCGAGCCTGCCCCCAGCCAGCGGGCGGTCGCCGCGTTCGGGACGACACGGTGTGGAGCGGGCCAACCAGCGCCGAACAGTTCCGTCACGACCGTCTCACGTGCCTCGAGCAGGCGCGCCTTGTAGGCCGGGTGGGCGCCGCTCTCGTGAGTCATCAGGAAACGGGTCCCGCAGACGACCGCCGCGGCCCCCGCATCGAGTCGCTTCTTGACGCCGGCGGCGTCAAAGACCCCGCCGGCTGAGAGGATCGGATAGTCGTCTGGCACGGCCGCCCGGACCCGAGCGAGCAGCTCGAGCGCCGGCAGGGTGCCTCGCACGTGGCCACCAGCCTCGATCCCCTGAGCGATCACCGCATCGGCCCCGCCCGCTCGGGCCGCGCGCGCTTCCTCCACCGAGCCGCACTGATGAAGCCAGACCTTTGCAGTTCGGCGCTTCGGCCGTCCCCAGAAGGTCACGACGGCATCAGCCTCGGAGGCCGCCTCGAAGTGGGCGCCGCGGGCGAACGGCAGCAGGAGGTTGACGGCCACGGGGCGGTCAGTCAGCCGGCGGCACGCGGCGATCTCCTGGCGCAAGTCCTGCGGGGCGAGAATGCCGATCGTCCCGAGACCGCCGGCGGCCGACACGGCTCCGGCCAGCTCGTGCCCGGCGAGACCACCGCCCATCCCCGCCTGGACGATCGGGAGATCCAGCCCGAGCCTGCCCCAGAGGAGGCTCACTGCTCAAGTATCGCCGGGCGGCCGCCGGCGCCCGGAAGCGACCGCGAGTCCCGAGCCGGCGGCGGCCGCGCCCAACGCGGCGAGCGCCCAACCGGCGCCGCTGCGCTCCTGTCCGAGCGCCGCGTCGAGGGACCAGGGGCCCGGTCCGCCGGCCGCCAGCGACAGTGCCGCGGCGGCCAACAGGACTTCGAACTCTCCCGTGCCCGGCTGGAAGCCGTCTTTCCAGATCGCCGTTCGCAGCGCCGTGATCATCACTGCCGTGAGTCCGGCGGCCGCCGCTGGGGTTGCCAGGCCGACAGTCACCAGCACGCCGCCGCCGGTCTCGGTGGCGCCGGCCGCGAGCGCTTGGCGCCGTCCGGGCCCGAGGCCGAGCGACTCGAAGAACTGTCCCGTCCCGTCGAGTCCGGGCCCGCCGAACGAGCCGAACAGCTTCTGGGTGCCGTGGACGACGAAGATCGTTCCCACGGTCGCGCGGAGCAGCAGCGGCGCGAGCGGCTTCACTATCCGCCGAGGCCGAGTTGCTGCATGAAGGTGACGAGGTCGTACATCAGGTTCTCCTCGACGATCTGCCCGTCGTCCCACTGGGCGACGGTGTAGAAGTCGACCTCGAACTTCTTGCCGGTGGGCGGGATCTCGCTTCCGTCCCATGTCTTCAGCGTCCCGGTCATCGTGCCGGTGAAGCGCGCGACCGAGCAGGTGTAGTCGCCGGAGGCCAAGAAGATCCGGTAGGGCCGGTTGTCGAGGTGCTGGTCGGGGAACGCGTCCCAGAACCACTGCGACTCGGTCGTGTGGTCCTCGATCCCCTTGGTCGGCTCGGGCTGGCCCGGCCAGCGCACGACCACGTCCGGCTTGTGGCGGGCTTGGAAGACCTCCATGTCCCGGCCGTTCCAGGCGTCGTCGAGCGTCTGCATCAGCTCGGCGTTGCGCTCCTCGGTCGTCGCCATCGCTTCTCCTCCTGGTCGAGTGCGCGGCTAAAATACCCGGCGGGGACTAAGTACCTCAAGGTAACCAGTGGGTCTCTACCAGCCAGCCGACGTCTACTCGCGTGACTGCCCGAGCAGGGTGGTGCTGGACCGGATCGGCGACCGCTGGACGGCACTGATCGTCGGCGTTCTCGAGGACGGCCCGCGCCGGTTCAGCGAGATCCGCAACGCGATGGGCATCGCGCCCAAGGTACTGACCCAGACGCTCCGCGCGCTCGAGCGCGACGGCCTCATCAGGCGGACCGCCTACGACGAGTCCCCGCCCCGGGTCGAGTACGAGCTGACGCCGCTGGGGCTCACCCTGCGCGAGCCGCTGGCGGCGATCCGCGACTGGGCCGAAGCTCACCTCCCCGAGATCCTGGCGGCGCGCGAGCGGGCCGGCGGTCACCCGGACGGCCACCGAGATCGCTGACGGTGGCCGCCCCGCTCCGCCAGCCGAGCGGGAACGATCCGCTTCGCGGACATCCCGACAGCCGCCTGCCAGGCGCGGGCGACGTGGGCGAGATTGTTCTCGAGTCACGCGAGATCAGCGCGGGCGCCGATGTCGGTCACGTGAACCTTCGGGTCACCGACCTGGCGCGCTCCCTCGCCTTCTACCGAGACGTGCTCGGGCTCCACGTAACCCAGCGAGACGCAGAGTCGGTCTTTCTCGCGGCCGGCGAGTACCACCACCACCTCGCCCTGAACGTTTGGGGCACGGCTGCGAGGGCCGCGCCGCCTGGGGCGGCCGGGCTCCATCATTTCGCGCTGCGTCTACCAGACGAGGCTGCGCTCGCCGAGGTGGTTGTCCGCATCCTGCAGGCCGGTCACGAACTGCAGGGAGCGACGGACCACGGGGTGAACATCGCCGTTTACCTGCGCGACCCGGACGGCAACGGGGTCGAGCTGATGGTCGACCGCCCCGACACTGAATGGCCCCGCGGGGAGAACGGAGGGATCGCCATGCGCGTCGATCCCCTCGACCTCACCGGGCTGCTCTCCGAAACGTTCGAGCTCGACTCGCGAGCTCCGGGCGGCTGAGCCGGGTCGTCAGTGGCCGTCGCCTTCCCCTCTCGCTGCGGTGGCGTCCAGGGCGATCACCGAGTGGGCATAGGCGCCGCCGGCGCGCATCTCGGCCGCCACCCAGATCGCCTCCATGATCTCCTGGTCGCTGGCGCCCTGGCGCTGCGCCCACCGAGTGTGGCTGCGGATGCAGTAAGGGCACTGCGTCACGTGGGCCGCGGCCACGGCGATCAGCTGCTTGGTCTTCTCTGACAGGGCTCCCTCGGCGAACACCTGCCTGCTGAAGGCCTCGAAGGCGTCCTGGGTGGCGGGCGCAAGCTCCGCACGGCGAGCGGCCAGGTCTCTGGTCGGAGCGGGGTAGACGGGGTGGGTCATCTGGCACCTCCGGGGGTCTCGGGTCAAGATGCGTGGCGCGCGCTGAGAATCAGTCCTCGTGGTCGTCGCCGGGGCGGTGGATGACCAGTGTCGGACGGTCGGCGTGGTGGACGACAGCGTTCGAGACGCTGCCCAATAGCAGCGAGCGGAGCCCCGAAAGCCCACGCGAGCCCATCACGATCGCTGCCGCGTCGTAGAGATCGGCGGTATCGACAATCGTCTTCCAGACGGGCGGGGTCGCCTCGATGGCGATGGCCTCGGCCCGTAGGCCTGCCTCCCGTGCGATCTGAGCGCCCTCCTCGGCGACGCGCCCGCCGGCTTCGGCCCCTGCGCGATCGAGCTCGGCGAAATTGACCATGTTTGGACCCGCCCCGTACCAGGCGAAGGCGCCGACGTCGGAGACCGGCTGCCAGACGGTCAGGACGATCGCATCCTTTGCGGCGAGCAGGCCTGCAGCGCTCGCAATCGCGTGCTTTGCATGTTCGGATCCGTCGTAGCCGATGAGCAGCGGACCGTCACGGTCCGCGGACGGGGGATGATCGATGTGATCGGTCGAGGTCATGACTTCATCGTCGCCTCCCGAGCCCCGTCCCACCATGGGCACAAACGTCCATATTCAGCCGATCCGAATGCCCCAGGCGTGATCGAGCGGGCCCACGATCGCGGCGATCGAGGCCGCCGATCGCGGCGGCGACCGCCTCGTCCAACGAAGCCGACGCGTCGCGGTGATAGAGGGGGCCACGGTCGTCACTCAGCAGGCAGCGGACCTGCGCCAGCCCCTGAACGTCAGCGGTGCACTTGTCCCGCAGCCGGTTCACGAGTTGGATCAGTGCCGAGCGGCTCGTCCGAATCTGCGCGAGCTGGAGTTGAGGGGAGGTCGCCGCCGCGAGCGCCTCGGGGTTGGCGAGCACCTCATGCCCCCCGGCAAGCTCCAGGAGCTCCTCGATTGCGTCGGCCAGGCGGAAACGTTGCTCCGGGCGGGCGAGCCGCTCCGCCCGAAGCTGTAGCTCCTCGGTTGCGCCTGGATCCTTACCGTGTGCGAGCGCGGCGTCCAGTTCATGCTCGCTTGCCCACACCCGGAAGCGAAGCCCCAAGCGGGGGTGGCAGCGGGTCGTACGGTGGGTCATCTCCTAATTGTCGGCGCCGGTCGGGTCGAGGGGAATGGGTGCCGGCCTGCATTCGGCCGGTCCCCCATGCCCAGTCCGCAAGCGCGGCGACAAGCGGAGCACTAGGCGGCCGCCAGCTCGAACAGCGCTCCTTCGCGGCCCAGCCCGACCCGACCGTCGCCGCCCTGCAGAGCCCAGCGCTCGCATGCCTCCCGTTCCAAGCCCTCGAGGAAATCGTCCTCGTGCCAGGGATCGTGGTGGAAGAGCGCAAGGCCCTGAACCTCGCTGCGTTGAGCGAACGCCAGCGCGTCGGGAACACTTGAGTGCCCCCAACCGCGGTGCGCGTGATACTCACGCTCGGTGTACTGGCCGTCGTGGATCAGCAGTGAGGCGCCTCGGGCGAGCTCGTGTCCGGAGATCCAGTCCGCAGGCGCGACGGCGAGGTCCTGGCCGAGCGCCGGCTCGTGGTCGGGCAGGTAGCAGAGGCTGGTCCCGTTCTCACTGAGCCTGTAGCCCAGCGTCGGTCCCCGGTGGGAGACGAGCGACGCCCTCAACTCGACCGTGCCGATCCGCCACGGCTCTGAGGGGACATCCCTGAATGTCACCCGGGCGGGAAGCTCGCCGATCTCGATCGGGGAAAGCGGGTTGGAGATGTAGCGAGCCAGACGCTTGCGCAGCGCGCGTCCTGCGGCCGGCGGACCCCAGACGGTGATCTCGACCTCGGGATCGAAGAAGGGGGCGAAGAACATCAGGCCCTGAATGTGATCGAGGTGCAGGTGCGTGAGTAGAACGTGCAACCGGCGCGAACGCCCTGCGAGCGCCGCGCCCAGGTCGCGGATGCCCGTCCCGGCGTCTAGGACGAACTGAGACCCGTCCTCGCCGATGACCTGCACGCACGAGGTGTTCCCTCCGAACTGCTCGGTCGCTGGTCCCGGCACCGGGACCGAGCCGCGCACGCCCCAAAGCCTCGCCTGCATCAGGGCGTGCCCTCGGCGTCCTCGCCGACCACCCAGAAGGCCACCATCGCGCCGTGATACCCCGCGGGGCCGAGCAGCGGAAGCGCACCGGCCTCGACCTCCACAAGGCCGCGCTCGGCGCGGACTCGGAAACGGGCATAGGCGGGCCGGCCCTCGCGCACCGCAACCGCCAGTGGAAGCTCATCGGGTGCAAGGGCCGCCCCCTGCGCGTCCACTGGGCCGTAGCGGGCACTCCACTCGGCGCGGCTCATGATGCCGACCTCCTCGAAGCGGCTCCCCAGAAGCTCGGCCGCGGCGTCGTTGTAGAAGACGATCTGGCCGTCCACGTCGACGAGGACCGCGGCCAGCGAGACGATCGACACCAGGTTGCGTGCCAGGATCAGCTCGAGCGGCTGGCCCTCGTTACGCCGCGGCTGCGAGCTGTGTGGCACTTGTCGGCTCCTCGACGGTGCGCGGCATGAGGATCTCCCGGGCGATCACGAGGCGCTGAATCTGCGACGTGCCCTCGTAGAGCTGCATGATCTTCGCGTCGCGCATCAGCTTCTCGACCGGGTAGTCCTTGATGAAGCCGTAGCCGCCGTAGATCTGCACGGCGTCGGTGGCGACCTTCATGGCCGTGTCGGCGGCGAAGCGCTTGGCGTGTGAGGACTGGAGGGTGTTGCGCTTGCCCTGATCCAGGAGCACCGCCGACTGCCACGTGAGCAGCCGGGCGGCCTCGATCTCGGTGGCCGTGTCGGCGATCATGAACTGGATCGCCTGGTGCATGGCGATCGGGACGCCGAACTGGACGCGCTGTTTCGAGTAGTCGGTGGCGAACTCGAAGGCGGCGCGGGCTATGCCGGTGGCCATCGCGGCGACGCCGGGGCGCGAACGGTCGAGCGTCATCATCGCGAGCTTGAAACCGTGGTTCTCGTCGCCGAGCAGGTTCTCCACCGGCACCTCTGTGTCGTTGAAGCTGATCCCCGCCGTGTTCGAGGCTCGGAGGCCCATCTTGTCCTCGTGCTTGTCGACCGTCACGCTGTCGTCGCGCGGGACGACGAAGGCGGAGATGCCCCGATGGCCCGCGTCCCTGTCGGTCTTGGCATAGACCGTGTACCAGTCGGCGTAGCCGCCGTTGCTGATGAACACCTTCGATCCGTTGATCACGTACTTGTCACCCCTGCGCACGGCGGTGGTGCGCATGGCCGACACATCTGAGCCGGCTTCGGGCTCCGTCAGGCAGAACGACGCGAGCTTCGGCTCCTCGGTCAGCATTCCGAGATACTCGGCCTTGAGCTTCTCCGATCCCCCGAGCCTCACCGGTGCAGCCGCGAGCTCGTTGATACCCAGCGTGGTCGCGATCGCCGCACATCCCCAGGCCAGCTCCTCGCCGATCAGGACGCCGTCGAGGTAGGACGCGCCGGCGCCGCCGTACTTCTCCGGCAGCTGGGAGTTCATCAGCCCCACGTCCCAGGCCTTCCTGATGATCTCCTCCGGCCAGGTCGCGTCGCGGTCGTACTCCCAGGCGACCGGCCGTATCTCCTTCTCGGCGAAGTCATGCGCCAACTCGCGGATGTTCCGCTGCTGTTCGGTGAGCGTGAAGTCCATACCTTCTTAGCGCTCCCCCGGCGCCTGCTTCTTACCTCTGGTAAGGAGCCCAGGGCCGCGAGCGCTAAGAAGGCGTGAGCTCGCTCGGCCGATCTTCAAAGCGGAAGGTGGAAAGAGCGTGATCGACGCTGGTCGAGCCCGGCTCACTGAAGAGCCGCGAAGCGCACAGGCCGCACAGGAGGCCCAGCGTGCCCCCGACGGCGGCGCCGGCCACGACGTCGAGCGGGAAGTGCACCCGCAGATACACGCGCGAGAGCCCGACGGCACACGCCAGCGCGAGAGCGGGATAGCGCAGACGCGGGCAGAGCACGCCGATGGCCGTGGCCGCCGCGAACGTGGTGGCCGCGTGCCCCGAGGGAAACGACGGACTGTCGGGCGTCGGCACCAGCGTCCGAAGGCCCGCGTCCTGGACTGGTGGCCGGGCGCGGTCGAAGAGGTCCTTGAGCGCACCGACCGCAAGCGAGGACGACAGCACCGCCGCCCCGGTGGCGGCGAACGCGAGCGGCAGCCGGCGCCGCCAGAGATCCGCCCCCAACCCCACCGCAATCAGCAGCGGGCCCTTGACCCACCACGCCGAGACGTTAGAGACGGCGCCCGGGCGTTCCTCGTGGTTGTGAACGGCCAGGCAAGCGGTGTCACCTCGGGGCGTCCGCTGCTGGTGGACCAAGTGACCGCGGATTTGGCCGAGTGCGGCGGCCCGGTCGATGCCGTTGTCACGCACAGCGAGGGTGAGCTCCATGCGCTGCTAGCCGAGGCCGATGATCGCCGGGTGGTGCTCATCGGCGGCGACGGCTCTCTGCACGCCGCCGCGAATGCGCCGCTCCCAGAGCTTCCGGAGCTCGCCCTTGTGCCCGCCGGGCGCGCGAACAACATCGCTCGCGCGCTCGGTATCCCGACGGACCGCGCGCGGGCGGTCGCCTTGGCGGCGCTCGCCCCGGCTCGTGGGCTGGATGCGCTGCGCATCGAAACCCCGGAGCGCTCGCTGTTCGCCCTTGAGGCGCTAAGCGCCGGCTTTCAGGCCGAGGCTCGCGGCCGCTACGCGGCCGACAACTCAAGCGATCTGCGCCAGGGCATCCGCGCGCTCGGGAGCACGGCTCTGGAGTACGCGCCCTACCGAGTCCAGCTGCGACTCGACGGTCGTGAGATCGAGACGGGAGCGGTCGCGCAGCTGTTCCTCTCCAACCTGCCGTTCTTCGGGTTCGGCTTCGAGGTCGCGCCGGGCACCGACCCGACGGACGGACGCTTCGAGGCGGTACTGATCGAAGCCGGAGGCCGCCGAGAGCTGCTCCTCCAACTCGCAGCGGCCTACCGGGGCCGTCACGTGGGGCGGAGTGGCGTGCATCTGATCACGGCCCGGCGAGCCGAGCTGACCGCAAGCCTGCCCCTGGTCGCGGATTCAGTGCAGCTCGGCACGACCACGGCGGCGGTGAGCCTCGAGCGCGCTCGCATACATCTTGCGATTCCGCCCGCGGGTATCGCGGCATGAAGCAGCTGGCTCCCGAGCGCGGCATCGCCGTCCGGGAGCCGTCGGTCCGGAGGCCCGGGCACGACCCGTCGGCCGTTCGGGGCCTTGCCGTTCTGCTCGTCTTCTCGCTCGCGGCCGTCGGCGCCGGCGCCGGCCGGGCGTTGACGACGACCTACGTGCCGTTTCTGCTCGAGCGAATCGACGATGCGCCGACGTTGATCGGCGTGGTCATGACCGTCAACGCCCTCACCGGGTTCGCGGTCCCGCTCGCCGTCGGGTTCTGGTCCGACCGCCGTGACGGGCGCGAGCTCGGGCGACGCCTGCCGTTCATGGCCGCCGGCTCGGCCCTCACGATTGGCGGCCTCGTGGCCATCGCGCTCGGTACGGGCAGCTCCTATCTTGCGCTCGGCCTCTCTGCCGCGCTTGCCTATACGGGCCTGAACACCCTCACCACCGCGCACCGAGCGCTCGTGGCCGAGGACTTCGAGGATGCGGACCGCCCGCGCGCCACCGGAGCGCAGGAGATCGCGGCGCTGTTGGGTGCCGTGATAGCGGTAGCGATCGGCGGCGCGCTGATCGAGCCTGCGCCACTGCTCGCCTTCGCGCTCGTGGCTTCGGTGGTGGCCGTCTCCGCGCTTCCGACGCTTCTCTTGACGAGACGGCTCGGTCTGGGCACTCGCATTCAGCAGACACCACCACGAGGATCTAGCGCCCGGCTTCGCACAGCGCTCGCGCGGCCGGGGGCACGCGAGGTGCTGATAGCTCAGACGCTCTGGGTCTTCTCATACGCCGCGCTGCCGGCCTTCTTCGTGCTGTACGCGATCCGCGAGCTCGGCCTGTCGGTGGCGGCGGCGGGGCTGCTGCCGCTCGGCTTCGGCGCGATCACGGCGGTGGGGAT
>Ga0114129_10013551_pt1 | contig 11618 bp, 10 predicted proteins | sample RhiMetdeltSRZDD1_FD_80071 | JGI IMG/M metagenome (GOLD analysis project Ga0114129, IMG submission 80071) | Populus rhizosphere microbial communities from Tennessee, USA - Rhizosphere MetaG P. deltoides SRZDD1 (version 2) (version 2) | ecosystem: Host-associated > Plants > Roots > Rhizosphere >... | reverse complement strand
TGGCTGAAAATGTCGCCTACGGACTCACGCTGCGAAAGGTTGACCGCAACACGATCCGCAAGAAGGTTGATGCCATCCTCGCTACCACGAAGCTCTCAGACTTGGCTGTGCGATATCCCGGCGAGCTTTCCGGCGGTCAGCAGCAGCGCGTCGCGCTTGCGCGCGCGCTCATCGTCGAGCCGGAGACGTTGCTGCTCGACGAGCCGCTGTCCAACCTTGACGCCAATCTGCGCGAGGAGATGCGCTTCGAGGTGCGCCGCTTGCACGACGAGTACCGCTACACGACGGTCTACGTTACGCACGACCAATCCGAGGCTATGACCACCGCCGACCTGATCGTCGTAATGAACCGCGGCCGCATCGAGCAGATGGGCTCCCCTGAGGACATCTACGAACGCCCTCGCTCTGAGTTCGTCGCCCGCTTCATCGGCTCGAGCAATGTGGTGAGGGGCAAGGCGCTCGACGACAGCCGCATCTCGCTCGCTGGTGTCGCGGTGCGTGGCGATGGCGGCAAGCTCACCGCCGGGAGCGAAGGTGCCATCTCGATCCGGCAGCACGACATCGTCCTGGCGACCAGCGTTCCGAAGCAATACGAGGAGAACGTGCTTCCTGCAACTGTAGTTCGCAACGTTTTCCTCGGCGGCAGCCGCGACTACTTGGTCGAGGCGGCGGACGGCACGCAGCTCCGCGTGGTTACACGGGTCGCCGATAACATCGCCCAGGGCACCCCGGTGCAGCTTCATCTGCCCGTCGAGCGCTGCCGCATTCTCGATGGCTAAGCTCGGGCGGCCACATAACCAATGACAGCAGACAGGGGAGGATCGGCAATGCGCATGCGCAGGCTTTCGCGACGCCACGTCATCAAGGCTTCGACGGCGTTTGCGGCGTCGACCGTTTTCGCCTCGCCGCTGCGCGCAGCGGCGCCCCCGGCAATGGCGATCACGCCTGCCCTGGTCGAGGCGGCCAGGAGGGAGGGCAAAGTCGTGTGGTACACTTCCGTCGACCTGCCGCTCGCCGAGCGCATCGCCAAGTCGTTCGAGGCAAATTTTCCTGGCATCGTTTGCCGAGTGGAGCGCAGCGGGGCCGAGCGCGTCTTCCAGCGCATCGGCCAGGAATATGCGAGCAGCATCCACGCAGTCGATGTTGTCAACTCCTCCGATGCCGCGCACCTCATCGTGTGGAAGGGCAAGGGCTGGCTCGAGCCGTTCGTGCCTGAGGACGTGGCCAGGCACTTCCCGGACGAGCACAAGGACCCCGACGGGATGTTCGCCTCGTTCCGCATCTTCCTCTGCCCGATGGGCTACAATACCACCCTCGTGAAGACGGAGGAGGCTCCGAAAAGGTACGCCGACATCCTCGACCCGAAGTGGGCCGGGAAGATCGTGAAGGCACATCCGAGCTACTCTGGAACGATCCTCACCGCGACCTATCAGATCTCACGCGACATCGGCTGGGACTTCTTCGAGAGGCTCGCCAAGCAGAAGATCATGCAGGTCCAGTCGGCCGCCGATCCGCCCAAGAAGCTGGCGCTTGGCGAGCGTGCGCTGATGGCCGACGGCATCGAGTACGGCCTGTTCCAGAGCAAGGAGAAGGGTCAGCCGGTCGAGCTGATCTACCCGGCCGAGGGCACCCCGCTCATCGTCGGCCCCAATGCAATCTTCAAGGGAGCCCCCAACCCGAACGCCGCCCGCCTCCTGCAGTGCTACATGTTCACGCGCGAATGCCAGCAGCTCGCCATCGACTACGGGGGCCTGCGGTCGGCGCACGCGCTGGCCAAGGATAAGCCCGGGCGCACGCCGATATCACAGATTAAGCTGATGAAGGACGACGCAGCGGAGGTCGAGAGGCTCAGCGCCGAGATCAAGATGCGCTACAGCCAGATCTTCAAGGTGTAGCGTGACCATGGCAATTCCTGCCCGAGTGGTCCAATGGCGTGCACTCAAAATCGACGTCTCCATGCCTATGCTGGCGAGCGTCGCCGCGCTCCTGTGCGTGCTGATCGCCCTTCCGGTCTCGTGGCTGGTCTACTACAGCGTCACTGCCCACGATCCGGCGACCAATGTGCGCAACTTGACACTGGCACACTTTCATACGCTCTTCACCGATCCCGACTTCGTCGATCCACTGATCACCACCATCAGCCTGGCGGTCAGCTCCGCTGCGCTGAGCTGCGGCGTCGCCGCGCCGATCGGCTGGTTGGTGGCGCGCACCGACCTGCCAATGGCTGGCGCGATCCGAGCGCTGGTCACCGCCTCGTTCGTGACACCGCCGTTCCTCGGGGCGGTGGCATGGGAGATTCTGGCGGCGCCCAACAGCGGCCTAATAAACCAGCTCTACAGAGCGACCACCGGCGCGCAGCAGGAGCAATATCTGCTCAACATCTATTCGCTGCCGGGCCTGATCTTCGTTATCTCCTGCTACACATTCCCCTACGTGTTCGTCCTGATCGCCAACGCGCTCGACCGCATTCCGGCCGATCTTGAGGATGCTTCCGCGATGCTCGGCGCCGGCACCTGGACAACGGCGCGCCGGGTCACGGTCCCGCTGGTGCTGCCCGCGCTACTCGCCGGCATTCTGATCGCGTTCCTGCAGGCCATGATCCTGTTCGGCTCGCCGGCCATCCTCGCGCTGCCGGCAGGCTTCCACACCATGACGACCAAGATCTGGAGCATGTTCCAGTATCCGCCCAAACCGGAGCTCGCCGCTGCTGCCTCCCTGCCGTTGCTGGTGGTCACGGTCGTCCTTCTGCGCGCCCAGCACATGATCCTCGGCCGCAAGGGCTATTCGGTGGTTGGTGGCAAGGCCGCCACTCCTCGACTGATCGCGCTCGGCTGGTTCGTCGTGCCGGCGATCGTCTTCGTCGTAATCGTGCTTTCGATGCCGGTCTTCCTGCCCTACTTCGCGCTGTTCAACGCGGCTTTCTCGCCAATAGCGACGACGCTGATGACGCCGGCGAACGCGACCCTGCACAACGTCTACTTTACCTTCGTCGAGCTGTCCTCGACCCAGCTCGCACTCAGGAACACGTTCATACTAGGCCTGGCGTCGGCGAGTATTGGCACTGTGCTGGCGCTGGTCATTGGTTACGTGACGGCGCGGCAAGCGGTGAGAGGGCATCGCATCCTCGCGTTCCTCGCTACCGCACCGATCGCGATTCCAGGCATCGTGCTCGGCGTCGGCCTGTTCCTGAGCTACACACGGCCGCCGCTGGTACTCTACGGCACGCTGTGGGTGCTGTTGATCGCCTACGTTACAATCGAGCTGCCGGCTGCCTATCAGCAAATGCAGTCGGCGTTCCATACAATCAACCCGGAGTTGGAGGAGGCGAGCCGCGTGTTCGGCGCCACACCGTTGCAGGCGCTGCGGCACGTGACGGCGCCGCTACTGCGGACCAACGTGCTGGCGACGTGGTGTTTCATATTCGTGTCGACCATCCGCGAGCTGTCGGCGGCGATCATGCTGTTCACCTCCGAGACCAAGGTCGTGTCGGTGCTCATCTTCGACCTCAAAGAGAGCGGCGATCTGGGGGCCATCGCCGTGCTCGGCCTGTCTATGCTGGTGCTCACATTCGCCGTTGTGATTGGCGTCAACCGCATGCCAGGGTTTGGTGGAGCTCGATTGCGCAACACTTGACATCCCGGTGCCACGATGAGTCAAACGCTTCCCGCAGTTTCCGTCGCCGAACAACTGGCTGAGCGTATTGCTGCCATCGACGGAACGCGGCTGCCGGCTGTCGTGCGCGCCAAGTGCGAGGATCTCGCCGTCGATGTCATCGGCCTGGCCGTTACCGCGCGCAATGAGGGCTACGTCAAGGCGGCGCTGGCGGCCTGGGACGACGATGGGCCCTGCACCGCCATCGGCCACGCGCGCTCGTTGAGTGCGGCGAGCGCCGCTTTCGTCAACGGCACCGCCGCGCACGGCGAGGACTTCGACGACACCTTCGAGGGCGGTCCGGTGCATGCGGGCGCCGTGATCGTGCCCGCCGTGCTCGCTGCCTGCGAGCGCTACGGCCGGGACGGCGCCTCCGCGCTCGTCGGCATTGCCGTGGGCGCCGAGACCCTGTGCAGGCTCAGCCTCGTCGCACCCAGGCTCGTGCACAAGGCCGGCTTCCATCCAACTGCCGTGCTTGGCGCCATGGCCTCCGCCGCGGCCGTCGGTGTCGCCCTGGGGCTTGACCGCCGCGGCATCGTCAATGCTCTCGGGATTGCGGGTAGCATGGCTTCTGGGATCATTGAGTACCTCGCCGAGGGCGCGTGGACAAAGCGCCTGCATCCGGGCTGGGCCGCACAAGCGGGCCTGCGCGCTGCTCTGCTCGCTAGGCACGGCTTTGTCGGGCCCCGGACCGTGTTTGAAGGCACGCACGGATTTTTCCATTCCTTTGCCAGAACGCTCGAAACCGACTACCGAGCCCTGATTTGCGGCTTCGGCGAGCGCTGGGTCACCGAGACACTGGCCTTCAAGCCTTATCCGTGTGGGACCATGACGCACCCCTACATCGACTGCGCGCGGCGTCTCGCGCGAACGGGCATCGCGGCCGAAGCCATCAAGGAGATGGTCTGCGAAGTTGGGGAGGGCACAGTACATCGCCTGTGGGAGCCGCTGGCCGACAAGCGCCGGCCTGCCAATGGCTACGGCGCAAAGTTCTCGCAGCCCTATTGCATTGCCTCAGCCTTCATGCGCGGCTTTGTCGGCCTCGATGCGTTCACCGACGCCGCCGTCAAGGACGTCGGCGTGTTGGCCCTCGCCGCCAAGGTGCGCTACGTCATCGATCCGGGAAACCCGTATCCGAAGGCATATACCGGCCACATCCGCATGGTGCTCAATGACGGTCGTGTCATGGAGGAGCGCCAACCACACATGCGCGGGGGTGCCCGCGAACCCCTCACACGCGGCGACATCGAGGAGAAGTTCACCTTGTGCTGCCGTCACGGCGGATGGGACAGCGCTAGGATCGAGGCCGCTCTCGGACTGGCGCGCCGACTTTTCGACTCAGGCTTGGACCTCAACACACTGCGCCGGTAATGTGCGATGCCTACAGCGAAGTGGTCTGAGTTGAGGTATGGCCTGAGGGCCAACTGGAGGACCACGATGGGGAAGCGGCACAAGCTGAAGAGATCATTGCGAAGCTGCGGCAGGTCGAGGTTATGACCGGTCAGGGCATGTCGATGGCGGACGCGATCCGTTCGATTGGGGTGACGGAGGTGACCTACTACCGCTGGCGCAGCGAATACGGCGGCATGAAGCTTGACCAGGTGAAGCGACTGAAGGAACTGGAGGTTGAGAACGCCCGGCTTCGCAAGGCGGTGTCGGATCTGACGCTGGACAAACTGATCCTGAAGGAAGCGGCACGGGGAAACTTCTAAGCCCCTCGCGCCGGCGTCAATGCGTCGAGCACGTTCAACGTGAGCTGCAGGTGTCTGAGCGCCGTGCCTGCGCTCGGTCAGCACCGCTCGACGCAGCGCCAGGCGCCTCGGGGGCGAACCGACGAGGCCCGGTTGACGGCCGACATCATCGCTCTGGCCCACGCCTATGGCCGTTACGGCTACCGGCGGATCACGGCTCTGCTGAACGAAACCGGCTGGGATGTGAGCGTATCGCAGGTGGCCCGCATCTGGCGGCGCCAGGGGTTGAAGGTTCCTGGCAGGCAAGCGAAACGACGGCGCTTGTGGCTGGCCGATGGCTCGTGCATTTGGTTGCGACCGGAGCGGCGGAACCACGTGCGGGCCTACGACTTCGTGGACCGCACGTCAGAGGGGAGGAAGTACCGCATGCTCAACATCGTCGACGAGTTCACGCGCGAGTGTCTGGCGATCAAGGTGGCGTGCGAGCTGAACCCGATGGACGTGATCGAGACGCTGGCCGATCTGTTCTTGATGTGCGGTGTGCCAGTATTCAATTGGCTGGACGGCAGTCATGGCCGCCGCACGCTTGCCACTGAACTAGCTCATCGCCACCGGTTCACGATCCACAGCGCGCCCCACGATCCGAGCAGCGTGACCAGCATCTCGCCAGCGAGCGCGACAGAAAACCGGGGACCTCCCGTGGCCGCCGCGCGGTTGACAGCTATTCCAACCTGTTGATCCGGCGAGCGCCGCCGCACGGGGGTTCGTTGAGGGAGGCGCTCGCCGCGCGGCGGACTCCGTAAATGCTCGACCGCAGTATGAGGGGGCGACGTGGCGGCGCGCCCGGCTCTTGTCGAATGGAACCGACTAGGGCAGCGGCATAGGTCTCGATCCACTCAAGTACGCCACCCATTCCATGCGGCGGACCAAGGCGACCCTGATCTACAGGCGAACCGGAAACCTGCGAGTGGTCCAACTACTGCTTGGCCACACCAAGATCGAAAGCACCGTTCGGTACCTCGGCGTTGAGGTAGACGATGCGCTTGAGATCGCGGAGAAGATCGAGGTCTGAATTACCCGGGCAGAGCTGCCGCGCTCTGCCCATCGCTGCACCGGGGGATGTGGGCCACGGGTCGACTCATGCACCGCAGGAAACTTGGCACTATTCTATCACCTTGTCGGCGTGGTCCAGCAGTGTGAGCGGCACGGTCAGGCCGAGGTTTCCATCGGTCTGGACGTTGATGATCAGCTAAAGCGGTAGCCGCCATCAAGGACCTCCATCGCTAGCCAGGCGGTCACGATCTTTGCGACGGAGGCAGGGACGAAAGGTCTGTCAGCGTTATGAACCACGTTGCCCTTTTCATCCGTCACTCGCACCCTGTCGAAGCGAGCGCTGCGGCCTGCTCCTTGGCACCGGCCTGGGCTTGGGCGGGCAGCACAAGCAGGGCGCAGTCCGGCTGGAGCGAACAGGGCCGAATTGGGTCAGATCCTGCCGACCAAGCGTTCGGGTCGCGCAACGCGCGTGCTCAGGCGCCGAGAGTCGCGTTTCGCGACAGCAATGTCATAGTTGGGTCCGACTTATGCACCGCAACAAGACTTGATTGGTTACCAGGTTCATGCGGCCAGCCCGAGCAGATCGCCTTCTATGCCGATCTTTTCAAGAAGGTGATGGCGACCGACGACTGGAAGCAGTTCATGGAGCAGGGTGCCTTCAACCACACCTTCTTGTCGGGCGAGCAGCACGCCAAGTGGGTCGACGCGGCCGACAAGCTCCACTACGGGCTGATGAAGGAAGCGAGCTTCCTCGCGTCCGGCAGGTAAGATTGCGACAGTCCTTTCGTCAGGACTGGAGTTGTCACCAGACTTTGTCACTGGGCTTCGGGTGACCAGATCGCTAGACTGAAGAAGAAAGGCTGGGAGGCTGCTCTTGAGGCCAGCCAGCCGGCTAAAGAAGACCGCATGGAATGCCGCCCCGGCGCCGATCCGCCAGAAGGGCAAAAAGGGCATTTCCGTCGAGTGGTCGAAGGGAGACGCCATGAGGCTGCCAAAACCGGCTCGCGCCGGTATTTGCGCATCAGCACCTCCAGTGCCTAGCCCTGCCGCAGGCTCGGCCCCTACCCGGGCGTGCACCTTGGTTTGGCGTTTTCGCCGACCAGCCCGGAACAAACCTGACGAGAACGAAAACGAGGACAGCCGATGAGCGGCATGTCACGCGAGGAGGAGACGATGACGCGCAAGGACACTGGGACACACAGAATCTTGAAGTTCGGGCTGGCTGCCATGGTCGCTGTGGGTGTTACGGCCGCCGTGGCGGAGACGCCGAAGCGCGGCGGCGTCTTGACCTTCATGATCCCGGCCGATGCCGGTCCGAGCCACGACGGACACCGCGAGACGACCTTTGCGGTCGTGCATGCGACGGCTCCCTTCTACAGCGTGCTGATCCGCGTCAATCCGAGCAACCCATCCTCGACCACGGATTTCCAGTGCGACCTGTGCACGGAGATGCCGAAGCCTACCGATAACGGCCTCACCTACATGTTCAAGATCCGCAAGGGCGTGAAGTTCCACGACGGCTCCCTATTGAACGCGCAAGACGTGGCGGCGAGCTGGAGCAAGATCGTCTTTCCGCCCAAGGGGGTGGCCAGCGCGCGCCAGAACAACTTCGTAATGGTGGAAAGCATCAAGGCGCCTGATGACGAGACGGTGGTGTTCAAGCTGAAGTTCGCCACCCTCACGTTCCTGCCGGCGCTGGCCGACCCCTACACCTACATCTACTCCAAGAAGAAGCTCGACCAGGACATGCACTGGTACGAGAAGAACATCATGGGCTCGGGGCCCTTCAAGCTCACCGACTACCAGGTCGGCCAGTCCATCAAGGGTGAGCGCAACCCGGACTACTACCACAAGGGTCAGCCCTACCTCGACGGCTTCGTCGGCGTCTTCGCGCCGAAGCAGACGGTCCGCACCGACGCCATCCGGGCCGACCGCGCGGCGCTGGAGTTCCGCTCCGTGCCCGTGTCCGCCAAGGACCAGCTGGTCAAGGAGCTCGGCGACAAAATCACGGTGCAGGAGAGCGACTGGAACTGCGGCAACGTGGTGACGCCCAACCACAAGCGCAAGCCGTTCGACGACGTGCGCGTGCGCAAGGCCCTGTTCCTGGCCGTCGACCAGTGGAAGGGCGCGCAAGCGCTCTCCAAGATCGCCATCATCAAGACGGTGGGCAGCATCGTCTTCCCGGGTTCGCCGCTGGCCGCCACGAAGGAGGAGCTGCAGCAGCTGGTCGGCTACTGGCCCGACATCGAGAAGTCGCGCGCAGAAGCCCGGCGTCTGCTGAAGGAGGCGGGACAGGAGAACCTGGCGTTCGAGCTCCTCAACCGCAATGTCGATCAGCCCTACAAGATCGTCGGCACCTGGCTGGTGGACGAGTGGAGCAAGGTCGGCATCAAGGCGACCCAGAAGGTGGTCCCGACCGGCCCGTGGTTCGACGGCATGCGCAGCGCAGACTTCGACGTGGCCCTGGAGGCTAACTGCCAGAACGTCGTCAACCCGATCGCCGACGTGGGCCGCTGGCTGCCGAACGAGGTCTATAGCGAGAACTACGGCTATTTCTCGGACCCGCAGATGATCGAAATCTACAACCGCATGCTCAAAGAGACGGACATGGCCAAGGCGCGCGTGCTGATGCGCCAGTTCGAGAAGCGCATCAACGATGAGGCGCATCAGCTGGCCGTGACCTACTGGTATCGGGTCGTGCCCATGCGGTCGTACGTGAAGGGCTGGAAGATCTCGCCGAGCCACTACCTCAACCAGGACCTGGCCAACATCTGGCTCGACAAGTAATGCTGAGCTACGTCATCAAGCGTGTGCTGCTCGTGATCCCCACATTGCTGGGAGCGGCCGCGCTGGTGTTCGTGCTGATGCGGTTGATCCCAGGCGACGTCTGCGTCGTGCGCCTGGGGTCGAGCGGCGGCACATTCGACCCCAAGGCCATCGCGCTCTGCCATGCCGAGCTCGGCATGGATCGGCCGGTGCTGATCCAGTTCCTCGACTTCGTGTGGGGGTGCATGCGGCTGGATTTCGGCACCTCGATGTGGTCGGGCCGGCCGGTCACGACCGAGATCCTGGCGCGGCTGCCTATCTCCCTGGAGATCGCGATCCTGGCCACGCTCGTCGCCATCGTCATTGCCATCCCGCTCGGGGCGATATCGGCCGTGATGCAGAATACGTGGATCGACCATGTGGTGCGCATCTTCGCCGTCGGCGGCATCGCCACACCGTCGTTCTGGCTGGGGATCATGTCGATCCTGTTCGTCCTCAACTTCACCAGCGCTGTGTTCGGCAAGCCGTGGATGCCGCCCATCGAGTATGTGCCCATTTGGGAGGACCCGATCCACAATCTGAGCATGGCAATGCTGCCAGCCATAACGGTCGGATACCGCTATGCCGCGGTCAGCATGCGCATGACGCGCTCGGCCATGCTGGAGGTGATGCAGGAGGACTACATCCGTACGGCCCGGGCGAAGGGGCTGATCAGGAAACTGATCATCAACCGTCATGCCTTGAAGAACGCGCTGCTGCCGGTGGTGACCCTGATCGGCATCGAGTTCGCGTTCCTGATCGGCGGGCTGGTGGTGACCGAGCAGGTGTTCAACCTCAACGGCGTCGGCCGCCTGTTTGTGCAGGCGGTGCAGAACCAGGACTACACGCTGACCCAAGGCCTGGTGATGCTCACCGTCATCATCTTTGTCGTCTGCAATCTGATCGTCGACCTGCTCTACGCATGGCTCGATCCGCGTATCCGTTACAGTTGAGGCAACGGCGCGTCATGGTTAGCAATATCAAGACCGCAGGCTTCTCCCCGGCCGGCGCCGACGAAATGGCCGCACGCGCAACGCGGACGCGGCGCGTTCTGAAGTTCTGTCGCCGCGAACTGCTGGGCACGTTCGGTCTTCTCCTGGTGCTGCTGATTGCGATCACCGGGATTTTTGCAGAGCTGTTGGCGCCCTACAGCCCGACCGCGAACGACTTCGGTGCCATGATGGAGGCGCCGAGCGCGGCGCATCCGCTGGGCACCGACCAGTTTGGCCGCGATCTGCTGTCGCGCATCATCTTCGGCGCGCGGACTGCCATGATTGTCGGCCTGACGTCGGCTCTGCTGGGCGGCGTGGCGGGCCTCGTCCTGGGTGTCGGCAGCGCATATTTCGGCGGCATGGCCGACCTGATCACGCAACGCGTGTGCGATGTGGTGATGGCGTTTCCGCTCATCATCATGGCGCTGGCGGTGGTCGCCATCTTCGGCACCGGCGTGCAGAACGTGATCATTGCCATCACCATCCCGTTGATCCCGCGTTGCGCGCGGGTCGTGCGCGCTTCGGCCTTGTCGATCCGGGAGCTTCCCTATGTCGATGCCGCGCGCGCTCTCGGGTACAGCCACACTCGCATCATTCTGTTGCACATGGTTCCGAACGTGATGGCGCCGTTCCTCATCATGGTGACGGCGTTCGTCGGACAGGCCGTGCTCGCAGAGGCGTCGCTGTCGTATCTTGGTCTGGGGGTGCAGGAGCCTGTTCCGGCGTGGGGTCTGATGCTGCAGGGCGGCACCGAGGAGTACGCCACAACGGCCCCGTGGATCGCCATCTTTCCGGGCGTGGCAATCGTGCTTGCTGTCCTGGGGATCAGTCTGTTCGGCGATGCCTTGCGGGATACGTTGGATCCCAAGTTGCGAAAGCAGTAGCTGCCCGGCATTGCAGGCACTTCTTAAGCAGCAGCTCAGTGACCTCCTGGACGCCCTCCAATTCCTACCAACTCGACTGCCCTGATAGTGCCGGCTCGATATCACTGGTCCGTCAATCAGCTGTTGCGCCCGCTCTGCTGCCTTGCAGCGAAATCGATTCCGCTACGGTGAAAGTGGGTCAAACCCAGACGAAGGCAGAGGTCGCACCGGACGTCTGCTTAGCAGCCCAAATCAGACATCGCGCAAGAATAGCGAGGGATGATAGCCGGATCATGTCAGCAACAGCCTGCACGGCGATCTCCTCAGCACCGTGCACACGCCGCCGTCGGCGAAGTAGAACGTCACGGCCCGCGGACGGCGACTGTCGATGACGGCGACAGGTGATTGCTGCGGCAGGGCAGCCACTTCTCTGGCCCGTGCCTTCGCCTCGGCTTCATCCCAGACAGCAAAATAGAGTCGGTTTGGTCCAGTGGCCCGTCCGAGAATCCGGTACCGAGGACCACCACGCGTCGCCATTGCCTAATCGAGCCCCCATCCGCCTG
>Ga0114129_10013550_pt1 | contig 11618 bp, 5 predicted proteins | sample RhiMetdeltSRZDD1_FD_80071 | JGI IMG/M metagenome (GOLD analysis project Ga0114129, IMG submission 80071) | Populus rhizosphere microbial communities from Tennessee, USA - Rhizosphere MetaG P. deltoides SRZDD1 (version 2) (version 2) | ecosystem: Host-associated > Plants > Roots > Rhizosphere >... | reverse complement strand
GGGCCGCGATCCGGGACGGCCTCGCCGTACTGCGGGCCGAACTCGCGCAGGCGATCGTCGACGTGCGCGGTCGCGGCCTGCTCTGGGGCATCGATATTGTCTCTAAAGAGCTCGCCGGTGAGGTGTTGCTGAACCTTGCCGAGGAGGGACTGCTGATCTCGCCATGCTTTACCCGGCCCGAAACCCTGCGGTTACTGCCTCCGCTGGTGGCCAGCGACGACGACGTGGCAGTTGCGCTGCGCGCGTTGGACCGGGCGATCCGGTGCGGGCTCACCACGGTGGGGTCTACAGTGGATACCGCACCGGGCCCGGTGCGTTGACGCGCCGGGAGCGCACCGGAGTCCTCATGCCCTTCTCCCAGGAGCGGTGATGCGGATCCTGCTCACCGGCGCAACGGGCGTGATCGGCTCCGAGGTCGACGAACTGTTGTCAGCTCGCCGCAATGTTGACGTTGACCTGGCGCGGACCGCGCGACGCCGGTCGCCCGCCGGTGACGCCGTCCGGTGGAACATCGGTACCCAGCCGACCCCGCCCGAGGTGCGCGGAGAGTGGGACGTGATCGTGCACCTGGCCGCGTCCACCCGCTGGACGATGACCCGGGCCGAGGCGTACAAGGCGAACGTCGCGCCCCTGGCCGCGGTGCTGTCCCTGGCCACGGAGCGCACCCACCTGGTCCACGTCTCGACGGCGTATGTCGTGGGCCCGACCCCGGGCTCCCGCGACGCCGACCCGGAGTACGACGCGTTCCGCAACGGGTACGAGTGGTCAAAGGCGGCCAGCGAAGCGCTGGTCCGCGAGCGACACGCCGGACCGCTGACGATCGTCCGGCCGCCGCTGGTGGTCGGGCGGCGGCGGGACGGCCGGATCTCCCGCTTCACCGGTCTGTACACCCTGTTTCAGACGTTCGGTTCCGGACTGGCCGCGGTCGTGGTCGGTGAGCCCGATGGCTACGTCGAGATCGCCCCGGTGGACCAGGTCGCGGAGGTCGTCGTCGATGCGGCGCTCGGCCCACCTCCCGCCGTACCGACGGTCGAGACGGTCGCCGCCGGGACCCGTAGCCTCCGTCTGGCGCCCATGCTGTCGATCATCATCGGTGCGCTCAACGAGTGGCGGGTGGCCCGCGGTCTAGTGCCCATCAACGAACCGCCGCTGGTCACTGCGGACCGCTGGCACCGGTTCTTCCTACCACTGGCCGAGCAACACCTCTCCCCGATCCAGCACCACGCGATCCAGTTGCTCGGCATGTTCGAGGGCTATACAAGTATGGCCAGGCCGTTTGAGCCCACCCGCCGGGTGGCCGATCCGGCCGACGTGCTGTGGCGTTCGGTGCGATTCTGGGCTGAGACCAGGCAACGGTCGGCCGCCCGGACGCCCGAGCCGTGGAGGATCGACGGCAGCGTGCAATCCAAGTAAGGGGCTGCCGCCGCTGACCGGCATGGACCCGGCGGCTCAGGCGCCGCCCGGGTCTCCGTGAGGACATGCAGGCGGTTGCCTGCACACGGGTACCCGGAACTGGACCGGTCGGTCCAGGCGGCGGTGCCGATCTGGTCCTCGGCGACCGCACCCACCTGCGGCCCACACCGGCTGAGGTCGTCGCCGAGTAGCCTGCGGGGCTCGTAGATACGGTTCGCGCTACGCGGCCCGTGTGTACTCGTTGATCAAGCCGTTGAGGATCCGGCGTCGTTGTACCTTCACGGCCGGCGGGCGTGGCGTTGGTCTGACCGGGTTGGTGGCTGTTGAGCCAGTGCCCGATGCGGACGATGATCGTTGTAGTGCCCGGTGTATTCGGTTAGGACGGCGGTCAGGTGTCGTTGGCCGAGGATGAGCATTCGGTCGGTGCACTCGTGGCGGCTCGGCGTGAGCGTTAGCCCGCGGCGCTTGCGGCGGAATCCTTACCGTCTGGATGCCGCTGGCCACGTTCTCGTTGATGAAGGGACTCGTTGCGCGGCGCCGCAAACTCACAAGATTTTCATGATTCAGAAGAATCCGCATATATAGGGTATAAGCTTCAGCCCTTGGAAACCGGGGGTGCGCTATGGGCCATGGTGGAGCAACGACGCACGATCCGCCGCCGCCCGTCCGGGTGCAGGTCCTGCACGAGAGCGAGCGCACGAGGGTGTCCCGGCTGTTCCTGTCAAAGCGCAGCATGATCCGTAAGGAGCCGCTGGGATCCGATGCGGACAAGCGCCTGCGGCAGGAGATCGAGATTCGTGAGCGGCTGTGCGGCATCAGCGGTGTCTCACAGCTGGCGGTGGCGCAGCCGTTCCCAGGATCGATCTTGCTAGAGGATCTGCACGCTGTCTCGTTGGCCGACGTAGCGATGCCGGTGGAAGTCGACGAGCTGACGCGGCTTGCGCTCGGACTGGCGCGAGTGGTGACTGGGATGCACGGTCGGGGAGTAGTGCACCGGGACATCAACCCGGCGAACATCTTGCTCGCTGGCCCAGGTCGGGACCCACTCTTGATCGATTTCGCATTAGCGACGACATCCGTAGAGATTCGACCTGAATTTGTCCATCACAACCGGATTGTCGGTACTTTAGCGTTCCTCGCACCGGAACAGACGGGCCGTACGGGTCTTCCGGTCGATGAGCGGACTGACCTGTACGCGCTGGGTGCGACGTTGTACCAGCTGGCGACCGGGCAGCCGCCGTTCGGTGCGGGTGACCCACTGCGGCTCACTCACGATCATCTGGCTCGGGTGCCGGTCCCGCCGGTCGAGGTGAACCCGGCGGTGCCTGCGTGTCTGTCGGCGATCATCATGCACCTGCTAGAGAAGGAGCCGGACAACCGGTACCAGAGTGCCGATGGACTGATCCACGATCTGATCCGGGTGCGGGACGGAGAGGCACTGCCCTGCGTCGGCGAGCGCGACTTCCCGCTGCGGCTACTAACGCCGTCCCGCCTGGTTGGGCGCGAGAGTGAGGTCGCCACGCTGGGCGACGCGTTCACCAAGGCGCTGTCTGGACGCTGCCGGGGAGTGCTGGTCAGCGGCGAACCGGGTGTGGGCAAAACCTCACTGGTCAACGAGTTGCGGTCAATCGCGACGGCCAGTGACGGTTGGTACGTGTCCGGCAAGTTCGATCAGTACCGTCGTGACCTTGAATTCGACGGAGTGCATCAGGCGTTTCGCGCGCTGGGGCGACTGTTGCTGGCTGAGCCGGAGGAGAAACTAGCAGACCTGCGGGAGCGCATCCTGCGGGCGCTCGGTCCCAGCGCTGCCATGGCGGCCGCCGTGACGCCGGAGTTCGCGGCGTTGCTGCAGGTTCCGGCGGACACCGGGGATCCGATGACGGCGCAGGTACGCATGCAGCGCAACGCGGTGGAGATCCTGCGGGCGGTCGCTTCCCGCAAGCGGCCCGTGGTGTTCGTCGTCGACGATCTGCAGTGGGGCGGTCGGACGCCGCTGGGATTCGTCGACATGGTGCTCAGCGGTCAGGAGAAGATCGAAGGGCTCCTGGTGGTCGGCGCCTACCGCGAGGACGACGTCGACACCATGCACGCGTTGGCACCCATGCTGGGCCGCTGGCAGCGGCAGAATGACGGGCCGCAGCATCTGCGGTTGGGGGATCTGCCTCTGTCGAGCCTCGCCGAGATGGTGGCGGAGATGCTACGCCTGGACTCGCGGCGAGCCGCTGACCTCGCGACGGCGATCATGCCTCACACCCGGGGCAATCCCTACGACACGGTGGAGTTGCTCAACGCGCTGCGGCGCGACCGCGTGCTGACGCCGGGCAGTGGTGACTGGCAGTGGGAGGCATCGGCGCTACGCGGCCTTGGCCGGACAGATGTGGCTGAGCTGGTGGCCGAACGCGCTGACACCATGCCGCCCATGACACGGGCGTTGTTGGAGATGACGGCGTGCCTTGGTGGCCGAGTCGAGCTGAATGTGCTGTATGACGCGACCGGGCTGTCCGCGACCGTGGTGGGAGAGCGCCTCGCTCCCGCACTCGACGAGGGGTTACTGGTACTGGAACCAGGCAGCCAGGAGGCGGTGCGGTTCCGTCACGACCGTGTGCAGGAGGCCATCCTCCACCGCCTGGGCACAGAACGGCAGCGCGCCGTCCGCCTGGGCCTGGCCAGGAGACTCGGCGGGCGGCCGGAGTTGTTCGAGGTCGCGGCGCAGCAGTATCTGCCGGTCATCGACGACGTATCCGACCCCGACGAGCGGCGTTTGGTGGTCGGAGTGTTCCGCCGCGCCGCCGAGCAGGCGAAGGTGTTGAGCAATCAACCGCTCGTGGAGAGGCTCCTGGCGGCTGCGGTGGTGCTTACCGACCCGGCCGACACCGCCACGCTCATCGAGTTGCACACCGGCCGTCACGCTGCGCTGTACGGTCTCGCACGGCTGGACGAGGCCGACGACGTCTACCGGACGATCGGCCTGCTCTGCACCCATCCGGCACAGCGTACGGAGGCGACGCTGGTACAGGTGAGCAGCCTGACCATCCGGAACCGCCCACGGGACGCGATCGACCTCGGGCTCGAGCAACTGCGGCGGCTCGGCCTCCCGGTGCCGGCGCCGGATCGACTCTGCGGCGACATCGAGCGCGGCCTGGCAGCGCTGTACCGGTGGATCGAGGAGACCGACGAGGCCGATGACCTGCGCCGCCCGGAGATCACTGATCCGGGGCTGCTTGCCACTGGCGCGCTGATCAACCGGCTGATGCCGCCCGCCTTCTTCTGCGATCAGACGATCATGGCGTGGCTGGCTCTGGAGGCGGCGCGGATGTGGGCGCAGCACGGCCCCGGTCGTACCCTGATCGGCCCGGTCAGCCACATCCCGTACGCGATCAGCGCTCTCCGGCAGGACAACCAGACCGGGTATCGCTGGATGCGCCGGGTTCTCGCGCTGGGCGAGTCGCTCGGCTGCGAGCCCGAGACCTCACAGGCCCGCTTCCTGTACGCCCTCGGTGTGTGTCACTGGTTCGAACCACTCGAGGACGGGGTGTCGCAGGCCCTGCGCGCACGGCAGGGCCTGGTCATGGGCGGGGACCTGCTGAATGCGTGTTATACGCACTACGCCTCGACCTATGATCTGCTCGACTCCTCGCCGTCGCTGGACAGCCTTGGCAGCGAGGTCGAGTCCGCCCTGGCGTTCGCCGCACGTACCGGAAATGACCATGTAGCCGGCGCATTCCAGGGCTACCGGCGGCTGATCAGTGTGCTGCGCGGCGAGCCGGACGGGTCGCATGCCGACGAGGCGACCAACCTGAACCGGCCGGCTGACAACCCGCTCGCGGCCGTCAACGTCCACATCACCCGGGCGCTCGCCGCCGCCGTGTTCGACGACGCGACCGAGTTGGATCGGCACTCGGCGACCGCGATGGCGTTGCTTCCGTTCGTCGAGTCCACATATCTGACGTCGGTTGCACACCTGCTGCGAGCGCTAGCCCTTGCCAGCCGGGCCCGGGCAGCGGGACCCGAGGCGCGCGGCGCCTTCCTGACCGAGTTGGACGCGGTCATCGACTGGCTCGCGACGCGCGCGGCGGATGCGCCGTTCAATTTCCGGCACCTGCTGCGACTGGTCGAGGCCGAGCGCGCCTGGGCCGTTGGGGAATTCCGCACCGCCGCCAAGGCCTTCGATACCGCTCTGCAAGAGTCCGCGACGCGGCAACGACCATGGCACCGGGCGCTGGCGTTCGAACGCGCCGCCCGATTCTGCTTGGCCCATGGTATGGAACACGCGGGCTACACCACACTCGCGGCTGCGCGACAGGCGTACCTCGCTTGGGGCGCGACGGCGAAGGTGGACCAGCTCGACTGGGCCTACCCGACCGTGAAGAGCATTTCCGACGCCAACGCCGATCCGGAGGTGGACCTGGCCACCCGCCGATCCGACATCATGCCCGCAACCATCGACCTGCTCGGCATTCTCGCCGCCTCGCAAGCCCTCAGCTCCGAGACGAGTATCGACGGTCTGCGCGCCCGGGTGGTCAAGGTACTGTCCGAGATGACCGGCGCTGCCAGCGTCCACCTTCTACTGTGGAATACCGACCGTGGCTGGCTGTTGTCCACACCGTCGGCCGAAGGCGGTAGCATCCCACTCGATGAAGCCGGCGCCCGGTGCCTCGTGCCACTGTCCGTCATTCGTTACGCCGAACGTACCCGCGAACCGCTCGTCGTCAACGACGCCACTCACGACGACCGTTTCGCCCGCGACCCGTACCTCGACCGCCTGGACTCCTGCTCATTGCTCGCCGTACCGATCTTCAACCGCGGTGCCTTACAGGGCCTCCTGCTGATGGAGAACCGCCTCATCCGCAGCGCCTTTTCCATCGAACGCCTCGACGGCGTCATGCTCATCGCCGGACAACTGGCCGTCTCTCTCGACAACGCCCAGGTCTACGCCTCCCTCGAACGCAAGGTCGGCGAACGCACCCGCCAACTCGCGCTCGCCAACCAGCAACTCGAAGAGCTCAGCACCACCGACCCGGTCACCGGACTGGCCAACCGGCGCCGTTTGGAGGAGGTACTGGCCGCCGTATGGCGGCATGCCAGGAGATCTGGAGAATCGCTCGGCCTGGCCATGGTGGACATTGACCACTTCAAGCTCTACAACGACCACTATGGACACGCTGCGGGTGACAGGTGTCTACAACGGGTCGCTGCCGGACTCCGTCAGAACATCCGCGAAATGGATCTCTCCGCCCGTTACGGTGGTGAGGAATTTGCCGTCGTCATGCCCAGCACCGATGTCGACGCGGCGCTACAGGTGGCCGAACGTCTCCGGGCCGCCGTCGTGAACCTCGCCGAACCACACCCGCTGGTCGCCGGTCGGATCGTCACCGTCAGCATCGGTGTGGCCGCCACAGTGCCCGCACCAGACGGACTGGTGGAAGACCTCATGGAGCAGGCCGACGTGGAACTCTATCGGGCGAAACGCAGCGGCCGAAACCGCGTACGCGTGGCTCCGTCACCAAGCCGGATCGATGGCCACGCCGGAGGATAGGCAGCGCCGCGTACCCGGCTTGTCGGCTCCAGGGAAGGCCGGTGCCGAACGCGCACGTTGGGCGGACAGGGATCCGATGACCGCCCCTGTCCTCCGTTACCGGGCTTTGCGGTCAAGGTTGTCGGGTGGTGTGTCCGGGGCTCTGCAGATTCTTGGCGTGGCCACCGCGTACTATCTCGCCGCCGAGATCGGTCTTCTGCAGCAACTGGTACGAGGACAGGTCACGCCGTTATGGCCGCCGACCGGTGTCGCACTGGTCTGCCTGCTCCTACTGGGTGGTCGAGTGTGGCCGGGAATTGCGCTGGGGGCGTTACTGGTCAACGCGCCGATCGGGCCGTCGATGTCCGCGGTTGCCGCGATCGTGTCGGGTAACACGCTCGCTCCACTCTTCGCCTATTGGATGCTTAACCGCGTGGGGTTCCGCATCGAGCTGGACCGACTTCGGGACGGGCTCGCACTGGTGTCCCTCGGCGCCATAATCGGGATGCTGGTCAGCGCGACCATCGGCAGTGGTGCGCTCCTCGCCGCAGGGGCAATTCCGGCGAGCGACTTCTGGTCGGTGTGGTCGGTGTGGTGGACGGGAGATGCGATGGGCGTCCTCGTCATCGCGCCGTTGCTGCTCTTCCTGCGCACCGCCCGATGGCCCCGCGGTGTCCCGACGCGCCGGTGGGTCGAGGCCGTGGCATTGCTGGTCTGTACATTGGTCGTAACGGTCGCCGTCACGAGTACTTCCATAGACCTGTTGTTCCTGGTATTTCCGGTGCTGATCTGGGCCGCGTTGCGCTTCCAGTTGGGCGGTGCCGCGCTCTGCGTGCTGGTTGTGTCGGGGCTTACGATTAGGGCCGCGGCGGTGGGGTCCGGTCCTTTCGCCGGTCACGATTTGCTTGTCAAGATGATCACCCTGCAGGCGTTCAACGGGTCGGCGGCGCTGACTGGACTGTTGCTGGCCGCGATCATCACGGAACGGACCTTGGCCTTCGAGATCCTTGAGCGCACCAGCCGGCAGCTCTCTGAGGTGGCAACCGAACTAAACCGATAGCCCGCCGCCACCCGGAGGGCCGTTCGTTCGGCTCATGTAACGAGCTCCGGTACTTGATCCGTCCGCAGAGGTGCGGCGGCTACCCGCGGTCCAGACCGAGCTGGCCGGCCACGCCGCCGAGCGGGAGGTCTGCTACCGGTGGACCGACCCCGCACTACTGGCACGCAGCCTGCCGGGACTGTCCACCGTGGGCGGCCCCGCGGTCACCGCCGTCATCGGCGACCCGGACCGGGGTTCCGTCCGCCGCGCACCTCAAGTCCTATCAGGGCCTGACCCCACGCGCCTCGGAGACCGGCAACACCGACCGCAAGGGCCAACCTATGTCCAAGGCCGGCTCCCGACTCGCCCGCGTCACCCTGATCCGCGCCCGCCGACCGGGGCCCGCAAACAAGACCCCCAACCGGCCCGGGTCTACCACCAGCAGATGGTCGAACGCGGCGCCGAGCACCTCAAAGCCACCTGCGTCGTGGCGGCCCGGCTGGCCGAACGGCTCTGGGCCGTCATGCACCGCCGCATGCCCTACGTCATCTGCGACACCGACGGCACCCCGGTCACTCCGGTCACCCCGGAACAATCCAAAAGATCATCGCGGCGCAGCAGTGGACCGTCCGCGACGAGGTCCGCCGCCGGCGGCGCAGCACAAGACCAAGGCGGGGAAGGCCCTCACCAAGTCCACACGGGACATGATCAAGACGCTCGAGGCGTAACGAGGCGACCCTCCCCACGCCGATCCTCCACGAGCCCCGCGCAAAGGGTCAAGCGACCACCGGGGTTGACAACCGATCCTCGACAGGGAATCAGTGGGTGGCCTTGTTGTCGAAATCCGCAACGGGACGCTGTGCCGGAGCCGAGCTCATTGACGGCTGCACGAGGTTGGGTGGACCGGTCCTCGACGGTCCGAAGAGGTAGCCTTGGGCCAGGTCGCAGCCAAGATTTTGCAGGACGGCGAGTTGCTCGAGGCTCTCGACGCCTTCGGCGATGGTGGTCAGGCCGAGCGCCTGCCCTAACCTGACGACCGCGGTGACGATTTCACGGTCTGTGGGATTGCGGGCGAGGCCCGACACGAAGGACTGATCAATCTTGATGAAGCTCACCGGTAGACGCTTGAGGTACAGCAGGGACGAATAGCCGGTGCCAAAGTCGTCGATCCCGACCCGAACCCCCATATCCCGGATCCGCTGCAGCATACGGAGTGCGCCGACGTCAGCCTCCATCAATGCGCTCTCGGTCAGCTCCAACGCCAGACACTGGGGCGGAAGGTGCGATTTCGCCAGGGCACCCGCGACGGTATCGGCCAGGTCGGGCCGAGCCACCTGCCGTGCCGACACGTTGACCGCGATGCTCAGCAGCTCATAGCCAAGGCCGCCGGTGACCCGCCAGCTGGCGAGCTGGCGGCACGCCTCCTGAAGGACCCAGGCACCTATGGGCGCGATCAGACCGCTGTCCTCGGCAATCTCGATGAACGTACCAGGCATCAGCAGACCCAGCTTGGGATGGTTCAGGCGCAGCAGCGTCTCTACGGCTATGACCCGTTGAGTCGTCACGTCGACAATGGGCTCGAAATGTAGCTTGAAATGGCCGTCACGCAGTCCCTGTCGAAGTCCCTCCTCGATGCGTGCGCGGTCGATGACATACTGGCTGAGGGACTCATCGAAGAGCCGGCGCCCATTTCGTCCGCCCGCCTTGGCCTGGTACAACGCCACATTGGCGTTCCGGACAAGGCGATCCGCGTCCAGGTCATCGGTTTCGCCGAGGGCGATTCCGACGCTGGTGGAGACCACCAGTTCGCGGTGCCCATCAACAAAGATTGGTGCAGATACGGAGTCCGCAAGTCCATTGGCCATATCAACCAGATAGGACTGGTTCGGAACGTTCCCGCACAGGATGACGAACTCGTCACTCCCGAAACGAGCTACGGTGTCTGATGGGCGGACGCCCGATTGCAGGCGGCCGGCCACCTCGCGAAGAACCTCGTCGCCTGCGCTAGGACCCAGAGTATCGTTGATCATCTTAAATCCATCGAGGTCGGCATTGAGCAGCCCGGTCCGGGTGCCGCGATGCCGTCCACGGTCCAACTCGAGCTGCACCCGCTCCATCAACAATGCCCGATTTGGTAGGCCGGTGAGGGGGTCGTGAAGGGCCTGGTGCGCGAGTCGCTCCTCAGCCGCCCGCCGCGCCGTGATGTCCTGGATCTGAGTCAGGTAATAGAGCGGTTCACTGTTGTCCCGGCGTACGACGGAAATGGACATTCGCGTCCACACGACGCGCCCGTCGGGACGCAGGAACCGGATCTCATCATGGCTGGGGTATGCCTGGCCTGCCTGCATGTTCGTGATCGTCTGGAGGGTCGCTCGGGCGTCGCCGGGATGGGCAACTTCTGTGATGCTCAGCGCCAACAGATCGGCCTGCGACCGGCCGAGCATCTCGCCCAGTGCCCGGTTCACCTGCACGAACCGACTGTCGACACCGATGAGGCACATGCCGATCGGCGCGTTGTCGAACGCTAAGCGGAACCGCTCCCGCTCCTCACGTAGCTCGGCCTCCGCGGTCCGACGGTCGGTTATGTCCAGTCCGGCAGCTACGACACGGGTACTCCCGCTGGGCCCGTCAATCACGGCCGCATTCGACCACGCGACGTGGTGACGCCTTTCGTCCCGACCGACCCATGTGCAGACAAAACTTCGCGGAAGGGCGGATTCCAGTGTAGACGCCGCTCGCTCGCCAAATGCCGGAGCCACGTGTTCGGTCTCCTCTGGCAGCAGGAAGAGCTCTGAGACCGTCCTTCCTTCGACCTCGGTCGAGCGATAGCCGGTCATCAACTCGCACGCGCGATTAAATCGGATGATGCGTCCATCCTGGTCGAGAACGACAAGAAGGATGAGACTGCCGGCGACCTCGAGGGCTGAACCCGCCAGATTGCGTTCAGCGGCGATCATTTCCCGGACCTGTCTTTGCTCCCGCACGCTCACCCACATCTGTGCGGTCATGTCGTTGAGCGCAACGGCGAGCTCTCCGATCTCGCTGGACGTGGTCTCGACGGCGGTGGGTGCCATCGGCGCGCGGTCGGCACTCTCTGTGCCAGCTGTGCGTGAGTGCTCCGCGCCTGCACGACCGGCCGGGATCGCAGCTGTACCGGTCAGCCACCGGATCAACCTCACGATCGATCGGCGGGCTGCGACCGTGAGCCCCGCGAGACCGACGAGTATCAGCACGGCTACCTCGATCATGGGTGTACCTTCGATCCTACCATATAACCTAAACTCATCTTTAACTGGCTTAGTACGTACAACATACTAGCTGGTTGGAGATAGAACCAATATCAAGATCGGTCCTTGCCCGGACCCGACTGCTCGTATACGAGCTTTAGTCGTAATGTCCAGAATCGGACCAGCCCCGACCCAGGGCAAGCGCTCCGACTTGGGGCAAGCGCCCGCGCGGGGTTGCCGGTAGCGGGGGCCTGCGAGATTCTCGGACTAAAGGACGTCTCGTAACTCGCGTGTCGCACCAGCGTTGGACCGGTCATCGTCGATGATCCTGCGGTGCAGGTGATCTCGGCGGCACGTCCGGAGTGGATCCGCCCGTTCACCGGGCTGACGCCGGCCCAGTTCCGCCGCCTGGTGCGGGTGGTCG
>Ga0114129_10013549_pt1 | contig 11618 bp, 7 predicted proteins | sample RhiMetdeltSRZDD1_FD_80071 | JGI IMG/M metagenome (GOLD analysis project Ga0114129, IMG submission 80071) | Populus rhizosphere microbial communities from Tennessee, USA - Rhizosphere MetaG P. deltoides SRZDD1 (version 2) (version 2) | ecosystem: Host-associated > Plants > Roots > Rhizosphere >... | reverse complement strand
CGTCATCCTGTATCTGTTTCAGAACCTGGGTCTCTCTGCGAAAGAAGTCGAAACGATCCTCTACAAGAAATCGGGTCTCCTCGGCATATCCGGCATCAGCAACGACATGCGCGACCTTCTGACCAGCAGCGAGCCCGCCGCGCGGCTGGCCGTCGACTACTTCGTCTACCGCGCCGCCAAGGAGATCGGAGCGCTCTCCGCCGTGTTGGGTGGCCTGGATGGTCTGGTCTTCACCGCCGGCATCGGCGAGAACTCAGGCGAGATCCGAAAACGGATCTGCGAGGCCTCCGCCTGGCTCGGGATCGAGGTGGACCAGGGCGCGAACGAGAAAAAGGGACCACGGATCTCCCGATCGGCCAGCCGTGTATCGGCGTGGGTGATCCCGACGAACGAGGAATTGATCATCGCCCGGCATACCGGAGTGCTGCTCGGGCTCATCGAAGCCCGCGCGTAGTCCGCGAGCGGGCAGGAAGTGAAGGGAATGTTCCATGGCTTGGACTGCAACGCGACAACAGACGACGCTGGAGAAGACGCCGGCGTGGCATGGATTCAAGAAAGGTCTCTGGCAGAAGGAAATCAACGTCCGGGCCTTCATTCAACTGAACTACGAACCGTACGATGGAGACGGTTCCTTTCTGGCGCCGGCTACCGCGCGCACGCAGGCGATCTGGAAGAAGCTCACCGACCTCTTCGTCGAAGAACGCCGAAAGGGTGTCCTCGACGTCTCTCAGATCCCCAGTTCCATCACGGCCCACAAACCCGGCTACATCGATAAGGACAACGAAATCATCGTTGGTCTGCAGACCGACGCGCCGCTCAAGCGCGCGATCATGCCGAACGGCGGGTTGCGCATGGTCGTCAACGCGCTGAAGGCCTACGGATACGAGCTGGATCCGCACGTCGTCGAGACGTTCACGAAGTATCGCAAGACGCACAACGACGGCGTGTTCGACGCCTACACCGCGGATGTGCGGCGATGCCGCAGCTCGCACATCCTGACAGGACTGCCCGACGCGTACGGCCGCGGCCGGATCATCGGCGACTATCGCCGCGTCGCGCTCTACGGCGTCGATCGGCTCATCGCCCGCAAGCAGGAGGAAAAGAGCGCGCTCGATACCGCGCAGTCGACTGACGACATCATCCGCGACCGTGAGGAACTGTCCGAACAGATCCGCGCGCTCAGAGAACTGAAGCAGATGGCCGCAAGCTACGGCTTCGACATCTCCGGTCCGGCGTCGAACGCCAGAGAAGCCGTGCAGTGGCTCTACTTCGGGTACCTGGCCGGTGTGAAGGAACAGAACGGCGCGGCGATGTCGCTCGGGCGGACCTCGACGTTCCTCGACATCTACTTCGAGCGCGATCTGACCTCGGGCGCGCTCACCGAAGAACAGGCGCAGGAGATCGTCGACGACTTCGTGATCAAGCTGCGCATCATCCGCTTCCTGCGCACGCCCGAGTACGACGAGCTCTTCGCCGGCGATCCCACATGGGTCACGGAATCGATCGGCGGTATGGGTGACGACGGACGTTCGCTCGTCACGAAGACCAGCTTCCGCTTCCTCGAGACGCTCTACAACCTCGGTCCGGCGCCCGAACCGAACCTGACCATCTGGTACTCACCCGGCATGCCCGATGGCTTCCGACAGTTCGCGGCTAAGGTCGCCATCGACACCAGCGCGCTCCAGTTCGAGAGCGACGAGATCATGCGCCGCGCCTGGGGAGACGACGGCGCGATTGCCTGCTGCGTGTCGCCGATGCTGGTCGGGAAGCAGATGCAGTTCTTCGGTGCGCGCGCCAACCTCGCGAAGTGCCTCCTCTACGCCATCAACGGCGGCCGCGACGAGATCAGCGGCGAGCAGGTGGGCCCCGCGTTCGAGCCCGTCAAGGGCGACATCCTGGAGCTCGACGACGTCGTCGACAAGTTCGAGCGGATGATGGACTGGCTTGCCGGCGTGTACGTGAACGCCATGAACATCATCCACTACATGCACGACAAGTATGCGTACGAGCGCGTCGAAATGGCGCTGCACGATTACGCACCGGTGCGGACCATGGCATTCGGCATGGCCGGCATGTCGGTCGTCGCCGACAGCCTCTCGGCGATCAGGCACGCGAAGGTGCGCGTCATCCGCGACGAGACGGGTCTGGTGACGGACTATCAGACCGAGGGCGAGTTCCCGCTCTTTGGCAATAACGACAACCGCGTGGATCAGATGGCCGTCTGGCTGGTCAGCACGTTCATGAGCAAGCTGAGAAAGTATCCGACCTACCGCAACGCCCTTCACACGCAGTCGATCCTGACGATCACCTCGAATGTCGTCTATGGCAAGGCAACGGGCAACACGCCCGACGGGCGCCGGCGGGGCGAGCCGTTCGCGCCGGGAGCCAACCCAATGCACGGGCGGGACAGTCATGGCATTCACGCCGCTGGCGCCTCGGTCGCGAAGATTCCGTACCGCGATGCTGCCGACGGTATTTCGCTCACCGCGTCGCTGGTGCCCACAGGTCTCGGGCGGGTCGCGGAGGATCGGATCACGAACCTGACGGGCATTCTCGACGCGTTCTTCACCAGCACCGGGTATCACATGAACGTCAACGTGCTCAACCGCGACACGCTTCTCGATGCCATGGAGCACCCGGAGAAGTACCCGAGTCTGACGATTCGCGTCTCGGGCTATGCCGTGAACTTCGTGCGGCTCACGCGCGATCAGCAGATGGACGTCATCAATCGGACGTTCCACGGTTGAGGGTGTCATGGCTGAGAAAACCGCGCTCGAGCAGACGCCTCTCGCGGCGAAGAGCCCGTACGAGCTCCGGGTCAACCTTGGAAAGAACGTTCCGGAGTCGGACGTGCGGGCGGCGCTCGCCACGGGCGACATGGGGTTCCTCCACTCTTTCACGACCGGCGCGACGGTGGACGGTCCGGGCGTTCGGGTCGTCGCCTGGACGGCGGGCTGCATGTGGCGGTGTGTCTACTGTCACAACCCGGATACGTGGACGATGACCAACGGCATTCCGGTCACGGTCGCGCGGGCGACCGAGGAACTGCGCAAATACCGTCGCGGGCTGAAGGTGATGTCCGGCGGTCTCACCATCAGCGGAGGTGAGCCCCTGATGCAGCAGCGCTTCGTCATGAAGCTGTTCAGCGCTGCACGCGGCATGGGAATTCATACGGCGCTCGACACGAACGGCTACCTCGGCGAACGGCTGACCGACGACGACCTCGAGAAGATCGACCTCGTCCTGCTCGACCTCAAGACCTGGGACGCTGAACGCCATCGCCGGCTGACCGGGATGGACGTGGCGCCGACGCTCGATTTCGCGCGCCGGCTGGCGGCCCGCGGGCGTAAGATCTGGCTTCGGTACGTCCTGGTGCCCGGCTTGACGGATGATCCCGAGGACATCAAGAAGACCGCGGGCTTCGCGGCAGGTCTCGGCAACGTCGAGCGCGTGGACGTTCTGCCGTTTCACCAGATGGGCAAATTCAAATGGAAGCAGCTCGGCATCGAATATATGCTCGACAAGGTTGAACCGCCCGACATGGACGAAATCGAACGTGCGTGCGCGGTATTCCGCAACGCCGGACTGAAGACTTATTGATGTCACGCCGCTCACCGGCGGCTGCGAAAGGACTGCGAACATGCCACAAGACATCATCGACGTGGCGGAACAGAAGCGTTTGAACGACGCGCGCGAGGCAGGCATCCCATGGAAGAAGTGGGGCCCTTACCTGAGCGAGCGGCAGTGGGGCACGGTCCGCGAGGACTACAGCCACGACGGCAACGCGTGGGCCTATTTCTCGCACGACCAGGCACGGTCCCGCGCCTACCGCTGGGGCGAAGACGGGCTTGGCGGTATTTCCGACGACAAGCAGCGACTCTGCTTCGCGCTGGCGCTCTGGAACGAGCGCGACCCGATCCTGAAGGAGCGGCTGTTCGGTCTGACGAACAGCGAAGGCAATCACGGAGAGGACGTCAAGGAGTACTACTTCTACATCGACAGCACGCCCACGCACTCGTACATGAAGTACCTGTACAAGTACCCGCAGCGGGCGTTCCCGTACGCGGACCTCGTAGGTACCAACGCGAGCCGGTCGCGCACGGACTTCGAGTACGAGCTGCTCGATACCGGCGTCTTCGACGACAACCGATACTTCGACGTCTTCGTCGAATATGCGAAGGCGGACGCCGAAGACGTGTTGATTCGCATTACCGTCCACAATCGTGGGCCTGAATCGGCACGGCTTCGGGTGCTGCCGACGCTCTGGTTCCGAAATACGTGGTCCTGGCGAGTTGACGATCGGAAGCCGACGCTGCGCGAGGCGACCAACGGACTTGTCGAGGCCACCCACCACGACCTCGGCACGTACTGGCTCCACTGCGACGGCGCGCCTGAGCTCCTGTTCACTGAGAACGAAAGCAACAACCAGCGTCTCTGGAACCAGCCGAACGCCTCGCCGTTCGTGAAGGACGCGTTCCACTCGTATGTGGTTTCTGGACGACGAGACGCGGTGAATCCCGACCGTCAGGGCACGAAGGTGGCGGCGCACTACGCGCTCGACGTGCCGGCCGGCGGCTCACAGACGATCCGTCTTCGGCTGGCCGCTAAACCGGCGATCGACGGCTTCGGCAGTTTCGACCGCGTGTTCGACGCGCGGATTGGCGATGCAAACGAGTTCTATCAGCGGATCACGCCGCAGGCGCTCAGCGAGGACCAACGACGCGTGCACCGCCAGGCGCTCGCCGGAATGCTCTGGGGCAAGCAGTTCTACTACTTCGATCTGGAACAGTGGCTGACCGAGCACAAGAGCCATCCGGTGCTGGAATCGGCGCAAGCAGGCGTGCGGAACACCGAGTGGTTCCACATGCTCAACGCCGACGTGATCTCGATGCCCGACAAGTGGGAATATCCGTGGTACGCCGCGTGGGATCTGGCGTTCCACACCGTCTCGCTGGCGCTCGTGGACTTCGATTTCGCCAAAGAGCAGCTGCTCCTGATGCTGCGGAATCTCTACTTCCACCCCAACGGCCAGATTCCCGCGTACGAGTGGAACTTCAGCGACGTCAACCCGCCCGTGCACGCGTGGGCCACGCTGTACCTCTACCGGATGGAGCGCACCCTGGGCCGCGCCGACGTTCGATTCCTCGAACGCTCGTTCCAGGGGCTGATGCTGAACTTCAACTGGTGGGTGAATCGCAAGGATCCGGCGGGCCGCAACGTATTCGCCGGCGGGTTCCTCGGCCTCGACAACATCGGCATCTTCGACCGAAGTGCGGCACTGCCGACCGGCGGTTCGCTGGAGCAGGCTGACGGGACCGCCTGGATGGCGTTCTACTGCCAGTGCATGCTCGAGATGGCGCTGATCCTGTCCGAGTACGATCCGATGTACCAGGAGGTCGCATTCAAGTTCGTCCAGCACTTCGTGTGGATCACTTACGCGATGGACCGCATGGGCGACCACAAGGACGAAATGTGGGACGAACAGGACGGGTTCTTCTACGACCTGCTGCGGCTGCCGGACGGACGGTCGGGACGGCTGAAGGTGCGCTCGATGGTCGGGCTGCTGCCGCTCTGTGCAACCACCGTCTTCGAGGGGGACATCGCCGCACAGTATCCAAAGCTGGCGGAGATGATCCAGTTGTTCCGCACGCGCCATCCCGAGATCGTGTCGCAGGTCGCTCCGACCGACCGCGGCTTCGTCGGGTATCGCGACCGGCGCCTCCTCTCGGTGCTCACCAAGAAAAAGCTGGAGCGGGTACTGGCCTACCTTCTGGACGAGAACGAGTTCCTCGGGCCGTACGGCATTCGCTCGCTCTCGCGTTACCACAACGATCATCCGTTCAGGTTGACCGTCGGTCATGAGCAGTTCGAGGTTCGCTACCTGCCGGCTGAATCGGACACGGGGATGTTCGGGGGCAATTCCAATTGGAGGGGGCCCGTCTGGATGCCAGTCAACGCCCTGATCGTCCGCGCGCTGTTGAATCTGTACGGCTTCTACGGCGACGATTTCAAGGTGCAGTGCCCTACGGGCTCCGGTCCGTACATGACGCTCTACGACGTGGCGAAGGAGCTCGTACGACGGCTCTCGAGCACGTTCCTCCGCGATCAGAATGGGCGACGTCCGGTGTACGGCGGAACCGACAAGTTCCAGAACGATCCCCACTGGCGCGACCTGATCCTGTTCTACGAGTACTTCCACGGCGACAACGGCGCGGGGCTCGGCGCGAGCCACCAGACCGGGTGGACCGGTCTCGTCGCGCCGCTGCTGGACCTCTTCGCCCGCACTGATGCGAAGACGTTCCTGGAGACGGAAGGAAGACTCCTGCGCGAGCGTGTAGTCGCCGAGCAGGTGGGCGGTGAACAGGTCACCCGAAGAGCGATGTCAGCGGGTGACCGCTCGTGAGGTGTGATCTGTGAGCATGGCCAGGCGCACCGCGGTTCTCCCGCTGATGCTCGTCGCCTGCCTCGCGGCAGGCGGACATCTGCGGGCACAGGGAACCGATCGTGGCGCCGCAGAAGAAGACGTCGCCACGGCGCCGGTCGGAATCGACGGTGTGGAGCTGTTCCGGCTGCGCGGCGTTTCTTCGTTTCCAGCCGAAGCGCGTGCACGCGCCGTCGAGGACCGCATCATCGCTGCGGCGCGCGACCCCGCCGTGACGATTGACTCGCTTCGAGTCGTCGATACCAACGGCGTGCCCGCTATTGTGGCGGGCGACCGGCCGATCGTGACCATTGTCGACGCCGATGCGAGCCTGGAGCAGGTCGGGCGCACGGAGCTTGCGCTCGCCCACCTGGCCCGGGTGCGCGAGGCCGTCATCGAGTATCGGGCGGCGCGTTCGGCCGGGGCGCTACGCCGGGCGGCGGTCAACACACTGATCGCCACGATCGTCTTTGCGGCCGGCATCGCGCTGCTGCTGTGGTTCTGGCGCGGGCTCGATGCGCTGTTGGCGCGTCGTCTGGAGGCGCACGTTCACACCGTCGGCATCCAGTCGTTCGAGGTGATGCGCGCCGATCGAATCCGGGCGGCGCTCAGAAGCGGGCTCGTCGGGATCCGGACTGTCATCCTCCTCGCAGGCGCGCTGGTCTATCTCGGATATGTGCTCGCGGCGTGGCCGTGGACCCGCGGTTTGTCGCGCAACATCGCCGGCTTCGCGCTCGGGCCTCTCCAGGTCATCGGCAGCGGATTCGTCGCGAATATCCCGAGGCTCGTCTTCCTGGCAGTCCTGTTCTTCGTGATCCGGCTGTTACTCAGGGTCGTTCGCCTCTTCTTCGAGGCGGTCGGCCGTGGGACGGTGAAGCTCTCCGGCTTCGATGCAGACTGGGCGGCGCCAACCTACAAGATCATCCGAGTCGCGATCGTCGCCTTCGGTCTCATCGTCGCCTATCCCTATATCCCGGGATCGCAGTCGGAGGCATTCAAGGGTGTGTCGCTGTTTATCGGTATCGTGTTCTCGCTCGGCTCCTCGTCGGCGATCTCGAACATCATCGCGGGCTACATGATGACGTATCGTCGCGCGTTCAAGGTCGGCGACCGCGTGAAGATCGGCGATGCGACCGGGGACGTGATCGAGATGCGGCTGCAGGTGACGCACCTCAGATCGTTCAAGAACGAAGAGATCGTCATTCCGAACTCTCAGATCCTCGCGGGCGAGGTCGTCAACTACAGCTCACTCGCGAAGGCGCACGGTCTGATCCTTCACACGGAAGTCGGCATCGGCTATGAGACGCCCTGGCGGCAGGTCGAAGCGATGCTGCTCACGGCCGCGTCGCGCTGTAGATTGCCGTCCGGCGACCCCCCGCGCGCGTTCGTGCTCCTGAAGAAGCTGGCCGACTTCGCGGTGACGTACGAACTGAACGTGTATTGCAATGATATCCAATTGATGCTTCCGCTCTACACGGCGATGCATCGCAACATCCTCGACGTGTTCAACGAATACGGCGTCCAGATCATGACGCCGGCTTACGAAGGCGATCCCGACCAACCAAAAGTCGTACCGCCAAAGGACTGGTATGCGGCGCCCGCGAGACCACCGGCCGCCGCTGCGGTGACGTCGGCGAACACGGAAGCGCGGCCATCCTCCCCCGCTGCGGCGCTCGAGGTTCGTTGAGCAGCAGAACCGTCACGCGAGGTCGGTTCGCGTAGCAATGCTGCCGAAGCTCCTGACCGCATTGGGTCTGATGGCTCTCTGCGTCGTCATCCATGCCGGCGGGGTGACGTCGGCCCTGCGCTGGGTGCGCAGACAACCGTATTCGGACCGCCAATTCTGGCGCTGGACATGGCTGTTCATCGTCATAGCAGGCTGGATGATCCTCCTGCATCTCGGCGAGATCACTGTCTGGGCGCTGTTCTACCTGTTGAAAGGTGTGATACCCGACCTGCAGTCCTCGTGGTACTTCAGCGCCGTGACCTACACGACAACGGGCTATGGCGACGTGGTGTTACCCGAGGCGTGGCGCCTAACCGGCGGAGTGGAAGCGCTGACCGGGATCCTGATGTGCGGGTGGTCGACCGGGTTCTTTTTTGCCGTCGTCAGCCGCACGTACGAGGCGCCGGTCAGCACGTAGCCCTGACCGAGATGGCACATTCGTTCAGACCGTCGATCAACTGGCCGCTCGCTGCCGAGGGGGAGCTTGTTGGGGGCGTCCCTCCTCTCGGCATGGATGAGCGAGAGACTCGCCACGTCTTCCTCAATGATCTGTCGACCGACGTGCTATGAACCGTGTCCTCTCTGTTGCGCAGAGCTGTTATGCTTCGATGACGAAACGAGCGCCAAGCCCGGCGCCGGGCTCGTAAATCTCGACGCGGGGCCGTGGCATTGCAATTGCTGGGATAGAAAAGGCGCCTTCCCGATCGGAGGTTCCGATGATTCGCCAATCCCGATTCCTGCTGTTGCTGATGTTCCTCACGACGGTTGGACTGGCATGGCCGTCAGACGTCGCTGCTCAGCGACGGCCTCCGAGCGCGCCACGCACGGGTGTTGCCGTTCCGAGGACTCATGCACCCGGGTACTACCGGCCGTACTACTACCGGCCGTACTACTATCGGCCGTACTACTATCGGCCGTACTACTACCCCAGGTACTACGCTGGGTACGCCTATCCTTACTCTTACTACCCGTACTATCCGGGTTTCAGCTTTGGTGTCGGATTCGGCTGGTCTGGGTCGTACTGGGGCGCGTGGGGGTATCCGTACGCCTACCCCTACGCATATCCGTCTCCGTACGCGTATGCGTACCCTTATCCGTACTACGCGTATGACAGCACGGGCTCGGCGCGGTTGCTGATCTCCCCTCGGAACGCTCAAGTGTACGTCGACGGCGAGTTCGTCGGGCTCGTCGACGAGTTCGACGGTTCACTGCAGCGGCTCCACGTCCCCATCGGCGAACACGAGCTTCAGGTCTACCTCGAAGGATATCGCACGCTCGCGCAGAAGGTGTTGTTCACGCGCGGCACGACGCTGAGGATCGAGAGCGCGCTCCAGCCTCTAGCTCCGGGAGAGCCGTCGGAGCCGAAACCCGCACGTGCTCGCGCGACGGTTCAAGCGGCTCCTTACCAGAGACAGACGCCAGCGCCCCCTCATGGAACGGGTGAACGCGCCGAGTTCGGCACATTGTCACTCCGCGTCAGTCCTTCCGATGCAGTGATCCTGATCGACGGCGAGCCCTGGGAGCGCCCGCAGGGAGACAATCGCTTCTCGATCGATCTGCCCGAAGGTCCGCACCAGGTCGAGATTCGAAAGGAGGGCTATCGTCCGTACGTGCGAACCATCAACGTGGAACGCGGTCGAACGCTGCCGTTGAACGTCAGTCTGACGCCAGGAGGGCCGGAGGCGCAGGTCGACGCCCGTCGTGGAGCGGTCCCTGTAAGGGCGGTCCGCCAGACGGCGTATCGCTGATCTCCCCTTCGCTTCTTCTCGGCCGGGACGCTACCGTTAGGCGACAGGCCTCCCGGAGTTTCCGCTCTTGCTCGCTGGAAACTACACTCTGCGGCGCTTCTTCACCTGCAGTTGGGCCAGCGACCGCGCGAGCGATGCGTTGACCGACGCCACTTCCTCGTCAGAGATCTTCTCCCGGAGTCTGGCCGCAGCCCGTTCGCGCGCCTCCTCCGCCTTGGCTTCGTCGATCTTCTCCGACGGAATGGCCATGTCAGTCACGATGGATACGCGCTCGCCGGTGATCTCCACGAGGCCTTCACCAACAGCAAGAAATCGATCCTCGCCAGCACGGTTCACGATGATTTCACCGGGCACGAGCTGTGTGATCAGTCGTGCGTGCTGCGGGTACACGCCGATGTCTCCCTCGATTCCCGGCAGCGTGACCATGTTCACGTCCTCGGAGAAGACCGTCGCCTGCGGCGTCACGATTTCCAGTCTGAGCGTCTCGGCCATGTCTTCACAACCAGTCTCGGCGTATCGGCTGAACCGACGAACGCGAAGAATTCAGTTTTTCTGGATCTCCTCGATCCCGCCCTTCATGTAGAAGTTTCCCTCCGGAACGTTGTCGTGCTTCCCGTCGAGAATCTCCTTGAAGCCGCGGACCGTGTCTCCGACCGCCACTTGCCGTCCTTCGCGGCCGGTAAACACCTGCGCGGAGCTGAAGGGCTGGCTGAGGAAACGCTGGATCTTGCGCGCCCGATACACGGTCAACTTGTCCTCGGGCGACAACTCGTCCATGCCGAGGATGGCGATGATGTCCTGCAGGTCCTTGAATCGCTGCAACACACGCTGAACTCGCCGCGCGACGTCGTAATGCTCGTCGCCGACGATCTCGGGCGCGAGGGCGCGTGACGTCGAAGCCAGTGGATCCACCGCCGGATAGATCCCCAACTCGGCGATCGAACGCTCGAGCACGATCGTCGCGTCCAGGTGCGCGAACGTCGTCGCCGGAGCGGGATCGGTGAGGTCGTCAGCCGGCACGTACACGGCCTGGAAAGACGTGATTGACCCTTTCTTGGTGGATGTAATCCGCTCCTGCAGCACGCCCATCTCGGCAGCAAGCGTTGGCTGATAGCCGACGGCGCTGGCTGTGCGGCCGAGGAGCGCTGATACTTCAGAACCCGCCTGCGAGAACCTGAAGATGTTGTCGATGAACAGCAACACGTCCTGGTTGCGCTCATCACGGAAGTACTCCGTGATCGCGAGGCCACTCAGCGCCACGCGCAGGCGCGCGCCAGGCGGCTCGTTCATCTGGCCGTACACGAGCGCGATCTTCGACGATGCCAGATCCTTCTGGTTGATGACGCCGGCCTGCGACATCTCGTGGTAAAGATCGTTCCCCTCACGGGTGCGTTCGCCCACACCAGCGAATACCGATACCCCGCCATGCAGCTTGGCGATGTTGTTGATCAACTCCATGATCACGACGGTCTTGCCTACGCCAGCACCGCCGAACGCGCCGACTTTGCCTCCCTTCAGAAACGGACAGATCAGATCGATGACCTTGATGCCGGTCGAGAGCACCTGCGGCGACGTGGACTGATCGACGAGCGGTGGCGGCGCCCGGTGAATCGGGTAGCGTTTCGCTGCATTTACCGGGCCACGCTCGTCCACGGGCTGTCCGGTCACGTCGAACACGCGACCCATGACTTCATCGCCGACCGGCATCGAGATGGGTTCACCG
>Ga0114129_10013548_pt1 | contig 11619 bp, 7 predicted proteins | sample RhiMetdeltSRZDD1_FD_80071 | JGI IMG/M metagenome (GOLD analysis project Ga0114129, IMG submission 80071) | Populus rhizosphere microbial communities from Tennessee, USA - Rhizosphere MetaG P. deltoides SRZDD1 (version 2) (version 2) | ecosystem: Host-associated > Plants > Roots > Rhizosphere >... | reverse complement strand
CGAGCCGCTCGTCCTCGACGACCACACCGGCTTCGAGTCGATCTTCGACGGCACGATGAAGAACTGGGACGGCGATCCGATGTTCTGGCGCGCCGAGAACGGCGCGCTCGTCGGCGAGAGCACACCGGAGAAGAAGCTCACCGAGAACACGTTCCTGATCTGGCGCGGCGGCGAGCCGAAGGACTTCGAGCTGAAGGTCGAGTTCCGGATGAACGCGACCAACAGCGGCATCCAGATTCGGAGTCAGCATCTGCCGCAGGGGACGGAGATGCCGGGCCCGCCGGGCCGCGGCCCGACGAAGATCTCCGGCAAGTGGGTGATGAAGGGCTATCAGGCCGACATCGATTTCAACAACCAGTTCACGGGACAGATTTACGAAGAGCGCGGGCGCGGCTTCCTCGCGATGCGCGGCCAGGCGGTCTACGTGCCGGACGGCGGCCGGCCCAAGGTCATCGGCAACCTGCAGCGGAGCACCGACGAGCTCAAGGCGCTGATCAAACAGAACGACTGGAACCAGGTCCACCTCATCGCGCGCGGCAACACGATCATCCAGATCCTCAACGGGCAGGTGATGAGCATCCTCGTCGACGACGACACGAAGAACCGCGCGCTCGGCGGGCTCATGGGCTTCCAGATGCACGTCGGGGAGCCGATGAAGATCGAGCTCCGCAACATCTACCTCAAAAAACTGTAGGGCGTAGAGTGTCGGGCACCCGCGCTATTCGTGCTGCAGCGCGATCATGGGATCGATGCGCGACGCGCGGCGCGCAGGCACCAACGCCGCAAGCGCGCCGACTGCGAGAAGCACGATGGAGACGACGACGACGGTCGCCGGGTAGTCGGGCCGGAATCCGTACAGGAGCGTCGCCATCACACGTGCGGCGATCGCGGCGATCGCCGCGCCGATCGCAAGGCCCCCGAGCGTCAACGCCAGCCCGCGTCTGCCGAACGAGAACAGGATGTCGTTCGGCGACGCGCCCAGCGCCATGCGGACGCCGATTTCGTTCGTGCGCTGCGTCACCGCGTAGGAGAGCACGCCGTACAGGCCGAGCGAGGCGAGCAGGAGCGCGAGCACCGCGAACGCGCCCAGGAGCGCCGTGCTCTGCGACGGCGTCGTCAGCTGGCGGGAGACGATGCCGTCGACCGTTTGGACGCGCGTGACGGGCTCGTTGCGGTCGATGGACCAGATCGCCTGCCGGATGGCCGGAACAATCGACGAGGGATCGACCGCCGTCCGCACCACGATGCCGCTCGGCTGATCGCCCGTCTGGTCCGCCTGCTCGTGCACGCGATAGACCGCGGGCTTCAGATCTTCCACGACGCCGCGATCGCGGATCTCTTTCACCACGCCCACGATCGTGTACCAGTAGCCGCGGGGGCCGAGCGCGCCGAACTTGAACCGCGCGCCGATCGGCGAGCGTCCGGGAAAATTGCGATCCGCGAACGATTCGTTGACGATCGCGACGGGCGTCTGCGAGCGCCGGTCTGAGGAGTCGAAGAAGCGGCCTTCGCGCAGCCGCGCGCCGACCGTGACGAAGTAGTCGCGCGTGACCACGCGCGTCAGCGCATCCTGTCCGCGGGCCTGTTCCGCCGCCTGGCCCGCCAGCAGATAGCCGGTCGTCTGGTCGTTGGCGGTCAGCGGGATCCGCGAAATCGCCGCCGCGCCGATCACTCCGGGAATCGCGCGGAGTCTCTCCAGTTCGCCGTTGACGAACGCCACGCGCGAATCGAAGCTGCGGTAGCGGAAGAGCGGCGTCACGAACGTGAGCAGCTTCTCGCTGCGGATGCCGAGGTCCAGCTGCCGCAGATGCTGAAACGCCTGCAGGAGGAGGCCGCCGTTCGTCAGCAGCACAGACGCGAGCGCCGTCTCGACGACGATGAGCGACGGCTGGAGCCAGCGGCTGCGCCGGCCTGCGATCCCGCGCCCGCCGTCGCGCAGCGCGTCCGGCAGCGTCAGCCGCGAACCGCCGAGCGCCGGCGCGATGCCGAACGCGAGCCCGGCGGCCATTGCAATCGCCGCGGTGAAGGCCAGCACCCGCAGATCCAGCGTCAGCCGGACGGCCGCCATCGTCTCGGGCACGAGCGTTTCCAGAAAACGCATCACGGGGACGGCGAGCAGCAGACCGGCGGCCGCGCCGAACGCCGCAAGCGTCAGGCTCTCGACGGTCAGCTGCGCGATCAACCGCCGGCGTCCGGCGCCGAGCGCGGCGCGGACGGCCACCTCGCGGCGGCGCGCCGCTCCTCGCGATGTGAGCAGGTTCGCCAGGTTGACGCACGCGATGAGCAGCACCGCCATCGACGCGCCCAGCAGCACGATCAAAGCCGTCTGCGTCTTGCCCGCGAGCTCCTCGCGAAGCGGCACGACCACGGCGGCGCGCGCCGGCTTCACATGGTCCGCCGACAGGCGGAGGCTCAGCGCGGCCATCGAATCGCGCGCCTGCTGCAGCGTCACGCCGGGTTTCAGCCGTGCGACGCAGTCCACGTCGTGCCACGACCACTGTCTCATGAGCTCGGGAGAGAACGACGCCGGGATCCACACGTCGATGTCGCGCGCCGGCATGAAGTAGAACTCGCGCGGCATGACGCCGACGACTTCGTACGGCGCGTCGTTCATCGCGATCGTGCGGCCCACCACGTCCCGCGCACCGCCGAACCGCCGCTGCCAGAGGCCGTAGCCGATGACGGCGACACGTACGCCGCGCGCGTCTTCATCGTCGCTGAACACACGTCCGAGGAGCGGCCGCGCGCCGAGGACGGTCCACAGGTTCGCCGTCGCCTTGCGCGCCGGCACCTGCTCGGGGTCGCCGTCGCCGGAGAGGATCGCGAGCGCGGGCTGGGTGGCCGCGATGTCGGTGAACACGTCATTCTCGCGCCGCCACTCCTGCCACTCCGGCGGCGTCGAGTAGTGCTTCGGAAAGCCGATGTGGCTCATCTCGTCCCAGATCATGACAAGGCGTCCGGCGTCCGCGTACGGCAGCGGACGGATCAGGACGGCGTCCACCGCGCTGAACATCGCCGTGTTGACGCCGATGCCGAGCGCCAGCGTGGCGATGGCGATCGCGGAGAACCCCGGATTGCGGCGCACCTGGCGCCACGCGAACCGCAGGTCATGCCCGATCTGCTCGAACCGCACCGCAGGCACTTCAGGCACTTCAGGCACTTCAGGTACTTTAGGCACCTTAGGCACCTTAAGCACCGTCACGCACCCTGTCGGACCAGCTTCGTGACGCGTCCGACTTCGACCCACTCGACGACGAAGATGTTGCCGTCGCGATCGAAGCAGGCGCCGTGCGGGCAGATGAACTGGCCCGGGATGAACGCGTCGCGCGGGCCCGTTCGGAGCGGGTTGTTCCAGTTCGGCGCGTTCGAGTCGCCGAGGTGTGCGGCGATCTGGTTGCGATCGTCGACGAGCGTCACGCGCCCGTGCAAATCGGGCACGACGACCATGCCCTTGCGCTCGTTGAAGTGGCACGGCAGCCGGAAGCCGCCGATGAAGTCGACGTGCGCGCCGTCGAGGGTGAAGCGCTGCAGCCGGTTGTTCCGCCGATCGGCGACGACGACGAGCGGCGTGGCGCGGCGCGTGTCCACCCAGATCCCGTGCGGCTCGATCAGACGGCCGGGCTCGGAGCCGCGCCCGCCAAACGTACGCACGTAGTCGCCTGCGCTGGTGTACTGGTTGACGTAGTACGAACCGTAGCCGTCGGCGACGTAGATGTCGCCGGTCGGCGCGATCGCGAGGTTCGTCGGGTTGTAGCGCGCGGGCGTGCCGTCGGCGGCGGGCTTGTACGCGTCGACCGGCGGCGGGCCCTGAATCTTCCACACGATCTCGCCGGAGAGCGTCGTCTTCAGGACGACCGCCTGCATCTCCGGCTGAATCGCCGCCCTCGGGTTCGCGGCGTTCACCGTCAGGTACAAGAACTCCTGACCGGCTTCGTGGCGGATGTCCAGGCCGTGCGCGACGCCGCGGAACTGCCGGCCCCACGATCGCACGAAGCGGCCCGACCGATCGAAGACGACCATCGAGTCGGCGCTGTCGCTCGTCGCGTGCACGGTGTGGTGGACGTAGATGTTGCCGGCCGCGTCCTCGACGACGCCGTGCGTGTTCCCCCACTTGATGTGCGGCGGCAGCTCACCCCAGTCGTGAATCGCCTCGTAGGTGAACGCGCCGGCGCCGACGACCGGGCGCTTCGTGCCGGCCTTGTCCTGCATGTGCAGCAGCAGCGGCGACAGCGCGGTCGCCGCGAGGAACTCGCGTCGCGTCATCGTCATACTCCAAGGAAGCAGAGGGCACGGAGGAAGCGGAAATTCAACGCAGAGAACCGGAGCAACGGAGGAATTCCAATCCAAACTCCGTTCCTCTGCTTCTCTGTGTTATTTCCATTTCCGCTTCCTCCGTCCCCTCCGTTGTCTCTCACGCAAACAGTTCGAGCGCGGGCTTACCCGTCCCATCTTTCGTCACGAACACCGGCCGCTGCTCGACGACGTAGGACGTGTCGGGCCGAATGCCGAGCGCGTGATAGATCGTCGCGTGCAGATGCTCGATCGGCAGCGGCCTCTCGATCGTCGTGCACGGCCGCTCGTCGGCGGTCCTGCCGTAGACGAACCCGCGCTTGATGCCGCCGCCGAACATCAGGATCGATCCCGCGCCGGTGAAGTGGCGGTGCATGCCGTAGTGGCGCGGCTCGCTCATGACGTCGGGGATGTTGATCGCCTGATCCTTCACTTCCCTGCCAAATTTGCCTTCCGTGACGGCGTCGCGGCCGAACTCGCTGGCGAGCACGACCAGCGTGCGATCGAGGAGCCCCCGCGCGTCGAGGTCGCGCACCAGCTGCGCGACCGGCGCGTCGACGAGCTTCTTCATGTCGGCCGCGCGCTGGTGGCCGTTCTCGTGCGTGTCCCAGTAGACGAAGGGGATGTACTCCGACGTCACCTCGACGTACCGCGCGCCGGCTTCCACGAGCCGCCGCGCGAGCAGGCAGCCCTGCCCGAAGCGGCCGGTGTTGTACGCGTCGAACGACGCCTTCGGCTCGAGCGACAGGTCGAACGCGCGCGCCGACGGCGATCGCAGCAGCCGATCGGCGGCGTCGAGCGATCGCACGATCGACTCGCGCTGGAAATCGCCGCCGAACTGATAGACCGGCTCCTGCGCCAGGAGCTTCCGCAGCAGCTCCCGCCGGCTCTCGAATCGCCGCGCGCCGAGCGCCCTCGCCGGCCGGACGGCCGACGCCGCGTCCTGCGGATCGACGATCAGGAACGGGCCGTGCTCGGCGCCGAGGAAGCCGGCGGTGTGAAACGCCTTGAGCGTCGCGATCTCGCCGGGACCCTCCACCGTCTGGCCGACCGCGATGAACGCCGGCACGTCGGGATGCCGCGGCCCCAGCGTCTTCGAGATGACGGCCCCGATGTGCGGCATCGCGATGGCCTGCGGCGGAATGTAGCCGGTGTGCCAGTGATACTGGTGCCGCGAGTGCAGGATGAAGCCGAGGTCGGCGGCGACGAACGAGCGAATCACGGCGCCGCGATCGATGACGCCGGCGATCCGCTCGAGCCCCTGCGTGAACTTGATGTGATCGACGGCCGTGTCGATCGTCGGAAACGTGCTCAGCACCTGCTCGATGCGGACGCCGGGCTGAAACGGCGTATAGCGCTTGGGATCGAACGTCTCGGTCTGCGCCATGCCGCCGGCCATCCAGAGCACGATGACGGCGTCGGCGGTGGCTTTCGGGGGCTGCGCCGCCATGACGCGACGCGGCTCCCTGCCCGCGAGCGCGCCGAGCGTCGCCGCCGCCGTCGCGCCCATGAATCCGCGGCGGCTGATTCCATCGTAGATGCGTCGCTCTTCGCGGGTCAGCATGCTCGTTCGATTACCGGCACTGTTGTAAGGCGGGCCTTCAGGCCGGCTCAATAAATCAACTGAAACTCCGGCTTCATCAGCACGACCCACAGCAAGTCCGCGAGCCCTTCGGCCGACACGCGGCCTCGACGCCGCGGATCGGCAATCGCCGCCTCGGCGTCGCGGCGTTCCGAGTCCGACGGCGGACGCTGCAGCGCCGTCCAGAACACGCGATCGACGGCGTCACGCGCGCTCGCGACGAGTGGCGGCGCCGGCATTGGCGCGCCGGCCGTCGGCGGCACGAGGCGCTCCATGTTCGGCTCGGCGTCGAAGACGAAGAATCGCAGCTGCGGGTTGAGCGTCGATCCGACTTCGCTCGGGTCGTTCGCGACATCGGCCGTGCCGGTCAGGCGCGTGAACCCTTTCCCGGCGATGTCGTAAACGAGGCGCGACGGCTGGTCACCCTCGACCGCCGTCAGCGTCGACACCGGCACGCTCCCGTTCGGACCGACGAACCGCGCGTTGGCCCAGAGCGGCCGCACCCGCTCCGGCGCATTCGATCCCGTGTCCGTGACGAGCAGCCAGACGCGCGAGGCGCGCGACACGTCGACGTCGAACGTCCGCGGCGTGATGGTGCGTCCGCCGACCGCAGCGTTGAACAGGCTGACCGGCTCGGGCGGCAGCTCGCCGAGGAGCCGCCGGGCGCCGCGCAGCAGCGCGCGCGCGAGGATCTCGCCGTTCACCAGCTCCAGCGCCTGGAGCGTCGTCGCCTCGGTGGGTCGCGTGGACGTCACCTGGTCGCGAATGGGCCGACCGAGCGCGCGCGTCAGGCCGTTCGAGCTCGCGCGCCACTCGCGCGCGTAGACGCCGGCGGTCGGCGGATCCGATTCCGTCGGTCCTCGTCGTCCGCCGCCGCCGGCTGAGGGACTGCGCGCGACGCTCCATTCTCCAGTGATCGTGCCGATCGCGTCGGCGAACTGCTCCGCGGTCAGCCGGCGCACCTCCGGGCCGTCGAACGTGTCGCTCTGGCGCCGGTCGCTCGTCCGCGCGACCGCCGGCATCTGGTACGCGCGCGAGGAGACGATCGTCGCGATGAGATGCTTCAGGTCGTACTTCTGGTCGATGAAGTCGCTCGCGAGCCAGTCGAGGACGGCGGCGCTCCACGCGGCGCCGTCCAGGTCGTCGGAGCTCGCGACGATGCCGCGGCCGAGCAGCCGTTCCCACATGCGGTTGACGATCGTCCGCGGCATGCGGCCGTTTCGCGGATCGGTAAACGCCGACGCAGCGGCCGTGCGGCGATCGGCGAGCGACGTGGATGCGGGCACGCGGGTGAGCGACGGATAGAGAAACCCCGGATCGGCGTATTGAGCGCGCGCGACCTCGCAGCGAAAGAGCTGCAGCCGCGGCTCGGGCGAAAAATACGCGGCCAGCGCGTAAGCGTCCTTCAGCTTCCATTGGTTGACGAAGCTGTCGTGGCAGGCGTTGCATTTCAGGTTCACGCCGAGAAACACCTGCGCGGTGTTCTGCGCGGCCTGCATCCACGGCGTCACGGCGGGACTCGTCACACCGCGCCAGTTCACGCCGACGAGGAAGCCTTCCGGATCGCCGGGCGCGCTCGGGTCGAGCAGCTTCGCGACGAACCGGTCGTACGGCAGGTTCGCGCGCAGCGACGACCGGAGCCAGTCGGTGATGCTCTTGCGGCCGGCTTCTTCGGAGAAGTACGTGACGCCGTCTTCGTTGCGCAGCAGGTCGTTCCAGAACGTCATCCAGTGGTCGGCATACTTGTCGGCGTCGCCGAGCAGCGCCGACACGAGGCGATCGCGCTTGTCGGGCGACGGATCGACGAGGAACGGCTCGAGCGCCTCGCGCGTCGGCAGGAGGCCCCAGATGTCGAGGTACGCGCGCCGCGCGAACGTGCGATCGTCGACGAGCTCGGGCTCCGCCGCGCGACGCGGGGCGAGATGCGCGGCGACGAGCCGATCGAGCGGCCGCGTCCACCGCGGCCAGATCGCGGCAGGAATCGACGGCTGCTCGAGCGCGAGCGTCGCCTCCTGCGGCTGCGGCGCGGGAGGCGCGGCGCTCTGCGCGCCGAGCCACGCAGCGGCCGCCCACGCGCCTGCCGCAGCGATGGTCTTCACGCCGCGGTCTCTTTCTCGAGGACGACGGGCCGGTAGCCGCCGCGGGAGTTGAAGTACACGAGCAGCGCACCGAAGATCACGGTCAGGATGGCGCCGAGGACGGCGACGAACTGCAGCGCCGCGCCCGGTCCGAGCTTGTCGATCTTCGCGCCCATGATCGGCAGCGCGACCGCCACCGACAGCATGCCGGCGCCGCCCATCAGCGAAATCAGCAGCGCGCCGCCGCGCGGAAACTGTTCCGCCGTCACGCCGAGCATCGTCGGCCAGAAGTACGTTTTACCGATCCCGAAGATGGTCGCTGCGGCGAACGCGACCGCCGCGCTCGTGCCGGGCTGCAGGCCGCCGAGCCAATACAAGCCGACGCCGGTGAGAATCGAGCAGACGAGCAGCGTGCCGATCGGGTTCTTGTGCGCGATGCCGCTGCCGAACGTGCGCAGCAGGAACATCAACCCCGCAGTGTAAACCAGGAAGAGCACGCCCTGCAGCTGCGGCACCAGATCGCCCATCACTTTCGGGAACCACTGATCGGGCCCCAGCTCGGCCGCCGCCGTCATCCACATGCAGACGAACAGCAGCAGGAACAGCGGCTTGCCCGCCTCGCGCCACATCGTCGCCGTCGACACGTTCGACGTGACGCGCTCGGTCCTCGGATACTCCTGCGACACGGCCATCCCGAGGTAGATGATCGCCGGTACCAGGATGGTCGAGAGCTTCACCTGCCACGACGCGTTGATCGTCTGCGTCAGCGCGACGGCCAGCAGCCCGCCGATCACGAGGCCGCCGGGCCACCAGGCGTGCAGCATGTTCAGGCGCTTGGTCTTCTCGGCGCTGTAGATCGTCGCGACGAGCGGGTTGATCACGCCCTCGACCAGCCCCTGCGCCAGCCCCATGATGAGGAAGCCGATATAGAGCAGCGTCGTCCCGGTCGTGTCGAAGATCGACGCGACCGGCGCGGTCGGATGCGGCGCCGCCAGCACGAAGGCGATGCCGACGATGTAGCCGAGCGCCGAGAGGACGTGGAGACTGCGCATGCCGACCATGTCCACGAGCGCGCCGCTCAGGAAGATGGCGATCGTGAACGCCCAGAACGCGGGGCTGAAGATGAGCCCCATCTGCTCGTTCGTCAGCTGGAACGCGCGGCTCATCGGATCGGCGACATCCCCGCGAATCGCAAAAACCATCGACGTGGTCACGAGCGAGACGCAGCTGGCGACGAAGAGCTTCTGCTTGTTCATGCCGGGGATCCTACTGCGAAGCCGCCCGTTCGGCACGCCGTACTTGAAAGTTGAAAGTTGAGAGTTGAAAGTTGAAAGTTGGACGCGGCAGAATGGCGCGCATGCGCACCGACCACCGCGAGGTGCTCGAATCGACCGACTTTCGCCACCTCGTTCGCCGGCGCTGGCAGATCTCGCTGGCGCTGACCGCCGTGCTCTTCGTCGTCTACTACGGCTACATCATCCTCATCGCCACGAACCGGGCGCTCCTGTCGCGGCGCATCGGCGCCGCCACCACGGTCGGCATCCCCATCGGCGCCGCCGTCATCGTCCTCGCCTGGATTCTGACCGCCGCGTACGTCGTCTGGGCGAACCGGCGCTACGACGTCGAGGTCGCGCGGCTTCGCGGCCGCGTGCAGGGCGACTCGTCCGACCATGCAGATCGCTGACACGTCGCTCGGCACGCCGACGGTTTCGGCCGTCGTGTTCTTCCTGCTGATCGTCGCGCTGACGCTGGCCGTGACCTACTGGGCCGCGCGGCGGACGCGGTCGACGCGCGAGTTCTACGCCGCCGGCCGGTCGGTGCGGCCGCTCGAGAACGGCCTCGCGCTGGCGGGCGATTACATGTCCGCCGCGTCGTTTCTCGGCATCGCGGGCCTCGTCGCGCTGCGCGGCTACGACGGAATGATCTACGCGACCGGCTGGCTGGTCGGCTGGCCGGCGCTGATGTTCCTGATCGCCGAGCCGCTCAGAAACCTCGGCAAGTACACCTTCGCCGACGTCGTCGCCTTCCGGCTGCGCCAGGTGCCGGTGCGCATCGCGTCGGCGATCGGCGGCATTCTCACGCTGCTGTTCTACGTGCTCGCGCAGATGGTCGGCGCCGGCAATCTCGTCGCGCTGATGTTCGGCGTGCGCTACGAATGGGCGGTGCTCGCGGTCGGCATCGTGATGCTGGCCTACGTGCTCTTCGGCGGCATGATCGCAACGACGTGGGTGCAGATCATCAAGGCGATCCTGCTGCTGTTCGGCGTCACGCTGCTCGCGCTGCTGGTGCTCGTGCGATTCGGCTTCTCGCTCGGCGCGTTGTACGGCGCGGTCGCGTCGCGGTACGGCCAGGCCGCGCTCGAGCCCGGCGGGCTGGTCAGCGATCCGGTCGACGCGATTTCGCTCGGGCTCGCGCTGATGCTGGGGCTGCTCGGGCTGCCGCACATCCTGATGCGCTTCTACACCGTCCCGGACGCGCGCGCCGCGCGGACGTCGGTGCTCTACGCGACGGGCTTCATCGGCTACTTCTATCTGATCATCCCGATCGTCGGGTTCGGGGCGTCCGTGCTCGTCGGACGCGACATCATCAGGAAAGTGGATGCGGGCGGCAACATGGCCGCGCCGCTCGTCGCGGAGCTGCTGGGCGGTACCCCGTTCCTTGGATTCATCGCCGCCGTCGCGTTCGCGACCATTCTCGCCGTCGTCGCAGGGCTGACCCTCGCGGGCGCGAGCGCGCTCTCGCACGACATCTTCACGCACGCAATCCGGAAGGGGGCCGCGTCCGAGCAGGACCAGATTCGCGTCGCCCGCGTCGCGACGCTCGTCTTCGGTATCGTCGCGGTCATCCTCGGCATCCTGTTCAAGGGTCAGAACGTCGCGTTCATGGTGGGTCTCGCCTTCGCGATCGCCGCGAGCGGCAACTTCCCGGCGCTCCTTCTCTCGATCGTCTGGCCGCGGTTCAACACGGCAGGCGCCGTCTGGTCGATTCTGACCGGTGCGCTGCTCTCGGTTATCCTGATCGTCTTGAGCCCGACAATATGGGTCGATCTGCTGCACCACGCATCGGCCGTGTTTCCACTGCGGAATCCGGCGATCGTGTCCATGCCAGCGGGCTTCATCGCGGGCGCTCTCGCGTCTCTCGTGACTTCCGAGCCGGGCGCGGAAGCGAAGTTTCATGACGAGAAGCTCCGTACGTATCTCGGAATAGGCGCTGAATGAGGCTGAGGGCCGCGGTTCGCGATTCGCGGCTTGTCCGCCGGAGCTTCAGCGAAGGCGGATTCGCGCTACGGCGTGCGCTCGCGGCTGGTTTGTTGTGTGCGGCAGCATGTGGCGGGCCCAACGGCCCATCGCCGCCCGGCCAGCCGCCGTCGGCGGCCTGTCCCGCCAACATCAGCGTCGCGGGGGCTGTCGGGGGCTCGCAGTCCGTGAGCTATCCGCTTCCCACCGTCACCGGTGGAACGCAGCCCGTGTCCGTCACGTGTTCACCCGGATCGGGCACGACGTTCTCGACGGGGACGACGACCGTCTCGTGCACGGCGAACGATGCGAGCTCGCGCACCGCGCAGTGCACGTTCACGGTAACGCTGAACCCGGCGCTGAAACTGGCGGCCACGAAGTTCCTGGCGTTCGGTGACAGCTTTACCGAGGGGGAAGATGGGCGAAGCCTCGT
>Ga0114129_10013547_pt1 | contig 11619 bp, 7 predicted proteins | sample RhiMetdeltSRZDD1_FD_80071 | JGI IMG/M metagenome (GOLD analysis project Ga0114129, IMG submission 80071) | Populus rhizosphere microbial communities from Tennessee, USA - Rhizosphere MetaG P. deltoides SRZDD1 (version 2) (version 2) | ecosystem: Host-associated > Plants > Roots > Rhizosphere >... | reverse complement strand
GGTCCGCTGCTGTTCTATCTCCAGAGCAGCAGCCCGGACGGCATCGCGCGCGACGCGGCGGGCGCGTCGGACATCAAAAACGAGGAGCTCGCGCTGTTCATCCAGGACAAGTGGCAGGTCGGCCACGGGCTCACGGTCGATTACGGACTGCGCTGGGACGCGCAGCAGATGCCGGAAACCGTCGATCCGAAGACGACGGCGTACGCCGCGTTCCTGAACGATCCACGATTTCCATCGGGCGGCACGATTCCGAATCAGTGGAAGCAGTTTCAGCCGCGGGTGGGATTTGCGTGGGACGTGAACCAAAACAGCAAGTCGGTCGTCCACGGCAGCGCCGGCATCTACTACGCCAGGCAGAACATGCTCAGCCAGGTTGGATCGGTCACGACGAACGGGATTCAGCAGAAGAGCGATTTCCGCAACACCTCGTTCACCGCCTTCGCCGACATGCCCGTGTGGCCGAACCTTCTCGCGCCGAGCGCCGTTCCTGCGGGAACCTTCCCGCTGTTCACCGGCGTCCGCGTGTTCGATCGCGGCTATCGGAACCCCCGCATCTACAGCGCGAACGTCGGGTTCGACCGCGAGCTCGCGCCAAGCGTGGCGGCGTACGTCGACTTCACCGTCGCGAAGGCGGTCCAGCTGACGCGCTTCCTGAACTACAACGCGCACGGCACGGCGGCGGCGCCCGTTCAGCCGCCGACACGCGACGCGACCACCTACGTCGGCAACAACCCGTTCGAGCCGCAGCTGAGCGACGTGTTCGTCACCAACAGCCGCGGCCGCGGGCTCTACCGCGGCGCCACCTTCGGCGTGCGGAAGCGCTTCTCGCAGAAGTACCAGCTCGAGGCGAACTACGTGCTGTCGAAGGACAAAGACGACGATTCCAACGAGCGCGATCCGTTCACCGATCGCTCGTTCAACTTCTACGATCTGAGCCTCGACTACGGGGAGTCGGACCGCGACATCCGCCACAAGTTCAACTTTTTCACCTATGCGGAGCTGCCGCAGCAGCTGCTGCTGAACGTCCGCATGCAGGGCCGGACGGCGCAGCCAATCACGACGTCGCCGCGCGTGCTGAACGGCAACGACCGCGGCCGCAACTGGGATCGGAAGGACAACGAGTACTTCTCGCTCGACTGGCGGCTGCAGCGGCCGTTTCGCGTCGGGACGCGAGCCCGGATCATCCCGAGCGTCGAGATGTTCAACACCTTCAACAACGCGAACAACGTGAATCCGCTGACGACGCCGGCGTTGTTCAACTTCGACGGGTTCCTGAGGCAGGGCGTCGGCGATCCCCGGCAGGTGCAGATCGCGGCGAAGGTCACGTTCTGACGAACGTCTCGATCACGTGCGGGAGCCGGTCCAGCGCCGCCGGGATCGCCGTCCACCGCAGGAGCGGAATGCCGCCGTGAACCATCACCCGAAGGTGCTCACGGTGCGTACGGCCGGGTTCAGCGCGACGACGACGACCGTCAGATCGTCGTGCTGCTCGGCTCCGGCGATCCAGTCCCGCATGCGATCGGCCACCCGCGTAGAAATTTCGGGCGCGGAGCAGCCCGCCGCCTCTCGCAGCAGCTGCTTCAGCCGTTCCTCGCCGAACTCTTCGCCTTCCGGGTTGAGCGCTTCGGGCACGCCGTCGGTGAACGCGACCAGCAAGTCGCCTGGACTGACGTCGACGAACGCCTCGTCGTAGGCCGCCTCGGGAAACAGGCCCAGCACCGTGCCGCCGGCAGTGAGCTCGACAACGGCGATGTCGGTGTCGGTCCGTCGCACGAGGCACGGCGGGTTGTGGCCTGCATTGACGTACCGAAGCCGCCGGCCGCGATCCTCGAGGGTTGCGTAAAAGAATGTCGCGTACTTGTTCGCGTCGGTCGACCGGTAGAGCAGCCGATTCATCCGGTCCGCGAGCTGCGACGGCGCGATGTCGCCGTCGGCCGCGATCACGCGGAGCGACGCCTGCACGACCGACATCAGGAGCGCCGCGGGAATGCCCTTGCCGGTGACGTCGGCGATGGCTATCCCGAGCCGACCGCTCGAGAGCTCGAGAAAGTCGTAGTAGTCGCCGCCCACCGTGCGCGCGGACAGACTGAACGCGGCGAGCGTGGCGACGTCGCAGCGGGGCGGCTCGGCCGGCAGCAGCCGGCGTTGGACTTCAGCGGCCAGCGCGACGTCGCGCCGCAGTTTCTCTGCCGCCAGCGCGCGATCCGTCAGCCGCGCGTTCTCGACCATCAACGCGAAGACGTCCGCCGCGCTGCTCAGCATCTGCTTCTCCGCCGGCGTATAGCTCTCGCGGCCGTCGGGCGGACCGAGCAGCAGCACGCCGACGATGTCGTTTTTGGTGCGCAGCGGCACGGCGACGCGCGCGCCGGTATTCCGGAGTCCCTCGATCTCCGTCGTGTGTTCGGGACTGAACTCCCTTGCCCACCGCAGCCACACCTCGAAGTCCGCCGTGGTCAACGTCAGCGGATGCGGGTAGTGCACGAGCCGCTTGACGAGGAACCCTTCCGCCGGCAGCGCGCAGTTCGCGCATCGATACTGACCGTTCGACGCCTTCTCGAGCAGCATGATCGACTGGGCGCCCGCCCGCTCGCGCAGCGTCGCGAGCGCGACCTGCAGCGCTTCCGGAAACGACGCGGCACTGCGCACGGACAGCGCGAACTCGGTGATGAGCGCGCCCAGCGGCACGGGAGGCGCTTCAGCGTCCGCTGTGAGCTCGCGGACGACACCGCGCACCTTCTGAGCGGCGGCCTGCCACAGCGACTCGGGCTCGTTGCGGATCGCCGCAACCGGCGACAACGCCGCGGCCCGCCACGCCGGCACGGCGGACGCCGCCAGCGTCACGGCGGCGACGATCGCCGTGGACGACACGAACGGGATCGATCCGACTTCTGCGATCTTGAAGACGTGGCCCAGGTATACCACGGCGGCGACTGCGGCCACGCCGCCGGCGATCACGCCGTACGCCGCCATCTTCAGCCCGCCGCCGACGACCAACGCGAGCACGCCGCGGCTCGTAGCGCCGAGCGCCATGCGCGTGCCGATCTCCACGGTCCGCTGTCTCACTGAATAGGAGACCACGCCGTAGATGCCCAGCGTCGCCATCAGCAGCGCCGCGCCGGCGAAGAACGTCGTCATGAACGATCCAACGCGCTCCAGCGCCATCGACTGGCGGACGATGTCGCGCATCGTCGTGATCTCATGAATTGGCTGCTCGGGATCGATGCCGCGCACGACGCGACGGATGTCCGCGACCAGTGACGCAGGTGGCCTCTCCGAGCGCACCACGAAGTTCATCGTCTCCACGTCGACGAGCAGACCGGGCAGATAGATTTCGGGGACGGTTGGATTGCTGAGCCCGTCATTCCTGACGTCGCCCACGACGCCGACGACCTGAAAGCGCGAGCCGGACGGCGTCACGAAACGCCCGTACGCCCCAACCGGATCCTGATCGCCCCAGTAGCGCCTCGCCGCCGACTGGTCGATGACGATCGGAAGCGCCGGGAGATCCTCGCGGGCGTCGCTGTCGGCGAGCAGCCGGCCGCTCCAAAGCGGAATCCGCATGGCGCGGGCGTAGTCGGAGCTCGTCGCCATCAGGCTCGTCCGCTGCGACGCGTTCGGATCGATCGGACGGCCCTCGGGATAAATCGCGGTGCCCATGCAGCAGCCGTTGAGCGGCAGCTGGTTCGCGTACGCGACATCGTCCACGCCGGGAATCGCTCGGATCGACTCGATCAGCCGTTTCTGGTGCGGGATTCGCTTGTTCGGATCGCGGGCGATGCCGCCCGGCAGGCTGAGGACGAACGTCAGCACGCGGTCGGCATCGAAGCCGGGCGGAACGCGCGAGAGATTCCGCAGGTGGAGGACCAGCACAGTGCCGGCCGCCAGCAGCGCGAAAGCGAGCGCGATTTCGGCGACGACGAGCGACTGCGAGAGGCGCCGGCTGCGCGCGCCTGCCGACGCGCGCACGCCCTCACCGAGCGCATCTGCCGGTGTGGTGCGCACCGCCTGCCACAGCGGCGCGAGGCTGGAGAGGCCGCTCGCGACGAACGCGGCCGCCAGCGCGAACAGCAGGACCGTCCAGTCCACGGCGATTTCGTCGGCGCGCGGCAGGTAATCCGCAGCCATGGCGACGATCGCCGGCGTCAGCGTGACGCTGAGAAAGATGCCGCCGCCAGCGCCGGCCAGCGCGACGAGCAACCCCTCGACGAAGTAGTGCGCGGCGAGCTGCGCTCGACTGGCGCCAAGCGCCACACGGACGGCCGTCTCGCGCGCGCGCGCCACCGAGCGCGCGAGCAGCAGTCCGGCGGCGTTGGCGCACGTGATCAGGAAGAGCAGCGCAGCGGCAGCGAACAGCAGCAGCAGCGTGGGGCGGATGTCCTTGACGACCGTTTCCCGCAGATCGAAGAGTCGCGCGGTGTACGACGGATGCGTGGCGGGTTCTTCCGCGGCGATCTCCGCCGCGACGCGCTTCACGTCGGCATCGGCGGCGGCCAGCGTGACTCCGGGCCGCCGCCGCGCGTACACGAAGTAGTCGCCGGCCTCTCCGCGTCCGAGCGGATCGAGCGCGATCCACACGTCCGCGCGGAATCCTGCCGAGGGGAAACCCGGTACGGGCAGACGAAACGCCTCCGGCAGCACGCCAGCCACCGTGTAGCCGCGGCCGTCGAGGGTGAGCGGCTTGCCGACGATGTCACGATCCGATCCGAGCCGCCGCCACAGCGCGCTCGACATCATCACGCCGGTCTGATCGTGGAACCATCGGCCGAGCGCGGGCTCGACGCCGAGGCGCAGCGCCAGCTCCAGCGTGACGGCGACGCCCTGGATGTGCAGCGGCTCGCCGGCGAACATCAGGTTCTTGCCGGCGGCGCGAAACCAGCCGAACGCATCGAACGCCTGCGTCCGCTGGTGATATGTCCGCGCGTCCTTGAACGACAGCGACGAGAAGTGCTCGGGATCGTTGAACGCCGCGCCGAACAGCGCGACGAACCGGTCGCCGTCGCGGTACGGCAGCGGCTTCAGCATCACCGCGTTGACGACGCTGTAGATGGCCGTGGTCGATCCGATGCCGACCGCAAGCGCCGCCGCAGCGAGCAGCGCGACCGATCGCGCGCGCTGCCACGATCGCCACGCCTGCAGGAACAGCATGGCCCGGCATTATGCACCGCGCCGGGCGCGTTAACGTCTGGCGGCGGTCCAGATGCCGATGGCCGTCCCGCAGCCGGAATACGCGCCGAAGGTCATCGAGCCCGTTGCGGCCGTGGTCGAGCCGAACGAACCCAGGATCTGCGTGTAGTTGGCGCCGTCGGGCGGGCCCGACCCGTAGCCGAAGCTGGGCCCGAGCGACGGCGACCCGGGATTCGGCGGGTTTCCGATATCGAGGTTCAGGTTCGAGAACGTGTTCGTCCCGGCACACCCGTTGAAGCTGTACCCGATGCTGATCGCCGTCACCTTCTGGGCCGATGAAACCGTGAACGCAATCGGCCGGCCCTGGGAAGTGGTCCCACTCCACTGACCCTCGTAGCTCGCAGAACCCCCGGGTGCCGTCGGAGACTTGTGGCAGGCGCTCATCAGGATGGCGCCCGCAATCGTCACGAGGAGTGGGACCGGTTTCATGCTAGTGCCGGGTTGGCGGCAGCACCTGCCCGAACGGAGAGTGTGCCTGTCCGCCCGCTCGATTCGGCCGCGCGGGCAGCCCGGTCTCGTGCGTCACAGTGTAGTCCTTCGGAATGCGGAACACCTCCGGATCCGGCTCGCGCAGCGAGACATTGCGAAGAACCTTGGTCATCGCGAACGACGGCGCCTCGACTTTCGAGAGCATGCTGACCCCAAGGTCTTTGGCGGTCCAGATCTCCGCCGTCGAGTCGGCGTTGTGTTTGCGCGCCTTCGTGACCGCGTGACCCTCGACCACGCCTTCCTCGAACGGGTCGAGACCTTTGCCCGTCTCGGGCGCCGCGGGTCGCGGCTGGTCGGCCACGGCGATGACCTTCGCTTCCTTGGTATGCCGATTGAGCAGCGTGACCGTTCCCTTCTTCACGTCCATGATCATCGATCCGACCGGCGAGTCTTCCCGGACTTTTCCGTCGTGGCTGCGATAGAAGTGGCCCGGCGTGCTGAACTGCCCCTGCGGCGTCGTAAACGTCGTCTCGATGTCGGCTTCGAGCGCCGGGAGCTGCTTTTGGTTTTGCGCCCTCAGCGAGCCCGTCTGGAGCGTCGCGGCGGCGATGACGATCGTAACGTAGACTGCTTTTGACATTCGAGTGCTCCCATGCGCCTCAGTTCAGCGCACACTGGTATTTGATCGCGTTCCAGACCGGCGGTTCGTGGAGGTCGCCGTGGCTCTCGCCCCCGAACATGAGGGTGGGCGCGAACCACTCGACCTTGCAGGTCAGCCACCACCACGTCGCTTCGGCTTCGTACAGCGCGGACAAGTACAGGTAGTAGGCGAACAGATCCCAATCGCCGTTGAACGCCGCGTCGAGGGCCAGCCAGAAGTAGTACGCGGCCAGCGCTTCGTTGTAGCCGAACATGTACACCTGAAACGGCGAGGATCCGCCGACCTGGACGTAGTCGGCGAACGAGGAGATCTGGCAGTTGGAAACCCCCCGCCCGCTGCCGAATCGCGCGTCCAGCAGGTCCCAGTTGATCGGCGTCCCCAGGTTGATCAGATGCCGGATCTGGCGATTCAGGAGCCACGTGGCGATGAGCGTCACATTGCCGCCGTGGCTGTGCGAGATCACGTTCAGATTGTCCCCGCCAACGCCGTTGAGGAAGTTCGCCAGGTCGAAGGCGCCGTTGAAGATGCCGCTGTAGAACGGCGGAAAGACGGCGTCGTTGTCGAACCAGCGGAACTGGATCGGCGGATAGCCGTAGGTGTCGGCGATCGCGCTGAATTCCGGCGAGCCGTCGTCCATCCAGGGCGGATAGGCGTTGAACGACCCGTTGACGAGGACGGTGACGTCAGCCGCCGCGGCTGTCGCAGGCGACATGACAGTGAGCACGGTGACGAGACACCATGCGCACCCACGCTTCCACTTGCCCATTTTCATCGCACCCTCCTTGTGAATCAGCCCAAACTGCCCCCCTTCATCTCGCCATACGACGGCGAGCTGGAAATACTGCGGACGCTGCACGCAAAAAAATGAGGGGAGCGGGCGGTCGGTGGGCGCCTGGGAAGCCGCGCGTCAGTCGCGCCGGTGCTTGTCGAGGAACGCGACGATGAACGGCGCGGAGGGTCTTGGCGTCGTCGCGTGAGTGGCGCCGGGAATCTCGACGACTTCGAGGGCAGGCAGGACGCGGTTCATCCGCTTGACGGCTTCCCGGTTGTGGGCGTCGTGCTCGCCGACGATCGCCAGCACCGGCGCCGTCGCGGCGCGCAGACGCTCAGCGGGGATGTCGGCAAGCGGCACGAGAGCGCGCGCGATGGCGGCCAGCACCGCGGGCTCGTTGCGGGCGAACAGCGACGCGCTCATCGCGGCCACCTCCTGATCGCTCGGAGGATTCTGACCGGACGTCACGCCGCGAATCAGGGCGCTGGCGTCTTTACGATCGAAGCCGTCGGCGAGCGCCAGCATCTGCGAGGAGAGCTCCTTCAAATCCTCGCCTTCCCAGCCCGCGCCGACGAGCGTCACGGTTCTGATTCGATCCGGATATCCGACGAGCAGCTGACTGGCAATCCAGCCGCCCATCGAGACGCCGACGACATGCGCCCGGTCGACATGCAGGTGATCGAGCAAACGAACGACGTCGCGGACCATCTCCAGCCCGTACTGCCGCGGGTCGCGCGGCTTGCCGCTCTCGCCGTGGCCGCGGCAATCGATCCCGATCACTCGATAGCCGGCGCTCTCGAGGGCCTGCGCGACGCCGGGTGCCTGCCAGTGGCGCTCGAACGAGCCTGTGAAACCGTGAACGAGCACGACCGGCGCGCCTTGTCCCTTGTCGACGTAGTGGATCTGGACGTGGTTCGAATCGAAGAACGCGCCTTCACGCGGCGGCGCCGGTGCCGTCGCCGTGGCCGATGCAGCCAGCACGAGGGCGACGATTACTCCCCGCATCGCAGCTTTATACACCCGTCGTGCCATAATCGGATCGCCGTTCACCATCCAATGTGGAGTGCTTCGTGAGAAGGTTTCGTCTGACGGTTGCCAGCATGTTGACCGCGACGGCGCTCTTCGCCGCCGCGTGCGTCAAGTCGTCGACATCCCCGTCGAACGGCGCGCCGTTCAGCGAAACCGACGTGCGCGTCGGCAGCGGCGCGAGCGCGGCGACGGGCAAAACGCTGACCGTCAACTACACCGGATGGCTGTTCGACGCGTCACGAACCGATCAGAAGGGTCTGCAGTTCGACAGCTCTGTCGGGAAGACGCCGTTCACGTTCACGCTTGGCGCCGGGCAGGTCATCGCGGGATGGGACCGCGGCCTCGTCGGCATGAACGTCGGCGGCCTGCGCCGGCTCGTCATCCCGCCGTCGCTCGGCTACGGCGCGGAACGGAGCGGTCCGATTCCTCCCAACTCGACGCTCGTCTTCGACGTCGAGCTCGTGAACGTGCAGTAGCCGCGGTCACCGGCCGATGTGGAGGCGCGCGCCGACCACGACGAACAGCGCGTGATCGTCCATCACGCCCTGACCGCCGTGCCGGGCCTTGCCTTTCACCCGGGCGAGGTTGAGCTCGGCGTACAGTCCCAGCCGGCGCGTGATCCAGACCTCGCCGCCTCCGCCGAACAACCATCCCCAGCCCGCCGTCTCGAGGACGATCGTCTGCGAGCCCGATGCGTCGATCGTCTCGTTGGTCGTGGTCGTCGCCCGGTGGTAGTTGGCGCCGGCCTGACCGTACAACCGCGCGCGGCCGAGGGGAACGCCAAAGACGCCTGCGACGGTGGCGAGCTCGGCCTCGCGCGTCGCATCGAAATGAAAGCCCGTTCCGGTGCCGTTCGCCTTCATCCGCTTCGGCCGCAGATAGCTCGCCTCCAGGCCGAGAAACGGCTTGATCCAGAACGCGGCTCCCGCACGATAGCCGAGTCGGGCGTCATCGGCCGTGCACGAGGAAAGGCTGCCGCACACCGACGCCGTGGCGTTCGAGAAGCGCATGAGACTGCCGCCGGCGAACAGCACGACGTTGGCTGGTGGAGCGTCCACCGATTTCTCGACAGCCACGCCCGCCGCAGTGTCGGCAAGCCACGATGCAGGCGGGGGCCCCTGTCGCAACCACAACGCCGGCGCCGCCGCTCCGACGTCGATGACCAGCGTCGTGACCTTGCTGAGCGAGAACAAGCCCGCAATCTGCTTGCGGCCGCAACCTTCGCCCTGAGGCGGCGGCAGCCCCGCCTCGACGAGGAGGACGCGCGTGACGTTCGGACAGGTCTCGACGAACACATACACGCTCGTCCGCGAGACCTCCCGCTTCGCGAGCGCGTCGACGACACTCGTGGCGCTTTGATCGGCGGCAACCTTGGCCGTCCCGACCACGTCGGTGTTGAAGACCACGTCGACGGTCGAGCCGACGGCCGCGTGTTGCACGATAACGGTTTGCGCCTGCGCGCGGGCGACTCCCAGCGTCGCGATCAGCGCCGCTGCGCACACGAGCCGCCTACAGAGGTCCGGCAATCTCAACTCTCCTTTGAAGACCTCGATTATGGTCCACATCCCCGCGCTTCGTGAAACCCCGGACCCGGCGGCGAGTCCGGCGTAGAGTACCGCCATGCGAAGACAGCCTGCGATGGTCCCGATACTCGTGCTTCTCGCGGCGGTGTTCCCTGTCGCGTTTCGCGCGATCCTGCCGGCCGAGTCCGTGGACCCGGCGGCGGCGATGCACTGGCGCCACATCGGCCCGACGCGCGCGGGCCGCGCCCGCGCGGTTGCGGGCGTGGCGGGCCGTCCGAACATCGCCTACGTCGGGTTCGACAACGGCGGCGTGTGGCGGTCGACCGATTACGGTTCGACGTGGCAGCCGCTCTTCGATCGCGAGTCGACCGGATCGATCGGCGCGATCGCCGTCGCGCCGTCGGATCCCAACATCGTCTACGTTGGATCCGGCGCAGGCATCATCCGCCCCGACCTGGCGACCGGCAACGGCGTCTACAAGTCCACCGACGCCGGCAGGACGTGGACGCACCTCGGATTACCCGACAGCCAGATGATCGCGATGATCGACGTCTCCACGCGCGATCCCAACCGCCTGTTCGTCGCGGTGCTTGGACACCCGTACGGTCCGAACGCCGAGCGCGGAATCTTCCGGTCGACCGACGGCGGACGGACGTTCGAGAAGGTCCTCTACAAGGACGAGTACACCAGCGGCGACGACGTGCGGAGCGATCCGACCGATCCGAACATCGTCTACGCCGCGCTGTGGCAGCAGCAGCAAAGCTACGTCGAGGGCGGCAGCTTCGGCGGCGGCCCCGATGGCAACACGGGCGGGATCTTCAAGACGACGGACGGCGGGACGACATGGAACAAGCTGGCAGCGGGTCTGCCGAATGTCCTGCAGGCGAATCTCGCGATTGCGCCGAGCAATCCGAAAGTCGTGTACGCGATGGTGGCGAGCGTGTCGGCGCCTGGCGCCGGATCGATCGGGGTCTACAAGTCGGCCGACGGCGGCGAGCAGTGGGCCCTCGCGGCCGGCGCGCGGGCGCCCGACCCGCGGCCGCTCGCGCGGATCGGCGGCGGCGATTTGCCGACGCTCACCGTCGACCCCAGGAATCCGGACGTGCTCTTCAGCAGCTCCACCGTGCTCTGGCGCAGCGACGACGGCGGCGCGACCTGGTCGGCGGTGCGGGGCGCTCCCGGCGGCGACGACTATCAGAAGATGTGGATCAATCCCAACAACCCCGACGTCCTGCTCGCCGTCTCTGATCAGGGCGCCGTGATCTCCGCGAATCGCGGCGCGAGCTGGAGCAATTGGTACACGCAGCCGACCGCCGCGATGTTTCACGTCTCCACCGACAACGCCTTTCCGTACCGCGTGTGCGGCGGGCAGCAGGACTCGGGATCGGCGTGCGTCGACAGCCGGTCGAACGACGGCGAGATCACGTTTCACGACTGGCATCCGGTGAACATCCAGGAGTACGGCGAGGCGGCGCCGGATCCGAAGAATCCGGATCTCGTCTACGGCAGCCAGCGGACGGGCGTCTCGCTGCACAACCGCAGGACGGGACAGACGAAAGCCGTCGGGCCGAATCTGGCCGCCGCCGACGCGAACGGACAGACGTTCACCCGGAACGTGCGCACGATGCCGCTCGAATGGTCGCCGGTGAACCCGAATCTCCTCTTCTACGCGCAGAACGCGGTGTTCAAGACGATCGACGGCGGCCACAGCTGGACGCGCATCAGCGGCGACCTCGCGCGGCAGACGTGGGAGGTGCCGGCCAGCACCGGCAAGTACGCGATGAATGTGACGCCGGCGCCGGCGGGATCGATTACGGCGCTCTCGCCGTCGCCGCGCGATGTGAACGTCCTCTGGGCCGGCACCGACGATGGAAACATTCAGGTGACGAGGGACGTCGGCGCGGCGTGGCTGAACGTCACTCCGCCGGAGATCAAGGCGTGGACGCGGATCTTCAATATCGAGGCGGGGCACTTCGACACGCTCACCGCGTACGCCGCCGCGAACACCATGCGGATCGACG
>Ga0114129_10013546_pt1 | contig 11620 bp, 11 predicted proteins | sample RhiMetdeltSRZDD1_FD_80071 | JGI IMG/M metagenome (GOLD analysis project Ga0114129, IMG submission 80071) | Populus rhizosphere microbial communities from Tennessee, USA - Rhizosphere MetaG P. deltoides SRZDD1 (version 2) (version 2) | ecosystem: Host-associated > Plants > Roots > Rhizosphere >... | reverse complement strand
ATGATGCGCATACTGAGGACGACGTACTTGCTGTCGGTGATTTCCACCCCCGTTTTCGAGAAGCGCGATCCGGGCGGGCCCATCAGAAACGGCACGGCGTACATCGTCCGTCCCTTCATGGAGCCGGTGAAGAGCGGAGTCAGCTTGGCCTTGGCATCGGTCGGGGACATCCAGTTGTTGTTCGGCCCGGCGTCTTCCTGCCGATCCGTGCAGACGAAGGTGAGGTGCTCGGTGCGCGCGACGTCGTGCGGCGCGCTGCGATGCAGATAGCATCCGCGCAGCTTCTGCTGGTTCAACGCGATCAGCTCACCGGAGGCCAGAGATTCGGCGATGAGGCGATCTTTTTCCGCTTCGGAACCGTCGCAAACCACGATGTGGTCGGGCCGGGTCATTGCCGCGACCTCGTCGACCCACGCACGGATCCCTGCATGTGTGAGCGGCGCCTTCTCCGTCATCCCTCCATTATTATTCATCCCGCAGGCGGGCCCTGATCGGGGAGACGCGCTGACGAGGAGGTCAGCGCGACGTCGACGCCAGCCAGTCGCGCGCGGCGGTGAGATCCGCGTTCGTGAGCTGATGGCCGGCAGACTGGAGTTTGAGATCGACGGCGGCCCCCGCGCGGCGGAGTAAAGCCGCCAGACGCTCGGTCTCCTGTGGCGAGACGATCGGATCGACGCGCCCGTTCGAGATCAGCACGCGAGCATCCAGCGACGGCAATGGATCGGGCACGAGCGGCACCATCGCGCGGAAAAGAACGGCGCCGGGAAGCACGCCGGGTTGAAGGAGCATCATCGCGGATGCGATGTTGGCACCGTTTGAATATCCAACCGCGGTGAGGCGTTTCGCATCGAATCCGTAGTGTTCCACCGCGGCGCGGACAAAATCGGCAAGCTCCACCGCGCGTCGCCGCAAGTCTTCTTCGTCAAAGATGCCCTCAGCGAGCCGCCGGAAGAAGCGCGGCATTCCATGCTCCAGCACTTTGCCGCGCGGACTCAGAAGGCCTGCGCCCGGAGCGATCGCTTTACCAAGCGGCAGCAGGTCGTGTTCGTTGCCTCCGGTTCCGTGCAGCAGCAGAAGCGTTCCTGCTGCCGCATCGGTCGCGGGCTCGTAGACGTGCGCAAAGGACGGCGAGATCGTTGAGGGAGTCACCGCGACTCCTGCGCCGCGGGGACCGGCATCTTGAGCGGCGGCAGCCCCTGCTCGATCTCGCTCCGGGCCGGCTCGAACCAGGGCGGCAGCACCAGCGATTCGCCGAGGTGCGCGCGATCTTCGTCGACGCCGAATCCCGGCCCCTCCGTCGCGAGCTCGAAGAGGACTCCGCCGGGTTCCTTGAAGTACACCGATTTGAACCAGAACCGATCGATCACGGGAGTCGCGCGGCTCCCTGCTGCTTCGACCTGCGCGCGAACGCGCAGCTGCTCCGCTTCGTCGGTCACGATCCACGCGAGATGATGGACGCTGCCAACGCCCCAGGCGCCGCGCCGCTCATCAGGGGTCTCACGAATGTCGAGGACGCCTGGCGCATCGGGAAAACCGTAGCGCGTCCAACCGCGCTCGCTTCCGATGCGGCGGAATCCCAGCACTTTCGTCAGGAACCCCTCGGTCGGCGCGCTCTGCCGCTCCCAGAGCTGCGCGCCATACAGCCCGCGAATCTGCTTGGCCACCGGAATCGCGCTGCCTTCCCACGGCTCGAACTTTCGCCTGGGTGCCGAGCCGCTCGCCGTGAGCGCGATGCGCAGGCCGTGCGGATCGACGATCGGCAGGACCTTGTCGCCGAATCGATCCTCGACCGCGCCGATCGTGGTGCCGAATTTTTCCAGGCGCGTTCCCCACCACGGCAGACTGTCTGCGGGCACCTCGAGCGCGACTTCGACGGCAAGCCCATGTCCTGACCGCGGAGGGGCCATCTGCGCCCACGGGAAGAACGTGAGATCTGTTCCGGGGTGTCCTTCCGCGTCGGCGTAGAACAAGTGATACGTGCCGGGATCGTCCTGGTTGATGCTTCTTTTCACCAGGCGCATGCCCAGCACGCCGGCGTAGAAATCGAGGTTCTCCTGGGCAGGTCCGGCGATAGCTGTGATGTGGTGAACTCCCCTGACCGGATCCATTGGTCCTCCAGTATCCAGCACTTTAGATGCGACGGAGGTGGCGCCGGATCCCGAAAAATCAGCCTCCGCCTGCGTTGAGCGGGCGCCGCTGCCGATAGCGCGCGACCTGCAGCGCCGCTTCGGTCCGGTGAGGATCGACCGTTCCGTTGAACTTCGCACCGTCCTGGACCGTGAGGGACGGCGTCGTGAGATGGCCACGCACCGACGCGGTGGCGAGAATGTCGAGTCGTTCGCGCGCGAGGATGTTGCCGTCGACGGCTCCGGCAATCGTTACTGAATGCGCGATGATCCTCGCCGAGATGACGGCGGACGCGCCAATCGTCACATGATGCTCGGGCACCGTGATATGCCCGTCGAGTCGGCCGTCGACGATCACGTCTTCCGCGGCTTCGAGGCCGCCGAGAATCACCGATCCTTTCGGAATGCGGGCGATGTTGCCACCCCGGCCGTGCACGGTCATACCCGATTGTCCCTCAGATCTCCAAGAGATCATGGCCGACGACGATTCGGCCGCTGAAGTGCGTCCTCGCCGCTGCCATCCACTCATCGTCCGACACCGGAGGATTCTCTGCGGGCACGAAGTGCGACAGCACCAGCGTTTTGACGCCGGCCTCTGCCGCGATGCGACCCGCTTCTTCCACTGGCGTGTGGCTTTCCACGACGTGGCGTCTCAACGCTGAGCCGGGGCTGCCAGGCGCGCGCGACGTGTAGAGGACTTCGTGAACGAGCACGTCCGCATTTTTCGCGAGAGCCGCCAGCGCCTGCGACGGCCGTGTGTCGCCGGACATTACAATCGATCGATCGGCTGTGTCGAATCGATACGCGAACGCCAACCGCACGAGCGGATGATCGACGCGGCAGCAGGAGACAGTGACCAGGTCGTCCTTCATGACTGGTCCGCCCTCTCGGATCTCATGAGGATGGACCAGAGGCGGTAAGGGCGGACGTCCTTCATCCTTCTCGCGGACCTGGAGATCCGGCCGGTTCATGTGGAAAAAGAGGGAGGTGATCCGCGCGAGCGGGGGAGGTCCCCAGGTGTCCACACGGGTCGTCAGCGCGTCGCCCCACGCCAGCAGCAAGAGGTTTCCGTAGTCGGCCGTGTGATCGGAGTGATGGTGGGTGAGAAAGATGTTCCGGAGGTGTGAAAGGGGAATGCCCGCCAACACGAGTTGCCGCGCGACGCCGTCGCCGCAGTCGATGACGTAGACGCGCTCGCCGATGACAATGGCTTGCGACGATCCGGCCCGCGTTTTCTTGGGCGTCGGGCCTCCCGCCGTTCCAAGCAGAATCAGCCGCGTCCTGGTGGTTTGCTGGACCTGCCGCAGCGCAGAGCGCACGGCCACCGGACAGGCCAGCGCGTGAGCGAGGAAGTGGCGGCGCGAAATCGGCACGAAGGCGCCATGCTAACCCAGCCGCGGAGAGGTCTCACCAGTCTTCGTTGCGGGGCCCTTTGGGATCGTTGGCGGCCACACCACGACGCCGGTCCGGCGTTGCTCTTTGATTGGTGCGCCGGTCCTCGGCCTGGCGGCGGCGTTCTTCGCGCAGCGTCACATTGAGCCGCTCGGCGAGTTGGCCGAACGCACCCGCCGCTTGCCGAAGGTGGCGATTCTCTTCCTTGAGGTGTGTCTTCTCTTCCACCAGGTGGGTTTTCTCTTCCTCGAGGTCTTCGACGGTTTTCTGGCACTCTTCCAATTCCCGCGCGAGTTTCTCGTTCTCCATAGCCCTCCTCGCCCGCAGCGGACGGACAGGTGAGCAAAAAGGACGCCGAGCTCGGCAGCTCAGCAGCGTGAGGAGGAGGAATACAGTCCGAGGAGTCGCCGTCCGTCGGCCGCCTCGAATGCGGCGTGGGCGATCGCTTCACTGGCGCGCGCGCGACGGAGGATCTCGGGATATCCAGGGTGCGCGCGCACCTGCTCGAACGCCGGGCTGTGTTCCAGCGGGGTCGCGCAGCACAACCCTCGATCGACGGTTCGTTCGAGCAGCGGGACGGCCTCGTCCACATTGCCGAGCGTGGCCATCATGTGTGCACAGTACAGCCACCCTTCGGGATCGGAAAAGCCGGGTTCCTGCATCTGTTGGATGGCGATCCGCAGATCGTCGATACGCTCCTCGAGCATCGCCCGCACCGCCCCAACGAACTGGGACATCACCGGATTCCGCACGGTGCTCATGTCGATCGCGCGGCAGTTCTCCAGCGCCTCCGAACGGCGGCCGGTCAGCGCAAGCGCGAAGAGCGTCAGATAGGGAGGATTGTCGGTGTCGCGCGCGATTGCTTTCTCGTAGTCGCTCTTCATGAAAAACGAATGCGCCACACTGGTGATGATGCCCGGATCAAGACGACGGGCGTGAGCGTCGGCGGCGATCGACGCGTCGAGCAGCCCGCAGTAGCGGCACGCGTGGACGAGGCCGGCGTACAGCTCTGGATCGCTGGAACGGTGGCGCAACCTTCCGAGCAACCGCGTCATCGCATAGCTGGCGCGCCCGCTGTCCACTTCGGAGTAGGTATACAGGTTGTGTGCGATCGAGAGGTCCGGGTTGAGCTCGAACGCGCGTCCGAACGCACGCTCCGACTCGTCGACGAATTTGGCGGCTTCCAGTCCCTCGCCATACTTCCCAATCATGCGCAAACAGCGGCCCAGCCGCGCCCACGCGGGCGCGTAACGCGGATCGAGCCCGACCGCCTGCCGGTACATTTCCAGCGCATCGCGCCAGTGCGACGTCGACTCCATCAATCGGTTCGCGCGCAGATACAGTCCGTACGCTTCCGGGTTTCCCGGAACGTCGTGTTGCAGCTGTCCGCGCTCTTTCGACGTCATGGGGACGGACAAAGCAGTCACCACCGCGTGCGCGACTCGATCCTGAACCTGGAAGAGATTCTCGACCGGCACTTCCATGGCCTGCGACCACAACAACGTGCCGGCTGGCGCCTCGACGAGTTGAACGGTCACGCGGACGTCCGGACCGCCTCGCAGGAGCGTTCCCATCACGACCGCGTCGACGGCCGTCTCGCTGGCGAGCGTCCGGAGGTCGACGTGGGCGGCGGCGTAGCGCGCGCCAACAATCGGTGACCGGATCACCAGGGACTCCAGCCCGGACAGCGCGACCGTGATGGCGTCCGGCAGACTGGACGTCAGGAAATCAGTCTCGCTGTCGGGTCGGATATTTCTGAACGGCAGCACGATCAGCCGGCGCGTGGCGCGTGCGGTAGTGGCGACGGCGTCTTCACTGCGCGCCTGACACCGGCGTAGATCGGCCGCCATCGCTTCGCTCGTCCGAAAGCGATCGTCCGGCAACTTTGCCAGCGCCCGATGGATGATCCGATCGATCTCTGCGACAGCGGGGGATCCGACGAGCGCGGGCGGATGGTCGTGCATCACCGCATGCAGGACGTCGAGCGCCGAGTCTCCTTGAAATGCGGAACGCCCGCTCAGCATCTCGAACAACACCGCGCCCGCGGCAAAGATGTCCGCACGGCCGTCGATCGCGGCGCCGCGCGCCTGCTCGGGCGCCATGTAGCGCGGCGTGCCAAGCACGGTGCCCGGAACCGTCAGCGCCGTGTCATCCATGCCGGCCAGCGGCCGCGCGAGCCCGAAGTCCAGAAGCTTGACGCCGTACGACGTCAGGAAGATGTTCGATGGTTTGAGATCCCGATGGATGACGCCGCGGCGGTGCAGCGCGTCGAGCGCGGCGAGCACCGGAAGGATCGCGTCGAGTGCGTCGCTGACGGCCAGCGGACCGTCGAGCAGCCGATCCGCAAGCGAACGGCCGTCGAGCAGCTCCATCACGAGAAACGGCGCGCCGGCGTGTTCCCCGATTTCAAAGATCTGGCAGACGTTCGGATGATTGATGGCGGCGGCAGCGCGCGCTTCCCGCAGAAAGCGCTCTCGGGTGGTCTCATCACCGGACTGGCGGATCGTTTTCACGGCGACGCGGCGATTGAGGCGATCGTCGTGCGCCTCGAACACGACCCCCATGCCGCCTTCGCCAATCTGGCGGAGGACGCGATACGGTCCGATGGTCTCGCGCACCAACAGATTCTGGCACAGGTGGCGGGCCGCGATGCGCTGATGCCGGAACCGGCTTACTCTATCTGGCACTATGCCGCTCGTGGCCGATCCGGCGATGGAGCGTGCGCCGGCCGGGCACGAAGAAATCGAGCGACCGCCGGCGTCGATCACGGTCACCCGTACGTCCGAGGAAGATTTCAAGCAGCGTCAGCTGATCGTCTATCTGGACGAGCAGAAGCTTGCGACGTTGATGTGGGGTGATTCGGTCACGCGCGACGTGGAGCCGGGACCTCATCGTCTTCGTGTGAGCAACACGCTCGTCTGGAAAACGGTGGAGTTCACGACACAGGCGGGAGAGCAGGTGTTCTTCGAGGTCGTGAATCGTGCCGGGTTCGCGACGTACCCGATGCTTTTGATCTTCGGAGTCGGTCCGCTCTACGTCACCGTTCGAAGAATGAACTGAACGCGCTTATCGAATCGCGCCCGCGTTGGCGGGTGTGACCCTCGCGTCTCTCACGACGCCCGTGGCACCGAACGTTCCTGCATTGCGGCCGTTGATCGTCCACGTGAGCGCGCCCGCGTCTCCGGCGCGAATCGTGACGTCCTTGGAACCCTGGAGGACCTCCCGATCTCCGGCGTTCAACAACCTATAGACGACGCGTTTGCCGTCCGCGCTGGCGGTGATCCAGCACGGCGCCGTCGCGGCGATGACGACATTGAGTTCACGCGCGGGAATCTGGACGGGCGTCTGCTTCAGTGGGAGGTCTTTATCGACGGGCGTTTGAAGACTGACGGGACGAGTGGCGGCCGCTTTTGCTGCAGGCGCGGTCTGGCCCGCGGTTCCGACGACATCCGCATCCCGTGTGTTTCGGCTGGAGCCGCGCGACATGATCAGCGCGACGACCGCCACGAGCGCAATTGCCGCACTCGACGCCGGAACCACGAAAGATCGCGGCACACTGAGCTTCCACGCCGGAGACCCCTTCGACTCTGAAGGCGGGACTTCCACCGCAGGCAGCGCAAACTGCCCGAAGTAGTCGCGAACGGTTTGCTCGGGATCGAGTCCCACTTCGCGCGCGTACGCGTGCACGAAGCCGCGGCCGAAGGGACGAGGGGGAATTGCAGATGCGTCGTTCTGCTCGATGGCCGCGAGGATCCGCGACTGAACGCGAGTGGTTCTCGCCAGGGCTTCGAGCGATAACCGGCGGGCCTCACGAGACGTCCGAAGTTGCGCCCCGATATCCATGGTTCACCCCCGGTCTATGTCGAGCATAGCACTGCCGTAATCGGGCACAAGCTCAGCCGTCAACGGTGATACTCTCGTTGCTCCAGGAGAAATCTCGATGGCCACGGCATTTCCAAATCTCATCGACGGCCGGCTGGTGGACTCCACCGATCGCGTACCAGACGTCAACCCGTCCAACCTCGACGACGTTGTCGGCGAGTTCGCCCGAGGCACGGCTTCAGACGTCGAGGCAGCCATTGCCGCGGCGAAGAGCGCCTTTGCCAAGTGGTCGCGCACCACGCCGCAGGAACGCTTCGACGTCCTCGACCGCGCCGGCAGCGAGATTCTGGCGCGGAAGGAGGAGCTCGGTCGGCTCTTGTCACGCGAGCAGGGGAAGCCGTTGGCCGACGGCATCGGTGAGGCGGGGCGCGCGGGCGCGATCTTCAAGTTCTTCGCCGGCGAAGCCGTGCGGCTCGGCGGCGAGAAGATCGACTCCGTGCGACCAGGCGTTGAAATCGAAATCACGCGTGAACCGGTCGGGGTCGTCGCTGCGATCACGCCGTGGAACTTTCCGCTCGCCATCCCGGCGTGGAAGATCGCTCCGGCCTTGGCGTTCGGCAACTGCGTCGTGTTCAAGCCGGCGGAGCTCGCGCCGGCGTCCCCGTGGGCGCTCGTCGACATCGTGCAGCGCGCGGGGTTGCCTCCGGGCGTGCTCAACCTCGTGATGGGACAGGGATCGAAACTGGGCAGCGCTCTCGCCTCGTCGCCCGACATCGACGCCGTGAGCTTTACGGGATCGCAGGACGTTGGCGCGTCGGTCGCGGCCGCCGTCGTCCGCAATGGCGCCAGACTGCAGCTGGAAATGGGAGGCAAGAACCCGCTCGTGGTGATCGACGATGCCGATCTGAATACCGCAGTAACCGTGGCAGTGAACGGCGCGTATTTTCAGACCGGCCAGCGGTGCACCGCGTCGAGCCGTATCATCGCGACCGAAGGGATCCACGATCGATTCGTCGACGGCATGATCGAGCGAATGAAGCGACTCGTCGTCGACGACGCGCTGAAGCCGGGAACCGAGATCGGCCCCGTGGTCGATCAGCGCCAGCTGGAGAAGGACCTTGAATACGTGGAGATTGGAAGACGCGAGGGCGCCAGGCTCGCGTACGGAGGCGAGCGCCTTCGCCGCGCCACCGAGGGCTATTACATGGCGCCGGCGATCTTCACCGAAACCGCTCCCGGCATGCGCATCAACCGCGACGAGATTTTTGGTCCCGTTGCGTCCGTGATCAAAGTTCGCAACTACGAAGAAGCCTTGAGCGTTGCCAACGACACGCCCTTCGGCCTCTCCGCCGGCATCGTCACGACGTCGCTGAAGCATGCGAGCCACTTCAAGCGAAACGTCCAGAGCGGCCTCGTGATGGTGAATCTGCCGACGGCTGGTCTCGATTATCACGTGCCGTTCGGCGGCCGGAAGAAGTCGAGCTACGGTCCACGCGAGCAGGGAACGTACGCCAAGGAGTTCTACACGATCGTGAAGACGGCGTACGTCGCGCCGTAATCAGGATCGTCTCTTCTTTTTTCTTGGCTCCAGCTGGGTGACCCGATCCGTGAACATCGCGTGATAGACGATGTGGGTCGCCGCGTCGAGTGACCGATTCAGATCGGTTTTCGACAGCTGCGCGGCCTGCGCCAGCAGGCTCCAGAAAAAACCATCGATCACGCGCGCGAGCCCTGGGATGTCGACACCGCGTCGCGCTCCCGGCATCTGCTGCAGATGGCGCAGGACCGCGGTGACGCGCCCGATCGTCCATTCGTGGATCTGCGACTGCTTTCGCGCGAGGTCGCGGTCGCTGAGGAGCGCCTCCTGCCAGGCGCGATAGGCGCCGAGGTAGCGAAGGTCGCTCGCAAACGCGCGTCCAAGCAACATCCGCAGACCAGCCCGGGCGTCTGCACCACTTCCAGGATCGAGACTGAGGCTGCTGAGCGCCTGCAGCAGCTCGTCCATCAGCGTCAGGAGCAGCTGCCGCTTCGAGCGGAAATGCTGGTAGAAGCCGCCGACCGCAACGTCCGCGCGCTCCGCAATCGCTTCGATGGCGGTACCTTCATAGCCTCGCTCGCCGAACAGCTGCAACGCGGCTTCCTGGATGCGTGCACGCTTCTGGACCGTTCGTTTCTGAGAAGGCTTGCGGAGAAGATCCTCTCCGGCGAGGAGGGACGGTCGCGACGTCAGGCTGCAGCTCCTCGGCGGAGGCTGACGCCAATCAAGCCCCCCGCGCAGCAGCACAACATCCACCCGCCGAACACGCCCGCCGCTTGCGGTGGAAGGTTCGGGAACACGGCAGGGAAGAAGGCGCTCGAAAAGGGGTCCAACACGAGGGTTGGCAGGAGGATGGCGATTGCGCCGGCGGGCCAGTCAGCGGGCGCGAGGCGCGCTCTGCGGCAGGCGAGTCGCACGAGCCACGCGCACGCGGCGAAGCTGACGGCAAACAAGAGGAAGATGGCGGCGGCGTTGTCGACGGGCAGGACGCGTTGTCCGAACACCCGAATCAGGAGCGTGCCCCCGGTCCACAGAACGATGCCGACGACAAGCAGACGGGCGTAGCCAGTCATATGAATATGAATTCATATTCATACCATCCTCGCGGCCGAAATGCAAGCGGTCAGGAATGCTGGCGGAGCACCACGAGCCCCACCGCCGGCACGAACACCGAGTCGCCGATTCGCTGGCCGTCGTTCGACGTGTCCTTCCACTGCCGTGAATGGCCGTCGCTCCAGAAGATCAGGTCGGCGCCGCGATACTGCGGAAACCAGGCCGCGTGAAAGCGGTAGTCTCGTCCGGTGGACGTGAGATTGATGAGGACCATGTAGCGCTCGCCGCCGCTCGCACGCTCGAAGACCATCCATTCCGCGGAGTCGGACGCGATGGCGCCGATCGTTCCGTTCGCAAAGCCGGGATGACGCGCCCGCAGGTGCGACAGGCCGCGCACCAGATCCAGCATGCCACCCGGCTGGCCCTGTTCCTCGCGTGAGACGCCGTCGTTCGGGAAGTCGAAGCGCGACGAGAACCACCGTGTCTGACCGGGGCCCTGCCCGGACGCGAACCAGGGGAACGGTTCGCGGAGCGTCTCGTCGTAGATCCCGGATCCGTCGCCGGGACTGTTCGGGTCCGTCCGAGGATTTCCGTTCCATTTCCAGCCGCGCTGCATCAGCTCGTCCCCCTCGTAGAGGATCGGGCGCTCGGCCATCGAGAACAGCATGCAGAGCGCGAGGCGATACGCTTCGTCGACGCTGTAGGGCATTCCACGGCGCTGCATCTCTTCGATGTCGGACGCGAGACGGGGATTGCGATCGTGGCTGGCCAGGAACGGGTACGACTCGAACGGTTGATCGGGGAAGGGAAGCGATGGATCGTACGCGGTGCGATTCAGCGCGCGCGCTTGCTCGACGAACTGCGCGTATCGGCCCACCAGCCCCGGCGACGGATGACCGATCTCCGCCCGCACCTCGTTCATGTACGGCTCGTCGACCAGCCCGTCGAGACCCCACGCGTGCCGGCGAAGCATCTCGCGGTCGCCCAGGACCTCGCCAACGAGCATCGCGTCCGGCGCGCGGCGGTAGACGGACTGCGAGAACTCGCGCCACCATTCGTTGTTGTGCAGGATGTCGTCCTCGGACAGCCGGTCGAGGCTCTCGCCGTATATGTGCTTCGCCGCGTCCAGCCGGAACCCGTCGACGCCAAGATCCAGCCAGAAGGCGGCTGTCGCTTCCACTTCGCGGCGAACGTCCGGGTTGTCGAAGTTCAAGTCCGGCATCTGTGAGCTGAAGAGTCCCAGATAGCGAAGCTTCTCGCCGGACTGGCTGACAATCGAATGCCAGGGTCCGCTTCGCGTCCCGGTGTCGGGTTCGATCAGGTAGAACCGCCGTCGAGGCGACGTGGGATTGTTGACCGCCTCACGAAACCACGGATGCCGATCCGACGTGTGATTGAACGGCACGTCGAGCATGATGCGCACGCCGCGCTTGTGCGCCTCGGCGATCAGCGTCTTGAAATCCGAGAGCGTCCCGTAGTCCGGATTCACGTCACGATAGTTGGTGACGTCGTAGCCGTGGTAGCTCGGCGACGGAAAGATCGGCATGAGCCACAGCACGCCGACTTCGAGATCGCCGAGCGTCTGGGGATTTCCGTCGTTGAGATACCGATCGAGCTGAGCGGTGATGCCTGTGAGGTCGCCGACCCCTTTGGGGTCGTTGTCGCCGTCGGCGAACGAGCGCACGAAGAT
>Ga0114129_10013543_pt1 | contig 11623 bp, 6 predicted proteins | sample RhiMetdeltSRZDD1_FD_80071 | JGI IMG/M metagenome (GOLD analysis project Ga0114129, IMG submission 80071) | Populus rhizosphere microbial communities from Tennessee, USA - Rhizosphere MetaG P. deltoides SRZDD1 (version 2) (version 2) | ecosystem: Host-associated > Plants > Roots > Rhizosphere >... | reverse complement strand
CGGTTGCGCAGCAGGTCCGACAGCTGCTCGGACTTCTCGATCGACGTGGTGCCGACCAGCACAGGCTGTCCGCGGCGGTGGCAGTCGGCGATTTCGGCGACGATGGCGCGGCTCTTCTCCTGGAAGGTGCGGTAGACCTCGTCGTGCTCGTCGGCGCGCGCGACGGGCACGTTGGTCGGCACCTCGACCACGTCGAGCCCATAGATGTCCATGAACTCGTTGGCCTCGGTGGCCGCCGTGCCCGTCATGCCGGCCAGCTTCTTGTAGAGGCGGAAGTAGTTCTGAAGGGTAATCGTCGCGTAGGTCACGCTTTCTCGCTGGACCTTTACGCCTTCCTTTGCCTCGACCGCCTGGTGCAGGCCATCCGACCAGCGGCGCCCATACATTAGCCGGCCGGTGAACTCGTCGACGATGATCACCTCGCCGTCCTTGACCACGTACTGTTGATCGAGGTGGTAGAGCGCGTGCGCCTTGAGGGCGGCGTCGACGAAGCGAGTGAGGCGGAAGTTCTGAGGGTCGTACAGGTTCTTGATGCCGATGGCCTTCTCAACCTTCGAAGCGCCCTCGTCGGTGAGCGAGACGCTCTTGTGCTTAATGTCGACGATAAAGTCGACCTCCTGCTCGAGTCGGGGCACGATGCGGGCGAAGGTGCGGTAGACCTCCTCCGTCTCCTCAGCAGGGCCGCTGATGATTAGCGGCGTGCGGGCCTCGTCAATCAAGATCGAGTCGACCTCGTCCACAATGGCGTAGGTGTGCGGCGAGTCTTCCCGCTGAACGGCCTGCGAGAGGTCCTGGACCATGTTGTCGCGCAGGTAATCGAAGCCGAACTCGTTGTTCGTCCCGTAGGTGATGTCGGCACCGTAAGCTTCACGCCGCGAGGCGGGTCGTAGGTATCGGAGGCTGGCGTTCTCGAGGTTAGCGGTTGGGTCGTAAACGTAGGCGGTGTCGTGCTGGAGCACGCCGATGGAAAGGCCGAGGGTGTGGTAGATGGGCCCCATCCACTGTGCGTCACGCTTGGCGAGGTAATCGTTTACGGTGACCAGGTGCGCGCCCTTGCCGGCGAGCGCGTTGAGGTAAAGCGGCAGCGTGGCAACCAGCGTCTTGCCTTCACCCGTCTTCATCTCCGAAATCTTTCCCTGGTGGAGGACGATCCCGCCCAGAATCTGCACATCGAAGTGGCGCAGGCCGATGCGGCGCTCGGAAATCTCGCGGACGGCCGCGAAAGCCTCCGGCAGGATGTCGTCGAGAGTCTCGCCCGCGGCCAAGCGCTCGCGAAATTCGGCTGACTGCTCCGCCAGCTCTTCGTCGGTGAGCCGGGCCATATCTTCCGCGAGATCGTTGACCTCGGCGACGGCCGGCCAGACCTTCTTCAGTTCTCTTTCGTTGTATTCGCCACCCAGGAGGCGGTTGATGAACCCCATAACGAACTAATGATAGCAGCTTGGTAACAGGCGGTCTTACGCGCGGGCCTCAGCCTCAGATAGCGGTTTGGGCCTGGCCCTCGCGATGCCTAGCCACCTTGCGAGCGGGGCGACTGTCGCACCCTGGACGAGGGTCGAGACGAGAACAGCGAAGAACACGATATTGAACAATTCGAGGCTGCGCGGAACACCGTCGGTTACCGGGAAGGTCGCAAGGAACACGGGCAGCGCCCCGCGCAGCCCGGCCCAGCCGAGGATTAGTCTCTCCCTTTCGCTGAACCGTTCGAATGCCGTGGCGAGTGCCGCCGCGAACGGCCGGGCCACAATTGCGATTATCAGCGCCAGAAGGGTGCCTTCAACGAGCACCGAGCCAAGCTGGCTCGGGAAGACGAGCAGTCCCAAGGTGAGGAAAAGTGCCATATCCGAGAGTGAGGCGAGCCCGCTGTGGAAGGCGCGAACCGCCGTTTTCTCGGGGAGCCGGCCGCTGCCGAAGACCAGCCCCGCAAGATACGCTGCCAGGAAACCGGATCCATGCAACACGTCGGCGGTCCCATAGGCTAGCGCCATCGCGGCCACGGAGCCAACCAGGTGAAGGCCTCTGTAGGCTAGGCCCTCCACAAGCTGAAGGCTGCGCAGACATAGCCATCCAATGCCGATGCCCGCGATCGCCCCGACACTAAGCTGCTTGCCAAAGAGAAGCAACACGTCGGGCGCGCCGAATCCCGGCTCGTCGATGAGTTTGATGAAAGTTATCACGAGTAGCACGGCGAAGGGGTCAACCATTCCGGCTTCTGCCTCCAGCGTTCGCGATAGCCTAGCCGGCAGCCTTACTTGCCTCAGCAGTGCAAACACGGCCGCACTGTCAGTCGCCGCCAGGATCGAGCCGACCAACAACCCCTGCAACAGCGAGAAATCGAAGAGCCATACGGCCGCTAGGCCGGTAATCGCCGCCGTCAGGAACGTCCCAAGGGCCGCCAGGCTCACGGCCGGGCGCAGTACCGGCCGGATTTCTGAGATCCCGGCGGCGAGACCGGCCTCGAACAGGATCGCGGCGGCTGTAACAACTCCTATTCGCCTGGCGAGCTCGTAGTCCTCGAAGTCAATCCAGCCGGTGCCGTCCGAGCCGATCGCCATGCCCAGTCCGAGGAAGAGGACAAGCGCCGGCAGGCGGAAACGCTCGGCAATAAGTGAGGCTGTCCAGCCGGCGGCGAGCAACGCGCCGGCAACGAGGATCAGCTCACCATCCGATAACATGGCGACAGCTTAACGGGGTCTGGTTAGCTAGTGCTGCAGACTTCGCCTAGCGCCCGTTGAAGAGCGCGCCGACCGACTGGCCGGTATGGATGCGGCGGATCGCCTCGCCGAGGAGAGGGGCGACGGACAGCTGGGTGAAGTTCGGAAGCTTCTTCTCCGGAGGCACCGGGATGGTGTCCGTGTAGACCAGCTCGCGGACCGGCGCTTTCTCGATACGCTCGACGGCGCTGCCGGCGAATATCGGGTGGGTTGCCGTCGCGTAGACTGCGGTTGCGCCGTGGTCGTGGCAGACTTCGGCCGTGGTGACCAGGGTTCCTCCGGTTAACACTTCGTCGTCGACGATGAGGACAGTCCGTCCCTCGACCTCACCGATTATCGTCATCGCCTCCACCCTCTCGTCGTTGCCCAGCCTTCGCTTCTCGACAATGGCCAGCGGCGTGTCGAGCCTGTCGGCCATGCGCCTGGCACCCTTTGCGCCTCCGACGTCGGTGGCGACGACAGTAAGGTTAGGAATGCCTTTCTCCTTGAAGTAATTGGCGAGAATAGTGCGGGCCGTCAGCTCGTCAACCGGGATGTTGAAGAAGCCCTGGATCTGGCCGGCGTGCAGGTCCACAGTGAGGAGACGGTCCGCCCCCGCCGTCTCGAGGAAGTTGGCGATGAGGCGCGCGGTGATCGGGACGCGCGGCTGGTCTTTCTTGTCGCTGCGTGAGTAAGGGTAGTAAGGGACGACCGCGGTTATGCGCCCGGCCGAAGCGCGGCGAGCCGCGTCGATCATGATGAACAGCTCCATGATGCGGGTGTTCACCGGCGGCGCCATCGTCTGCACGATAAAGACATCGCGGGCACGGATGTTCTCCTCGAAGCGGACGAAAATGTTTTCGTTCGAGAACTCGAAGACGTCTACCTCGCCGAGAGGCCGCTCCAGGTAGCTGCAAATAGCGCCGGCGAGTTCGGGGTGAGCGTTCCCCGAGAAAACCTTGAGGTCCTGGTAGAGCGGTACGTCTGCCAAGGCGAAACCCGTGGGTAACTATATGCGAGGCGCCTGCGGGCTTGCAAACAAACCAAACCCGCCCACCAACAGGGCCACAAACCTACGGGCAATCAAGGGGAAATTCGTGCGTGAATCTTGATTGGGCGGGGCGATGCGTGTGTGTTACTTGATCGCGCGAGCTGCTCTTTTTTCGTTCTGGTCCCTGGGCAAACGTGAAAACGGGGTTGGGTAGCGGTTTTCACTTGATTGGTGGACGTCCAAAGCCTTGGGAATACGTGTAATAAAGGAGCGTGAGCGCTGGGCGCCTTGGCCGGATTTGGAACTGGAGATCACGGGTCTATTTTAGAGGGTTGCGGGGCCGATGATATAAGGGGCGGGTGGCACCTTAGGAGATCAGGGAATAGGGGGAACACTGCCCGAGGCGGAGCGCCTGATCCGGAGAGCCGAAAGCTAGCGCAGCTTGCGGGTGCCCGCCCACGCCGGCTGCTGGGCGTCCAGGACGTACCGAATACGCGGGAAGCCGGTATCGCAGCGGACGAACGTGGCGGTGACCGGCCAGACGGGTTCGATGCCTTGCGCGTTCCAAGCATCCCGCTCGAAAGTTGCCACTTCCGGCGCGCCTCTCTCCGCGCGGTGGAAGGTGTACGCGGGGTCGACCTGAATAAGCACGCCCCGGCCACCGTCGTCGTCCGAGCGGGCCAGGTTCATGGTCGACACGTGAAAGATGCTGCCACCCGAGATCGGCTGCGGGTCGAGGAGAGAAGCCCTGAGCACTTCCCGCCCATCGACCGCGACGATGCCGACGACGCGGTCGTGGTAACGGCGCACGCGCACGTCGGCCGGCCGGCATTGATACCCCCAACGCCGCCCCAGCGCATCGCAGGCGGAAGGGGAGTCGCTGTAGGCGCGGAGCAAGAAGCCGCGTGGCAGCGCTGAGGCGCGGCAGCCAACGCGCACCTGCGCGAGCGCAAACGGCCCGATCGGGCTCTCTGGATATGCCGCCACGCTGAAGTAAGCCACCGGCGGGATTGTTGGGTGCAGAGCGGGCGGGAGCGCCGCCGTCATCATTCGGTCGTCGATCTCGAAAGTCAGGCTTAGCAGCTCGACGCCGGCGATCTCCCACGCCTCGGTGTCGTAGTTATCGAGCGTTGGCGCGTCGGCCAGCCGCGGGGCGACGTCGAGGGTCCCGGAGAGAGGCATCCCTAGCCGGCCACCGCCGTCGCCGGTTCAGCCTTCTCCGTCTTTGCGAACGCCGGCATGACTTCTTTGGCGAAGAGGCGTAGGCTCGCCAGCAGTTCCTCCTGCGGCACTACCTCCATCGCGTTCAGGAGGAAGTTCACGCGATCCGCACCTACTGACTCCCACTTCTTGATCGCTTCGATGATCCGGTCCGGGCTGCCAATGCAAAGTCCGTCCGGAACGCGGACAGAGTCACCTGGGCTATCTCCGTCCGGCCGGAGCTGCGGTAGAAGGCCGAGCGCGGGGTACGACGGAGTCGGATAGGCCTCGCGGGCTGAGAGAAGTTGCGCGGCCATATAGCCGAAGGTCCCCTGCAGGCGGCGGCCCGTCGCGACGCCGGTGGCGTCGTCCTCGTGGCAGTAGAGGAAGTTCACGGTGTTGACCTGCTCGTTGACGACCTCACCGACCGGTTCGCAGACCTTGATCCGCCGGCGGTACTCGGCGATGCGCTTCTCCTGCTCTTCGAGTCCGCCGAAGGTGAGCCCAAGCCAGCCGAGGCCACGGTCGGCGCCGTCGATCTCGGTGCCCGGGCTGGTGATGGCCACCCACATCGGCGGGTGCGGCTTCTGGTACGGCTTTGGCAGGATCGCGCGCGGCGGCATCCGAAAGGCGGCGCCCTCGTGGCTGAAGCGCTCCTGCGTCCACATTTTCGGGAGGCAGCGCACGATCTCGTCCCAGGTCTTCTTCGTGTCGTCCGGGTTCGCGCAAAACGCGCCGAGCTCGGTCCAGGTGGCGGAGCGGCCGGTGCCCATCTCGAGTCGCCCACCGGAGATGATGTCGAGGGTGGCGGCGCGCTCGGCGATGCGCACCGGGTGGTTGATCTGGGGAACGCAGACGACGATGCCGTGGCCGACGCGGATGCGCTGCGTCTGGGCAGCGCAGGCGGTGAGGAAGATCTCCGGCGACGAGCAGTGGGAGTACTCCTCGAGGAAGTGGTGTTCGACGGCCCAGACCTGGTCGAAGCCGAGCTCATCGGCGAGCCGCACCTGCTCGAGCGCCCGCTCGTAGACGGTCCGCTCGGACTCCCGGTCCCACGGGCGCGGGACGGAAATCTCGTAGAAGATTCCGAACTTCACAGGCCACCTCCTGCTGTCGTATGTTCCATCATTGCAGCGTTCTGGATAGTATCACGTCGCGCTACGGAATCGGGCAAAGCGGGACGAACGGGACGAACGAGACAAACGGGCGAGAGCGAAGGCGGTTTGGATGGAGTTGCTCGATCCTTGCCGCCGAGATTCTTCGCTTATCACACGAGGCGCCTTTGAGCGCAAGCGCGGCCTATTTAGACGGTCGCGGGCGGACCAAGTGGGGCTCAGAATGACATTCCTTCTGGATAGAGTTACATGATCCTTGCCGCCGAGATTCTTCGCCACTCGCACGAAGCGCCCGTCATGGCACGAGCGACCTCGCTCTAGATGCTCGTGGTTGGGCAAAGTGGGGCTGAGAATGACAGTCCCTCCGGTATTGGCGTTCTAACCGGATATTTTTCGTACGCCGGCCGCCCTAATCTACGATCTGGAGGTGATAACTTTGACACAGGTACTGCGCGTGCCAAGCCAGCTTTCGATGGACGAAGAGACGCTCTGGAGGGCGGCAGAGAGCCGTGACACGAGCATGATCGGCGTGTTCGTGATTGCGGTGAGCTCGACCGGCATCTATTGCCGACCCGGCTGCCCGGCGCGGATGCCGAAGCGGGAGAACGTCCGCTTCTTCGCGGGCTGCGACGAGGCAGAAGCGGCGGGGTTCCGCGCCTGCAAGCGCTGCAAGCCACGCGATAAATTCGAGGACGATTCTGCTGATATGGTTCGACAGGCTTGCGCGATGCTCGACGCCGATAGCGACGACCCGCCCGGGCTGGCCACGGTTAGCCGCACGCTTGGGGTGAGCACGGCGCGGCTCCAGCGGATGTTCCGACGAACGCTGGGCATCACACCGGGCGAGTACGCCGACGCGCGGCGGCTGGAGCGGCTCAAGAGGGGACTGCGCAACGGCCGATCCGTGACGGAGTCGCTCTATGCCGCAGGTTACGGTTCCAGCAGCCGCCTTTACGAGTCGGCCGATAGGACGCTCGGTATGACACCCGCCACCTATCGCCGCCGCGGCGATGGGATGAGCATCCGCTACACGATCGTCGATTCGCAGCTTGGTCGCCTGCTCGTCGGCGCAACCGAGCGCGGCGTCTGCTCCGTGAAAATGGGCGACCGCGACGAGGACCTGGAGGCGATTCTCATCAAGGAATACCCGGCGGCACAGATCGAGCGCTTCAGCGCCGACGCGCCGGGCGCGCTGTCAGACTGGGCTGAGGCGCTGATTCAGCACATCGCGACCGGCGAACCGAGCGTTGACCTTCCGCTCGACATCCGGGTAACGGCGTTTCAGGGGCGCGTCTACCAGGCGTTGCGTACGATCGCGAACGGCCAGACGCGATCGTACGGTGACATCGCTAAAGAGATCGGCCGCCCGAAGGCGGTGCGCGCTGTGGCCAACGCATGCGCGGACAATCCCGTAGCCCTCACCGTTCCTTGCCATCGGATCATTCGCGGCAACGGCGACCTCGGCGGCTACGGCGGCGGCGTGCACCGCAAGCGAGAGCTCCTGGAGCGCGAGGCCCGCGCGGCGATGTCCAAAGCAAGCGGATGAACCGGCGCTCCGCAGACGCAAGGGCGCCGGCTGTTCTGCTGGCGCTCGGCTGCGTCTGGGGAGCGTCGTTCCTGTTCATCAAGGTCCTCGTCGACGACACCGGCCCGCTTGAAGTGGCGACAGGCAGGCTATGCATCGGCGCCGTCACGATTCTGATGTTTATTCGCCTGCGCGGCTTAACCGTGCCCCGGACGCCCGTGCTCGTCGCCAAGGTAAGCGCGCTTGCGCTCGTCGCCAACATCGCGCCCTTCGCGCTGATCGCCTGGGGCGAGGAGCACATCGAGAGCGGAACAGCGTCAGTCCTCAACTCGACTATGCCGATTTTCACCGCGAGCTTCGCGGCCGCGGTTTTGCCGGAGGAACGGTTCAGCGCAGCGCGTGTGGGAGGGCTGGTGGTGGGTTTTCTGGGTGTCCTGGTTCTCACCGGCGACGAGGCGTTCGACATAACCAGCTCCAACATGCTGGGACAGCTCGCGGTCATCGCGGCTTCCGCTTGCTACGCCGTCGGTTCAGTCTTCTCGCGCACGCTGCTGCGCTCAACCGACCCGCTGGGGCTGTCGGCGCTCCAGGTGGCAGCGGGCGCGGTACTGTCCGTGCCCATCTTGCTGGCGGTTGAAGGCAGCCCCGACTACTCCCTGAGCCTCGAGGCGTGGCTCTGCCTGCTGGCGCTAGGGGCGGGCGCGACCGGTGTCGCCTACGTCGCCTATCTCTGGCTCATCGACGTGACGGGGAGCGTTCTCGCCTCGTTGGTGACGTACATCATTCCCGTAGTCGGACTGTTCCTCGGCTGGGCGGTGCTCGACGAATCGATCGGCGTAAACACAGTCGCCGGTTCGGCGTTGATCATAGGGGGAGTCGCGATGGTCCTCCGCGGCGGTTCGCCGGGGACGCAGGTGAGGCCTGTGGCGCAGGCGGCCGCGGCGGACTAGCGAAACTCTGCCCTTGGACGGGCTTCCAAGGAAGGGGAAATCGGGCTGGATAGCGTTGACAATTTGCTTTGCCGGTGCTAAATTAGCAATACGGATGGTGTCGAGTCCCCGATTCCTTATTTCCCTGTCTTACTGTCTTTGCCGATAGGCTTTATTTCCATACATCGAGCAGCTCTTTAGCCTCTTAAGGAGAGGGTGTGCATGGTTGTCCCACGAGAAGTTGTCTATGAGAAGTTCCGCGTTCCCCATATCGTCAAGTCTTACTCTCGCATCCCCGATGTAATCCCCCTTCCGGCGCTTGTCCAGATCCAAGTTGACTCCTACAAGATTTTCATAGAGGAGGGCCTGCGGGAGCTATTCGACGAGATCTCCCCGATTCAGGACTTCACCGGCAATCGCCTCGAAATGCGCTTCACTGACTATCGTTTCGACGAGCCAAAGTACAGCCAGGAGGAGTGCCGGGAACGCGACGCCACGTACGCTGCCCCCCTGCGCGTAAATGTGCAGCTGCTGGTCAAGGAGACCGGCGAAATCAAGGAGCAGGAGATCTTTATGGGAGATTTTCCGCTCATGACCGCGATGGGGACCTTCATCATCAACGGCGCCGAGCGCGTCGTCGTCTCGCAGCTCGTCCGTTCCCCTGGCGTCTATCTGACTCTCGAGCGCGATCAAACCAGCGGGCGGGACCTTTGCTACGCGAAGCTGATCCCGAACCGCGGCGCCTGGCTGGAGTTCGAGACCTCCAACCGCGACGTCGTTGCCGTCAAGGTCGACCGCAAGCGCAAGATTCCGATAACGACGCTGCTTCGCGCGATCGACGAGCCGGAACTTCTGCCGAAGCACCCGAGCGCCGCCGAAATCAAAGAGATTGAGGAGAGGATCGCCAACGCCAAGACCGAGCGCGAGGCGGACAAGCTGCGGCACCAGCTCCTCCAGGTCCTGGGGACCAGCGACCGTGTTCTGGCGCTCTTCGCAGACATAGACATCAACCCGGACCACGCCTTTATCAAAGCAACTCTGGACCGCGATCCTAGCTCCGCGAACAAGGAAGAGGCGCTGCTGGAGTTCTACCGGCGGCTCCGCCCGGGTGACCCGCCCACAATCGACAATGCCCGCGGGCTCATCAGCTCGTTGTTCTTTAACCCGCGCCGATATGACCTCGGCAAGGTCGGCCGCTATAAGGTAAACAAACGCCTCGGCAGGCCGAACGCTACCGAAGAGCGCGTGCTCACGCCCAATGACCTGATCGCCATCGTTCGCGAAATTGTTCGCTTGAACAACGGCGGCGGCAAGTCCGACGACATCGACCACCTGGGCAACAGGCGCGTGCGGACCGTGGGCGAACTTATCCAGAACCAGTTCCGCATCGGACTTCTGCGCATGGAACGCGTGATCCGCGAACGAATGACGATCACGGACCCGCAGGAGACAGCGCCGAGCCAGCTCGTCAACATCCGCCCCGTCGTGGCCGCCATCAAGGAGTTCTTCGGAGGGTCGCAGCTTTCGCAGTTCATGGACCAGACCAACCCGCTCGCGGAGCTGACCCACAAGCGAAGGCTCTCTGCACTCGGCCCCGGTGGTCTGTCGCGAGATCGCGCGGGCTTCGATGTGCGCGACGTGCACTTCAGCCACTACGGCCGCATATGTCCGATTGAAACGCCGGAGGGGCCCAACATTGGGCTTATCGGGAGCCTCGCGACGTTCGGCCGTGTGAACCAGTACGGGTTCATTGAGACTCCGTACCGCAAAGTCGTGCGTGAGCTCGCAAAAAACTCGCGCGGCCTGACGGGGCAGGCGGTACGCGAGGATGTTAAGGGCGAGGACGGCAAGGTGATCGCGAAGGCCGGTCAGGAGATCGATGAGCCGCTCGCTAAGAAGCTCGCAAACTCGGCCGAGAAAATGGTCCCCGTACAGCCCTTTGTCTCCGACCAGGTCGATTACCTTTCGGCCGATGAAGAAGAGGAGTTTGTCGTCGCTCAGGCAAACTCGCCGTTGGACGAGAAGGGCCGCTTCCTTGAGGAGAGGCTCGAAGTCCGCGCGGGCGGCGAATTCAGCACGGCTCACGCCGATCAGATCGACTACCTCGACCTTTCGCCAAAGCAGATCGTCTCGGTAGCGGCGTCGCTCATCCCCTTCCTCGAACACGACGACGCCAACCGCGCGCTTATGGGCGCAAACATGCAGCGCCAGGCGGTGCCGCTGGTCCGCCCCGAAATACCACTGATCGCGACCGGAATGGAGATCAAGACGGCTAAGGACTCCGGGCAGGTCATTCTCGCCGAGGCGGATGGTGTGGTGACGAGCGTCGCGGGCAAGAGTAACGGCGATGAACACAATTTCCGGCAGACAACCGGCAGACAGGCTTCTATCACTGTCCTCCACGACGATGGCACGGAGCGCCGCTACTCGCTCAGCAAGTTCGTCCGTTCCAATCAGGGAACGTGCATCAACCACAGAGCGCTCGTGCGCAGGGGAGACCGGGTGACCGCTGGTCAGGCTCTGGCCGACTCCTCTTCTACCGATTCCGGCGAGCTGGCGCTCGGGCAAACTCTGCTATGCGCTTTCATGAGCTGGGAAGGCTACAACTTCGAGGATGCCATCATCATCTCTGAGACGGTGGCTCGGGACGACAAGTTCACCTCGATTCACGTCGAGAAGCACGAAGTCGAGGCGCGCGACACCAAGCTGGGTCCGGAAGAGATAACGCGCGACATTCCGAACGTCGGCGAAGAGAGCCTGCTTGACCTCGATGAGTATGGGATCGTCCGCGTCGGTGCGGACGTGCAATCAGGCGATATCCTCGTCGGCAAGATTACTCCGAAAGGCGAGACCGAGCTGACGGCTGAGGAGAAGCTCCTCCGCGCGATCTTTGGCGAGAAGGCGCGGGAGGTAAAGGACAGCTCGCTGCGCGTGCCGCACGGCGAACGGGGAAAGGTGATTGAGACGCGCTTTCGCGCGAAGGAGGACAACGAGACAGGGCGTCCAGCCCACGGCCAGCCCGGACATCATTGCCGCTGGCCGGCCTATGCCGAAATGGTCGATGATCTCGCGGCGGGCGTTCAGGCGGTTGTCAGTATCTCCATTGCCCAGCGCCGCAAGATCGCTGAGGGCGACAAGATGGCCGGCCGGCACGGGAACAAGGGCGTCAT
>Ga0114129_10013542_pt1 | contig 11623 bp, 7 predicted proteins | sample RhiMetdeltSRZDD1_FD_80071 | JGI IMG/M metagenome (GOLD analysis project Ga0114129, IMG submission 80071) | Populus rhizosphere microbial communities from Tennessee, USA - Rhizosphere MetaG P. deltoides SRZDD1 (version 2) (version 2) | ecosystem: Host-associated > Plants > Roots > Rhizosphere >... | reverse complement strand
CATCCCGAGGAAAGCGCGCAGGTGTGTCTCTGCAAGCGCGGTCTGCCCGAGCGAATACTCCGACATGCCGGCGTGGTAGAGCGCCATGTAGTTGTTGGGCCAGTAGTCGAGGACGAGCTCCATCATCGGGCCGGACGCACGATCGTCACCAGCATCGGCCACCGGGTGCGCGACGTTGAAGAGCACGTTGGCGGCGGCACCGCGATCGCGAGCCGGCATGGCTTCAATGATCGCGCGCGCGCGATCGATCTTCCCGGCAAGTGCGAAGCAGGCTGCCGAGAAGCCAGACCCCTCACTGGTCGCGGGCGGCGGCGTGAATCGTGTGCGCACGTCGACCTCGACCTGATTGCAGAACGGCTTCATGGCAGCGAACCACTGCTCGCCGCTTGTCGCCGGAACGGGCGGCGGGGCAACCGCCACGACCGGGTCGACTGTGACGGCGCGTCCGGAATGGCCAACTCCAAGCTTGCGCGCCAGAACGGCGCCGCAGAGCGCGACGTACGCGAAGCCGGCGAAATACAGGAATCGATTCATCGGCGTGGGCCTGGGACTACAGGGTCGGGCCAATGGCCTGCGGCGGCCGGCCTTCGACTATCTATTAGACGCGCATGCCACCGCTTTGTGCACGTCGCTGTGTCGACCCGAGCGTGATCTACTCCACAGTTGGTTCCGTTCGTCCCATACGCGAGGAAATGCCGTGAAGGTCGTGGTCATCGGCGGAGGACCGGCGGGTCTCTACTTCTCGCTGCTCATGAAGAAGGCGAACCCGGAGCACGACGTGACCGTCGTCGAGCGCAACGCCGCCGACGATACGTTCGGCTGGGGCGTCGTCTTCTCTGACCAGACGATGGAAAACTTTCGTCAGGCGGACGCGGAGACGTACAAAGCGATCACCGACCATTTCGCGCATTGGGACGATATCGACGTCCACATCAAGGGTGTGACCGTCACGTCCGGCGGTCATGGGTTCAGCGGGATCGCCCGTCGAACGCTCCTCGAGATTCTCGCGCAGCGGGCCACCGACCTCGGCGTGGGTCTCCGGTTCCGCACCGAGTACCCGGCCGAAGCCGGCGTCCCGGCGATTGGACTTGGCGGCTACGATTTGCTCGTTGCCGCCGACGGCGTGAACAGCGGCATCCGAAAGCGGTACGCGGAGCACTTTCGCCCGGAGATCGACGTTCGGCACGCGAGGTACATCTGGCTCGGGACGATGCGCCTGTTCGATGCGTTCACGTTCGCGTTCGTCGAGAACGAATGCGGCGTGTACCAGGCGCACGCCTATCGCTTCGACGACCGGCAATCGGCGTTCATCGTCGAGTGCGACGAGCAGTCCTGGCGTGCGGCCGGCTTCGACCGGATGAACACCGATGAGTCGATCGCTGCCTGTGAGCAGCTCTTTGCACCGTGGTTGGACGGGCACCCGTTGCTCACGAACATGCGGCATTTGCGAGGATCGCAATGGCTCACGTTTCCGATCGTGCGCAACGCCTCGTGGCATCACGACAACATCGTGCTCGTCGGCGACGCCGCTCACACTGCGCACTTCTCGATCGGCTCGGGCACGAAGCTGGCGATGGAGGACGCGATCGCGCTGGCGCGCGTGCTGAACGAGCCGGACGCACTACCTAACGCTGACCTCGACGTCATGACTGGCCCGCCGCTCACGCGGGCACTCGCGCGGTACCAGGAGGAACGAAGCACCGAGGCGCTCCGGCTCCAGAACGCGGCGCGAAACTCGATGGAGTGGTTCGAGAACGTCCGCCGCTACATCCACCTGCCGCCGGAGCAGTTCGCCTACAGCCTGCTCACACGGAGTCAGCGGGTGAGCCATGAGAATCTGCGCGTGCGCGACAAGGGCTATCTGGAGGGAGTCGAGAGGTGGTTCGCGAGTCGGGAATCGGGAATCGGTGGGCGCCCGCCGATTCCCCCTATGTTCACGCCGTACCGTCTCAGAGACCTGACGTTGATCAACCGCATCGTGGTCTCCCCGATGGACGTGTATTCAGCAACCGACGGCATACCGAACGACTTCCATCTCGTCCACCTCGGCGCCCGCGCATTGGGCGGGGCCGGGCTCGTGTTCACGGAGATGGCCTGCGTATCCCCGGAAGGACGCATCACGCTCGGGTGCACCGGCATGTACGCGCCCGAGCACGTAGCGGGCTGGAAGCGCATCGTCGGCTTCGTTCACGACTACACGCCCGCAAAGATCTGCCTGCAGCTCGGGCATTCCGGGCGAAAAGGGTCGACGAAGCTCGGGCTCGAGGGCACGGACATCCCAATGGACGAAGACAATTGGGACTTGATGGGCCCATCACCGGTCGCGCATCGGCCCACGATGCAGGTACCCCGTGCGATGTCGCGCGCGGACATGATCATGGTGCGAGACCAGTTCGCTCAATCAACCGCGCTCGCAATCGAGTGTGGGTTCGACATGGTCGAGTTGCACTGCGCGCATGGATACCTGCTCTCGAGCTTCATCACGCCGCTCGCGAACCAGCGCACCGATGATTACGGCGGCTCACTCGAGCATCGGCTTCGATTCCCACTCGAGGTGTTCGCGGCCATGCGCGCAGCGTGGCCTGTCGAGCGTCCGATGTCCGTCCGCATCTCCGCGACGGACTGGGTGGAGGGCGGTGTGACCGGCGAGGACTCCGTGCACATCGCCCGTGCATTCATCGCGGCCGGCGCCGACATCATTCACGTGTCGACCGGCCAGACGTCGCCTAACGCCAAGCCGGTGTACGGCCGCATGTGGCAGACGCCGTTCAGCGATCGCATCCGAAACGAAGCGCGCATCCCGACGATCGCCGTCGGCAACGTCACCGAGCCGGATCAGGTGAACTCCATCATCGCCGCAGGTCGCGCCGACCTCGTTGCCCTCGCGCGCCCCCACTTGAGCGATCCGGCCTGGACGCTCCACGCAGCCGCGGAGCTCGGGTACGGCGATCAGTGGTGGCCGTGGCAATACGGGTCAGGCAAGCAACAGCTCGAGAGACTCATCGAATGGCGCAAACAAAACTGGTAATTGGTTACTGGTATTGGTTACTGGTTATCAAAACTCTCGGGAGGCTCATGGCGTCCCGAGGGTTCAATAACCAATAACCAATAGGAGTAACCAATTACCAGTCGCCGTTTCGCCGTTACTTCCGCCTGCCGCCAGTCCAGATAGCAATAACCCCGCATCCACTGAGCGATCTCATTTCCATTGGTACGGATGCCGGCCGCGCGTAGACCTCGATCGCCCGCAGGTCGTTCACCATCACGATCGAGTTGATCGGGAACGTCGGATCGTTCGCAATACGGCTCCCGTCGATGTAGAGGTCCGGTCGACACGTGCCTGGTCCGAGGATGCCCTGGCCCCCCCGCATCAGTACATCCTCGCCGGAGTATCGGCTGGGCACGATGAGCACGCCCGGTACGGTCCGCAGGAGATCCGTGAGCATCATCGGGTGCCGCTTTTCGATCTCCTTCTCATCGATGATGTGTCCGACGCCCGAATGCAGGCGCCGCTCGAAGTCGGCCGTGCGGCGCGACGTGTAGATGCGTTGCGCCGACACACGGACGGTGTCGAGCGTGATCCCGAGATTCGTGAGCTCGACTTCGGCCGCATCAGGCGCGCCTGGCACGATGTCCACCGGCTGCCGCGCAGGCATGAATCCGACGGCACGCACCTCGAGCGTGTGCGTGCCGCCGGGAAGTGCGGCGAGCGCAAATGCGCCAGTGGCGTCGGTGACGGCCTCGATCCCCGTACCCCACACGGTGACCCGGGCACCCGAGACTGGCCGCCCGGTCGTGCCGATCACGCGACCTCGCAGTTGCCCTGTGCCACGCAACAGCTCCACCGACGGTGTCGTGTCCGATGCCGCGACCTTCGTCCGCGTAAACGGCGCGACGAAGATGTCTCGATGAAGAAAACCCGCGCCCGGCATCGTCACCTCGAACGACCCGCTGCTGTCGCTCGCACTTGCCGCTTGTAACAGGATCGCGGTGCCGAGCGGAACGCCGCACACCGCGACCAGCCCACTGCTTCCGCTCGACGCTTCGACGGTGGGAACGGTACGTGTGATCTTGTTCTTCTCGATGATGAGCTCGGACCATCGGACGACCACGGTGCCGTTCGGGCGCGGCAGGGAATTGTCGGCACCACGCAGGTATCCCATGAAGAGCCCCGTCGAGTCGCCGACCGCGCTGCGACCGCATAACGCGCGCGCGATCGTTCGCGCCGACGGCAACGCGAGCCTCACCTGAATCGGCTGCCCCGTTCGCACATCGAGCCGCAACGTCTGCGACGCGAGCCCGAGGGAATCGAGCTTCGCATGAAAGAAACCGAGCAGGTACGTGCCGTTCGGAACGTCAGTGAGCTCGAAGCGGCCCGTCGAGTCGGTGCTCAGAGTCTTCGCCCACGGCTTTCCCGTTGCGTCGGCGATCTGGACGGTCGCTCCACCGAGCCCGCGCATGTCGAGACTGTCGAACACGACGCCGCGAATCGTCGTTTCCGACGCTACGGGCGTCTGCGCGGCCTGCGCAGCGGCCGGGCCCAAAAAGAGCATTGAAAGCAGGACCGCAACCCGCATGGGTTCACACCTCGGAAGTTGCTGTCATGACGGCCCCAACCCTACGCGACCGCACGCTTCTCAGCTAGACTCTTACACTCAACCACTACTCGAGGCCCATGTCCCCGATCGGAATCGACGTCAGCACGATTCGTCCTCGGCACTTTCGATGGGACCTCGCCGGACGCGTGGCGACCATCACGCTCAATCGGCCCGAGCGAAAGAACCCGCTGACGTTCGAGTCGTACGGTGAGCTGACCGAAACATTCCGGGTCCTCTCGTACGTCACCGAAGTGCGTGCGGTGGTTGTCGCTGGCGCCGGCGAGAACTTCTCGTCAGGCGGTGATGTCCACGAGATCATAGGCCCGCTCGTGGAGATGAAGGAATCGGGACGAACCGGCGACATCCTCGCGTTCACGCGCATGACCGGTGATCTCGTGAAGGCCATGCGGCACTGTCCGCAGCCGATCGTCGCGGCGATCGACGGCGTGTGTGCGGGCGCCGGCGCCGCGGTCGCGCTCGCGAGCGACGTGAGAATCGGCACGCCACGGAGCCGCGTCGCGTTTCTGTTCTCTCGGGTCGGCTTGAGCGGGGCCGACATGGGCGCATGCGCCCTGCTTCCTCGCGTGGTTGGACATGGACGCGCGTCGGAGCTGCTGTACACCGGCCGATTCATGGATTCGGGTGAGGCCGAGCGATGGGGCTTCTACAACCGGGTCGTCGAGCCCGACCAACTGGCAGACCAAGCGGCGGCGCTCGCGCAATCGCTGGCCGAGGGCCCGACCTTCGCGCACGCGATGACGAAGAAGGCGCTGCACCAGGAATGGAACATGGGGGTAGACGAGGCGATCGAGGCAGAAGCGCAAACGCAGGCGCTGTGCATGCAGACCGAAGATTTCGTGCGCGCCTACCGAGCCTTCGCGAGCCGATCTACTCCCGCGTTCACCGGCGAGTAACGTGACGACTCATACAACCGCGATCGGTCACCTCGCGTGGCCTTTCTTCACGGATGCACATCGCGAGTTCGCGCTCGAGCTCGAGACGTGGGCCGCCGATCGCATCGCTCCGCTCGTCGCGGAAGAACCGCGAGACGTCGACGCGACGTTCCGTGAGATAGTCCGTCGACTCGGTGCCGGCGGCTGGCTCAAATACGTCGTCCCGGAACCGTATGGACTCGCTCCTGCGCGGCTGGACGTCCGGACACTCTGCCTCGCGCGCGAAACGCTGGGTCAACTGTCGGGGATGGCGGACTTCGCGTTCGGCATGCAGGGACTCGGGTCCGGTCCGATCTCGCAGTTCGGCAGCGACGCGCTCAAAGAGCGATATCTCCCGCGAGTGTCCGCCGGCGAGGCGATCGCGGCATTCGCGATGTCGGAGCCGGCTGCGGGTAGCGACGCGGCCGCGATGCAGACGCGGGCGACCCGCGACGGCGATTGGATCGTGCTGAACGGGCGGAAGTCGTGGATCTCGAACGCCGGGATCGCGGATTTCTACGTCGTGTTCGCGCGACTCGAAGGTGGCGAGCACAGCTTCGTCGCCGTGGTCGTCGATGCCGACAACCCCGGGCTCACCGTGAGCGAGCGTGTCGTCGTGAACGCACCGCATCCACTCGGCACGCTCGAGCTGGCCGACTGTCGTGTGCCGGCGAGCGCAATCGTCGGCGAACCGGGCAAGGGCATGCGCGTCGCGCTCGGCACGCTCGACATCTTTCGGTCTACCGTGGGCGCCGCGGCGCTCGGCTTCGCTCGACGAGCGCTGGCGGAAGCGACGAAACACGCACTGGCGCGGCACGCGTTCGGGAAGCGACTCGCGGATTTCCAGCTCACGCAGGCCAGGCTCGCCGACATGGCCACCGCCGTGGATGCGAGCGCCCTCCTGGTCTATCGCGCAGCGTGGACGCGCGACTCGGGGGCAGATCGGGTGACGCGCGAGGCGGCGATGGCCAAGCTGTTCGCGACGGAGACCGCGCAACGGGTGATCGATGACGCAGTGCAGCTATTCGGTGGACGTGGCGTGGTCGTGGGCGAAACGGTCGAGCGGCTGTACCGCGAGATTCGCGCGCTGCGCATTTACGAGGGGACGAGCGAGATACAGAAACTCGTCATTGCCGGGCAGCTCATCGCAGAAGCCGAGGACGGCGGTCAATGAGATCGGGGTCGCCTAACGCGCCCACCGGCACATCGGCCCACGTGGACTCGTTCTGCCGAGATCACCTTCCGCCGGCCGACCTCTGGCCGCGGATGGATTTCAGCACGCTGCCCGAGCTCGCGTATCCGTCCCAGCTCAACTGCGCGACCGAGCTGCTGGATCGCATGGTCGGCGCCGGTCACGGCGATCGGACCGCATTTCTCTTCCCCGGCGGCCGATGGACATATCGCGACGTGCTCGAGATGTCGAACCGCTTGTCGCACGTGCTCGTCGCCGACCTCGGTGTCGTTCCCGGCAACCGCGTGCTGCTCCGCGGTCCGAACTCGCCCATGATGGTCGCGTGCTGGTTCGCGATCGTGAAAGTCGGCGCCGTCGTGGTCTGTACCATGCCGCTCCTTCGCGTGCGCGAGCTCGCCTACATCGCCGACAAGGCCGAGATCTCGCTCGCGCTATGTGACGCGCGGTTCGCGGCGGAGTGCGAGACCGCAATGCGGCAGACTGCCGCGGGAACGCCTCGCACGGGTGGACGAACCGTGCTCTTCGCCTCGAACGAGCCCGGCTCGGTCGAGACGATGATGGTGGGCAAGCCCGTGACATTCGGGAACTGCGACACCGCCGCCGACGACACCGTCCTCATCGCGTTCACGTCAGGCACCACGGGAAACGCGAAAGGCACGATGCACTTTCATCGCGACGTCATCGCCATCTGCGACTGTTTTCCGCGATCGGTGGCCAAACTCTCGCCCGAAGACATCTGCTGCGGATCACCACCCTTCGCGTTCACGTTCGGGCTCGGCGGACTCGTGCTGTTTCCCATGCGTGTTGGCGCCGCGTCGCTGTTGCTCGAGCAGGCCGCTCCACCTCAGCTGATCAAAGGCATTCAGGAACATCGTCCCACAGTGTGCTGGACCTCGCCCACGGCGTACCGCGCGATGCTCGGGATGCTCCGGGAGCACGACGTGTCGTCGCTTCGGAAGTGCGTGTCGGCCGGTGAACACCTTCCTCGGGCGACATTCGAGGCATGGGAAATCGCCACCGGTATCCGGATCATCGACGGCATCGGCGCGACCGAGATGCTGCACATCTTCATCTCGGCGAGCGGTAACGACATTCGACCCGGGTCCACGGGTCGCGTGATACCCGGGTACGAGGCGCGTTGCGTGGACGCGAGCGGAGTCGAGGTGCCGCGAGGCGCGATCGGCCGTCTCGCCATCCGCGGGCCGACGGGCTGCCGCTACCTCGCCGACATCGAGAGACAGCGCGGATACGTCGAAGATGGCTGGAATGTCACGGGCGACTCGTTTCGCGAGGACGCTGACGGTTACTTCTGGTACGAGGCGCGCACCGATGACATGATCATCACGGGCGGGCACAATGTGTCCGGCGCGGAGGTCGAGAACGTCTTGCTCGAGCACCGAGCCGTCCAGGAGTGTGGCGTGGTCGCTGCCCCAGACGAGGAACGAGGTCACGTCGTGAAGGCATTCATCGTCGTGCGCTCGGGCTTTGCGCCAAGTGCCGAGCTCGCGCGCGAGCTGCAGGATTTCGTGAAGGCCGAGATCGCGCCGTACAAATACCCGAGACGCATCGAGTTCGTAGAGAAGCTACCGCGGACAGATACCGGGAAACTGCAGAGATTTCGGTTGCGGGAAGCGGGAAGCGGGACGCCTGAAGCGGGACGTGAGCGCGACGGCGGAGCGTCGCAATGAAAGCGAAGCGCGGTTCCCGATTCGCGATTCCTGACAACTGGCCGAGGGGCGCCGGCTACTCTCACGCTGTGTGCGCCGAAGGGCGCCTCGTCTTCATCGCGGGACAAATTGGCTGGGACCCGGTCTCCCAGACGCTCGTCACGGGCGGTCTCATTGCGCAGACTCGGCAGGCACTTGCGAACATCGTCGAAGTAGTCCGAGCTGCCGGCGCCGAGCCCGAGCATATCGTTAGGCTCACCTGGTTCATCACCGATCGCGACGCATACCTCGGTGCCCGCGAGGGAATCGGGGCGGTGTACAGGGACGTCATGGGCCGCCACTTTCCGTCCATGTCCGTCGTCGTCGTTTCCGCCCTGCTCGAACCCGGAGCCGAGGTCGAGATCGAAGCCACGGCAGTCATCCCCCGCACGAGTCGAATACCGCGAAACACTCGGGCGGGCAACTCAACCGGCGCAAAGCGCCGACCATCCTGATCATGCGCACTCTCTCTGCGTTCCTGGCTTTCGCCGCCACTGCCACTCCGCTCGCCGCGCAAGGACGGGCCACGTCGGCCCCGACGCCTAACGCCGCAGCGCCTGCCCCGTCACCGGTAGCGAAGCGGCCGCTTCGCGCCACAGACATCTTCCGGGTTCGCGACGTGCGCGATCCGCAGATCTCGCCCGACGGCAAGTGGGTCGCCTACACGGTCACGATCGCCGATTCAGCCCGCGACAAGAACGACACCGACGTGTGGATGGCAAGCTGGGACGGAAAGGAGAACCTCCGCATTACGTCGACCAAAGAGAGCGAGAGCCAACCGCGGTGGAGCCCCGATGGCCGCTATCTGTCCTTCGTCTCGTCACGCGACGGCGGTAAAGGTGGCCAGATCTGGCTCCTCGATCGCCGCGGCGGTGAAGCCACGCGTCTCACCGAGATCAAGGGTGGTGTGAGTGGCTACGAGTGGTCGCCCGATGCCACGCGCCTCGCGCTCATTGTCGGGGACCCTGAAGATGACGAAGGCAGCGACTCGACCAAAGCGAAGACGCCCAAGCCCATCGTCCTCGATCGCTATCACTTCAAGCAGGACGTCCAGGGCTACCTCGGCGACAAGCGCAGTCACCTGTACGTGTTCGACGTCGCAACGAAAAAGGCCGAACTGCTCACGCCGGGAAAATACGAGGAGGCGAACCCATCGTGGTCGCCGGATGGCAAGCAGATCGCGTTCGTGAGCGACCGCTCGCCGGACCCCGACCGCAGCATCAATACCGACATCTACGTGATCGACGCCCGCGCCGGCGCCCAAGCGCGCCAGCTCACGATGTTCCAGGGCGACGATAACAATGGCGGCGGCCGCCTGGCCTGGAGCCCTGACGGAAAGTCGATTGCCTATGTCCGCAGCTCGTCGCCGACCATATCGATCTACGACCAGTACCAGCTCGCGGTGATTCCGGCAGCTGGCGGCGAGGCGCGTGTGCTCACGGAGTCGCTCGATCGCCCGGTAACGTCGCCTCGGTGGACCGCGGACGGCGCTTCATTGCTCTTCCTGGTCACCGACGATCGCACCCAGTACGTGGCGCGCATGCGCGCAACGGGTGGACCCGTCGACAAGCTCACGAACGGGCACCGCGTGATCCAGTCGTTCGCGTTAGGTCCGGCCGGGAAGATCGCCGTGCTCGGGTCGACCGCAACAGAGATGTCGGAAGTGCAAGCGCTCGAGAATGGGGCGCTTCGGCCGCTCACGCACCAGAACGACACCTGGCTCGCGGAGATCCAGCTGGGCACCACTGAAGGCATCGAGTTCAAGACGCCGGATGGGGCGGACGTCCACGCGGTCATGACGCGCCCCGCCAGCTCGTCAGGCACGAAGCTGCCGACGCTGCTTCGCATTCACGGTGGTCCGACCTCCCAGGACCAATACTCGTTCAACTTCGAGCGCGAGCTGTTCGCCGCGAACGGCTACGTCGTCGTGTCGCCGAACTACCGCGGCAGCAACGGCCGCGGCGAAAAATTCATGAGCGCCATTGCGGGCGATTGGGGGAACAAGGAAGTCGTCGATGTGCTCGCGGCGACGGATTACGTCGTCGAGAAGGGCATCGCGGATCCTGACCGGTTGGGCATCGGGGGATGGAGCTACGGCGGCATCACAACGGACTACACAATTGCCTCGACGCCGCGCTTCAAGGCCGCGATCAGCGGCGCCGGAAGCGCGCTACAGACATCGATGTATGGCATCGACCAGTACATCCTGCAGTACGACACCGAGCTCGGTCCGCCGTGGAAGAACCCGGACGCCTGGATGAAGGTGTCGTATCCCTTCTTCCACGCTGACCGGATCAAGACGCCGACGCTGTTCATGGCCGGCGAAAAGGACTTCAACGTTCCGGCCGCGGGTAGCGAGCAGATGTATCAGGCACTCAAGTCCCTGGGGCTCGACACGCAACTCGTGATCTACCCGAACTCGTTCCACGGGATCACGCTGCCGAGTTACCGCGTCGATCGGCTCGAGCGCTACATCAAGTGGTACGATCGATACCTCAAGCCCGTTGCGCAGTGAGCTTCTCGCTGCCAGGGGCAATGCCGCGTCTGATTTCTGAGAAGTGACCACAGTGTTGGAATGACCGCCGCGGACCGACCAGGCGCCGAGTTCGGTGGCGTGTTCCGCGATGACATCGAGGCGCGAGCAGTGTACGCGGAGGCAGCGGGCATCGGACGCGTGGTGCCTCGCGCAGTCGCGGTCCCAACGAGCACCAATGATGTCATCGCCCTGGTCCAATGGGCGCGTGACGCACACATCCCACTCGTTCCGCGCGCGTCAGGCAGCAGCATGCCGGGTGGCGCGATCGGTCGCGGCGTGATCGTGGATCTCAGCAGGCTCGACGCGATCGGCGAGCCGAATCCGACAACACGCCGGATCGTCGTCGGCCCCGGGGCCATTCGCGACGACGTCGACGCACGGGCCCGATCGCGTGACCTTCGCTTTCCGGTCGATCCGTCCAGCGGCGCATTCTGCTCGATAGGCGGAATGGTCTCGACGAACGCCGCGGGAGCGCGCACGCTCCGCTACGGGTCCACGAGACGGTGGGTGCGCGCGCTCGACTGCGTCTTCGCCGACGGATCCCAGGCGATGATCACGCGCGGAGCCGTGCTCCCGCGGGTGAGCGCGATCGAGCGATTCCTCTCCGACGTCGCACCCGACATTCGATCCGCGGGCAAATCCATCGCCACACATGCGCT
>Ga0114129_10013541_pt1 | contig 11623 bp, 9 predicted proteins | sample RhiMetdeltSRZDD1_FD_80071 | JGI IMG/M metagenome (GOLD analysis project Ga0114129, IMG submission 80071) | Populus rhizosphere microbial communities from Tennessee, USA - Rhizosphere MetaG P. deltoides SRZDD1 (version 2) (version 2) | ecosystem: Host-associated > Plants > Roots > Rhizosphere >... | reverse complement strand
GTTGCGCCAGCTTGCGGGAGAGCTCGCGAAAAGCGTTGCGCTCGAGCGCGCTCAGCGCGGGGGCATGCGGTTCCGCGGTGCGGGGAAAGTGTAGGATGTTTTCAGACACCGCCGCAACCGCGGAGTGGGTGCGGGCCGAAGATCCGGTCGCCAATGCGGTGGCGGCCGACGCCAGCACTTGGTCGGCGATCTGGTCCCGGATCTGCTCCTGACTTCGGCGCTCAGTAGCCGGCACATGGCCTTTCCGCGCCAGGGCATTGAGTTGAGCGATGTCACGGCAGACGCCAAATCCCTTGTAGCCGCGAAACGCCCGGTTTCGATCGAACACCGGCAATCCGGCAAGCTCGATAGCCAGCCGCGCCGGGCTCGCGTCGACCGGCCAGGAAACGGTCAGGCCGCTCCAGGTGTCGCGGGTCGCCATCGCGCGCGCGACTTGGCCCCCGGGATCGAGACCGAGCTCGGTCGCCACCTCCTGCCAACGCCGTCCGATCGCGGCCGCGGTGCGAGCGCCTGTCAGCGCGATGAATTCATCGGAGTGCAACGTGAAGCGCTCGCCTTCGTCCACCTGCCAGACGAAGCGAAGCGGGTGGCGACGTTCGGTCGGCGCCGCCGGCGCGCGTGGGGACACCGGCTCGGGCGCCGCAGTTGGCACGAGCTGTGACGACGGCGGCAAGTCGCCGACCGACGCTTCCGGTTGTGACAACGGGACGGCGGCCGCGGGCATGTCGGCGGCAGTGAAGTGCGCGATGAGCACCGTGGCGTCTTCGCCGCCGATGCGGTCGAGCGAGATCGGACAGCCGTCGCTGGCGGCATGTCCATTTGCCAGCGCCTGCGGGATCAGCGCGTTGGCCCCAATCGCGGCAAGGGAAGTGGCGTCGCGAAGTTGCGCGCGCGCGCTTTCGGTGGCGGCCAGAAGCTGGCCGTCGGCGCTAAAAGCGGCGATCGGCTCCAACGTGCCGGCGAGCAAGCGGGCAACGCGCTCGGCGAGCGGAAGGTCGGGCCCGGCGCGTTCCAACGCCACCACGAGAAGGGCCGCGGTACCGTCCCCGAGCAGGATATGCGAGCAGGCGCAAGTCAGCGCACGTCCGACGCCGGCGCCAAATCCACGCAGGCGCTCCAATCGCGGCGAGGCGGCCGGCGCCAAGGTCGCGGCAATCCGCACAATCTGGGCCGCAGCAGGCTCGTCGCGCGTGAACTGTCGCGAGCTGATCGTCGCGGATGCCGGCGCTCCGAAAATGGCCGCCCCGGTCGCATTTGCCCACACGATATGGGTGCCATCCGTGCTCCACAGCCACGCCGGGAACGCACTCGTCGCCACGGGCGCGAGCCGACCGTCGCGCAAGAGGGACAGTTGGAATCCGGACCCGCTCATTGCGCGGTTTGTGCCTTCCACTCCGCTGCAAATATCAGCGCCCATCAACCCGGAACTTCTAATGTCGTCGCCAGCCGCCGTCCACGGAAGGTTCCTGCCGGCGGGGCCAAAGCAGGGATAACGTTAATCCGGGCGGCGCCTCATTGGGCGGGTTGCTTCAAGTTACGCCGCCAGTTCGCGCATCAGGGCATATAGCGCGGCCTGCCCCTCGAAGCCGATGCCGGGTCTATCGGACAGCGTGAGATAGCCGCCCTCCAATCGGGCGTCATCGGCGAAGCCTCCGAACGGCCCGAACACGCCGGGATAGGATTCCGCGCCGCCGAGGCCGAAACCGGCGGCAATAGCGAGCGACATCTGGTTGCCGCCATGCGGAAACAATGCGCGGCGCGGCCATCCGTAGCGCGCGAGCATTTCAACCGTGCGTGCGTACTGCACGATGCCGTAGGCCTGCGGTGGATCGACCTGGATCACGTCGTTGCGTTCCGGGCGCAGGCCGCCGAAGCGGACCAGATTCTCGACATCCTGTGTGGAGAATAGATTTTCGCCGGTCGAGAGCGGTGGGGCGTAGTGCCGTGCGACCTCGGCGAGCAGGGCAAAGTCGAGCGGATCGCATGGCTCCTCGAACCACCGCAACTGGAGGGGCGCCAATGCCTTGGCATAGGCGAGGGCGTCCTCACGGTCGAACTTGGAATTGGCATCGACCGCAAGCTGGGCTGCCGTGGGCAGGATCGCCTTGACTGCCTCCACCCGCCGCAGGTCCTCGGCGAGCGGAAGACCTCCAACCTTCATCTTCACCATCGTGTAGCCGGCATCGAGATGCCGTCGCATCTCGTCCTGAAGATCTTTCACTGTCTGGCCGGGGGCATACCACCCGCCACCGACATAGCAGAACACCTTCGCGGCGATACGGCCGCCGTTGTAGCGCTCCGCGATAAGTCGATGGAGCGGTTTGTCCGCAATCTTGGCCACCGCATCCCAGACCGCGACCTCGATGGTGCCGATGGCGATCGAGCGCTCGCTATGGCCGCCGGATTTCTCCCGCTGCATCATGACGGCGAGGATTTTGCCTGGATCGAAATTCGCATGCGTTTCATCGAGCAGGGATTGCGGATCGGCGCCCAGGATGCGGGGAATGAAACGCGCCCGCATCGCCGCTCCGCAGGCGTATCGGCCGGTCGAGTTGAAGGCGAAGCCGACGACCAGCCGGCCGTCGCGCACGACATCGGTGATGACCGCAACCACCGAGGTGGTCATTTCGGAAAAATCGAAACTTGAGTTTGCGATGTTCGATTTGAGCGGCACCGCGCGTTCGCGGATGTCGACGATGCGCATCTGGAACTATCCCTTGATCCCTGTTGCGGAGCGGACGCGGAGGGCCGATGGTTGGGTTCCGCGTTCATCCGGACGGAGCCGATAGGCGGCTGGCACGTTAGTCCTTCAGCAGGTCGCACGGCCTCGCGGGCGTCGCAACCGTGCCAGGGCAACAGCATCCACAGCAGGAGGCGAGAATGGCCGTTACCGATCGTTTCGATGTTCCCCCCGAAATGCGGGCATTTGCGGAGAAGAGCGTTGAGCAGGCGAGACAGGCCTTCGACGGCTTCATTTCCGCCGCCCATCACGCCGTCAATGCATTTGAAGGCCAGGCCCAGACCGCCCGCAAGGGCGCAAAGGACGTTACCGAAAAGGCCATCACTTTCGCCGAACAGAATGTCGCGAGCTCGTTCGAGTTTGCTCAACAATTGTTGCGGGCGAAAGATATTCAGGACGTCATGAAACTGCAGGCTGATTACATCAAACGGCAAATGCAGGCGTTCAGCGAGCAGGCCAAGGAGTTGGGCGAGAGCACGAGTAAGGCGGCCAGGGAGACGGCTGCGCCCAAACGCTGAGGAACCCTCTCCACTCCGAAAAGGAGTTACAACACTTGATTGTGCATCGCAATATTTCTATTGCATTGCACCAAAAGCCAGTCTATATTGGCACCATCAAGACGGCAGTGGCGCTTCCGGTCAGGATGAGGGCCACGGGCCCTTTGTCATCAGGCACGGATCGGCTGTGGGCGCAGATCTGTGCGATGCCGGATCATCGCCCCAAAGGACCACTCCATGACTGAGGCCATCGAAAGCAAATCCAAGTCCAAAGCCGCGCCAACCGCGTTCGAGATGCCGAAATTCGAGCTTCCGAATTTCGAGATCCCGAAGATGGAGATCCCGGCTGCATTCCGCGAACTGGCGGAAAAGAGCGTCTCGCAGGCAAAAGAGACCTACGAGAAGATGAAGTCCGCCGCCGAAGAGGCGACCGACGTGCTCGAGGACACCTACGCGACCGCGAGCAAGGGCGCCTCCGACTACGGCCTCAAGATGATCGAGGCGGCGCGCGCGAACACCAATGCCGCCTTCGACTTCGCCACCCAGCTCATGACCGTGAAGTCGCTGTCCGAGATGGTCGAGCTTTCGACCGCGCATACGCGCAAGCAGTTCGAGACCTTTACTGGTCAATCGAAGGAACTGGCCGCGATCGCGCAGAAGGTGGCGACCGAGTCCGCCGAGCCGGTCAAGGAAAGCTGGGGCAAGGCGTTCAAGAAGATCCCCTGATTTCGCGCTTCCGCGCGCACGCGCTCGCACGACCGAGCCCGGGCTGATCCGCCCGGGCTTTATTTTGGCTGGAACGCTGCGGCACCGTGTTCCGAGCGCGCCCGTCGCTGGCCCGGCCCTTGTCAAAGCGGGACAGTGCTCCTAGGTTGCCGCCGCTTTCCACGATGCGTGCAGCTGTAGCTCAGTTGGTTAGAGCGCTTGGCTGTGGACCAAGAGGTCGGTGGTTCGAGTCCACCCAGCTGTACCAAACCGGTTGCACCGACGCGGCGGCAGCCTGACCCTCAACTCGACGTTCAAGCTTGGCGGGTCGCGACGAAACGCGCCGCGGCTTTGAGCACGTCGGCATGGCCGCCGAAGGGGCCGAGCGCCGCCTGCGCCTCGGCGACCAGGGCCTCGAGCCGACGCCTTGCGACCGCAGGGCCAAGCACCCCGACCAGCGTCGCCTTGTGGGCGGCCGCGTCCTTGCCGGTGGCTTTGCCCACGGTTGCGGGGTCGCCTTCGAGGTCGAGGAGATCGTCGGCGATCTGGAAGGCTTCGCCGAGGGCGGAACCGTAGCGGTCGAGCGCCGTCAGTCGGTTTTGGTCGGCCTTGCCGAGGATCCCCCCGGCCAGACAGCCGAAGCGCAGGAGCGCTCCGGTCTTCATGGCTTGCAGTACCTTGACTTCCTGCTCACCGAGCTTGGGTGGCGATGCATCGAACCGGCCTTCGGCCGCGAGGTCGAGCATTTGTCCACCCACCATGCCGCCGAGGCCGGCGGCCCGCGCCAGCGCCGAGACCAGTTCGAGTCTGACCTCGGCGTCGGCATGCGTCTCCGGACGGCAGAGAATGTCGAACGCGAAGGTGAGAAGGCCGTCCCCGGCGAGAATGGCGGTCGCTTCATCGAACGCCTTGTGCGCCGTCGGCCGGCCGCGGCGCAGGTCGTCATTGTCCATGGCGGGAAGATCGTCGTGCGCCAGCGAGTAGCAATGTACGCATTCCAGCGCCGCCCCGGTCATGAGGGAATTTTGCCGCGGCACATCGAACAGCGCGGCCGATTCCACCACCAGGAAGGGCCGCAGCCGCTTGCCGCCGCCGAGGCTCACATAGCGCATGGCATCGAGCAGGCGGGCCGGCCGGGCCCTTTCGCCGTGCGCCGGTGGCGGCGCGAGCAGGCGATCGAGCAAGGCTTCTGTGTCGTGGGCGACTTGACCGAGGCGGTTCTGAAAGACCGTCTCGATGTCGACGTTTTTCTTCACAGCGTCGATGCGGGCCATGCGCGTTCGAACTGCCCTTAACTCACAGGTTGACGCGCCTTCGGGCGCTAAGCGATATCCCGTCGGCCCGAAAGCGCGCAAGTCGACAATCTACCAAGGGCTCCCCCTGGCCTCCAACTTCTCCTAGCCCAATTCATTGAATATGTTGAGTTGTTTTTGCGGAACTGGTTAGGACGGCCGGCGCTTGGGCGGCGTTGGCGGCGGAGTGTGGAGGCTTTGAGCGGGTGCTGGTGCTTGCTTCGATTTCCCTCTTGGTCTGGCTCTATCTGCTTTTGGCCCGCGGGGGCTTTTGGCGCTGTAGCGAGCGCGACGACTGGCCGCCCGCGCAATTGTCGGCATGGCCACGGGTCGCGGCGATCGTTCCCGCGCGCAACGAGGCGGACTGCATAGCGGCCAGCATCGGCTCGCTGCTGCGGCAGGACTACGGGGATCGATTGGCGGTTATTCTCGTGGATGACGACAGCAGCGACGGCACCGCCGAGAGGGCCCGTACAACGGCGGATGCTGACGCACGGCTGCACGTGGTGCGCGGCAGCAGCTTGCCGGCGGGATGGACCGGAAAGCTTTGGGCGCTGAAGCAAGGCATTGATGCGGCGATGGCCACCGAGGAGCCGCCGGCCTATCTGCTGTTGACCGACGCCGATATCGTGCACGCGCCCGACTCCGCCAGCCGGCTGGTTGCCCATGCCGAGGACAAACACCTCGTGCTGGCGTCGCTGATGGTGAAATTACGGTGCGAAAGCTTCGCCGAGCACTCCAATATTCCAGCCTTCATTTTCTTCTTTCAGATGCTCTATCCGTTCGCCTGGGTGAATCAGGCGCGGAGCGCCGTCGCCGCCGCCGCCGGCGGCTGCATGCTGGTGCGCGCCGACGTCCTTCGCCGGGCGGGGGGCATCGAGGTGATTCGCGGCGCCCTGATTGACGACTGCGCCTTGGCAAAGGCGCTCAAGGTCCACGGTCCGATCTGGCTCGGATTGACCGACCGGGTGCACAGCATCCGTCCTTATCCGGCATTCGCGGATATCCGCCGCATGGTGGCGCGCTCCGCCTACGCGCAACTGCGCTACTCGCCTGTTCTTCTGCTCGGCACCGTGGCTGGCATGGTGTTGACCTACCTCGTCCCGCCATTCGTGGCGGTTTTCGGCAGCGGCACCGCTCGCGGGATCGGCATCGGAACCTGGGCGCTGATGGCCGTGGTGTTCCAGCCGACGTTACGGCTGTATCGGCTGTCACCCCTGTGGGGCTTCGCCCTGCCTGCCATTGCGTTCGAATACCTGCTCTTCGCCCTCGATTCCGCCTACCAATATGTGCGAGGACGGGGCGGAGCTTGGAAGGGGCGTGTGCAAGCCAACGTGTCAGACCCGCGATGATCACTCCTGTCGAAGCGCGATCGGGCAAGGGCCATCGGGACGAAAACTTTCCCGTGGCGTCGCGGCTGATTCATCCGCGCCACCGCGCGCCGATCCTCGCATTCTACGAATTTGTCCGCACCGCGGACGATATCGCGGACCACGCCGTGCTGGCGCCGCAGGACAAGCTTGCGCTGCTCGACCGGCTCGAGGCGGCACTGCTTGGCCGCAGCGATGACGATGCGGTCGGTGTCGCCTTGCGCGCGCAACTCGCTGCGCGCGACCTGTCACCACGTCATGCGCAGGATTTGCTCACCGCGTTCCGGATGGACGTCACCAAATTGCGCTACCGCGACTGGGACGATCTGATCGGCTATTGTACCTACTCGGCGATGCCGGTTGGACGCTTCGTGCTCGACGTGCATGGGGAAAGCCGGACCACCTGGCCCGCCAATGATGCCCTCTGCGCGGCGCTGCAGATCATCAATCACCTGCAGGATTGCGGAAAGGATTACCGCGATCTCGATCGCGTCTACATTCCGCTCGACGGCCTTGGCGCGGCCGGCGCGAGCGTGGTGGAACTGGGGCAAGAGCGCGCGTCCGCCGGCCTGCTTGACTGCATCCACAAGCTTGCGCACCGTACCGGCGGCCTCCTGCGCGACAGCAGACCCTTTACGGCCGCCATCCAAGATTCGCGCCTCGCGCTCGAGGTTGCCGTCATCCAGACGTTCGCGGAGCGTCTGGTCGCGGTGTTGACACGGCGCGATCCGCTGAGCCAGCACGTCCATCTCGGCAAGGCGGGGGTCGCGGGCTTCGGCCTTCTCGGCCTATTATGGGGGGCAACCCGCCGCGTCGGCCGCGTCTTCGCGGTCGGCCACAAACCGCAGGATGCGTGAGCATTGGCGCTGGCAGACACGACAGACATGGCCGCGGCCGCGCGGGCCTCGGGCAGCTCGTTCTACAACGCGATGCGCATATTGCCGCGCGCGCAACGCGACGCCATGTTCGAGATCTATTCGTTTTGTCGGCAGGTCGACGACATTGCGGATTCGAGCGGTCCCCGTGGCGAACGCCGCGACCAGCTCGAACGCTGGCGTGGCGATATCGACGCCCTCTATGCCGGCAAGTCGAGCCCACGCACGCAAGGCCTGGCCGCGGCGGTAGGTGAATTCGGGCTGCGGCGCGAGGATTTTCACGCCGTCATCGACGGAATGGAGATGGACGTGCTCGGGGATATCCGCGCGCCCGACGAGACGACGCTCGACCTCTACTGCAACCGCGTTGCGAGCGCGGTCGGGCGGCTGTCGGTTCGCGTGTTTGGAATGCGGGAACAGGAAGGCATTGCGCTCGCGCATCATCTAGGCCGGGCGCTGCAGCTCACCAATATCCTGCGCGACCTCGACGAAGACGCGGCGTTCGGGCGCCTCTATCTGCCGGCCGAAATGTTACACGAGGCCGGCATCGCAGCGACCGATCCGGCGACGGTGCTGGCGAGCCCGGCGCTCGGGCGGGTCTGTGCGCGCCTCGTGGACCGTGCCCGGGAGCATTTCGCACAAGCCGACAAGATCATGGCGCGGAGCGCCCGCCGCGCCGTGCGCGCGCCGCGCATCATGGCGGAAGCGTATCGTCTCATCCTCGACAGCCTGGTCGCGCGCGGCTGGTCGCATCCTCGCGCCGCGATCCACCTGCCGCGCTCGCGGTTGTTGTGGATCATTCTCCGGCACGCCTTCATCTGATGCCGGGCACGGTCCACGTCATCGGTGCCGGACTTGCCGGGCTCGCTGCGGCAGTGCGATTGGCAGCGCGCGGTGCCCGCGTGGTGGTGCACGAGGCCGCCGGTCAGGCCGGGGGGCGATGCAGATCCTACCACGATCCCGTGCTCGGTATGATGATCGACAATGGCAATCATCTGCTGCTGTCGGCCAATCATGCCGCATTGTCCTATCTCGATGCGATCGGAGCGCGAGGAAGGCTTGCCGGCCCGCCCGCTGCCGAGTTCGCGTTTACGGATCTCGCAAGCGGCGAGCGATGGACGGTGCGCATCAATGCCGGGCGCCTGCCGTGGTGGATCTTCGATCGCGGCCGGCGCGTGCCCGGTACCCGGGTGCGCGACTATTTCGCGTTCGCACGCCTGCTGTACGCGTCGGAGGACGCGACCATCTGCCAAACGGTGACGTGTGGAGGGCCCCTTTACGAGCGTCTCGCGCGGCCGCTTTGGGTCGCGGCCCTCAATACCGAGCCGAAGGAGGCGAGCGCGCGGCTGGCCGGCGCCATCATCCGCGAAACATTGCTCGTGGGAGGAAAGGCCTGCCGCCCGCTCATTGCTCGCGACGGGCTTGGTCCCGTCTTCGTCGAGCCGGCGTTGCGCTTTCTTGCCGACCGCGACGCGAAAGTCGAGTTCGGACACCGCCTGCGTGCGCTCGATTTCGCTCCAGGTAGGGTTGCTGTCCTCGACTTCGGCGAGGAAAAACTGACGATTGATGACGACCAGGTGATCCTTGCGGTCCCTCCGGTAGTCGCGGCGGACCTGGTGCCTGGCCTGGAGACGCCTTCCGAGTTTCGCGCCATCGTCAACGCCCATTTCCATGTTGCTCCGCCGGTGGGCTTGGCTCCCATCGTCGGCATTGTGAACGGTACCATCGAGTGGCTCTTTGCGTTTCCCGATCGACTGTCGGTCACCATCAGCGCCGCCGATCGCCTGCTCGATGTTCCGCGCGAGACGCTGGCGCAACAGATTTGGCAGGAGGTGGCGGCCGTGACCGCTCTTCCCAAGACGCTGCCACCGTGGCAGATCGTGCGCGAACGCCGCGCCACCTTTGCGGCGACGCCGCGCGAGAATGCCAAACGACCTGCCGCGAGGACGAGATGGAGCAATCTTTTCCTCGCCGGCGATTGGACCATGACCGGGCTGCCGGCGACGATCGAAGGGGCGATTCGGTCCGGCAATCGGGCGGCCGACCTCGTGCGACGCGCGTGATCAGGAATAAATGAACGGCATGCCTGTCGGTCCGAAGTCGTCCATCCCGGAATCCGCGGTAGACCGCAGCATTGCGGCGGCAACCGGCGCGCTGCTCGGCTTGCAACAGCCCGACGGACATTGGGTGTTCGAACTCGAGGCCGACGCGACGATTCCGGCGGAATATGTGCTGCTGCGGCACTACCTGGCCGAGCCGGTGGATGTCGCGCTGGAAAGCAAGATCGCCGCCTATCTGCGCCGCATCCAGGGTGATCACGGCGGCTGGCCGCTGTTCCACGAAGGCGCCTTCGACATGAGTGCGAGCGTGAAAGCCTATTTCGCGCTCAAGATGATCGGCGACCCCGTCGATGCCGCCCACATGGTCCGTGCCCGCGAAGCCATCCGCTCGCGCGGCGGCGCATCGCGGGCGAATGTGTTTACCCGGCTGATGCTGGCGCTGTTCGGGTTCATCCCCTGGCGTGCCGTCCCGGTCATGCCGGTGGAGATCATGCTTCTGCCGAAGTGGTTTCCGTTCCATCTCGACAAGATTTCGTACTGGAGCCGCACCGTCATCGTACCGCTGTTGGTGCTGCAGGCGCTCAAGCCGAGGGCGCGCAATCCTAAGGGGATCGGCATCGAGGAACTCTTCCTCGAGCCGCCGCAGTCGATCGGTCCCGCTCCCAAGGCGCCGCAGCAGAAGGCATCGTGGTTCTGGTTCTTTCACACCTTCGATTCCGCGCTGCATGCCCTCGAGCCGCTGTTCCCGAAGCGGTCACGGCGCCGCGCGATCGAGCGCGCGGTGGCGTGGGTCAGCGAGCGGCTCAACGGCGAAGATGGTCTTGGTGCGATCTTCCCGGCGATGGCGAACAGCGTGATGATGTTCGACGTGCTCGGCTATGCGGAACATCATCCGCAGCGCGCCATCGCCCGCAAGTCGATCGAGAAGCTGCTGGTCATGCACGAGCACGAGGGCTATTGCCAGCCGTGCGTCTCGCCGATCTGGGACACCGGCCTCGTTTGCCATACCCTGCTCGAGGTCGGTGGCGAACACGCGCCGGCGCACGCCCGCAAAGGTCTTGAATGGCTGGTGCCCAGGCAGATCCTCGACGTCAAAGGCGATTGGATCGCGCGGCGGCCCGATATCCGTCCCGGCGGCTGGGCGTTTCAATACGCCAATCCGCACTATCCGGACGTCGATGATACCGCGGTCGTGGTGATGGCGATGGATCGCGTGCAGGGCTCGAATCCCCAGGCCGACTTCCGCGGCTCGATCGCCCGGGCCCGGGAATGGATCGTGGGGATGCAAAGCGAGAACGGCGCTTGGGGCGCGTTCGATGCCGACAACCAATACGACTATCTCAACAACATTCCCTTCGCCGATCACGGCGCCTTGCTCGACCCCCCGACCGAGGACGTCACCGCGCGCTGCATTTCGATGCTGGCACAGATCGGCGAGACGGTGGACAAAAGCGACGCCGTGGCCCGGGCGGTCGACTATCTGCGGCGGACGCAGATGGAAGAGGGGAGTTGGTATGGCCGCTGGGGCATGAATTACATTTACGGCACGTGGTCGGTGCTGTGCGCGCTGAACGCCGCCGGCGTCGATCACGCGGCGCCCGAATTCCGCAAAGCGGTGGCATGGCTTCTCGACATCCAGAATGCCGATGGCGGCTGGGGCGAGGACGGCGCAAGCTACAAGCTCGACTACCGCGGCTATGAGCGGGCGCCGAGCACAGCCTCGCAGACCGCCTGGGCGCTGCTCGGTCTCATGGCAGCGGGCGAAGTCCACCATCCCGCGGTCAAGCGGGGGATCGATTACCTGTCAGCGACGCAAGCCAAGGATGGCTTCTGGAACGAGCCGCGCTACACCGCCACCGGCTTCCCGCGCGTGTTCTACCTGCGTTATCACGGCTACTCGAAGTTTTTTCCGTTGTGGGCGCTCGCGCGCTACCGCAACCTCAGCAATGCGAATGCGCCCGCGGTGGCCTTCGGGATGTAGCGAGCGCTCGTCGGGCGTGCCCGCGACGCGTTTGCCGTCGCCGTCGCCGCGTCCGAACACCGGAGCGGATGCTACTCCGCCGCCTCCAGCGGAGTGACCGGCC
>Ga0114129_10013540_pt1 | contig 11624 bp, 8 predicted proteins | sample RhiMetdeltSRZDD1_FD_80071 | JGI IMG/M metagenome (GOLD analysis project Ga0114129, IMG submission 80071) | Populus rhizosphere microbial communities from Tennessee, USA - Rhizosphere MetaG P. deltoides SRZDD1 (version 2) (version 2) | ecosystem: Host-associated > Plants > Roots > Rhizosphere >... | reverse complement strand
TCAATCGTATTTTGCCGCTGCAGTCAGTGTCGCACGATGGGATTGCCAGCGGCATTTTTTCGGAGGGAACGACAAGAAGCACAAAAAGCACAAAGGGCACAAAAGAGAAGCTTCTCTTTTGTGCCCTTTGTGCTTTGTGGCTCTTGTCGTTCCCTCCGTTATCAGAACAGGTATTTCAACGAGACAAAGATGCGCCGATTGCCGCCGTCGGTGCCCCATTGATTTGCGAATCCGGCATTGCTGACACGAGCTTCCGGGATGCCGAAGTTGCGGGTGTTGGTTAAATTGAAAAAGTCGGCACGGAACTGGAGCTGCTGGGATTCGGTGATCTTCGTCGACTTCGATAAGCTCACGTCGATCGTTCCGATCCCGTCACTGCGAAGAATATTGCGGCCGACATTTCCGGTACGCGTTCCGACGCAGCTGTTCGTACCCGATACTGCGACGCACGGTGGCAGCGTACTGAAGAGCGAGCGGCCTCCGGCCTTGAACAAGTCCTCGACCGTCATTTTAGAAACATCCAGGTTGGTGTTCAGGTTGGGCCGGATGGCGCTGCCGACGAGACCGTCGATGCCTGCAAGCGTCAGAGCCGGATCGCTTCCATTCAACGGTGTAAATGGCGAACCGCTCTGGAATGTGAGAAACGAACCGACTTGCCAACCACTGAGGAGGTGCGAAACGACCGGCTGTCCGCCGGCGTTGGGAAGCTGATACACAAAATTCACTGCAAAGCGCTGCGGGCGATCATAAGTCGACCGTCCGCGATCTGCGTGACGATTGAAGAAATCCTGGGCCACAGCAACTTCACCACGCACGGACGGATTAAAAATCTCCGAGGCGTCATCGATAAAGGCGCTCCAGGTATAGTGAGCGCCGGCACTGAAGCCCTTGGCAAACCGGCGGTCGAAGCTCACTTGCAAAGAATGGTAGATCGACGATGCCGCGTTAGCGCGCAGGCGAATGACGCCTGCTGTGGTATCTATGCGAGGACAACCTTGCACGGTGCCCGCGGCGTTCGTTGGAATCGGCGAGCATGGGGTGCGCGCATTTTGGTCCAGAGTCTGGAAAAGGGCAGTGCCTTTGGTTCCGACATAACCGACCCGGAATACGGACGCCACGCCCAAGCCGCGCTGGAGTTCCAACGAGTATTGCTCCGCTACCGGCGATCGAAAATCGTCGGCCACAATGGTACGGTTCAGGGTATTCAACGCTGCAGGGTTGCTCAAATCCGGCAGCTGTTTCGGCATATCCGTCCAGGCGCTGGGCAGATTTGACGAAGTCGCCGCCAGCACAAATGGGAACGAGCTAAAGATGTTGAGATTGATATTGATGAACCCATAATCGTTGGCTCGTGCATATCCCCCTCGAAGGACAAGTGCATCCTTACCGGTTAACCAACCCAGAGCGCCGTTGCCGCTCGTCCGTGGGTTCCAGCTGAATCCAAGTCGGGGCTGGAAATTGTTCTTGTCGCGGCCGGGGCGAGGCGACAGCCGGAACACCGGCTGATTGTTGTTGGCCGCCAGAATCTGGTCGTTCAGATCGTACAGACTCTGGAAGGAATTTCCGGGTAATTCATAGCGAAGCCCATAATCGAGTGTGAAGCTCGGAGCGACTCGCCACGTGTCCTGAGCAAAGAAATAGTAGTCATTCCAGTCGTAGTAGGCGACAGTTTCGCCGCCCGGTAAAGGCTTGTTGATGGTCGCAGTCGACGCGACATCATCCACTAATTTCTGCAGCGTATCATACACTAGGCGGCCCCGAATATTTGGAAGGAAGAAGCTCTTGACCTCGACGCGACGCAGATCGGCTCCAAATTTGAACGCATGCGAACCTCGCGCGTATGACACGGTGTCCTGCAGTTGATACGTGTTGTTGGTTCGATACTGGGGCAGGTTTGCTGCGAGACCAATGGCGGTGCGGTCTGTCGCGGCATTGAATCCCGTCAATCCTAATGTCGGGACTTCGACCGACGGAATCGTCTCGGATTCCGGATCCGCAGCCGTCGTGGTACTGGAGTACCTTTGATAAGACGTACGGACTTCATTCAACATTCGAGTTGACAATGTGCTCGTCAACCATGCGGTAGCGGCCTGTGTACGAATCGGATTCACCGTCGTGAGACCGGGAGGTGTTGCCTGAGAGCCGAAGCCATTGTCCAGATTATCATTGTAGAGATAGCGGCCGCCAAGGCTGTGGTTCTGTGTCAACTGGTGATCCACCCGCCCCGACCATTGCCAGTTGTTCCTCTCCTGGGAAGTTGAGCCGGTGAGCGTACCCAAAGGAACGCTCACTGTCTGGCCATCGACTGTCAGTGGTTCAGTCTTGCCAATCGGGGTCTGGGCCGCCGGCAGGAATTTCAAGAGGGCCGCCACCTGCGGCCGGGTACCCGCCAGTTGCTGGATGATCTGCTTTCCCTGATCGGTAGGAGCACCGCTGATGGTAGAACCCGAACCCAACTGGCGAATCGTCCAACGTTGTAACGAACCGAAGAAAAATGTTTTGTCTTTGATGATCGGACCACCGAGCGTCCCGCCGAATTGGTGTTCAATCAGATATGGAGCTTCTTTGTTGCCTGCCGCCTTGTCGAGATTACTCATCGAATTCAGGTGGTTGCCGTTGTAAAACTCGTAGGCGGAACCATGGAAAGTGTTGCTGCCGCTCTTGGTGATCGCGTTCACAATCGAGCCGGCCGAGCGCCCGTTCTCCGCAGTGAACTGGTTTGTGATCAGGCGGACCTCTTTCACGACATCGGGATTGTTCATGAATTGCGATCGGCCGCTGACGCTGGGGTCATTCGAATCCTGGCCATCGATCGTGAAATTGTTGCCGCGCAGCCTCATCCCATTGCTCGAATAAGGAGTGCCGTTTGCAAACGAGCTGTTTCCGCTGTTGATCTGGCTGACTCCAGGTGCAGACAGAACGGTGGCGAATACGTCACGGAACCCGCCCCCTGAGGCGAATTGTCCGCTGATTGGCAGTTCCGAGAGACGTTTCTCATCGAAATGGACTCCGACTTCGGCAGTGGATGTGTTGAGAATGGGAACATCGTCGGTTACAACAACCGATTCCTGAACGCCCGCCGGGTGAATTTCCACATTAACGGCGGCCTCCTGGTTCAGAACCAGTGTGATCGGGCCTCGGACAAACTTGGAAAAGCCTTGGAATTCTACGGTCAGTTCGTATTGCCCGACGGGAAGAGCAGGGAAATTGAAACGGCCATTTTCCAGTGACAACGTCGTCCGTGTTACGTTCGTTTCCAGATGCCGGACGGTCACCATAGCGCCGGGAATGGTCGCGCCGGTCTGATCCATGACACTTCCGTAAATCGTGCCGCCCGTTGCCTGACCATAGCTCGATATCGGAATGAGACATCCAGCCACCATCAGGAAAACCCACCAAAGAACTTTGTTCTTGCGCTGAAGCATAGATTCGCTCCTTCTTTTGTAGAAATTCGGCGTACTACCGTCCACTACCTTCAAACTGCGAAACTGTCTAAAGAGTCATGGAGAATATGGCACCTATCGTATACCAGTTCCGCGGCTCGGCAAACGAATGCTCATTCAGCTTCCAGCAGATTGAAAGCCGACGGAGCAGCTATCTCGGACGACCAGAAAAAACTGCCCGCTGCGTCGGTGCTGGCCTGTCGATTCGACTGAATCCGGCCGTGCGCGGTTGTGCTTCTATTTTCTAAGCGGCATTTAACTGCAGATCGGCAGATTATCCAACCGCGTTTTTCCGAAATTTCCTCCGGCCCGCCTCCGACTCGTATGAGGATAGTCGTCAAGAAGTTTTTAGGATTCCTTCAGCAGGCCTCAATCCGGGTAATAGACAATCCCAGTTTCCGGCTGTCGTTCTGGGGCCGGTAGACGCGGTCCACGGCAAGCCGAAGGGTGGCCGGTGACTTGCCATGTTCCTGTTCCGGGATCTGAAACTTCACCTTGAACGCTCCGGACGTCCTCAACTGGAACATCCCAGCAGGCGTGTTCCCGATCTTCGCGGATAGCTGCGTTGCGTCGAGCGGACTAAATCCGCTGATCTCTATGTTACGACGGTTCTCCAACCCTCCGACTTCGACTTCCGCCACTTCCGTCGTCCAGCAGTGCGTGCCTTCGGGTTCGTGCCAACCCTCTCCGAGAAACCGTGCGTGTTCGGCTCGGAAAGGCTCAATCACTTCCGGAACAGGCTTTGCCTTTCGCTCGGACCTCTCGCCGGCCCGATCGAGATCTGGATCGTGAATGGTTTTCTTGAGCCAGAGATTGGCGCAAGGACACCTCAGGCACAGCGGCATCGTTCTCTCAAAAACATCCCGATGCGTGGCAATCAGAAACGAATTGAAGAATTTGATCTGGAAGGCGCGGTTATATTGCAAAAATGCCCGCACCAGGTACGCCTCGTTCCAGGCGCGGCCTTCATAGACCCATTCCTTCGGATACTCAAACGGATAGAACACGTCATGTACGTGAATGTAAACCCCTTCGCGAAGCAGCGGTAGGATCCGGAAGTAAATATAGTTGACGTCGCTGCCGGTCTTGGACAGGTGAGAGGAATCTATAAATAGAATGTCCGACGGCTCCAATTCCCTGAAGACGGCATCATCGACTTCCTGAACTTTCCTTGCCAGAATGCGGACACGCTTCTTGTCCGATGGTTGGATTAATCCTTGAAGAAGCTGCGGATACGGGTCGATAAACGTGCACTCGATTGAATTGTCGAACAGCAGTTCGTTGACGTCGAGCATGGCACAGGACGAGTAGCCCGATCCGATCTCGACAATCCGGCGCGGCCGCAGATGACGAATCATGCAGTAAAGCACGATCGCGTCGCTATACGTGTAATTCGGGTTATCAAAGAAATAGCGGCGACCTGGCTGCTTCTCCTCGGAGAACGGCTGGTCCGCATAATAGCCGGCGAATACTTTGAGCAGGTCGAGTTGTTCACTCTCGTTCAGATCGACACCGCGAATGCGAGGTGGTGCGTCGAAGATCTCGTCTTCGATCGTCTTCAATTCGCGAACCGCGGGGATGGGCGAGTAGAAGTGTCCCGGAGGCTGCCAGATTTCGGGAATCTCCCGCCAGGCCGTTTGCAATCTCGTTCGGAGTGAATTGTTTTCGATCGCCATTACATCCAGATCCCTGTGCAGCGCCACATTCTCGCGTTGAAGCGAATCCCGCTGGTCCATCAGGCGGCGAATTGGAGGAACGATACCGGCGACGTTCTTGAGGTATTCCCTGAAAGATGCCATCCGTCGGTAATTGTAAGTAAATTTGCGGAAAATTGGCCGCGGATTACGCGGAGCGCGTTCCGTTCCGCCGACGTTTATCTTCAGCTAGCTTTGGTTGCGACAATGACAGCGAAGTCGTGACCGAGCCGACCTGACTCGATCAACTCATCTTCCACGTTGAAAAGTCTTTGGAGGTGTTCCATAGCGCCGGGAGTTTCTTGCGTGAAATTGCCGGCGATATCGTAAAGCAACTCGTGTAGCAACGAGCCTCCGTATCCTGTGAACTCTGCAATCTGAAAATGCCGGGAAAGGAGCGGCACGATTTCCCCGGACCGAACGGCTTCGGAAGGATCCGCTTCATTCACGTACTCGATTGTTTTCCGAATGACACGGCTCTTGAACTTTCCCGGCTCGCTCACACTTCGCCTGAGGGATTGGGGCAAAGTATTCAACTGTTCGTTCATCAGTCTCAATTGTTCGTCCGTCCACTGAAATTTCGTCGGACCGATGTACTCATCCAAGAAAAAATATCCGCCGAATCTGAGCGCGTCACGAACCTCTACAAAGAGGTGCTCCAGCTTTTCGATATGATGAATGGAAGATACCCCGAGAATGACGTCATAGGATCCGGAATCCAGACGTGCCGTGTTCAAATCAGCTACCTGATACGAAATGTGGTTGAGTCCTAGTGAAGCCGCGGTCTTCCGGGCATTTTGAATGGCATCGTCAGAAAGGTCGAACGCATCGTGGCGTCCGGCTAAATTGTATTTCGATAAACCTCGCTCCAACTCCCCATTCCCGCAGCCGAGCGTCAACGCACGGTCTACAGGAAGGCGTCCGCTGAGGTACTTCCGGAGAAAGTACTGAAAGCGGTCTTCGCTCTGACCGCCCGTTATTTTGTTATTGATTCGTGTCTGCACCAGGGGGTGCTGCAGCCAATGTCGCATTTCCCCCGGAGTCCAGATCGTTCCGCTCCCCCATACGTGCTTTACCCGTTGGAATTGTTTTTTTAGAAACGGCCTAATCACCGTTGTGAACACTAACACAGCCTTCGCGCTTAAATTTTGAAAACAAAACTCGATTGTGCTCGGTTTTGAACCCGAGATAGCATCACCACTAGACTTAAAGTCATCGAATCAAAAAGGAGATCGCGATGATCAGGAGACTCTTTGGTTTGGCCATAGTGCTTCTCTCAATGGAAACGGCTTCCTACGCGCACCATTCATTTGCGGCCGAGTTCGACAATAAGAAACCTGTGAAGGTCACGGGCAAGGTCGTCAAGGTGGAATGGATGAATCCGCACATCTGGATTTACGTCGATGGGAAAGACGAAATCAGCGGGAGAACCGCTGTGTGGGGTTTTTCTGCAGGGCCACCCTCCACTTTGGCGCGCCGGGGAATCAACAGGGATTTTCTCAAGACGGGTGATGTTGTAAAGGTTGATGGATTCCTTGCGAAGGATGGTTCACCGAATGGGTCTGGTGGTCAGGTGACGTTCCCCGATGGACGCTCGGTCTTCACGGCCGCGGCCGAGGATGCGGTTCCCAACACAAAATAGGGGGCGCAATGAACAAGCACATTGTTGCAGTACTGGTCGGTATCGTTGTCGCAGCGGTCGTTATGATCTCGATCCGCGCACAGTCGAAGCCAGTGCCACGCCTGCCGAACGGCAAGCCCGACTTCACGGGCGTTTGGGATCATCCCCGCGTTGGTGACATTTCTCAGGACGCCAGCGGTAGATGCGCAGGCGAAACGCCCGGCTGTAAAAACGTGGGAGCCGGCGAGTTGCCGTTCACGCCTTTGGGAAAAACTGAAAACGAACGTAAAGACAAGTTCGATTACGGGGCCCATTGCTTACCGTGGGGCTATGTACGCTCATTCGGCACGCCATACCCGCATTCCTACGTGTCTCATCCCGATCGGCTAGTCGTCATGTGGGAGCAGGACAACGCATTTCATGTTGTGCCGACCGACGGACGGCCGCTGCCGAAAAATCCGGAGCCGAGTTGGAGAGGGACATCCGTCGGACGTTGGGAAGGCGATACACTCGTCATCGAAACAGCCGGGTTCAATGGCCGGACGTGGCTCGATACCGCTCAGCACCCGCACAGCGATCAGCTGAAAGTAACGGAGCGGTTGACTCGGACAGATTACGATCACATCAATTACGAGCTGATCATGGAAGATCCAAAGTTTTACTCCAAGCCGATGAAGAATGTCCGCACATTTGTGCTCATGAAGCCCGGCCAGGAGTTGTACGAGTATTCGTGCAGCGAGAATAACCGTTGCGAAGGCGGGAATTGCACGCCAGCGGATGTTCAGAAATAGTAACCGCCAAAAACACAAGACAGGGCACAAAGATTGAGCCCAGAATTTTGGCACAATTAATTTGGTGCTTGCGTCTCCGCGTCATTTTGCGTGCAGAGCCGAAGCTTTTCTCTGATTCGCAATGCTCGCATCCGAAGAGCGCTTGTCCCGATTCCAAACAGCTCTGAAAGCATCTTGCGAGTTTTGATTTTGTCGCTCTTGTCGCCCTTGTAGTAGTTCAGGATCAGGAAGCGATCGTCATGCGAAAGCTGTTCCAGGCTCAGCCTGAGGGCTTCGACGCCATGTTCCAGGTCGCTGCGGATCTCGGGCCACGCGCAGAGCTCGGGTATTTCATCCAGTGAGCGAGCTTGCCGGGACCGGTCGCGGCACATCTCCCGCAGAAGCATCCGCGCAACGCCGATCGAATACATCTCAAGATCCCGGATTTCTTCACCTTGCTCGATCTTTCTGGCGCACCGGTTGATCGTCTCATCCGCGTAGTCGTCGGGCGTGTAGCAACCTCGCCATTCGAATAGACGTACGAGATCTCGGCGCATCCGGAGATATCGGTGTGCGGCGATGTCGCGGTTGGAATCCAAACATGCCAGGAGGCCGTCGAATGCCGCTTGCGTCAGGGACCACTTTTGCCGGGTTGCATTTACTACTTTTTCGTTCTTCTCTTGTGTCTCTGCAATGAGTATTTCTGCTTTCATTGGCTAAGCCTTTCTTTGTCGAACAGATAACCAAGACGCACTCGTCCCGCGCACAGTAGACGCGCCGCCTGTAGCAGCATCAGATCAACGCGTTTGATCGCCGCTACTGATAGAAATAGGGGTTCAAAATGCGAACGTCCCTGATGCGATCTATGGGAAGGTTGTTCCGTCTGGATGCTCGCCGAATGGCTTCGGGCGACGGCGCGTCGCAGATGCAGTACGTCTTCTTTCGATCATCGCTTACGTATGAGTGGATCCAAGTGACGCCGTCTTCGGCATTATTGAGAGCGATCATCCGGCACATCGCTGCGCCTTCGTCGTTAATCGAGATTTTCAGGCCTTCTGGAAAGCTCCGTTCGACCAGATAGCGTCCCATACAGTCCCTCCCATTTTTTTCTGCTTGAATTGCTAGAAATATAAGGAGGCGGGGGCTGCCCGCACATCGGCTGTATTGCCTAATTTGGAGCTGAACTTTGCCTATTTTGTTTGAGCAGACCGGATTGGAAAGCATGCGAAACGGCTTCAGCTCGCGTACGCGCGTCAAGCTTCGCCAGTATCGTAGAGACGTGATGATCAATGGTCCTTATGGATGTGAAGAGACGCTCGGCGATTTCGGCATTGCCCAATCCTTGAGCTAACAATGCGAGCACTTCCATCTGCCGAGTTGTGAGTCCGGCTGGATTTTGTTTGGTGCTAGGCCTCGGTCCCCGTGGGATGCCGCGCACCCCCGTCGAGCGCAACACGTGACGCAGCCGTTCAGCTGCGGGGCCTGCTCCAAGTCTCTCGAAGATGACAAGCGCAGCGCATTGCGCGGTTTCGTCTCCGTCAGCAAGCGCTATGGCCTCTTCGTAGGGACATCCGAGTTGTTTCCAGGCTTCAGCGGCAGCGCGCCAGTTGCCCGACATCTGGAGAGCGTATGGCGTCGGAATTTTTTCACTGATTTCTATGTCGCCGCCGGCGCGCCAGATCCAAGATGCAAACTGTCCGTGAAGCCAGGGGTCATCGTGTGTCTTTGCCATTTCGAGGACAAAGCGCGCCTCCCTAATGACCTGTTCTACGTCGCCCTTAAGCCACGCCGACTCGACTCGCGCTGAAGCGACGGGGGCGATGCGTTGAAGCTCGCGGGTCTGCATCGCCAATTCACGAGCCTCATTCAAAACGCGCTCGGCATGAGGGTCGCCTCGACGGACTCGCAGATGCCCCAGTACAGCAAGGGCCGAAATTTTTGTGATTGCCGATACTCGGTCAACGCTCAGTATCGAGTCCGCATCATCAGCGACTTTGTCCCACTCGCCTTGTTCGAAATGTGCACGCGCCCGCCACGCCATCATGTAAAGCTTAGCCGCAAGAAGGTCGTGCTCAGTCGTGTAAGCGATGCAGCTATCAACGTAGCGCATCGCCAGTTTATAGTCGTGTAATCTTAAAGCGGTATCAGCAATATTGGTGAAAGCGCGAGCCGCGTGCTCCTGAAAATTGTTCGCCAGCGCGAGGCGCAGACTCTCTTCGAGCTTCACACGTCCTTCGTCGTTGCCGCCGAGATATTCCGCAGTCCCGACATTGTTCAGCGCGTGAACGAGTATTTCAGTCGCGCCAAAAGATCTGGCCAACTCAATTGCGCGCGAGCCCCACAGCACCGCTTTCTCCCTCTCGTCTGCAAGCATATGTAACTGCGCTCGATTGCTATAAGCCATGGCCAGTTCCGGGCCTGGCGGCAACTTCTCAAGAACTCCTACGGCTTCGTTGCCGAATGTTTCGGCTTCCATTCCGCAGCCGAGAAACCATTGGATTCGTGATATCCATCGGAGGTTGTCGCCTTGCCTTAAATGATTTCCCAGCTGCTTCCAGATTTCGAGCGCCTCTCGGCGGGCCTGCAACGCTTCCTCAGTTTGATCGGTGAGAAAGCATTCATACGAACGGTGTTCAAACAGCTTGGCGCGTTCTTCCAGCGCGAGCTCGCCGGCATATTGAAGTGCTATCTGATAATGCGACGCGGATTCACGATGCGCGCTGAGCGCGGCCGCTTGTCTTGCCGCGACCGGGGCATATTTGAGCACGCTTGCACTATTGCCGGCTTGCGCTGCGTGATGAACAATCCGCGCCAACAGTGCGTCGGAACCACGGTTGACTAGGGCTGTCAACACCAGTGCATGCAAGCTTTGTCGTCGATGCACGGAAAGCGAATCTGCTATCGCTCGCCGAGCAAGCTCATGTCGAAATGCAATCGCGTCGCCTTCGTATCGCAGGATTCCGCTGCTGACGCATTCTTCAAGCAAAGCCGCATCTGGGCGAATGCTGTCGTCGAGCAGCCACATTTGAGTTCTGGCTGGAACGACTGAAACGAGTTCCAACACCGCGCGAGACGCGGGCGAGAGCCGCGCGGCGCGCGATAAGACCGCATCGCGGACAGTAGATGGAATACCTGCGCCTTTACTTGCGAGAGCCTCCGTCACAAAAAATGGATTACCGCCGGTCACCTCATAAAGATCCTCGATCCGCCGGCCCGCGCGCTCTGCCAGCGTATTTACGCCGGATTCGGAGAGCGGTAGCAATCGGAGACGCGCAACTGAGCGATGCGGCAGATCGCCCAATACAAGTCTGAGGGGATGATCCGGTGGTACTTCGTCGTCGCGATACGTGATGATGAGCATCGACTTAATCCGACTGATCCGTCGACCGAGAAATTTCAGCAGGTCGAGCGTAGCCTCATCCGCCCAATGAACATCCTCTACGACCGTTATTGATGTAGCCTTCGTCTTTTGTAGCTCATCAACAACTGCAGAAAAGATGGAAGGGCGCGGAGCCTGTTGTTCGAGCAGCGTAAGCAACTCGCCTTGAGTTTGAGGAGCGATGTCATATAGCGGACCGAGCGGCCTGGGCGTAAACAACGCATCGCATGCGCCCCAGAATACTCGCGCCTTTGTGTTATGCCTCTCGGCAAATCGCTCGACAAGTGTGGTTTTTCCGATTCCCGCCTCGCCAGTAACAAGTACGACGCGTCCGCTCCCCCCGGCTACTGCCTGGAGTATGACCTCCAACTCATCCAAGAATTCTCCGCGTTCCAGTAATTCCATACGCTGTGACAGGATTCAAAATCGGTGGCAGGTCGAGCTTAAACCGGCCCTGTAGCGAGCTGTATGATAATTCTGAAATGCAACTACGGTTTGACGAAATCGTGAAAGCCAGTAAACAACAAGCTTGGCGCTTATAACCCCTGGCTGACGGTCAGTAAGACGCTGCCGATCAGTGTGTAGCCGGTAGAGCTGGTTTGCAGAAAGACCTGCGCCTGCACGGTGCCCGCCGACAACCCGGGCAGGTTCGGCGCGATGGCGGTTGCCGCCGTAGGGAACGGCACGGTGAGCGAGGTGCTGCCGGTGAGTCCGGTA
>Ga0114129_10013539_pt1 | contig 11624 bp, 9 predicted proteins | sample RhiMetdeltSRZDD1_FD_80071 | JGI IMG/M metagenome (GOLD analysis project Ga0114129, IMG submission 80071) | Populus rhizosphere microbial communities from Tennessee, USA - Rhizosphere MetaG P. deltoides SRZDD1 (version 2) (version 2) | ecosystem: Host-associated > Plants > Roots > Rhizosphere >... | reverse complement strand
TCGGTGCGGCCGTTCCGTACTACTGGGACTTCATTGAGTCGTTTACGCTCCATGACCTCAATGGCTTCGGTGATGGGCGCGTCGGCCGGAATTGACGGCAGACCATCCAATGGCCGCATGGCTTGCTCAACTGTCGTACTAGGCCAGCGACCGCGATCAGTCTCCATAACGTCAAACGGTGTGATAATCCCCTCGATGCCGCCGCCATTGCGTACGAGAAAGCATTGACTTCCAGTGCGTATCAGGTACTTCTTCACGAACTCTTGAAGGTTGTCGTGACCGTCGACCACTACGCAGTCACGTTCAACGAGATCGCCGGCGCGAACCCCACGCAATCTTTCGTTCACTTCTACATGTGCCCTGCTTGCCCCAGCTGCGTCTAACAGGAACCACCCAATGAAAGCCATCCATAATCCGCCGAATCCAGCACCCATAAAGAAGCGAACAATGCCGAAGATGATGAATCCGAACGCAATGACTTGACCGATTCGCGCAGCTAACCGTGTCGCGCGAACGCTGTCACCGGTTATCCACCAGAGGATGGCCCTCAGAACTCTTCCACCATCGAGTGGGAATCCCGGTATGAGATTGAAAAGTGCAAGAGAAATGTTGATGAAACCCAGCCACATGAGCACGGCCAACACCGGCGTGCTGGGCATCTCTACTGGTGTCCAGCCGAGTGCGTATGCCAGCGTCAGACAAACGACTCCAATTAGTACGCTCATAATTGGGCCGGCAATACCCATCAAAAACTCAGTCGTCGGTTCACCCGCTTCCTTTTCGATCTGTGCTACGCCGCCCAATGCAAACAGAGTGATGGAACGTACTGGCAGGTTCCGCGCCTTCGCCACAAACGCGTGCGATAGCTCATGCAGAATGATCGTTACGAAAAAGAGCAGTCCTGTAACAATCGCTGTGGTCCAGATCACGCCTTCTCCCCAATTTGGATTTGCAGCGCGAAACTGAGCTGCAAGTGACAGCGTTATCAAAAAAGCAATTATGAACCAGCTCAGATGCAGACCTACTTCAATTCCGAAAATTCGTCCAAGCTTGATGTGCGACTTCATAGTTATCCGCGTAAAGATAGTTATCAGCGTAAAGAATGAACGTGGCGAACTAAACACAGTCGCAGCAAATTCATTCAATTCACATATTCAGAGGCAGCAGAGGTTTCACCTGCATACTGCATGCCATTAATGCCGTAACTCGCGATTAACCGAGCAGTGTTGCTTTCAGCTTGTACGTTGCTTGCAGTTCGGTGAATTTACTTATGGAAATGACTCGTTCATGGATGAGACCGCCCCCCAAAAACGGGTGAAATCACCCGGTTACAAATTTGTGTCTTAATTGTATTGACGTTTGTATTGTTCGTCTGGAGCGGAGTAGAGTTTTAGGCAAACCCGGACACCAGCATTGATTCTAGAGAGGCGACAGTGAGGTGACTTGTACCTCACCGTTTCTTCCCACCTGTTAGGCGAATTCCACCTGGAATGAGGATCCAGCCGTCCTCCGTACCAGTGACCTGTAATCGAAAGATGAGCACCAATGGCTACTCCCACTCCAGAGCTTGAACAGTTCTTCCCAGGCGATAGCGAGATGGCCCGCCGAATGCGCGCGTTGGACTGGTCGGCGACAGAACTGGGCCCGGTTGAAGATTGGCCAGAAAACTTGCGCGGCGCTGTGCGGCTCTGCCTTACGTCGCGGTTTCCTGCGCTTGTTGACGAGGCAATGCGTTGGCCGCCTTACGATGATGCCGTGGACCACCGAGTCGGAATCCGCGACCTGGATCGCGGGCGGTCCGAGAATCTAGTGGAGCTGACTCTCGTCAAAGACGAACTCGCTGCGGATCTCAAATCGATGATCCGTCTTCACGAGCTGAGCACTCGACTACACGCAACGACAGAACTCCAGCCGCTACTGGAGGAAATCCTCGATGCAGCTATCGAATTGCTCGGAGCCGACTTCGGTAACATCCAGCTTTACAATTCTGAGTCCAGAACCTTACAGATCGTGGCCCATCGTGGCTTTGATCAGGAGTTTCTCGACTACTTCGCGAATGTAAAAGAAGAGAGCGTCGCCTGCGGTCGAGCGATTCGACAAGGCGCGCGGGTCATCATCGACGATGTCGAAACGGATCCAGACTTCGCACCCCACCGCGAGATAGCCGCGAAAGCCGGATTTCGCGCTGTGCAATCCACACCTCTTTTCAGTCGCAGCGGAGATCGCCTCGGAATTATCTCGACCCACTTTCGAGCCCCGCACCATCCTTCCGACCACGACCTTCGATTCATCGATCTTTACGCCCGCCTGGCCACCGAATTCATCGAACGCCGCCGATCCTCTGAGGCTTTAAGCGCAAGTGAAAACCGCTTTCGACGTTACTTCGACCTGGGATTGATCGGCATGGCGATCACCTCGCCAACTAAAGGCATCCTTGAGGTTAACGATGAGTTGTGCCGAATTCTCGGATATGAACGAGAGGAGCTTTTGAAAAAGAGCTGGGAAGAGATGACGCATCCGGAGGATCTGGCTGACGAGGTGAAGCTCTATCACAAGGTTCCTGAGTATGTTCACCCAGATGACCGAGTGCGGGTGCAGACGACTTTTGACGACGCGGTACGGGAACAAAAGAAGTACGAACTTGACTACCGGGTCGTTTGGCCTGATGGAACCATCAGGTACGTGAAAAACCTGGCACATCCAGTTTTCGATGACGCGGGAAATCTGATGGAGTACATGGGTACCACAATTGATACTACCGAGCGCAAGCAGGCTGAGGAGGCACTGCACATAGCCCAGGCAGAGTTGGCCCACGCTTCTCGTCTCACCACATTGGGCGAGCTGACGGCGTCCACTGCCCATGAAGTCAATCAGCCGCTTGGCGCCATCGTCACGAACGGGCACGCTTGTCTGCGCCTTTTATCGCGGAATCAGCCCGATGTTGAATCGGCCCGCGAAGCGGTCGAATCGATAATCGCCGATGGCATCCGCGCCAGTGAAGTAATCACCCGAATACGCGCTTTACTGAAGAAATCCTCAGCAGGCAAGTCCTCTCATAACATCAACAACATAATTCGCGAGGTAATCACCTTTACCGCCGGGGAACGGGAAAAGAACGAGATCTCAGTGTCAACCGACCTTGAACCAGATTTGCCGCTTGTACTTGCCGATAGAGTTCAGCTGCAGCAACTCGTGCTGAATCTGGTTCTCAACAGCATCGAGGCTATGAGCTTGCCGGGTTGGCCGCGGCGTGACCTACTAATCAAGACGGAGCAAGCATCAGAAAACGAGATCGTGGTCACCATCAAAGACACGGGTGTTGGAGTAGATCCTCAAAAGCTGGATCAGGTTTTTGAACCGTTCTTCACGACCAAAGAAGGTGGTCTTGGCCTGGGCCTTTCAATCAGTCGAACCATCATCGAGGCGCAAGGTGGTCGGCTGTGGACAACTCCGAATAGTCATGATCAGGGCTCCAGCTTCTACTTCAGTGTTCCGATAGGTCCGAACTAATGAACCCAGAACCATCGGAGGTTGTCTTTGTGATTGACGACGATGAATCCATGCGCGTCGCAATCACGCGGCTGTTGGGCGCCGTCGGACTATGGACGCAGACGTTCGCTTCGGGAAAGGAATTCCTGGAATCGGACCTTCCGGATCTACCTGGTTGCGCAGTGCTGGACGTGCGTTTGCCGGGACTGAGCGGTCTCGAGTTACAGCAGAGGATGGTTGAAAAAGGAATTCACTTTCCCATTGTGTTCATTACAGGACATGGTGATATCCCCATGTCGGTCCAGGCTATGAAAGCCGGCGCGGTGGAGTTTCTAACCAAGCCGTTCCGGGATCAGGACCTACTCGATGCCATTCGTGCGGCGATTCAACGTGATCGCGCGGGACGCCAACAACGTCAGGAGGTAGCAGAACTCCACAGGCGCTACCACACCCTGACGCCGCGCGAGAAAGAAGTCATCAACATGGTGATCGCGGGACGGCTCAATAAGCAGATTGCTCTCGTGCTGGGCACTAGCGAAAAAACCATCAAGATTCATCGCGGTCGTGCGATGCAAAAAATGTGTGCTGACTCTCTTGCGGAATTGGTTCGGATGTCACAAAAACTCGGACTTGAACCACACAAATGGCAAACAATAGGACTAAAGTCCTAATCAGTTTATCCCTCAGTCCAATCGACGATTAGCCCCCTCTTGTACTAGTTTTGAGGACGTAAGCAAACAACGAACAACTAAGAATAATCGCAAGCTGACAGCTTGCTGTGCGGGGTATTCAAGTGTGTCTAGACTCTCCTCAATCTTTTAGTTTTGATGAAATCATAGGCCAGTCAAAGGTTATGCGTGAAACTCTCAGCCTCGCACGACGCGTGGCGGAAAGCGACGTGTCGTGCGTTCTTCTTCAGGGTGAATCAGGCACCGGGAAAGACTGTATCGCCAAGGCGATTCATTACGGTTCGCAGCGCGCAATGGCTCCCTTTATGGCGATTAATTGCGCCGCGCTGCCTTCGAACCTTGTCGAATCGGAATTGTTTGGATACGAGAAGGGTGCCTTCACGGATGCCAAGGTCCGCAAAGAAGGATTGTTGGAACAAGCCGACGGCGGCACGATTCTGCTGGATGAGATCAGCGAACTCGATATCAACCTACAGGCGAAACTCCTTCGCGTCCTCGAAGACGGAACCTTCCGCCGCGTAGGCGGTTTGAAGGATGTGAGCTTCACAGCGCGAATAATCGCAGCTTCAAACCGCGATCTAAAAGCGGAAACTGACTGCGGGCGTTTTCGGCTCGATCTGTACTATCGCGTGGCCATTATTCAGATCGACCTCCCACCGTTACGCGAGCGAGAGGATGACGTTCTGCTGCTGGCCAACCATTTCTTGTCCGCTTTCGGCAATCGTACCGGACGGCAAAAACTTCATTGGCTGTCCTCTCAAGTTGCGCGAGCCTTCACCCTGTACAACTGGCCGGGCAATGTACGCGAATTGCGCAACGTGGTCGAGCGGACATTGGTACTAGAGGATGGAGATGAGATCTCCGCAAGATCTTTGCCTGCTGATCTTGTGCTCAACTCCGAGGTTAAAACGTCAAGGCCGGAACCATTAAATGTGTACCCAGATCTCTTGTTTAATCTTCCACCCGCCGGCATTTCTCTCCAAGATTTAGAGACGTCGCTGATCAAACAAGCGCTTACTCAATGCAATGGCAATCAAACCCGCGCTGCCAAACTTCTCGGATTGACTCGCGATCAATTTCGGTATCGCTGGAAAAAGATTAAGCAGGCGACCAGACCTCATCTCGTCGCGGTGGGCGGCTCGCACGGTTGAGAGGTGGGATCATCAAACTGCTACTTGCCATCGATGCATTAACCCCCTCAGAAGAAATCGTCGCCGCTGTGATTTCACGACCATGGCCACGTGATACGCGTGCTCGCATCGTCACAGCGTGCCCGACCGACAGTCGCGAATGGATCGCACCACGTGACACTCGACTACAGGTAACGAAATTGGAAATTGATTGTGACTGAACATCCCACACAAGGCAGAACCACTGACGCGGTTATTCCACGTATTGAGTTTCGCGATGTATCCCTCGCATATGACGAGCAGTTAGTTCTCGATCACGTAACCTTCACCGTAAATCCCGGTGAGATGAAGTTGATGCTTGGCGAGTCGGGAGGTGGAAAATCGACAATCATCAAACTTGCGCTGGGCTTGGAACGGCCCGACAGCGGCGAGATTTACGTCAATGGAGAAGAAATCACCCGACTCTCGGAGGACGAATTGGATCGTATCCGCTTAAATATGGGAGTCGTCTTCCAGGAAGGGGCGCTCTTTGATTCACTCACTGTCTTCGAGAACGTTGCATATCGATTGAGAGAAGGTGGCGAGGACGACGAAACAATCGAAGCTAAAGTGAATCAGATTCTCGAATTCGTGGGCCTGGAGGGAGTTGACGACAAGTTGCCTTCCGAGCTTTCCGGCGGAATGAAGCGCCGCGTTGCAATTGCCCGAGCTGTTGTGGACAACCCTGAAATTGTGTTGTTCGATGAACCAACAACAGGCCTCGATCCTCCGACTGCTTGCACCATTTGCGAACTTGCGCTGAAACTTAGAGACGAACGACGCGTCAGCTCAATCTGGGTCACGCATATGATGGAGGACGTGCGTTTTCTTTCCTCCAAACACATCGTCGCTGCCTGGGGCAATCAAGCTAAGACAAAAGAAGAGTGTTACAAGCCGGGCTCGGTTAATACCAAGATTCTGATGCTGCATCGTGGCCGCATTATTTTCGAAGGAACTGACGAAGAGTTTTGGCATTCGGATGATCCATTCATCCGGGAGTTCTTGCAGTTCGACACCGAGGTCTGGGGAATCGATCATGCACAAGCTCGTTGAGATATAAACCCGTGCGCGGTGACGGTATTAGCTATGACCTCGCTGTTGAATTCGCAGTCCGAATTATTGACAAACCTGAACGTCAAAAGCGAAATTGATTCAGGTCGTGCCTTCGTGGAAATTCTAAATCACTCTCGAAAGGCAAAGGCAGACTCGATTGTTGTTGGCGCCAGGGGATTGGCAGATATTGAGCAAGTTGTTGCAGGAAGCACGGTTGAGAATCTTGTGAGACGAGCTCCCTGCTCGGCTCTCGTCGTTAAGTAAAATTCCCCCCCAAGTATTCAAGGGCCTGTCATGGACTAATCGTAATGTGATTCTCCACTTTGGTAACACCTGGAACCTGCGCATAAGCGACCGATGAAATAATCAAATAGAGCAAAGAAAAGAGAGACGCCGCTTGGCGAACCTGGCGTCTCTCCCGATTTGTATCGCCGTTTGCCAACGGTGTTTACTACTTCGAACCTTTCGTTTTCATCATCTTCCCATTTTCAGGTTGGCTCTTGTCAGTTGACGCTGTGGCAGGCGCTCCCGCCAGCTGGTCTTCAACCACTAGGGCCTGAAGCTTTGGCGATCCCTTAGCATGGCCCGTAACAACTATCGTGTAGTACTTGCCCTTCTCGAAATTCGCGTTCGGAACAGTCACAACCGTATTTGCCTGACCTTCCGGACGAATCTCAAGAGTTGTCTTCATAGGATCGACAGTCGTGTAACTCGTGTCTTTATCGAAATTGACTCCAGAGAAAAGCTTTTTGTTTCCCGACTTGTCAACGATGTCAATCTCCCCGGCATCGGGCGAAGCATTTATCACACGCACCTCTGCCTTATCGGATGGCGGTGTTTCGATGTTGTCGTTGACGACAGACACTGTGGGTTTGTTGTTCTTATCCGGCATGATCAGAACCGTGTAGTGCTTGCCCCCGCTGAGCCCTTCACTATTTTCTGCGAGCGGTGGGTCACTATCCTTTCCCGCTGGTCGAACGCGGAACGTGTGGCGAGTGCCTGGAACCTCTTTGTATGGCGTAACACTCTTAAACGACACGCCGTTGAAGACCTTTTTATCGTCGGCAAACACGTCAACCGCAGGCGCGTTGGGATCTGCACTCATTACGCGGACGAGTGCGTTATCGCGTTGACTAACTTCCTTCGCCGGCGGCGCAGTCGATGTTCCGCTTTCCGATTTGCTTATTACTGGTTGAGTTTGCTTTGGTTCATTGGAACAGGCAGCCGCCAGGAACACAGCAACTGCCAGAAGCAGACCCAACTTTACTTCCTTATTTTTCATGAATTCCCCCTCTCAGATCGGCAAATCCTCGAATTATTTGTGGACTGACCCGCGGTCAGACTATAAGGAACAAGACAAGTTTCGTTCCAATTGCCACCGACCTTTTAAGGGACGATATTCAAAAACCAGCAGAAAATAGCAAGGAAAGCGTACACGCTATGTTGTACAAGCGAACGTTGGCGGGCGGCGGATTGGCGGTCTTTGCAGATTAGAAGCTCTTTAGTTTCGTGCTTCGTTACCGTTGGTGAGTAATCAATTGTTTGAGTTTCATCGATGTGCTTTCAAACCGAAACGTCGGCGCCGCTTGGCAGCATGGCCATTGAGCGACAGTATTCGACCACTCACTGGTTTTGGTGCCTCTAGTACTTTCTGCGTGTTTGACTTGACCTGTTGCTCCGATTCACTAAGGCGGTAATAAGGACCTGTGGTTTTCCAATTGACAAGGTCAAACGAGCGATGCATACCGCAGCGAAGGCAGACGCGATAAGTCTCACCATCACGAGTAAAAGGACGAGACATCTTGCGGTGCCAGCAGGACCAAAGCCTGGAGACGAAGTAAGCCAAAGATCTAAAGAAACCAGTGCGTGGCTGTTTGTGACGGCCCGGCTGTACTAGCCTAAACACGCCCCCGCGCTGGGCATGTTTGTCGGGATTCACGACTCAACTCCTAGTAATTCATTCGATGCTCAAACTTCCAAAGAGCAAGAAGATCGATTGCTACATAAAATTAGGACTCTGCTGCTGTCAGCGTTTCGTTACCGAACTGGGAACGCTTAACGTCAGATCAATTATTTTTCCCGCGCGTAAGATCGTGCAACGGATGGTGGATCCTGCGTTTGACCGTGCGAGGTTCGAAAAGACAGATCGATAAGCGCGGCGATCGATGGTTATCGGGTTGCCATTGATCTTAAGAATCACATCTCCGCCAATGAGTAAGTTTTCATTGTCTATGACCGCCTCAACCTCGCCACCAGCTAATCCCATCCGATCAGCAAGCGAATCCTTTGTGACGCCCGTCACCAGAAAACCTGCCGGTTGAGGTACATTGAGAGCCTTTGCGACGACGCCTGTTATCAGGACGCCTTCCAGGCCGGTAAGAAATGGATCACGATCAATAAGGAGGGTGCGTGCCGAGTTTACTGTCGCGGCAAACCCGACACCTTTAAAGTCTCCGGTGTTACTGGCAACGCAGCTGACAATCCCAACAACTTCTCCTTGTTTATTGAAGACAGGACTGCCCGAGTTACCAGGATTTACAACTGCGTCCGTTTGGAGGAACTCATTTGTGCTGAGAATACCGCCGCGTGTTTCATCCGGCCTGCGCGCGCTTACGCGACCAACAGTCAACGTGTTGCTGAGCCCATACGGCGCGCCGACTATGAAGATGTCGTCGCCGGTTTCTACCAAATCTGAGTCGCCAAGTTTGGCTGGAACTGATCCGTCGGGTAGTCGGTCCACTTGCAGTAAAGCTACATCCGCGGGACCTGAGACAGCGACGATCTCTGCCCTGGCTCTCTGCCCTGTAGCAAACTCGACCGAAATTGGTTGACCGCCCTCGACGACATGGGCAGCAGTCAAAATCTTGCCATCTTTTGAGATCAAAACGCCTGAACCAAGACCGGAGTCATCGGTTCGGCCAGGAGAGGCATCGGACTGATCATCTCGACCGCTATGTACGATGACTACAGACGTTTTGACATGACGATACATCTCGCCGAGTTGCTGAGATGAACCGTAGCTGCAGCATAGGAGAAGCATCAGAGCGATGAATGACACTCTATATTTAATGCTCATCGTCTCCTCAGCTCGCGACAAGAAGCCGGCGAAAGTCACTAGACGGATGGATAAGGTGGCAAGCCGACTTCATGTCACGGCAGTTACCGAGTGTATTCGGTAAGCCTACCGGTTAATTGGTTCCCACTTGTCCCGCGATACCTTTGTTAACCATCAATCTGATTTCGACCCGACGGTTCTTGGCGCGGCCTGTTTTGGTCGTGTTTTCAGCTACTGGCTCTAACTGCCCATATCCGAAGGGTTGAACAAGACGGTTCAACGGCATCTTGTATTTGGTGATTATGTAATAGATGACAGCATTGGCCCGGCGCTCGCTCAGATCGATATTGCGCTGAGAACTACCTTTCGTATCGGCGTAGCCGATTACTGCCATGACCCATCCTTTAGTATTTTGAGTCTTTACCCATGCCGCGGCCTTATCGATCTCAGCTTTGGCCTGGGGCCCCAAAACAGCACTCCCGGTTTTGAAGTAAACAGTGATCGTTCGAATGGGGTCGAAATCGTCGAGACCATTAATACGATTGTTCGCATAGTCAGCAGTATTCTGAGCTTTATCAGCAGCGGCTTGTGCCTTAGCTGCGTTTTCTCGGGCACTCTGCGCAAGCGACTCTGTTTCTGCGATTTGGCCAGCGAGTCGCTCTTGTTCTTCCTGCTGCTGTTTCAGCTTCGCATTCAACTCAGCCTCTGCAGGATCAAGCGTAGCCTTAAGCGACTGTGCCGTCCTTAAATCCTGTTCATCAAAACGGATTTTCTCGGCAACTATTGCCCCATCCGCGTTTCTCTTGCCATCCACTTCAAGTCGTAGTCCGCGGAGAATGTAGCTTGCTGCATACTCCTTCGATCCCCGAAAAACACCTCGCTTGTGGCTCTTTACTTCAGTAGTTGGCGTCAGGAGAACTGTCGTTTGTGGCCCGCCAGTCGTTTCCTGCATTGTGAACGAATCCGGTTCACGCTTTGTAACGACGCCTTTGAACTTCTTGACCTCTTCCTGAGGTACGGTGCGCACTACTGGTTGTTTGGGATTTGTCGCCCAGGATCCGGTGGCGAATGCCGTTCCAGCGCTCGCCGACACAAGAAAGAAGGCGACTACCATCGGTCTCCACATTGCATTGCTGCTGATTCTCATTGATTTGCTCCTCTTTCGGGTTTTTTGTTAATACACGAGTCAGCCTTCTATTCCTTCGAGCAACGCAGTTCACATTGATTGTGTTCTGCATTTGGCAGCCATCGGGGCCGACTTACTATTACCAGGGAACGAATCGTAATTGCGGGCGTTTACGTTTAATACTGTCAATTCTGACAGTGTTGGTTAGATTGGCGTACAAAGTACGATTGTCGCGGTTTAATTCATATGGCTTCCAGCGATAAATCAATCAGGATCGTCAAACGCAAGCAGAGACAATCTCTCTTGGGCCCGAGAGAGACAGCGGAGTTTCGTTTGAAGACGGAAAGTCAGACCAGGCGCGAGATATTCAGAACCGTGAGCTTGTGGGTCGAAGAACAACGGAAGAAAGAGCGTTGCAGGCGCTTCTGAGAAACTGGGGCGTATATCGTGGTTAGTTACTACTGGGACTTAGGTGGCTACTTCTCTTTAATTGACTTGAGAGGTACGACCAAAGCGAGCGACAATCACGGTGATGTTGTCCGTTCCACCCGCAGCAAGCGCAAGATCAACCAGATTCTCACATGCAGTCTGGGCTGACATTGCTTCAAGTAGCACGTTTGTGATTGTCTTATCCTCCACCATCTCTGTGAGCCCGTCTGTGCACAGCAAAACTTGATCGCCATTGTTTAATTCGAAACGTTTTACCTGGGGTTCGTTACGTTCTCCTAACGAACCAATTGCCGCCGTTAGGACATGCCGCATTGATCGGGTCGCGGGGTCATTGTGATTTGCAACTCCGGCATCGATCAGTGCCTGGGCCAACGTGTGGTCTGTAGTCAACTGTTTTAGGATCGCTCCCCGCAACAAGTACGCTCGCGAATCGCCAACATGACCGATAACAAGATTTCTTCCCAGAGTGCCGGCTACTGTTAGGGTTGTGCCCATTCCGCGAAGCCGGCTATTGGCTTCCGCCTCTTTCCTCAAAATCTCATCGATTCGAAAGAAGCGCTCAGTCATTCGCTGCAGGACAGTTCTAATGTCGC
>Ga0114129_10013538_pt1 | contig 11625 bp, 7 predicted proteins | sample RhiMetdeltSRZDD1_FD_80071 | JGI IMG/M metagenome (GOLD analysis project Ga0114129, IMG submission 80071) | Populus rhizosphere microbial communities from Tennessee, USA - Rhizosphere MetaG P. deltoides SRZDD1 (version 2) (version 2) | ecosystem: Host-associated > Plants > Roots > Rhizosphere >... | reverse complement strand
GTGAAGATCGAGCGCGAGAATCAGACGCTCGCGACGGTCACCTTCCAGAACTACTTCCGCAAGTACAAGAAGCTCGCCGGCATGACCGGCACGGCCGACACCGAAGCCGAGGAGTTCGCCAAGATCTACAACCTCGACGTCGTCGTCATTCCGCCGAACCGGACGCTGCGCCGCATCGAAAATCCCGATCTGGTCTATCGCACCGAGACGGAAAAGTGGGACGCCATCGTCACCGAAATCGTGGAGGAGCACGGCAAGGGGCGGCCGGTTCTCGTCGGAACGGTGTCGATCGAGAAGTCAGAGAAGCTGTCGGCGATGCTGGACCGACGCGGTCTGAAACGCGGGACGACGACGGGCGGCGGGGCCGACAAGCATGTCGTGCTGAACGCGAAATATCACGCGCAGGAAGCCGAGTTCGTCGCCCAGGCGGGCCGGAAGGGCGCCGTCACGATCGCGACCAACATGGCAGGCCGTGGCACCGACATTCTCCTCGGCGGCAATCCCGAGTTCATGGCGCGCCAGCGGTGCCTGGCGGAGGAACTGGCCGAGCGGCTGCCGAAGGGCGAGGAACGGTTCATCGAGGACGAGCAGTTCGTCTACTTCTTCCACCTCGACGCGTTCTACAAGGTGCCCCAAGCCGAGTACCAGCGCATCTTCGAGCATTTCAAGCGGCAGTGCGACGCGGAGCACGACGAAGTGGTGGCGTTGGACGGTCTGCACATCGTCGCGACCGAGCGCCACGAGGCGCGGCGCATCGACAATCAGCTTCGCGGCCGCGCCGGCCGTCAGGGCGACCCGGGGGCCTCGCGCTTCTACCTGTCGCTCGAAGACGATCTGATGCGCATCTTCGGATCGGACCGCATTGCCGGTTTGATGCAGAAGCTCGGGATGGAAGAAGGCGTTCCCATCGAGCACGGGATGGTGACGCGCGCGATCGAGCGCGCGCAGAAGCAGGTGGAGGGTCAGAACTTCTCCGTCCGCAAGCATCTGCTCGAATACGACGACGTGATGAACAAGCAGCGCGAGAGCGTCTACGGACTTCGCCGCGAGATCCTCGAGGGTCAGATCCGGATCGGCGAGGACGAGCGCGTCGACTCGCGCGAATACCTGATGGCGCTCGCCGAAGAGCTGCTCGATTCGATGCTCGAGACGTACGCGCCCCCGAAGGCCGATTTCGAAGCCTGGGATCTGGAGGCGCTGAAGCGCGACGTCAACCGCGTCTTCGGGATCGAGACGGCGTCGCTCGATTTCAGCGATCGGACGTCGGCGGAGATCAGCGACACGTTGTGGGAGAAGATCGTCGCGAGCTACGACGACAAGGAAAAGCTGATCGGCGCGGAGCTGCTCCGGCGCATCGAGCGCGACATCATGCTGCAGGTCGTGGACCGGCACTGGAAGGATCACCTCTACAGCCTCGACCACCTGAAGGAGGGGATCGGCCTGCGCGGATACGGCCAGCGCGACCCGCTCGTCGAGTACAAGAAAGAGAGCTTTGGGCTGTTTCAGGGCATGAAGGAGCGCATCGACGAGGAGATCGTGGGCTATGTCTGGGGGCTGCGTCCGGTTCTGAACCAGGAAGCGCCCTTCGCACGCCGCCCCGCGCCCCGACGGCAGGCGCCGCTGATTCTCAACGACCCCGCCGCAGCGGCGCCTTCCCCGCTCGCGAGCGCCCGCGCGCAAGCGCCGCCTCCGCCGAGCCCGTTCGGCGGGCCGCGCGGACAGTCCCCGCAACAGCCGCCGCGCGTCGGCGGCGACGACGTGATCAAGACCGTCAAGCGCGATCAGCCGAAAGTGGGACGGAACGAACTATGCCCCTGCGGAAGCGGGAAGAAATACAAGAAATGTCACGGGGCTGCGGCTTGACACGTAATCGTGATGTGGCGCACGGCTTCAGCCCTGCCCCCGCAGCCCTGAAGGGCTGCGCCACACCGAACTCGACCCGCCTTTCATTATGGAACTGAAAACCGAAATACCGACGCTCCTCTCCACCGAAACCGGCCTCGCCACCGCGCTCACCTTCGACGATGTCCTGCTCGTTCCGCGACACTCGGATGTCGTGCCGACGCAGGTCGATGTGACGACGCGGTTGACGCGCGACATCCGCCTGTCCGTGCCGCTCGTGAGCGCGGCCATGGATACGGTCACCGAATCGGGGCTGGCGATCGCGATGGCACAGCAAGGCGGGCTCGGCGTCATCCACAAGAATCTGTCGATCGAAGAGCAGGCGTCGGAAGTCGACCGCGTGAAGCGATCGGAAAGCGGGATGATCGTGAACCCGATCACGCTCTCGCCTTCTCATCGCATTCTCGACGCCCTCGAGCTGATGAAGAAGTACCGGATCTCCGGCGTGCCGATCACGGAAGACGGCAGCAAAGAAGGGCGGCTCGTCGGGATCCTGACCAACAGAGACCTCCGGTTCGAGACCAACGTGTCGCGGCCGATCGCCGACGTCATGACGCGCGAGAACCTCATCACCGTGCCGGCGGGCACGACGCTCGATGCCGCGCGCGCGATCCTGCACCTGCACAAGGTGGAGAAGCTGCTCGTCGTCGATTCCGGCTACCGGTTGAAGGGGCTCATTACCGTCAAGGACATCCAAAAGGCGGTGAAGTATCCCCACGCCTCGAAGGATTCGCTGGGCAGGCTTCGCTGCGGCGCGGCGGTTGGCGTCGCCCGCGACACGCTGGAGCGCGCCGAGGCGCTCGTCGCCGCCCACGTGGACGTGCTGGTGGTCGACACCGCGCACGGCCATTCGCAGGGCGTGCTCGACATGGTGCGGCACCTCCGAAGGCGCTTTCCGAACGTGGATCTGATTGCCGGGAACGTGGCCACGGCCGAGGCCACCGAGGCGCTCATCGATCTCGGCGTCGACGCCGTGAAGGTCGGAATCGGCGCCGGCTCGATCTGCACGACGCGCGTCATCGCCGGGATCGGCGTGCCGATGATCACCGCCGTCATGGAGTGTGCGCGCGCGGCCGGTCCCCACGACATTCCGGTGATCGCGGACGGCGGCATCCGCTTCTCCGGCGACATCACGAAGGCGATCGCGGTCGGCGCGAGCACGACGATGATCGGGAACCTGTTCGCGGGAACCGACGAGAGTCCGGGCGAGCTGATCCTCTATCAGGGCCGCAGCTACAAGGACTACCGCGGCATGGGCTCGATCGGCGCGATGCGCCGCGGCAGCCGCGACCGGTACTTCCAGGACGAGTTCGATCTCGACGCGCCGGGCGGGAGCGAAAAGCTGGTGCCCGAAGGCATCGAGGGGCGCGTCGCGCACAAAGGGAGCGTGGCCGCGATGGTCCATCAGCTCGTCGGCGGGCTGCGCGCGGGGATGGGCTACTGCGGCTGCCGCAACATTCCGACGCTGCAACGCGAGGCGAAGCTGATTCGCATCACCCCGGCGGGCGTGCGCGAGAGCCACGTGCACGACGTGGCGATCACGAAGGAAGCGCCGAACTACCGATCTGAATAGAACGCGAATCGCCTTCGCCGTGGGCAATTCGCACCCTCACCGCCCCCTCGGGCGACCACGGCAACTTCTCGGCCCATTCGATCGCCAGCACACCTCCCGCGCCCATCTCATCCAGACCGAGATCCTCGATCTCGCGCGGATCGTCGAGGCGGTACAGATCGACGTGAAAGAGCGACAGCCGCCCGCCGCGATATTCCTGCATCAGCGTGAAGGTCGGGCTGCTGACCTCCTCGCGGGGGATGGCGAGGCCTTCAGCGAGCCCGCGCACGAATACTGTCTTCCCGGCTCCAAGGTCACCGTAGAGCAACACGATGTCGCCGGCAGACAGCGTTGCCGCCAGGCGGCGCGCAATCGCGGCCGTCTCGGCTTCCGAGTGTGTCGAGTGATCTTCGGCCGCGGTCACGGAGTCCATCGCTGCGCGAGACGTGAGCGAAGAACGTTGCGATCGCAGGTGAAGAGCGGCACGCCCAGGATTCGACTCGTCGCGACGATGAGGCGGTCGGCGGGATCGCGAAGAGCACGCGCCACGTGTGTTTCGGCAGCGATGGCGGCAGAAATCGGCACGACGCGAACGGCGCGCTCGTGACTCGCACTCGCCAGCCACTCCCCGACCGGTCGAGGGAGATCCAATCTCCCCTTCTCGACCGCCATCGCGACTTCCCACAGGCTGATGTCCGCCACAAACGGGCGCTCGTGGGCGGGAAGCGCGTCGAGCCGCTCGATCACGGTGTCGTCGAGGCGTGGGTCGCGACGGATCCACCAGACCCAGGCGTGAGTATCGAGCAGCGGCGCGCTGTTCATTTCAGCGCGTCCCAGTCAGACGGGTCGACCGCCGGTTTGAAAGGATGCTTGTACGACTTGACGCCGTCCCGAAGTTTCAGCCACGGCTTGAGATCCTCATCGCCCGCGGGCTGCAGTACCGCGACGACCTTCCCCCGTTTGGTGATGGTGATCGGCTGGCCGGTGTCGTGGACTTGATCGATGAGTTTGAGGCAGCGCGCCTTGAACTCGCTGGCGCCGATGGTCTGCTTCATCTGACCAGTCTATCTGACCGGTCAGATACATGCAAACGGCCGAGCGTCAGTCCTGCTGTCGATTGACGACCTTGCGGCGCGCGGTCAGCTCCAGGATCGCATCGCCCAGATGTCCGGCGACGTCGGCCGACGTCATCGCTACCTCACCCTCGTCGGCCTCCGCGAGATCGCCGGCCATACCGTGCAGGTACACGGCGAGCTTGCATGCCGCTTCCGCGTCGAGCAGCTGCGCCAGCCACGCCGCGATCATCCCGGTGAGCACGTCGCCCGTGCCGCCGGTGGCCATGCCGGGGTTGCCCGTGGGATTGATGAAGACTTTCTCGTCGGGCGTCGCGATGAGGGTGCGATGACCCTTCAGCACCACGTACAGCCGATGCGCGACCGCGAAATTCCGCGCGATGTCCAGCCGGCTCGCCTGCACTTCGTCGGTCGACATCCTGACCAGCCGCGCCATCTCGCCCGCGTGCGGCGTGATGATGACGTCGCGGCCGTCGCGGCCCATCAACCGATCGGGATCGCCCGCGAAGGCGTTCAGGCCGTCCGCGTCAATCACCAGCGGCATGGTGGCGCGATCGACGAGCTGCTGGATGAACTCGCGCGTCCCGGGGCCCTGGCCGAGGCCCGGACCGAGCGCAATCACGTCGCGCGCGATCTCGAGCGCGCGATCGACGCCATCCGGATGCAGACCGGCGTCGGTTTCGAGCAGCGCCTCCGTCATGTACTCGGCGCCCATGGCCGCGATCGTGGCCTGACAACACGCCGGCGTTGCGATCGTGACGAGCCCTGCGCCGGATCGCAGCGCGCCGAGGGCCGCAAGATGGGCCGCCCCCGTCTTGCCGCGCGATCCGGCGACGATGAGCACGCGGCCGTAGTCGCCTTTGTGTCCGTCCGGCGCCCGCGGCGTGATGAGCTCCCGCATCGCGCCTCGGGTCAGCAGCTCGATGCGCGCGCCCTCGATCGCGTCGATCACGTCGCTCGGAATGCCGATATCGGCGATCACGATGCTGCCGGCGTGGGTCTCGGCGGGCGGCAGCACGAGCGGCAGCTTGGGGGCGGCCAGCGTCACGGTGAGGCCGGCGTGAATCGACGGTCCGATTGCGTCCGCCGAGTCCGCCGAGAGACCTGACGGCACGTCAATCGAGACGATCGGGATGCCGGACGCGTTGACGTCGGCGATCACCGACTCGATCAGGCCGGTCACCGGCGCGTTCAGTCCGGTTCCGAAGATCGCGTCGACGATCAGCGAGCAGTCGCTCACCTCGGAGAAATGCAGCTCCCACGCCTGACTGTCGGCGACCTCGACCACGGTCACGCCCAGGCGGCCGAGAATCTCGAGATTCGTCCGCGCGTCGCCGCGAACGTCGGCGACGCGGCCGAGCAGGAACACCGACACGTCGGCGCCCCGCTGCGCGAGCGTGCGCGCGACGACGAACCCGTCGCCGCCGTTGTTCCCGCGTCCGCACAGCAGCGCGATCTGCCGCTCCATCAGATCGCTGTACATCGACTCCATCGCCGCCACGGCCTGGCGGCCGGCATTTTCCATCAGCACGAGCGAAGGAATGCCGACATCGTCGATCGTGCGGCGATCGGCTTCGCGCATCTGGGCGGAGTTGAGGACGCGCACCTTGCGCGCAGAATAGCACAGGCAGTACGCTTCGCTCATGGCCGCCATAGTGAACGTGAACGGGCGCGTCGCCGATCAGGAGCACGCGTCCATCTCGGTTTTCGATCACGGCTTTCTTTACGGCGAAGGGGTGTACGAGACGCTGCGGACCTACAACGGTCAGCCGTTCCTGTTCAATCGGCACATGCAGCGCATGCGAAAATCGGCGGGGATGCTCGCGCTCGACGTGCCGCTCAGCGATGCGCAAATCGACGCGCGGTTTCGGGAGACGATGCGCGCGGCCGGCCTCGGCGAGGCCGGCCGCGAGGCCTACATCCGCATTCTCGTCACGCGCGGCGTCGGCGAGCTCACGTACGACCCCGCCGCCTGCCCCTCCCCGTCCACGGTCATCATCGTCAAGCCGAACGTGGCGCCCTCAAAGGAGGCGTTCGAGCGCGGCGTAACCGTGGCGCTGGTGCCGATCGTGCGGAATCATCCGGGCTCGGTGAACCCGCTAATCAAATCGAACAACCTGCTGAACAACGCGCTCGCCATGCAGGAGGCGTTTCGCCGCGGCGGGTACGAAGGGATCATGCGCAACTACAGGGGCGAGCTGGCCGAATGCACGCAATCGAACCTGTTCATCGTGAAGAACGGCGTCGCGTTCACGCCGCCACTCGATGCCGGCCTGCTGCCCGGGATCACGCGCGCGTTCTTGTTCGAGGTTGGGAAGGAGGTAGGCATTTCGGTCCGGGAAGCGGTGCTGCGCGACGAGGACCTCTTCGGCGCCGATGAGTCGTTCCTCACAAGCACCACGCGCGAGGTCGTTCCTATCGTCCGGGTCGACGAGCGAACGATCGGGTCAGGCGTGCCGGGGCCCGTTGCGCGCGCGCTCCTCGACGGCTATCGCCGTAAGGCGCAGGAGCTCACCTCGCAGAATCTCGTTACCTGAGACCCTCGACCAGAAACAGCGTGTCCTGACGGCGTCCGTAATTCGCCAGATACGAGCGGCCATCCTTCGACAGGACGATCTGACCGGGACTAGGGCCGACCAAGGCCGGATCGGACGGCCTGACCTCCCTCACGACCTCGCGGCGGCCGCTCACCGGATCCACACTGACAATTCGCCGCGCCGGCCGCCTTTCGAAGAGCAGCAACGCGTGACCGTCGCGCGTCCAGCCAAAAGGCGTCTCATTGGCGGCGAATCCTCGAACCGCCGCCGGCGTCCCTCCGCCGGTTGAATAGATGGCGAGTCCGCCCTCGGGCGATCCGAGCGCCACGCGCGTCCCGTCGGGCGAGAGAGCAATCTGGTCGGCGTTGGACGTCACGCCCTCGGGCGTAATCGCCCGCAGCGTACCGCCGGCAACCGCAGTGACATACGCGCGCGCGCCCTTGCCGGGCTCGGTGCCGATCACCAGCAGCTGGCGGCCGTCGGGCAGCCATCGAGCCTGCGTCACGGTGACGCTGCCGGTGGCAACCGTCTTCGGCTCACCCGGCCGGATCGGCAGAATCAGGAGCCGGGCAGGAGGCCCGTGCACGACCGCCAGCACCGACTCGCCGTCGGGCGAAAACTGCTGCGCCTGCCCTTCCCCGATTCGCGCCGCGTCCGCGTCGCGCACGCTGCGCACGTACACGTCATAACTCGGGCTGCTGCCTTGGCCGGAATAGGTGAACGCGATCCGCTGTCCATCGGGTGAGATGTCTCGAGCGAACGAGAACTCGAGCCATGAGAAACTGCGAACATCGGATCCGTCGATCGATCCTTCGACGTGAATAGCTCGGTCGTACCGCGTGACCAGCGCTTTTCCATCCTTCGTGACATCCTGCAGCAGGACGCCTCCGGGTCCACTGAAAATGCGGCGCTCGTCCGACGGTCGCGCGACGGAACCCCAGATGTCGTATGTCGTGCCGGCTGACGCGGCCGTGTACCAGACCTCGCCCCCGTCCGGCCGCCACGCGACACCACGGACCGCTTCCCAGGTGCGTGAGATGGTCTGTTTCACACCCCGGCGATCGACGATGGCGACCGATCCGCGGTCGTCCGCCTTGACGGGCCAATCGAGAAACGCGACCCGGCTGCCGTCCGGGGAGACACGCGGGTGGCCGATCTCACCGTCGGTTTCGAAGAGCGCCTTGCCGACGGGGTACTCGAGGCGCTGTCGGGATCCCACAAGCCGTGCGACGGCCAACGCTGCGCCGACGGGACTCCAGTCGGCGAACGTCACGTGCTCGAGCACGGGCTGCGCTGCCCCGCCAAGCAGCGGGGCCCGAACGAGCGTGCCTTCCAGCGGCGCTTCCCCGGCCATTCGCCCCGCCGGGTTGACACCAAGCGCGAGCTCGGCGTCGGGCGACACACCGAACAGAATCGCGCTTGGCGCCGGCAGCAGCGTTGCCCCAGGAGACTCGAGACGTGTCAGGAACACTCGGGGGTCGGCGCCGTCCCATAACGCGCTGTAGACGACCGTGCGACCGTCCGGCGCGAAACGCGCACCCTGGATCACACCGCGATTGAACGTAAGCTGTCGGAATTGCGGCGTCTGCAACGCAGCCGTCGACGCCGCGCTTCGATCGAGGCGCCTGACCAGCCATCCGCCGCTCCACGCTGCGCTCGCGACGAGCGCGACGATGCCGGCGGCCAGCCGCCATGGCGCGCGATGGAGGGCCGGCGCCGCAAGTCCGGACGAGGACGAGGGGGCTGAGTTCGCGACGGCGTCGAGCGCAAACGCGAGATCGTGCGCCGAGCGAAAGCGCGCTTCCGGTTTCTTCTCGAGGCAGTGCCGGATGATCCGATCGACCGGCGGCGCGATCGATCGTCCGGGCGGCGGCTCGGGAACTTCCTCGCGCAGAATCGCGGTCATCGTCTCGGCGGCCGTGTCGCGCCGAAACGCACGCTGGCCCGTGACCATCTCATACAGCACGGCGCCGAACGAAAACAGGTCGGCGCGCCAGTCCACGACGGCGCCGCGGACCTGCTCGGGCGCCATGTAGCCGACGGTGCCCAGCAGGGTGCCGGGCTCGGTCGGGTTGTTGAGCGTCGGCGCAAGCGAAGCGGAACCGATCGGCGGCGAATCCTCTTGCCGCGCCAGACCGAAATCGAGAATCTTCACGCGCTCGTCGGTCGTGACGAAAATGTTCTCCGGCTTGAGATCGCGATGGACGATGCCCTTGTCGTGCGCCGCGGCAAGGCCTCGCGCGAGCTGGACCGCATAGTCGACGGCGCGGCGCATCGGCAGCGGACCCGCGGCCAGAGCGTCGCGAAGCGTTTCGCCGTCGAGCAGCTCGGTGACGGCGTACGACCTCCCACCATCGCTGCCAACGTCGTGAATGGCCAGGATATTGGGGTGCGACAGCGCGGCGACGGCTCTCGCTTCGCGCTCGAAGCGTGCGAGCGCGTCGGGGCGCGAGCTGACCTCGGCGGGCAGGACCTTGATGGCGACGTGGCGACCCAGGCGCGCATCGCTCGCGCGATACACCTCGCCCATGCCGCCGGCGCCGATGGCTGAGACGATTTCGTACGGGCCGAGCCGATCGCCGGGTTGAAACGCCACGAGCTCGTGGATTATCGCTCGGCTGCCGCGCCCACGCCACTCGCATGCGCCGTCGCCGGCGCGACGTACGCCTCGATCGGCGGACAGGTGCACATCAGGTTGCGGTCGCCGAAGGGGTTGTCGATCCGGCCGACGCTGGGCCAATGCTTGTGCGCGCGGACGAACGGCAGCGGAAACGCCGCCTGCTCGCGCGAGTAGGCATGCGTCCATTCGTCGGCCGCAACCGCCGCCGCGGTGTGCGGCGCATTCTTCAGCACGTTGTCGCGGCGGTCGGCGGCGCCGTCGATGACGGCCTGGATCTCCGCGCGGATCGCAATCATCGCGTCGCAGAAGCGATCGAGCTCGTCCTTGGCTTCGCTCTCCGTCGGCTCCACCATCAGCGTCCCGGGAACCGGGAACGAGACCGTCGGCGCATGGAAGCCGTAATCCATCAGCCGCTTGGCCACGTCGCCTTCTTCGATCCCACTCGCCTGTTTCAACGGCCGCAGATCGAAAATCATCTCGTGGGCCACGCGGCCGTTGGGGCGCGTGTACAGGACCGGATAATGCGGCTCGAGGCGCGACTTGATGTAGTTCGCATTCAGGATCGCGTAGCGCGTGGCGTCGGTCATCCCGTTCCCGCCGAGCATTCTCATGTACGCGTACGAAATGAGCAGGATGCTCGCGCTGCCCCACGGCGCAGCCGAGATGGCATGAATCGCGTGGTTCCCGCCGGTGGCCACGATCGGATGCCCCGGGAGGTACGGCACGAGGTGCGCGGCCACGCCGATCGGTCCCATGCCGGGACCGCCGCCGCCGTGCGGGATGCTGAACGTCTTGTGCAGGTTGATGTGACACACATCGGCGCCAATCGCCGCAGGACTGGTGAGACCCACCTGCGCGTTCATGTTGGCGCCGTCCATGTAAACCTGTCCGCCGAACTCGTGCACGATGGCGCACACGTCCTGGATCGTTTCCTCGAACACGCCATGCGTGGACGGATAGGTGACCATCAGCGCCGAGAGGCGATCCTTGTGCGCCTGGGCCTTCGCCCGGAGATCCTGCACGTCGATATTGCCTTCCGGCGTGCTTGCCACGATCACCACGCGCATGCCGGCCATGACGGCACTGGCGGGGTTCGTGCCGTGCGCCGAGGCGGGGATGAGGACCACGTCGCGATGCGCCTCTCCGCTATCGCGATGGTACGCGCGGATCACCATCAAGCCCGCGAATTCTCCCTGCGCGCCGGAATTCGGCTGCAGCGACACGCCGGCAAAGCCGCTGATCTCGGCGAGCATCGTTTCGAGCTCGCGGAACACTTCGCGGTACCCCTCGGTTTGATCGAGCGGCGCGAAGGGATGCAGCCGGCTGAATTCGGGCCAGGTGATCGGCAGCATCTCCGACGCGGCGTTCAGCTTCATCGTGCAGGAGCCGAGCGGGATCATCGACGTGTCGAGGCCGATGTCCTTGCGCTCGAGGCTCCGGATGTACCGCATCATTTCGGTTTCGGAATGATGGGTGTTGAAAACCGGGTGCGTCAGAAATGGCGAGGAACGCGCGAGCGCAGCTGGGATCGCGAGGTTCGAAGGTTCGAGGGTTCGAGAGTTCGAAGGTTCGAGGGTTCGCGGGTTCAACGGTTTCCCGATACCCGTCGCGAACGCGGTGACGATATTCCGAATGTCGCCGAGGTCGACCGTGTCGTCCAGCGCGACGCGGATCGTGCCGTCCTGCCGGGCGCCAAGATTGATGCCGGACGCGAGCGCCGCCTGGATCACGCGGCCGGCGGCCTCGGCGCCGCCCGGCACCTCGAAGCGCGGGGTTTCGAAGTAGACGTCGTTCACCTGTCTTACGCCCATCCCGGCGAGCGTCTCCTCGAGCAGGCGCGCGTGCGCGTGGACACGGTGCGCGATGGCGGTCAGCCCTTTTGGCCCGTGATAGACCGCGTACAACCCGGCGATGTTCGCGAGCAGGGCTTGCGCCGTGCAG
>Ga0114129_10013537_pt1 | contig 11625 bp, 8 predicted proteins | sample RhiMetdeltSRZDD1_FD_80071 | JGI IMG/M metagenome (GOLD analysis project Ga0114129, IMG submission 80071) | Populus rhizosphere microbial communities from Tennessee, USA - Rhizosphere MetaG P. deltoides SRZDD1 (version 2) (version 2) | ecosystem: Host-associated > Plants > Roots > Rhizosphere >... | reverse complement strand
GCTGTGTCCGACGTCGTGGTGCGCGGCGAGGTGCCGGACGACATCCGTCGCGACGCCGAAGCGTGGATCGGGTGCATTGCCGGCGCGCTCGAGGAGGAGGAGTACCGCGGCAAGCTGACGCGCGCCGGCTTCAGCGGCGTCGATCTGGAGCGCTGGCGCGTCTACGACATCGCCGACGGACGGTTCGCCAGCGCGTTCGTGCGCGCTACGAAGCCAGCGCCGCAACCCTGCTGCGGCACCGACTGCTGCAAGCCGTGATCACCGTCGTGTTCGCCTGCGTCCACAACGCGGGGCGATCGCAGATGGCGGCAGCGTTCTTCAACGCGCTCGCTGATCCGTCGAAAGCGCGCGCAGATTCGGCGGGCACGCAGCCCGCTGACCGCGTCAACCCTCTGGTCGTCGAGGCGATGCGGGAAGCCGGGATCGATGTCTTGGGGAAGACGCCGCAGCGGCTGACGCAAACAATGGCCGAGCACGCTTCTCTGCTCGTCACGATGGGCTGTGGCGACGAGTGCCCGTACGTGCCCGGGCTCCGGCGGGACGATTGGCCGCTCGACGATCCGGCCGGTCAGCCGCTCGAGCGCGTGCGGGTCATCCGCGACAATATCCGCCAGCGGGTTCACACGCTTGTGACCCGCGCGGGCGTTGCCGCAACGCTATAACCGCGGCCATGCGGATGCTGCCGTTTGCCATTTCGATCGCCCTGACCGCCCTCGCGCTCGCGGTCTCTCCGCGCGCGGCCGATGCCCCGAAGCAGCTCATCGCCCATCGCGGCGCGTCGGGCTATGCACCCGAGCACACCGCCGCCGCCTACAAGCTGGCGATCGAGCAGAAGGCCGACTTCATCGAGCCCGACCTCGCGGTCACGAAGGACAACATCCTCATCTGCCTGCACGACGACACGCTCGAGCGCACGACCAACGTCGCCGAGGTCTTTCCCGATCGTGCGTCGGCGCCGACCGCCGCGACCGAGTCGACACGCCGCCCGGGGAAGCATTGGCTCGCTAACGATTTCACGCTCGCCGAGATCAAGCGTCTCGACGCCGGCAAGTGGTTCAACCCGAAGTTCGCCGGCGAGAAGATCCTCACCTTCGAGGAGATGATCGCGCTGGTGCGCGGACACGGCGGCATCTACCCGGAGCTCAAGTCGCCGCCGCTCTACACCTCGCGCGGCGTCGACATGGAGAAGATCTTCGTCTCGGTCGTCAAGAAGCTGGGACTCGACACACCAGCCTCGTTGAAGACCATGCCGGTCATCATCCAGTCGTTCGACGAAGCCACCGTTCGCCGTGTCGCGGCCGACCTGCCGGCCATTCCCCGCGTCTTCCTGACGTCGCGGGACGAAGACGTCACCGACGCGCGGCTCAAGGAGCTGGCGAAGTTTTCGAACGGCATGGCGCCGGAGAAGGTCGTTATCGCGCGTCATCCTGAAATGGTGAAGGCGTCGCACGCGCTTGGCATGACCGTCACCTCGTGGACGTTCAAGCAGGACGACCCCAAGATGGCGTTCCCGACCGTCCGCGACGAGATGCAACATTTTCTCTACACGCTTGGCATCGACGCGCTCTTCACTAACAACCCGGATCAGTTTCCCAGACGGTAGCGACGAGCCTGCCTAGCCGAAGCTGCGAGCGAAGCGAGCGCTTAGCGAAGGCTGGTTACATCGAATTGACATCGCCGATACACGGATTCCACTCCCGCCTCGTACCTTCGAATCTCCCGTTCGGGATGCCCCGATTGTTCAACCGTAACAGCCTGATCGCCGCCCTGTGCTTCGCGCTCGGCCTGCAGGCGCCGGATCGGCTCAGCGCGCAACGAGCGCCAACCGTGCCTGGCGCCGCGCGGCGCGTCATCCTGTATATCGGGGACGGGATGGGCGACTCGGAAATCACGCTCGCCCGGTATTACTCGGCTGGCGCCGCCGGGCGTCTCGCGATGGATACCCTTCCATTCAGCGGAACGATGACCACATACGCCGTGATGGAAGACGATCCGGCCCGTCCGGTCTATGTCCCAGACTCGGCGGCCACCGCCACAGCCTGGTCGACGGGAACCAAGACCAGCAACGGTCGAATCTCCACCGAGCCGCGAACGGATCGCATTCTGCGGACGATCGTCGAGCTCGCGCAGGAGCGCGGCCTGCGGACCGGCGACGTCACGACCGCCGAACTCACGGACGCCACGCCTGCGGCACCGGCGGCTCACGTCGCTCACCGGTCGTGCCAGGGACCGGACGACATGGAGCGATGTCCGCAGAATCGCAAACGCGCCGGCGGCCTCGGCGCGATCGCCGAGCAGTTGGTGGATCGCCAGGTCGACGTGCTGCTCGGTGGCGGCGCCCAGCGATTCGGGCAGCGTACCGACGCGGGACCGACGGTTCTGGAGTCAGCGTCCGCGCGCGGTTATCAGATCGTCACGAATGCCGCGATGCTGAAAGCGGTGTCGAGCGGACGCCTGCTTGGCCTCTTCGCCCCGGGCAACATGACGCCGGAATGGACCGGGCGAGAGGCCCTGCCGTATCCGAGCAACGTGGCAAGCCCGCAAATCTGTCAGACCAGCGGACGGCCCGCGAACGAGCCCAGTCTCAGCGAGATGACCGCGAAGGCGCTCGACCTGCTCGGCGCCGACGATCGCGGTTTCTTCCTGCAGGTGGAAGGGGCGTCGATCGACAAGGAGAGCCACGCCGCGAACCCGTGCGGACAGATTGGCGAAACCATCGCGTTCGATCGTGCGATCCTCGTGGGCCTGGAGTATGCCGCCGCGCATCCCGACACGCTGATCATCGTCACCGGCGATCACGGGCACAGCGGGCGGATCGTCGGGACGCCGACCGACGCGGACCACCCAACCGGACTTCTGAGCGTGCTGCTGACGAAGGACGGCTCGCCGCTAACCGTCTCGTACGCCACCAACGGCTATCATCGGGCCCAGGATCACACCGGCACCCAGATTCGCGTCGCGGCGCGGGGACCTGAGGGTGCGGCAGTGCGCGGCGTCATCGACCAGATCGACCTGTTCCGGCTGATCTCGCGGGCGCTGGAGCTGTCCGCCTCGACGACTGCCTCACCGCCATAACGATCAGCACCGGCGAGGGTTTCACGCGCGTTTGTGGCGTCGTGTGTCATCTCCGGTTTACTTTCCGTTGGCCCCCGCGTTACGTTATCCCGCTACGATTCGATGCACCTTCAATGGAGGCCATGTGATTTCACGAGTCCGGGGCGCCGCGCTGTTTTGCCTGATCCTTCTTTTCGCGTGCGCCTCGCCGGCGCGCGCGCAATTCGAGACCGCGTCGGTCGTCGGCACGGTCCGCGACCAGTCCGGCGCGGTCGTGCCCGACGCCAAGGTCACGCTGACCAACACGGCGACCGGCGTCTCATTGACCCGGACCACGACGGGGGACGGCACCTACGAGTTCGTCACGGTCAAGGGCGGTATCTACCTCGTCACGGCTGAAAAATCCGGCTTCTCGATCGCGCTCACCGACAACGTCCAAGTGCAGGTCGGCGCCCGGCTGCGCGTCGACATGCAGCTGGCGGTCGGCCAACTGTCCGAGAAGGTCGTCGTCACCGGCTCGTCGCCGCTCATCGAGACCGACTCGAGCCAGCGCGGCCAGGTGATCACCGGCGACCAGATGCGCGAGCTCGCCCTCAACGGCCGCGAGTACTCGGCCCTCGCCCTCCTCTCCACAGGCGTGCGCCAGTCCGCGCTGAACAAGAGCATCCAGGGCACGCCGCGTGAGGGTGCGTTCAACGTCAACGGCCTCCGGAGCACGTTCAACAACTTCCTGATCGACGGCGTCGACAACAACGCGTACGGCACCAGCAATCAGGGGTTCTCGAACCAGGTGATGCAGCCGGCGCCCGACGCCGTCAGCGAGTTTCGCGTCGTCACGAACAACCAGAGCGCCGAGTACGGACGCGCGGCCGGCGCTACGGTCAACGTCGCGTACCGGAGCGGCGCGAACCAGTTCCACGGCGACGCGTGGGAGTTCTTCCGCGACACGAAGCTGAACGCCACGACGTTCTTCACACCGCCGGACGGCCAGAAGCCGCCGTTGCGCCGCAATCAGTACGGCGGTGTCCTCGGCGGGCCGATCGTGAAGAACAAAGCGTTCTTCTTCGCCGATTTCGAGGGGTTCCGACAGAACCGGAAGAGCACGGCCTTCTCGACGCTGCCGACGGCGACGCAGAACGCGGGGATTCTCAGCGTCGACATCCGCGACCCACGCACGGGAGCGGTTTACCCGGCCGGCACGGCGATTCCGATGACAGCGTTTGCCCGGAAGGTGCTCGGCGGGCTGCCGGCGCCGAACGTCGCAGGCGCCGCCAACAACTACTCCATCCTGCAGGAGTTCACGAACGACACCGACAAGGCCGGCGGGAAGGTTGATCTGCAGGTGAGCCCGGAGCTGTCGATGTTCGGCCGATACGGGTGGCGAAGCCTCAACACGAACGATCAGGCGCCGATTCCGCTGCCCTCCGGCGGCGGCGGCAACGGCAACATCTACACGCGCAACAAGCAGCTCGTGCTCGGCACGACCTACGTCGCGAGCGACCGATCGCTGCTCGAGGTCCGGTTCGGGTGGTCGAACACGCAGGGCGGCAAGAATCCGCCGGCGCTCGGCGAAGCAGACACCTTCGGCATCACCGGGCTCCCGACCGACGCACGCATCTCGGGTGGATTGCCGTCGCAGGCCATCAGCGGCTACTCGGCGTTCGGCCGCCAGGCCACCAATCCGCAGTGGCAGTACCCGACCGTCTACAACCCGAAGATCAATTACTCGTGGCTGATGGGCAAGCAGTCGCTCAAAGGTGGCTACGAGTTTCAGCGCATCAACGTCGAGGTGCAGGACGTCAACCCGCTCTACGGTCTCGATAGCTATACCGGCCAGTTCACGAGGCCGGTGGGCGTGTCAACGAACAACAACCTCTACAACCTCGCGGACTTCATGCTCGGCCTGCGATCACAGTACGCGCTGAGCACGTTCTACATCGCCAACATGCGGCAGAACCTGCACTTCATGTACGTGCAGGACGACATCCGCGTGAACGACAAGCTGACGGTGAACGCCGGTTTGCGATATGAGTACGCGTCACCGATGTGGGAGGCGAACAACGCCTTGACGAACTTCGATCCCGTGAACAAGTCGATGCTCACGGCGAAAGACGGATCGATCGCCGATCGCGCGCTTGTCGATCCCGACAGGAACAATTTCGGCCCGCGGCTCGGGTTTGCGTACACCGTGGCGCCCAAGAACGTCGTCCGCGGCGGGTGGGGAACGAGCTACGTGCACATCAACCGCATCGGATCGGCGAACCTCCTTGGGATCAACGGCCCGCAGGTGGTGAGGGCCGCGGTCGTGCAGGGCGATGCAACCGCGGCGTCCTTCCGGCCGACGGAGCAGGGGTATCCAGCGGGCCTGACTGACTCGTCGAGGTTCAATCCGCTGGCCGCCTTGATCAGCTACATTCCACGGGATTACCACTCGAGCCCGGTGCAGAGCTGGTACCTGTCGTTCCAGCGCGAGTTCGGCCCCAGCATGCTCGTCGACCTCGCCTACGTCGGCAACAAGGCGGACGACCTGCTGCTGATCGCGAACTACAACCAGGCGGTCCCGAACAGCCCCACGGGCAACATTCCTCTCGCGTCGCGGCGGCCCATCTCGACGTTCGGCGACATCACCTACGTCTTCAATGGCGGCAAGGCGCGCTACAAGGCGTTTCAAGCCAAGTACGAGTGGCGGATGGGAACGGAGGTGACGCTCCTGAGCTCGCTGACGCTCTCGAGGGCCGAGGATAATTCGGCCGGCGCGCTCGAGAACCAGAACGGCAACTTCCCGGCGCCGCAGGATCTCAAGAACCTCGACGCCGACTTCGGACTCGGTTCGTACCACCAGCCGTACAACAGCACGACGAGCTTCGTCGTGGCACTGCCTTTCGGCCACGGCAAACGCTGGGGCAACGGCATCCCGACGGCCCTCGACGTCGTCGTGGGCGGCTGGCAGCTGGGCGGCATCAACACGATCACCCCGGGCGAGATGGTGACGTTCACCTACTCGCCCCTCGCGTCATTCATGGTGTCGGCGATCACGAACGACTTCTCGGGCGCGAACAATTACCGGCCGAACCTGACGTGCGATCCGTACGCGCCATCCGGTCAACAGGCGATTACGCAGTGGTTCAACCCGGCGTGCGTCGTCCTGCCGACCGATCAGAGCCAGCCGTTCGGCAACGCGCCGCGCAACAACGTGCGTGGACCGAACTTCTGGCAGTTCGATCTCGCTGCCAGCAAGAACGTCGCGCTCGGCGGCCAGGCGCGGCTGCAGCTGCGGCTCGAGGCGTTCAATCTCTTCAATCGCGTGAACTTCACCCCGCCCGCGGCCAACCGCAGCAATGCGACGTTCGGCACCATCACCAGCACGTTCGATCAGCGGCAGGTACAGTTGGGGGTGAAAGTGCTCTGGTAGTAGAACAAGGACACAGAGGGCAACAAAGGACACAGAGGCAGCGTGCGGCGTGCGGCCTTTGTGTCCTCTGTTGACCTTTGTGTCCTTGTCGGGATCTTTACGCCGCCCAGGAACCGTTGCGATAGAGCGTCAGCGCGACGTCGACGTTGGCGCGCAGCGTTCGCGCGATCGCGTCCCAGTTCTTCTCGCACCGCAGAAGCGTCTTCCACGAATAGAGGTGCTTGGGCTTGTGGAAGTCGCTGCTCGCGACGTAGGGATAGTGCTTGAGGCTGGTCACGGAGAAGAGGTCGTCGCGGTTGGCGGCCTCCCACACGTCGACCAGTTCAGCCAGCCGCTTACGATGATCCCACAGATAGCAGGTGCCAATCTCGACGCGGCGCGTCGTGCGGTGATGCGGGTGGCAGGCGATGCTGAGCGCGTCCTGCCGGCGGATGTCGCGAAGGATTTCCTCGGCGGGCTGATCGGCGCTGATGAACTCGCGGATGTTCAGCGCGACGATGTGCGAGTTCTTCTTGCTGCGGATGTGATTTTGCGTGATCTCGGCGCCGGGGAGGACGAGCAGATCGTAGAGGCGGCGCGCCCGGCGCGCTTCCGCCTCGATGTCGTTCAGATAGGCGTCGAACCGTTCCGCCGTCACCGAGAACTCCCGCCGTCCGAGCGACATCATCCGGCCGGCGCGGGCGAACATGTCGCGCTCCATCAGAATGTGATCGGTGATCGCGATGACGTCGAAGCGCCTCGTCTTGCCGTAGAGATCCACCACTTCGCGCAGCGACAGCCGTCCATCGCTCCAGCGGGTGTGGACGTGAAAATCGCAAAGCAGAAACGGCTCGTATCCTGGCACTGCTACACCGCTTGTGCGTTCGCCGATCGCCACGAAGACGCGAAGACACGAAGTGAATCCCATTCTTCTTCGTGCCTTCGTGATTTCGTGGCTGCCCCGCGTTCGGACGTGTCGAGCTCCAGCATGTTCTTCAGGCCCTCACGTCGAGGTGATCCGTGTCCGCGGGCCGGTGCCGCAGGATTTCGGACCAGAAGTTACGGACGTACAGATTGAACACCGCGGCCTTGCCCATGGCGTGATAGCGGCGCGCCGACGTCCAGATCCAGCAGCCGCGGCTGAGCGCCACGCGGCCGACCGGCGTCAGCCGCCGTCCGAGGTTGGTGTCCTCGCCGTGAAATTCGATGCGGCGGTCGAATCCGCCAATCCGGTCGAGCGCCGTGCGGCGGACCGCGAAGTTGCCGCCGTACAGGATGGCACCGATCCCCAGCGCGAAGTGGACCGCGGCGTGCGTCGGCGGCGCGACGACATGGTCGTAGATCCGCACCAGCGCGCGACCGCGCCAGTCCCAGTCGTAGAATCGGTACGGCCCCGTCACCGCCACTGGCGCGTCGCGGCGTTGAAACCGCCGCTCGACGCGATCCAGCCAGAAAATGGGCGCGCGGCAGTCAGCGTCGACATACGCGACGACGTCTGTCCGCGCGGAGTGACGCGCGGTTTCGCGCGCCACCACAAGACCTTTCGCGGGTTCGTCCACCACGCGGACGCCCGGCACGGCACGCGCCACGGCGCCCGTCTCATCGGTGCTCGCATTGTTGATGACCAGGATGTCGTCGGCTGGCCGCGTCTGGGCCAGAAGGGAATGCAGACAGGCAGGAAGCAGTCGCGCCTCGTTGTGCGCGCAGACGATCACGCCAATCGTCAGACCGGAAATGCCTGCCCTCTCATGATCAGCAGGATAGCGGGCAGATGTAACAGCGACGCGGCGACGGGATCACATCGTCGCGAATTCGATGTACCGATGTTGCAACTTAGTGGCCGTTCACTACTCGGTGCGAAGCGCGATCGTCGGGTCGAGGCGCGCTGCCCGAAGGGCTGGCAGGTATGACGCCAGTCCGGCCACCGCCAACAGCAGGGGCGGCACCAGCGCGAAGGTCAGCGGATCCAGCGGCGCGACCCCAAACAGCAGCGACTCCAGGAGCCGCGAAGCCAAGGCGGCGGCGACCAGCCCGAGGACGACGCCGATCGCCGCCGGCCGGAGTCCCTGCATCACGACCAGCCGGCTGACGTCGCCACGCGTGGCGCCGAGCGCCATGCGGACGCCGATCTCAGCCGTCCGCTGCGAGACGGCGTAGGCCACCATCCCGTAGAGCCCCACCGCCGCCAGCAGGACCGCGAGGCCGGCGAACACCGTGAACAGCAGCGTCGTGAACTGGCGATCCGCGGTGGCGCGGCCGACATGCTCCGCCATCGTACGCACTTGAAACATCACGAGGCCCGGATCGATGCGCCGCATCTCGTTGCGCACGCTGCCGATAACCGCCTCCGGCTCGCCTGCCGAGTGCACCAGGATCGTCACGCCGTTGACGGCGTTGTCGAGGATCGGCCGGTACAGCGTCGGCGTCATACGGCCCTCGAGAAACGGCAGGACGTCGCCGACGACGCCGACGATTTCGTAGCGCGGCGCGGGAATCTGTTCGTTGCGCTCCCGCTGCACTTCGTAGTCGAAGAAGATGCGCTTGCCGATCGGATCCTCATCCCCGAAGAACGTCTTCGCCATCGCCTGGCTGATGACGATCTTGCCGAGCCGCGGATGCCGGGCATCGAAGCCGACGCCATCCTCCCGGGTGAACGTCCGCCCCTTGAGCAGCGGGATGCCGGCCGTCGAGAAATAGCCGGGATCGACACTGCGCTCGTGGGCGGTCAGGAACTTCCCCGGTTCGTAGGGACGGCCTTCGATGTAGAGAAAGAGTGCGTTGCACGCGCCGCTCAGCGGCGTGCACGACGAGAGGCCCGCGGACACCACGCCCGGCAGCGCGCGCAGACGGTCGGTCAGGTCCGCGAAGAAGGCGGAGCGCTCGGTCGCCGTGCGATAGCGCGTCTGCGGCAGCGTCGTGCTCAGCGTGAACATGCGATCCATCCGGACGCCGGGCTGGACGTCGTAGAGGCGCGAGAAGCTGTGGAACAACAGCCCGGCGGCGACCAGGAGCACGAGCGAGAGCGAGACTTCGGCGGTGACCAGCAGGTTGCGCACGCGCGCCTGCGCGCGGCCCGCCGTCGCGGATCGACCGCCTTCTTTCAGATCGCTTGCCGCATCCGCACACGAGCCGCGGATCGCGGGGACGAGTCCGACCAACACGCCCGTGCCGATCGCCACCGCGCAAGCGAACACGAACACGATCGGATCGATCGGCACGCGGCCAGAGGGCAGCATGACGTCGGCGCCCGGTGCCCGCGTGACCAGGCTGTCAGCAATCCAGACCGCGAGCACGCCCCCGGCGGCACCGCCCGCGACGCCCAGCACGATGCTTTCGGTGACGAGCTGGCGGATGATCCGGCCGCGCCCCGCGCCGAGCGCGGCACGAATCCCGATCTCCCGGGCGCGTGCCGCGGCGCGCGTGAACATCAGGTTCGCGATGTTGACGCAGGCGATCAACAGCACGCAGGCTACGGCGCCGAGCAGCACCAGCAGCAGCGTGCGCACGCCACGAACCAGGAATTCGTGAAGCGGCACCAGCGCCGCACCCTTCGCCGTCGATTCGTTGGGATGCGCGCTCTTGTATTGTGCGGCGAGGGCATCGATCTCCGCGCGCGCGCGTTCCATCGGGACGCCGTCGCGCAGCCGGCCGACAGCCTGCAGGAAGTGCAGATCATGGCGGACCTGCTGGGAGGGGGGAAGCGATGCAGCCAGCGGCGTCCACACCTCGATCGTTCGATAGGGAAACATGAACCCGCGGGGCATGACGCCGACGATCTGATGCGGGACTTCGTTCACGCGGATAGTCTTGCCAATCGCGTCGGGCGCACCGTTGAACTGCCGCTGCCACAGCTGCTCGCCGATGATCACGACACGCGGCACGCCGAACCGGTCCTCTTCCGGAATGAACGGCCGCCCGAGCCGCGGCTGCACCCCGAGCGTCGCGAACAGCGTGCCCGAACAGGCGCAGGCGCCGACACGCTCCGGCTCGGCGCCCGCCGTGTCGGCCCCGACCGTCGTCGTACGGGTGGTGTACGCGCTCATCGACTGGAACGTCGTGGACGCCGACTGCCAGTCGAAGAAGTTCCCGGGCGCCAGCGCCATGTCCTGCTCGTCGCCGACGACGTTCCGCTCGAACAGCACCACCAGCCGGTCGGGCCGATCGTATGGGAGCGGACGGAGCAGGTAGGCGTTGACGATGCTGAAGATCGCCGTGTTGGCGCCGATGCCGAGCGCGAGTGAACAAATGGCGGTGAGGGTGAAGCCGGGCGACTTTCGAAGCAGCCGAACGGCGTACCCGAGATCCTTGACGAGGTCTTCGACGAACGTCACGCGGCGCATATCGCGGCACTCCTCTTTGGTCGATTCGAGCCATCCGAAATCGCAGCGGGCGGCGCGACGCGCCTCGACCTCCGTCAGGCCCGCGGCCAGGTGCTCGCGCGTCAGCTGTTCGAGATGGAGGTCGAGCTCGCGCTGGAGATCGGTTTCAGCGCTGCCAGGCCGGAGCACCGAACGGAGGCGATGGAGAAATACGCGGCCCCAGCGCATGGTGCGGCTCCTACGCGTTTTCGATCAGCAGCCGTACGGCCGACGACAGCCGCTCCCACGTGCGGAGCTCGCGCTCGAGCTGCTTCTTGCCTTCGCGCGTCAGTGCGTAGAACTTCGCGGGGCGGCCGAGGTCCGACGCCTTCCACTCGGCGCGGATCCAGCCCTGGTGCTCCAACCGGTGGAGCGCTGGATACAGCGAGCCCTGGCCCACCGAGAGGGCGTCGCGCGACAGCAGCTGCATGCGCTTAGAGATCCCCCAGCCGTGCAGCGGCTCTCGGGCGACGGTTTTCAGAATCAGCAAATCCAGGGTGCCCTGGAGCAGGTCGGCAGGCTTCGGCACGCGACACCTCGACTATCGACACTTATACCTCGAACATCGACACTTGACAAGAGCCCGTGGTGGACTGCGATCAGGTTCACCGCGGAGCTCGCGGAGCGCGCCGAGATTCTTTAATCTCTGCGTTCTCAGCGTGCTGTGCGGTTTCGTTTCAGTGCGACGTTTTCTCGAGCGGCTCGAGGAGGATGTACCAGCTCTCGCAGTCGGTGCGCGAGCCGCCCGCCAATGTGACGGTGAACCTCAGGTTCAGCGACGGAATGTCCCACCGCTGCTTCGCGCGCCCCGCGTCGAGGACG
>Ga0114129_10013536_pt1 | contig 11625 bp, 12 predicted proteins | sample RhiMetdeltSRZDD1_FD_80071 | JGI IMG/M metagenome (GOLD analysis project Ga0114129, IMG submission 80071) | Populus rhizosphere microbial communities from Tennessee, USA - Rhizosphere MetaG P. deltoides SRZDD1 (version 2) (version 2) | ecosystem: Host-associated > Plants > Roots > Rhizosphere >... | reverse complement strand
GCTTCGAGTTCTATACGGACAAGAAGGTGACGATTTCGCGATGGTTCTGAGAGGGCAGGAAGGGCGGGAAGGGCAGGAAGGGCGGGAGACCGAATGCGGACTCTGATCAAGAACGGGACCGTCGTCACGGCTGTCGATCAGTACAAAGGCGACGTCCTGATCGAGGACCAGAAGATCTCGCTGATCGGGACATCGTTGGACATGCAGGCCGACAGGACGATCGACGCGTCCGGGAAGTACGTGCTGCCCGGTGGCATCGACGTGCACACGCACCTCGACATGCCGTTCGGCGGCACGACCTCCACCGACGACTTCGAGACCGGCACGACGGCCGCCGCCTTCGGCGGCACCACCTCGATCGTCGACTTCGCGATCCAGTACCGCGGCCAGACGCTGCATCACGCCTGGGAAACGTGGGCGAAGAAGGCGGAGGGCAAGGCGGTCATCGACTACGGCTTCCACATGATCATCACGGACATCAACGATCAGGTGGAGACCGAGATGGATGCCCTGGTGCGTCAGGGCGTGACGTCCTTCAAGTTGTTCATGGCCTATCCCGGTGTCTTCATGCTCGACGACGGCAGCATTTTCAAGGCGCTGCTGCGGACGGGGAAGAACGGCGGGACGATCTGCATGCACGCCGAGAACGGCGGCGTCATCGACGTCCTCGTAAAGCGGGCGCTTGCCGAAGGCAAGACGGCGCCGAAATACCACGCGCTGACGCGGCCGGCGCGCGCGGAGGCCGAGGCCACGCATCGCGCCATCGCGCTTGCCGAAATCGCCGACGTGCCGATCTACATCGTGCACCTGTCGGCCGCCGAGGCGCTCGAGATGGTGACCGAAGCGCGCGATCGCGGCCTGCCGGCGTTCGCGGAAACGTGCCCGCAGTATCTGTTTCTCTCGTACGACAATTACGAGGAGCCCGACTTCGCCGGCGCGAAGTACGTCATGAGCCCGCCGCTGCGCGAAAAGGCGAAGCAGGATCGGCTGTGGCGGGGGCTCGCCTTCAACGATCTGCAGGCGATCTCGACCGACCACTGCCCGTTCTGCATGAAGGAGCAGAAGGAGCTCGGCCGCAGCGATTTCTCGAAAATCCCCAACGGCGCGCCGGGCATCGAGACCCGGATGAGCCTCGTGTACGACGGCGGCGTCCGGACGGGCCGGATCTCGCTCAACCGCTTCGTCGAGCTGACGTCGACGTCGCCCGCGAAGATCTTCGGCCTCTTCCCGCGGAAAGGCACGATCGCGCCGGGCTCCGACGCCGACATCGTCGTGTTCGATCCGAATCGCACCATCACGCTGGCCGCGACGACGCTTCACATGAGGGTCGACTACAACCCGTACGAAGGGCGGCAGGTCACCGGCGCGACCGACACGGTCCTCTCGCGCGGCCGGCTCGTCATCGAGAACGGCAAGTTCGTCGGCAAGGCCGGCGCCGGATCGTTCCTCAAACGCGCGACACGCAGTTGAAACACGTACGCGGCCGACGTGTGGTTCTGTCGGACGGCGTGCGGCCTGCATCGATCCACATCGAGAACGGCCGCATCGACCGCGTCGACGCGTTCGAGTCCACGCCGGCCGACGCGCTGGACGCCGGCGATCTCGTCGTCTCGCCCGGCATCGTCGACACGCACGTTCACGTCAACGAGCCGGGCCGCACCGAGTGGGAGGGGTTCGATACCGCCACGCGTGCCGCGGCGGCTGGCGGCGTCACGACGATCGTCGACATGCCGCTCAACAGCATCCCGGCGACGACGACGGTCGCGGCGCTCGAGGCGAAGCGGGCGGCTGCGAGCCGCAGCAGTCACGTCGACGTCGGCTTCTGGGGCGGCGTCGTGCCGGGCAACGCCGGCGAGCTCGACGCGCTGGTCGATGCCGGCGTGCGCGGGTTCAAGTGCTTTCTCGCGCCGTCAGGAGTCGACGAGTTTCCGTACGTCGATGAGGGCGATCTGCGTCGCTCGCTGCCGACGATTGCGCGTCGCGGCGTGCCGCTGCTCGTCCACGCGGAATCCCCGGCGGTTCTCGACGCCTGTCGCGCGGGGCTTTCAGCCGAGCGTTACGCGACCTATCTCGACACGCGTCCGCCGGAAGCCGAAGTCGAAGCGATTCGGCTGATGATCCGTCTCGCCAGCGAGTTCGAGGCGCGCGTGCACATCGTCCACGTCGCATCGGCGGAGGCCGCCCGCGAAATCGACGGCGCGAAGGCGGCGGGCGTGGCGATCACCGCCGAAACCTGTCCGCATTACCTGACGTTCACGGCAGACGAGGTGCCGGACGGCGCGACGGAGTTCAAATGCGCGCCGCCGATTCGCGAGTCGTCGCACCGGGCGGCGTTGTGGCGCGCCCTCGCGGACGGAACGCTCGATCTCGTTGCGACCGATCATTCGCCCGCGCCGCCGTCGATGAAGCCGCGCGGCGACTTCATGCGCGCGTGGGGCGGCATCGCGTCGCTGGAGCTGTCGCTCCCCGCCGTCTGGACGAGTCTTCGCTCGGCTGAAAGCCTCGCGCGACATCACGCTGGTGTAGGGCGAGCCTTTCAGGCGAGCCATGTCTGCCTCGCGAACTGGATGAGCCTCGCGCCCGCGCGGCTTGCCGGGCTCGACCGCAAGGGCGCGATTGCGGTCGGCCGCGATGCAGACCTCGTCATCTGGGATCCCGACGCGCGGTTCACGGTCGATCCGAGCCGCCTGCAGCAGCGGCACAAGCTGACGCCGTACGCCGGCCGCACGCTACAGGGTGTCGTCAGGACGACAATCGTGCGCGGCGAGGTCGTGTGGGACGAAGGACGCCTGGTGCGAGCGCCTGGCGGACAACTCGTATGACGACGCCCGCATTTCTCGATCTCGTCGACCTGGCGTCGGAGCGGCTCGGCGGGTCCGCGATCGCCTGCAACGACGAATTCTTCGCGCCCAAGGAGAACCTGATCAACCCGGCGCCTGCGATCTGGCGCGAGGACGCGTACACCGAGCGCGGCAAGTGGATGGACGGCTGGGAGACGCGCCGGCGCCGGGACGCCGGCGGCGGCAGCCTCGCCGACGCGCACGACTGGTGCGTCATCCGTCTCGGCGCGCGCGGGCGCGTCCGCGGCGTCGACGTCGACACGTCGTTTTTCAAGGGCAACTATCCGGAAGCGTGTGCCCTCGACGTCGCCGACGATCCGGGCGGAAGCGCGTGGCGCGAGATCCTGCCGCGCACGCCGCTCGCGGGCGACTCGCACAATCGGTTCCCGATCGCCGACGCGCCGCCAGCCGCGTTCGTGCGGCTGCGCATGTATCCCGACGGCGGCGTCGCGCGGCTCCGCATCCACGGCGAGGTCGTCGCCGACTGGCCGCAGCTCGCGCGGCAGGGCGACGTCGATCTCGCGGCGGCCGAGCACGGCGGGCTCGTGGTGGCCTGCAGCGACATGTTCTTCGGCTCGCGGCACAACCTGATCATGCCCGGCGACGCGCGCAACATGGGCGATGGATGGGAGACGAAGCGGCGGCGCGCGCCGGGACACGACTGGTCGATCGTTCGGCTGGGGCACCGAGGAACGATCCGGCGCGTGTTCGTGGACACGCGGCACTTCAAAGGCAACGCGCCGGGCGCGTGCAGCCTCGACGCGGTGCGGATCGATGCGGCGCCCGGATCAATCGACGACCTCGAGCGCGCGCCCTGGCAGGAGCTGCTGCCGCGCTCGCCGCTCGAGCCGCATACCCGCCACACCTTCGAGGACAACGTGCGCGCCGTCGGCGTCGTGACGCACGTGCGATTCAACATCTTTCCGGACGGCGGCGTCGGGCGGCTGCGGGTGTTCGGTCGACCGGATGTGGCTTGAGGATCTGAACGCCGCCGACCGCGCGGCCGCCGAGCGCGCGCTGCTGCAGTGTTGTGGCTCGACGCGGTGGGCGCGCGCGATGGCCGCGGCGCGCCCGTTCGCCAGCGCGGACGCGTTGCACGCAAAAGCCGACGAGACGATGGCCGCTCTGGCGCGCGAAGACTGGCTGGAAGCGTTTGCGGCCCACCCGCGGATCGGTGATCGCGAGGCCGGAGGTGCGGGACGAGGCTGGTCGCAGCAGGAGCAGGCCGGCGTCGAGGACGCGTCGCGCGCGCGCCTGGCCGCCGCGAACCGCGAGTACGAAGCGCGCTTCGGCTACATCCATATCGTCTGCGCGACCGGCAAGACCGGCGACGAGATGCTCGCCATCCTCGAACGCCGGCTGTGCAACGACGCGCAGACCGAGATTCGCGTCGCGGCTGGGGAACAACGTAAGATTACGCACTTACGGCTCGATAAGCTGTTGCAGTGACAGTCGGGCCCCACGCGCTTTAAAAAAGTGATCACGACCCACGTCCTCGACATCGCTCGGGGCGGCCCCGCCGTCGGCGTGGCCGTCATCCTCGAGATGCGCCACGCGAGCGAGTGGAGTCCCATCGGCCGCGGCACGACCGATGCGCACGGGCGCGTCGCGACGCTGACCGATCGTCCGCTCGCGCCTGGCACGTATCGGCTCACGTTCGATACGGGCAGCTACCACCGCGACCACGGCATCGCGACGCCGTTCTTTCCCGAAGCGAAGATCACGTTCAGCGTCCGCGACGGCGACGATCACTATCACGTCCCGCTCGTCCTCAGTCCATTCGGCTACTCGACGTATCGCGGCACATGAGCGCGACGCTGGCCTGGAATCGCTACGGCAAGTCGCGCGTGCGCCTCGTCAAGGTGCGCCGGGCCCGCGATCCGCACGAGATCGTGGATCTCACGATCGACGTCCAGCTCGAAGGCGCGTTCGAGCCGGTCTATACGGACGGCGACAATCGTCCGTGCCTGCCGACCGACACGATGAAGAACACGGTGTACGCGCTCGCGCGGCAGGACGACATCGCGCACGTCGAGTCGTTCGCGATTCGGCTGGCGGAGCACTTCGCCGCGCAGCCCGGCGTCGCGCGCGCCCGGATCAGCGCCGCGGAGGCGCGATGGGATCGACTGGCCGCCGGCGGCCGTCCCCATCCGCACGCGTTCGTGCAGGGCGGCGCCGAGCACTGGACCGCGGTCATCGTCGCCGACGCGACCGGGACGTCGGTGACCTCGGGGCTGACGGATCTCGTCGTGCTGAAGACCACGGATTCGGCGTTCTCGGGATTCCCCCGCGACCGCTATACGACGCTGCCCGACACCCGCGATCGGATCATGGCGACGTCGATGACCGCCGCCTGGACCCATCGGCGCGGCACGCGCGATTTCGCGGCGCGCGAAGCCGTGCGCGCGGCTCTCGTCGAGACCTTCGCCGCGCACCAGAGCGAGTCGGTCCAGCACACGCTGTACGCCATGGGCGAAGCGGCGCTCGCCGCCGCGCCGTCCATCTGCGACATCACGCTGGCGCTGCCGAACCGCCATCATCTGCTCGTCGATTTGACGCCGTTCGGCCTCGACAACCCGAACGAGGTTTTTGTCGCAACCGATCAGCCGTATGGTTTGATAGAGGCAACCATCAGGAGATGACCATGGCCGCGGACCTGTCGACGATGTTCACCGGCGTGCGCTTTCGGAACCCGTTCCTGCTCTCGTCGGCGCCGCCGACCGAATCGGAGTCGAACATCCTCCGCGCGTTCGACGCGGGGTGGGGCGGCGTGGTCACCAAGACCATCGGCCTGCATCCGGTCGTCAACGTCATCGGCCCCAAGACGAAGTTCCTGCGCGCCGACGCCGACTCGGCGCACCTGTCGATGAAGAAGCGGCCCGACACCGCGCTGCACTCGTCGTGGAACTGGGAGCTCATCTCGGACAAGACGCTCGATTGGTGGGTGCCGCGGCTCGGACGCATCAAGCAGGCCTTTCCGGAGCACGTGCTCGTCGCCTCGATCATGGCGGGATCGGGCAACGACACGGAGCTGAGACACTGGCAGACGCTCGCGACGGCGTGTCAGGACCAGGGGTGCGACGCGCTCGAGCTGAACCTGTCGTGCCCGCACATGGATCGCCAGGACATGGGTTCGAACGTCGGGAAGGACAAGGAGCTCGTCTCGATCGTGACGCACGCCGTGAAAGAGGTGGCGCGCGTGCCGGTCTGGGCCAAGCTGACGCCGTCGACCACCGATATCGTCGTCGAGGCGCGCGGCGCGTTCCTCGGCGGCGCCGACGCGATCTCCTCGTCGAACACGTTCACGTCGCTGCCGCTCATCGACGTGGAAACGCTCGAGTTCGAGATCAACGTGGACGGCCTCGTGTCGACCGGCGGCCTCGGCGGACCCGCAATTCTGCCGCTGTCGCTCGCGAAGATGTCGCAGCTCACGCAGGCGTTTCCCGACCGGCGCTTCTCGGGCATCGGCGGCATCTCCACGTTCGAGCACGCCCTCAACTACTTCCTGCTCGGCTGCGGCACGGTCCAGGTGTGCACGGCGGCGATGCTCGATCACGCAGTCGGCCCCAACGTGATCCGCGAGCTGACGCACGGCCTCGCGCGGTTCCTCGAGAAACACGCCGACAAGAGCTGGCGCGGCGTCGACGATTTTGTCGGCCTGCTTCGGCAGCGCGTCGTCGCGCAGTCGGCGATCCGGCGCCCCGACGAGAAGGAGTACTACGGGGGCCACCAAACCGCCGAGGGCTACGCGGCGCCGGAAGAAGCCAAGGTCGGAACCGAGTAATTTTTACTGTTGGGTTTAGCGACGGTCGAGCTGCGATCGAAAACGTAAGTAGTTCGAGCCACAGGGCTTGGGCACGTGGCCAATCTGTGCGGCGGTTTGCCTTCCCGGGCGGCATGGACTACCAACCCCTTCGCGTACGAATTCTGGTATTCGAAGATCTGCCGGGAGTATGGACCGCCCGCGCGCTCGAACACGATATCGTCGCGGAAGGTCAGTCGATTGAGACGGCAATTCAGGCCGTGCTGCGGATGATGCGGGCGCACATCGAGTTCGATCGGCGCCACAACCGCGACTGGCTGTCGGAGTTCGCGCCCGCGCCCTCGATTTACTGGAACGCGTTCGTGCGTGGCACGGCCCTGCCGTGGGCGCGGCTGTTGTCGCACATGCTGCCGGGCGTCTCCGAAATCACCGCCGCGGTCGCCAACGAGCGCCCGCGCCCGACGCTGGCGCGGGTTGCCGCGGGCACGCATCCCGCTGCCATAGACGTACGGCCGTCGCCGCGCGAGGCGCGCCCTGCCGCCCGCCCGACGCTGCGCGTCGTCGCGCGCTCGGACGCCCTGCGACCCTTCCACCATCGCTGAAGTATGTAGTGTCCGCCTAACGCCCGTTGGTCAAGGCGAGCACCGCGTAGGCGGTCGCCGCGTCGCTCATGAACTTGCCCTGGTCGGTTGCCGGATCGCGCTGCTTGTTCAGCGAGCTCGCCCGCCACATGCCGGTCGTCCGATCCTGATGCGAGCCGAGCCAGGCGAGACCTTTCGCCGCCGCGGCTCGGCTCGCTTCGCCTCCCACCGCCTCGAGAGCCAACGTCGCGAGCGCCGTCGCGTAGCCATCGCTCGTGGTCTCGAGCGCCGTGCCGTCCTGCCGCGCGTACGATCCAAGGGACGCCGTCGCCCATCCACCGTCGTCGTGCTGACAGGCGACGAGCGCGGCCGCGATCGCGTCGCGCTGCGGGGGCTCGAGCAATCCCGCCAGCGTCGACGAGGCCCACAGCAGCATCGATCGATTGACGAGCGACTGCGTCGCGGCACCGCGCTGCAGGTACTGCGAGAGCGCGGCGACGCCCTCCTGGACCTCCGGCCGGGACCGATAGTCGCTCGACACGCTCCCCACGGCGATGGCCGCCAGTGTCGCGCCGAAATAGGGCGATGCGTTGGCTTCCCACGGCTCGTAATGGAAGTTGAGCCACGCCCACGCGCCGGCCAGGTCGCCGGCCCTGAACTGGAGCAGCCACATGTTCGCGAAAGCCAGCCGGGTCTCCTCGCTCGACGGGTTGCCGGCGCGCAGGTCGCGGTTCGCGAGAATCAGCGCGTTCAGCACCGCTTCGGTGCCGCGCGATTCGCTCGTCTTCGGCAGGCCGCGCGTCTGATCCGGATAGAACGGCTGCACGTCCTTCCACAGCCGGACGCGCTTGATCACGTGATCGAGCTGCTGACGCTCGGCCGCGGCAGGCCCGTCCTCGTGAAGCGGCGCGCGAAGGGCGGGCCGCGCGAGCATGTACGGCAAGGCGGTGTGACAGGACACGCACGCCGTGTCGTGATCGCGGGCGGCGTTCGGCCACTTGAGCCACCACTCCATCCGTTCGTCGAGATACGCCGCCGCGGCGCGCGGGTTCCAGGCAGGGGCCGACGTCCGGGCCGGCTGCGGCGCGGTCGCGGCGGCGGCCGCCGCGAGGCAGGCGAACGAGGCGAGCACGGCGAGAGACGGCGTTTTCATCGAGAGGGCTCCCCCTGCGCGCGGCGAGACGCCAGAATCTTCACGAACGATCGCCCGCGCAGCTCTTCCAGCGACAGGCCGCTCATCAGCACCGCTTCCTGCTCCGTGATCGCGCCGCAGTTCATCGCACGGAGGAAATAGTTCAGCAGTCCCTGCCCGGTGGCGGCATCGTCGAAGACGTCGCCGACCAGCGTCGCCTGCGCCGCTTTCTGGACGAAGTTCCGCAGCCGATCCGACGCCGCATCGAGGCCCTCGAGGAAGAAGGCGTACACGGCAGCATAGCGCGTCGGCAGCTGCGCCGGGTGGAGGTCCCATCCCTGATAGAAGCCGGTGACGAGCGAATGGCGCACGTGCTCGACGTGCAGGCGCCACGCGCGGTGCACGGCGCGCCGATTTTCGTCGCGCTGCGCCTGCGTCAGGGCGTCGCCGTCCGGCGCGCGGTGCGGTCCGACCGGCAGGATGTTCGTCGCGCCGTCCGACAGCCAGATGCCGGTGCCGGCCAGCGCGACCTGCATCACGTGCTTCGCGAAATCGCAGACCGGATGCAGCATGTGCTGGTGCGCCGCCGTGATGCTGCAGGCGGCGGTGTAATCGTACGTCCCGAAATGCGCCGCGACGATCCGGCCGTTGCCTTCGGCGATCAGCCGCGGCAGGGCGACGGTGCCGTCGGCGGCGAACACCGACTGCGTCGTCTCGATCATCAGCTCGATCCGCAGCGTGCCCGCCGCCAGCTCGCGCCAGTACTCGAAGGCGTCGCATGTGCCCGACAGCGCGGCCACCTGCTCCGGCGTCGTGATCTTGGGCAGCGTCACGACGAAGTTGGACGGCAGCGCGCCGGAGGTGCGCTCGAGCAGCCGCGTGAGAAACAGATCGAACGTCCGCAGGCTGCGGCGCTTCAGCTCCTCGCTGAGCGGCTTGATCCGGATGCCGATGCCCGGCGGCAGCGATCCCGCCGCGAGCCCGGCGGCGACGTCGTCGGCGGCCGACCGCGCGAATCGATCCTCTTCCTCGTCGGGCCGATTGCCGAAGCCGTCCTCGAAGTCGATCCGGAAATCCTCGACCGGCTCGCGCGTCAGCTTGTCGACGATGCGCGGATAGATGCGCGCGGCGATCGCGCCATCGAGACCCAGGGCGTCGGCGAGCGTGACGGCGTCGGGCGCGTACTCCTGCAGGGCGCGCCGCGCGAACGCGCCGAGCTTCTGCGCGGCATCGGCGGTGAAGAGATGCGCCCCTCCGTAGACCGTGTGGACGGGCTGCCGCTTCGCCAGCTCGCCCGGAAAGCGCTCCGACACCGCGACGTTCGCGCGATCGAGCGGGTCGACGATGGCCGCCAGCGCCTGATCCGGGATCGTCGTATCGGGCATCGGCGAAGTATAAATCGACGCCTCTGCGCGCGGGGATGTCGGTTGTTCGAGGGTCAGGTCAGCACGAGGCGAAACGGCTTGCCTTGCGCGGTTCGGTACGTCGAGAACCCGCGCCGGTCCAGCGTGATCACGTCGAACACGCGGAGCTGGTCCGCCAGCAGGACGATCGTCGCGTCGGCAAAGTCCATCGGCGTATCGGCATATTTCGCCATCAGTTTTGCTGCCGCGAGGCTCTGCGTCGGCTCGCCGACGCCGGCAATCTGGATCTCAGACGCCATCAGGAGCTCGGCGAAGGAGAGAGGGCCATCAGGCGTGTCGGCCAGAAAGTACATCGCCTCGGTCACAACGGCGGCGGTCGTGACGAGCTGTCCGGTGAAGCCGTCAAGGGCGTCGACGACGTCCGGGTGTCTGGGGTCGGTGCGGCTCAGGTACGCGACGAATGGTCCCGTGTCCACGAGCCACGTCTTCACCGCCAGTTGCGCTCCTTGATGCGCCGCTGCCACCCGGCCTTGGCCGCCGCGACGTCGAGGCGGCCGTTGAGATGACCAATCCGGCGGCCGAGCGGCCGCTCCGCCAGACCGCGGTCGATCAGATCGCGCACCAGTTCCGATCGGGTCTTGCCCAGGATGCGCGCGCGAGCGGTCAGCCCTTCGTCTTGCGCACGTGTCAGACGTATGGTCAGTGTCTTATCCACATCAGAATTGTAACACTCCGTAAGACATCCGGTCGATCAGCCGCGAGCGGCAGGGCGGGGTGGGAGCGCCGCTGATCTCGACGCACGGATATAATCGCGCCTCTGACCTATAATCCGACATGCCCAACGAACGTCGGCTGCCCGACGGACGCGTTGAGCTCGTCGACCTGCGCCGTGTCGAGGCGAGCCCGCTCTACAACCACGATCTCGCGCCCGTGCCGATCGCCCGGCGGACGTGGACCACGTACAACTACGCCGCGCTCTGGGTGAGCATGGCGCATTGCATTCCCACCTACATGCTCGCGTCAGGGCTGATGTCGGCCGGCATGAGCTGGTCGCAGGCGCTCGTCACGATCCTGCTCGGCAACACGATCGTGCTCGCGCCGATTCTGCTCAACTCGCATCCGGGCACGAAGTACGGGATCCCGTTTCCCGTGTTCGCGCGCGCGGCGTACGGCACGCTGGGATCGAACGTGCCGGCGATCATGCGCGCGCTCGTCGCCTGCGGCTGGTTCGGCATCCAGACGTGGATCGGCGGCGAAGCGGTCAATACCTTGTTCAAGGTCGTCATTCCCGGCTGGCCGACGCTGCTCGGCGCCGGCTTCCTCGGCCACACGACCACGGAGTGGATTTCGTTCCTGCTCTTCTGGGGCCTCAACATCTACATCATCTATCGCGGCATGGATTTGCTCCGTGAAGTTGAGAACTGGGCGGCGCCGTTCGTGCTCGTCATGGCGGCCGTCCTCCTGTGGTGGGCGGTGTCGAAGGCGAACGGCCTCGGGCCGCTCTTGTCGCAGCCGGGCCGGTTCCAGTCGATGCGCGAGTTCATTCCCGTGTTCATCCCGTCCCTCACGGCGATGATCGGCTTCTGGGCCACGCTGTCGCTCAACATGCCTGACTTCACGCGCTTCGGCAGAAGCCAGCGGGAGCAGATCGTCGGCCAGGTCGTCGCCCTGCCGACGACGATGTCGGTGTTCGCGGCGATGGGCGTGATGATCACGAGCGCGACCGCGATCATCTACGGGCAGTCGATCTGGGATCCGGTGCAGCTCGTCGGCCGCTTCAGCTCGCCGCTCATCGTCGCCGTCTCGATGTTCACGGTCATCGTCGCCACGCTGGCGGTCAACATCGCGGCCAACGTCGTCTCGCCGGCGAATGATCTCGCGAATGCGTTCCCGCGATTGATCACGTTCAAGACGGGCGGGCTGATTACGGGAATTCTCGGCATCT
>Ga0114129_10013535_pt1 | contig 11626 bp, 13 predicted proteins | sample RhiMetdeltSRZDD1_FD_80071 | JGI IMG/M metagenome (GOLD analysis project Ga0114129, IMG submission 80071) | Populus rhizosphere microbial communities from Tennessee, USA - Rhizosphere MetaG P. deltoides SRZDD1 (version 2) (version 2) | ecosystem: Host-associated > Plants > Roots > Rhizosphere >... | reverse complement strand
TTCGTCGGGCACTTCAAACTCAGCGTGAGCCTGCAAACGTTCAGTTTCATACTCCAACTCGGTTTGTTTGTCGGCTTTGGTCTTCTCTCGACGACGTACGTCCAGGAGTTTGCGTTGAGCAACTGTGGTTAACCATGCACCGGGATTTTTTGGTGGTCCGTTCTGTTCCCAATTGGTTACCGCCGCTGCAAATGCTTCCTGCAATGATTCCTCGGCGAGATCGAACGATCCCGACAAGCGAATTAGCGAAGAGATGATCCGGCCATACTCCTCCCGAAAAACCTTCTCTATCATTTGATTTGGGTCAACCATCGCCCGCGAGAGTTGCACGCTGATGGGGATGGGCGCAAGTGGAATGTTTGTACTTTGTACTTTGTACTTCGTACTTTGTGCTTTGTGTTTGGACTCGGATATCTGAAAAATAAGGTTCCAGCAAAGCACAAAGCACTAAGCACAAAGTACAAAGATCAAGCGGATGCGGGGGCGGCCCGTTCAACCAAAGGTCGCACCTCTATCGTGCCAAAACGAGCTGAGGGGATCCGTGATGCCAGAGAGATGGCTTCGTCAAGATCTTTTGCTTCAATCAGGTAATAACCACCGAGTTGTTCGTGTGTTTCCGCAAATGGCCCATCCGTGACAAGTTGCTCGTTATCGCGAATGCGAACGCTGGTAGCGGATGCAACCGGATGGAGCTGCGCGCCGGTAACGTAGTTTCCACTGTCGCGGATATCTTGTGAGAATTTCATGTACTCAGCGTAGATCTTGCCTTGCTCAGCTTCAGTCAATTTGTTCCAGTCCTGTTCCCGGTCGTAGATGAGAAGTAAGTATTTCATGTTTTATCTCCTTGAATTGATCGACTTCGACTATACGACGCACGAGAACCTTCAGATCGACAGTTAGCCACAAATCAACACCGATGACACAGATTTCTTAATGCCGATCTGTCAAATCCGTATTATCTGTGGCTCAAGCTGCTGTCTATTTAGAATGCACTGTAGACCAGTTCGCGTTTGCGCCGAGTCTGACCGAATGCAAACCCAGCGACTGCCCCGATACCTGTTCCCAGGATAACGCCCATAACAGGATAGATCCCGTAATCGTCACGGTCTGAACGATATTTAGTGGCGCCGATACCACCTCCGGCGCCAGCGCCAATTGCGGCGCCAATCGCGGACCACTTACCTTTTGCTGCTTTACCGACACTGATTGAGACTTCACCCACGTCGGTGCGCGCGATTGAGAATGGTTTGCCGTCGCGATCGATTGTCAACGAATTATCGTTCGCCTCGATCATCAATCCTTTAACTTCTTTTCCGTTCTTCTGCTTCACGATCAGTTTTGTGTTCGTCTGAATTTGCTGAACAGCCGACCAGTTATTTGAACCAGACTGTTGTCCGAACGCCATCGGCATTTGAGTTAGCAGCAGTGTAACGACGAGCAGCAGAGAGAGTGGTTTGATAAGCATGTTGTTCTCCTTGGTAATCAGGAAGATTCTTAAGGAGAACCTTGGCAACCATTGTTCCGACTGATTTGTTCGACAGTAGACTGAGTTTTATTAGGCGGCCGCAAACAATCGCTGACAGTTGGCCTCTTTGGAGTGCGGTGAGAGCTTGGATTTGGTGGTGACCTAGTTTGAATTCTTCTCTGTGTAGCCTCTGTGCTCTCTATGTCTTCTTAGGAAGATCGACTTTACGTTTCATCATGTTGTCTGGTTGTTCACAAGCAGAGGTGCTCTGTGGTGAAGAGAAATACGAATTTACGTATTTTGGTGACTGTCGATCTCTGTTTGGATTTACTCAGCCGCTACCAGTTCGATGTGGCCGCAATTTGGGCAGGAGTGTGCAGCTTTAAGTACACCGCCAAACACATTATCAACGATCTCCGCGTCATCGCTTTCGTAGTCGATTTTCATTGCGTGGTGGTTCATCTCTGCTCCACATTTCGCGCACTTGAGCTTCTGATTTGGCGACATTTGAATACCTTTGCCTTAACTACAGCTCCACATTCTCGCGCCCATATCTAAGCACTCTCGACATCCAGATGAGCTCCTTAAGAAACTGATCGATTCGTTTGACGTACGAAGTGTCGCGGATGGTGCCATCTTCCTCAAACAACTTGTGAGCGCCAGAAAAGTTTCCGTCCCAAAAGATTGTTACTAATCCAAGTTCACGCAGGACGGGCAGAAGGTTTTGAACCATCCTGGTTCCACCGAATCCACCGGCAGACACGCCACAAACACCTACCGCCTTGTGGATGTACTCCTTCAAATTTGTATCCAGCGCGTGCTTGAGCAGGCCCGGATAACCGTGGTTGTATTCCGGAACAACCAGGACGAGTCCATCAGCTCGCTCCATTGTTGAAGAGAATTTCGGATCCTTGATGGACTCACCCGCGTCTTCAGTCGTGAACTTGAGATCACGTAAATCGATGAACTCCGTTTCGACGCTTTTATGTTTTTGGAGTTCACCAAAGACAAAGCGCGCGACGTTTTCACTCGCGCGCCCTTTCCGCGTTGTCCCGAGAATTAATGGAATGAAGAGTGGGCGTGTCATCTAAGGTACGACAGGCTGTTAGCCTGTCGTACTACTCCTTCACAAACTTCAACGCCAACGAGTTCATGCAATATCGTAAACCCGTTGGGGCCGGGCCATCATCAAAAACATGTCCAAGATGTGATCCACAGCGATGGCACCTGACTTCAGTACGCACCATTCCCAAAGTACTATCGGTATCCTTTTCGACCGCACTCTCAGCCGTCGGTGCGTAGAAACTCGGCCACCCAGTGCCTGAGTCGAACTTGGTATTTGAACTAAACAACTTCGCACCACACGCAGCGCAGTAATAAGTCCCCTTCTCGTGATTGTCCCAGTAGGCGCCGGTAAACGCCCGCTCCGTTCCGGCTTCTCTCAGCACGTGATATTGATCCGGAGTCAATTCTTTCCGCCATTCTTCTTCACTCTTTACAACCTTGTCAGTCATTACTTTCTCCTGTCCCCCTTGATCTGTGTTTTCTGTCAATAGTTTCTGGATCGTCTTCTCCGCCTCGTCGTACGCGCCTTCGCCGACGTGTGCCCATCGAATCTTGCTGGCCTTATCGAGAATAAAGATTGTTGGCCAGGCGTTGACTTTGTAAGCGTTCCACATTGCGTAGTCATTATCTGTGACGACGGGATAGCGAATGCCCAGCGAAGCGATCTCACGACGTACGTTGTCGATCTTTTCCTCTCCATCCAGTTCTGGCGCGTGTACGCCAATAACAACCAGACCTTTGTTGGCGTAACGCTCGTGCCATGCTTTGACGAATGGCAGTGTGTTGCGGCAGTTATAACAGCCAAAAGTCCAAAACTCGATAAGCACCACACGGCCATGGAGGCTTCTGAGTGTGAGTGGCTCGGAGTTGATCCATGTGCCCGAGGCAAACTCTGGCGCTAGTGCTTCGCTAGTCGTGGGTGGTGTCGGTGGTAAGAACCCGAACGCTCGCCAGCTTTTCGTCAGGCTCAACGCGCCGATAAGCAAGCCTGCCACGATGATCCCCACAATAAAACGAACTCTGGATTCATATCTCATAATTCATTCCCCTTGATTGTAAACTGTTAGTCGTTCCCACATGTGATTCATTACAATTTCCGTGATAATGTCTCGGATTATCACTCAACTTCTGCTTCGGAGCTCAAAAAATTCCATGGTCGAGCCAAAACGAATACGAGTGATCGACTCGCATACGGGTGGAGAACCAACCCGAACCGTTATAAGTGGCGGTCCAGACCTGGGTTCCGACACCCTGATGATTCGCCGCGAGCGCTTTCGAGATGAATTCGACCACATCCGATCAGCAATTACGAATGAACCACGTGGATCGGATGCGATCGTCGGGGCACTTTTGTGCGAACCTGTCGATAAATCCTGCATAACCGGTGTAATTTTCTTTAACAATGTTGGGTATCTTGGCATGTGTGGCCACGGCACCATTGGCGTTGTTGTCACTCTCGCTTATCTGGATCGGATTGCTCCGGGCAAACATCGGATCGAGACTCCCGTCGGAGTTGTCGAGGCACTGCTGAGCGAGGACGGGGAAGTGACTGTTGCAAATGTCCCAAGTTACCGCCTGGCATCGCGAGTTTCAGTAAACGTCAAAGGCCATGGACCCGTGGTGGGTGACATTGCCTGGGGAGGGAATTGGTTTTTTCTCGTCAACGACCATGGGCAGGACATTTCACTAGCCAACCTCGAAGCCTTGACTGACTTCACCTGGCGCATCCGACTGGCGTTGAATGAGGCCGGCATAACTGGCGAAGGCGGTCAGGAAATCGATCACATCGAGCTGTTCGCTCCATCAGCTACGCCGGGCGTCAACAGTAAGAACTTCGTCTTATGTCCAGGGAAAGCATACGATCGATCACCCTGTGGAACTGGCACAAGCGCAAAGCTGGCTTGTTTATTTGCGGATCAAAGACTGCAGCCCGGGGAAGTGTGGCGGCAGGAAAGTATTGTGGGCAGTATATTCGAGGGCGCGGTTACAGTTTCGAACAACGCTATTCACCCAAGCATTAAAGGTTCCGCTTTCATCACCGCTGAAGCAGATTTGATTCTCGACGACAGAGACCCATTCTGTATGGGTATTCGTGCATGAGTTTTCCCACATTCGATGTCGTGATCGTCGGCGCCGGCATTGTTGGCTCAGCGTGCGCCGCTGAGTGTGTTCGCGCAGGATTGAAGACCGCGATTGTGGAAGCAAAGATTATCGGTGGTGGCGCAACGGCTGCAGGGATGGGCCACCTTGTAGTGATGGACGACTCGGAAGCTCAGTTCGCACTGACCAGTTACTCGTGCAAACTTTGGAGTGAGTTGAAAGAAGAGTTACCTCAGGAGATCGAATATGAGGCGTGTGGCACGATCTGGGTCGCCGCTGACGACGAGGAGATGGCGGAGGTTCGTCGGAAGGAAGAGTACTACAGAGAACGCGGCGTGCTGGTTCAGGTGCTCGACAACAAAGCACTCGCGGAAGCCGAGCCGAATCTCCGACCGGGTCTTGTTGGCGGCTTGCGCGTTCCAAACGACAGTGTGATTTATCCTCCAAGCGCAGCGAAGTTCTTTGTCAATCGGGCGGTATCAGGTGGCGCTACATTGATTGTTGGTAAGAAAGTCAGCGACATCAAAAAAGGCGGGCTGCATTTGGGTGATGGAACGTTCATCTCCGCCGGGTTCGTTGTGAACGCTGCAGGTAGTTGGTCACCATTATTAACCTCGGGAAGCGATGTTAAGAAGCGGAAAGGCCATCTGCTAATAACTGACCGCTATCCAGGTTTTGTCAAACATCAACTGGTCGAACTTGGCTATTTAAAGAGTGCGCATTCAGTGACAGACGACTCAGTAGCCTTCAATATTCAACCTCGAAAGACCGGACAGATGTTGATTGGCTCTTCAAGACAATACGGCGTTGACTCGACGCAGATCGACACGCCCATCCTGAAGCGCATGCTGAACCGTGCGATCGAATACATGCCTGCGCTGGCCACTCTCTCATCAATTCGAACCTGGACTGGATTTCGTGCGGCCACCCCTGACAAGTTACCGCTAATCGGACCAGACGCTTCGAACCCACACCTCTATCTTGCTACCGGACATGAGGGCCTTGGTATCACCACTTCTGTCGGCACAGCAAAACTACTTGTAGACCAAATTGTCGGTCGACAATCGGCAATTCCGATCGAGCCTTATCTGCCAGCACGCGTGACGGAGCTGAGTCATGCCTGAAGAGGTAGTCGTGGTTGTAGATGGTGTGTTGGTTACGATGCCGGCGGGCAGCATGGTATCGGCAGCGATCATGAATGCCGGCATATCGTCGTTTCGAAAATCGGTGATGGGTCAAGCGCGCGGGCCGTTGTGTGGAATGGGTATCTGCTTTGAATGTCGAGTAACAATTGATCTGCAATCGCATTGCCGAAGTTGTCAAACCGTTTGCCAAAACGGAATGGACATTCGAACCTGTGAATAGCCAACGTTACGAGTGCGACGTATTAATCGTAGGAGCAGGGCCGGCCGGTCTAGCGGCAGCGTATCGAGTGTTTGAGAGTGGACGCGAAGCGACGGTTGTTGACGACAATCCACATGCAGGTGGACAAATCTGGCGAGGTGAAAAGGAGAAGTCGGCTTCAACTAGTGCTCGTGCGTGGTTTGAAAGGATCCGCAATTCAAAGATTCGGTTTATCAACGGAGCGCGGGTTTTCCAGCAGCCACATGAACGAGTGCTGCTGGCCGAACTAGACACAGAGTTTTGTGAATTGACCTATGAAAAGTTGATTCTGGCCACTGGAGCTCGCGAAAGGTTTTTGCCATTTCCCGGCTGGACCCTGCCAAACGTCATGGGAGCAGGCGGCTTGCAGGCATTGGTCAAAACTGGACTATCAATCAAGGGAAAGCGAGTTGTCGTTGCTGGCAGCGGACCGTTGCTGCTGGCGGTCGCGGATAATCTAAAACGAAAAGGTGCAGCAATCCTTGCGATTGCAGAGCAGGCACCACGCGGGAGTTTGATGCGCTTCGGCTTTGGGTTGATCAGTCAAAGCGGCAAAGCATCTCAGGCTTATGATTTGAAGCGACGATTGAGAGGCGTGAAGTACTTGACGGGATGTTGGCCAGTGGCTGCACATGGAACCGATAAACTGGAACGCATTACTTTGCGGCAAAACAGTCGCGACTGGGATATCGAATGTGATTATCTCGCGTATGGGTTTCATCTAGTCCCTAATCTTGAGCTCGCGGAATTACTCGGCTGTAAGATTGATCGTGGAGCAGTGAGCGTGAATGAATTTCAACAAACCTCGATGGCAAACGTCTATTGCGCGGGTGAAGCAACCGGCATAGGTGGTTTGGAGTTGTCGCTGGTGGAAGGAGAGATTGCCGGGCTGGCTGCGGCGGGACAAACAGCCAGGGCTCGTGGCTTGTTTGGCTTTCGCGACAAGCAGCGGAAGTTTGCAAGTCTATTGAATCGGACTTTTGAACTGAGAAGTGAGTTGAGGCAACTGCCGCGGGCTGACACGATCGTATGCCGTTGTGAAGATGTGGAGTTTGAGCGCCTGCGTCAGAGTGGATCCTGGAGAGAAGCTAAGCTGCATTCACGATGTGGAATGGGTCCATGCCAGGGGCGGATTTGTGGATCGGCGGTGGAGTTTCTGTTTGGTTGGAAGGTTGAGTCAGTTAGACCACCAGTGTTTCCTGTACGGGTGGGAAGCATCGCTGGTGATAGTCCAAAGTCCAACGTCCAAAGTCCAAAGTCGTAGATTGTTGAACATTGGACTTTGAAAGATGGACATTGGACATTGGACTTTGGACTTTGGACGATGTTGGAGGGTTCGTATGACAATGCATTGGACCGGCGTCATGCCGGCTATTACTACTGCATTTGATGAACAGCTGAACATCGATCACTCTGCGGTAGCTCGGCATTGCACCTGGCTAGTTGATAACGGCTGCACTGGCATTGTGACGCCAGGTTCGCTTGGCGAAAGTGCAACGCTGTCCTTTAACGAAAAGCTCGCACTCTGGAAAACAGTACTTGGCGCCATCGGCGATCGTGTTCCTGTCGTTGCCGCAATCGCTTCATTAAGTACAGCTGAAGCAGTCGAGTTGAGCAAACGAGCGGTTGACGCCGGATGTAGTGGTTTGATGGTACTGCCACCGTACGTTTACAAGAGTGATTGGCGTGAAATGAAAGCCCATGTTGACGCTGTGTTTCGGGCGACAAGCCTTTCCTGCATGCTCTACAACAATCCCGTTGCATACGGCACCGACTATTTGCCGGAACAGATTGCCGAGCTCAGCAAGGAGCACGACAACTTTCATGCGGTAAAAGAATCCAGTACAGACGCGCGGCGTGTCACATGGATTCGAGAGCTAGTTGACGATCGACTCGCAGTCTTTGTTGGAGTTGATGATGCAATCGTAGAGGCAATTGCAGTCGGAGCTGTTGGCTGGATTGCCGGATTGGTTAATGCTTTGCCAAAGGAATCAGTTGCGCTGTTTGATTACGCAATGGCGGGTGAGCGCGACAAAGCGATGAAGCTCTACAACTGGTTTCTTCCCTTGTTACGCATGGACACGGTCCCGAAGTTTGTGCAACTGATTAAGCTGGCGCAACAGGAAGTTGGAATGGGCAATGCGCGAGTGCGGCCACCGCGGTTGGAATTAGATGGTGAGGAGTTAGATGAAGCGCTGAGAGTGATTCGACATGCGCTGAAGACTCGGCCGCATCTGGAAGCGACTGCGTCGGCTTAAGAGCTTGCATCTTCGTGTTGATTCGTGTTGATTCGTGGACCGTGCTTTTCTCACCGGGACAGTAGACGATCCACGAATCAACACGAATCGCTTCGTTCGCAGAGTGTTGAATTGAGGATTCAAGATGGAATTACTTGGTAGATCTATTATCGGATCAAAAAGGGGAGAAACTGGTGGCGCACTCCTTCACGGTTTTAACCCGGCCACGAGCGAGACACTTCAACCTGCATATCACAGTGCAACATCCGCCGAAGTGGATCGAGCGGCGCAGTTAGCAAATGCAGCCTTCAGCTCTTATTCGCAGACAACAGGGGCACCACGCGGCAACTTTCTTCGTCAGATCGCCAAAAACATCGAAGCCCTCGGCGACACGCTCATATTGCGGGCAACTCAAGAAACCGGCTTAGCGGAAGCTCGTATCAGAACCGAGACAACTCGCACATGTAATCAACTCCGGCTCTTTGCAGATCTTGTTGAAGAAGGATCGTGGGTCGATGCCCGGATCGATCATGGTGATCCAAATCGAACACCAATTCCGAAGCCTGACATACGGTCGTTGTTACGTCCTTTAGGCCCGGTAGTGGTTTTTGGCGCCAGCAACTTTCCACTCGCATTTTCAGTCGCCGGCGGTGATACGGCGTCTGCACTCGCCGCAGGCAATCCTGTCATCGTCAAAGCACATCATGCTCATCCAGGAACGTCAGAGCTGGTCGGCCTAGCGGTTGCTGATGCAGTTCGACAGTGTGACCTTCACGAGGGTGTGTTTTCACTACTCTTCGGATCCGGTAGCGAGATCGGAACTGCGCTAGTCAGGCACCCACTGATCAAAGCTGGTGGGTTCACCGGGTCGCGCGCGGGAGGACGCGCGTTATTTGATGCGGCTTCGTCGCGACCTGAACCGATTCCATTCTATGCTGAGATGAGTAGCGTCAATCCAGTCGTGATCTTGCCTGAAGCTTTGAGTGTTCGTACCGATCAAATTGCTACTGGTTTGCATGCATCAGTGACCCTTGGTGCAGGACAGTTTTGCACTAACCCTGGACTCGTTTTCCTTCCTTCGAACTCGGATGCGTTTGTACAAAAGCTGAGTGAGTTGATGGCCGCGACACCCGATCAAACGATGCTCACGCCAGGAATCAGATCGAGTTACGAGAAAGGTGTGTTGGGGCGAGGTGATCAAGCAGGCGTTGCGACGGTGATGAAGAGATCCGCGGAGTCCGATTGTGCAGCTGGAACGGTGTTATTCAGAATCACCACAGAACAATACCTGGCGAACGCTGCTCTAAGCGAAGAGATCTTTGGCCCAACGACACTCATTGTAACTTACGAGACTGAAGAGCAGCTGTTAGCGCTGGCGCGGTCGCTGGAAGGTCAGCTCACTGCAACTATCCATGGCAGCGAATCCGAACTGGCTGCGCATGAGGAACTATTGAGTGTTTTGGAAACTAAGGCAGGAAGACTTTTGTTCGATGGATTTCCTACTGGAGTTGAGGTGTGTCACGCGATGGTTCATGGCGGCCCTTACCCCGCTACATCGGACGGGCGCTCTACTTCAGTTGGAACCCGAGCAATCTTTCGGTTTACCAGACAGGTATGTTTTCAAAGTTTTCCTGACAGCGCATTGCCAGAGGAGTTGAAAGAGGAAAATCCACTGGAGATCTGGCGTCTGGTTGATGGCAAGGTGGGCAGGTGATTGTGAATATCGCTGTGACAAAGCGGTGGCAGGCCACCGCACTCCAAAGAAATACACCGAGCGTTGCGCGTTCGTCCCCTTCAAACGCGCGCGCACGCTCGGTGTCGCGCAGGATTCTTCTTTCCTAGAAGAAGAACCGACGCGATGCGGTTGCCGCTACCGCCGCTCGACCTGCGCTAAGCGGTCGAAACAGATGTCGATTAGCTCTCTTAACTGAGTCTTATGGAGGTAGAAGTTTGCTCCCGCTTCAAGACAAACTTCTTTCAGTACTACGGATGGATCTGCTGTGAACATCACGATAACAGCTGTCGGTCCGTAGCGCCGAATTTCTTTCAGGAGCTGCAGACCATTACGATGTGGCAACTGCGTGTCGAGGACCACCACATCAGGCTGTAAGAGTTTGACTTGTTCAGCAGCGATCGAGGTATTGCAAACAGTGAGACTGGAGAACTGGTGTACTTGTGAGAAGGTCCTGCGAAGTTGCTCTCGATCTATTTGAGCGTCGTCTGCTATCAGAATACTTATTGCTTTCAACTCACTCCCCACTTCCTTTTCAAAAACGGGAAGTGTGCCGTTTGAGGCGAGTGATGACAATCAGCAATTGATGATTTCTTTGTAGGGGATTTGCCCGCCGGTTTGTAGTCGTTTGCCCTACAGACAGGCAATAGTCAGTGGTCAGTATGGATCTCAGATTTCAGATCTCAGATCTCACAATACGATCGGTGCGGGGCTTGAATCTGAGATCTGAGATCTGAAATCTGAGATCCTCGCTAGGGTCTTTGTGCCTCTAACAACTTCTGTTTCAGTCGTTGAATCGCCGCGTCAGTCGTTGCGAGCGAAGCTTGTGTGCGACGTTGGTCCTGTTTTAGTAAATCAAGTTGACTTTGCACTCTGGTCTTTTCGTTCGTCAGGCGTTTTCTGATTTCTTCGCGCGCATCTTCTGGGTGGAGTGAACCGACGCCAGCCAATTTGCTTTCAATCGCCCCTGGGCTGAGTTGTTGATTGATCTGATCCATGCGCGCGGAGAGTGGGTCTTCTTTTTCAGAGATCTCGATCAAGTGATGTTGTAACGCCTCTGCTCGTTGTTCTTCCTTTTCGAGTTGCTCCTGGATTGTTGTTGCCAATCGCTCCCTCTCAAGATCTGCGACTCGCTTTTTGAGCTGTTGATTCTCGCCGGTAAGCTGTGCGACCTGCTTTCGAAGCGGATCGGTATCCGGACACTTTTGCGGGGCAGCTTCACTCTTTTTGCTGGTGGTCGTAGCGTTTAGCCCAGTGGGCTGTTGGGCCACTCCCAGCAACGTAGCAGAGACAAAGGTGGCAAGCAGTAAGAGGCGCATGCGTTCGCTCCCGTCGAAGAGTTTGTTCGATTAAACCTCGTTGAGTTGGTTCCGTTCCACAATCTCTCTGCGTATCTCCGTGTTCTCTGCGTCTCGGCGGTTAACATTTAGCGGCACGAATTTCCACGCAGAGACACGGCTTTGCACAAAAAAGCGAAAATCCCACCCACGGCAGTGGGTGGATGGTTCAAGTCCCTTCTACAGGAGAGCGCGCATGAGAACTCGCGAAATCCCCCAAACGGCAGTTTGGGGATCGTTCAAGTCCGATCTATTTATTTGCATCTCTCTCATTTCGTGGTCGGTATTTGATCTTGCACATGAATAG
>Ga0114129_10013534_pt1 | contig 11626 bp, 8 predicted proteins | sample RhiMetdeltSRZDD1_FD_80071 | JGI IMG/M metagenome (GOLD analysis project Ga0114129, IMG submission 80071) | Populus rhizosphere microbial communities from Tennessee, USA - Rhizosphere MetaG P. deltoides SRZDD1 (version 2) (version 2) | ecosystem: Host-associated > Plants > Roots > Rhizosphere >... | reverse complement strand
TCGTTGGAAACCTCGAAAGAATCGCGTTGCGCTCTTCGCGTTCCTCGTTGCATCTGCGCCATGATCAACGGAATCCGCAGCGTCGACTCGTACGCGAACAATCCATGCGTTGATTCGCCGTGATCGCCGAGCGCCTCACCATGATCCCCCGTGATGACGACAAGGGTCGGGCGAGCATCGGCTCGTGCGAGCTCGAACAACGGACCGAGCGCGAGATCGGCCGCGGCGACCTCCCCGAAATACGGGCGATCGGCATAGTCCCGGTCGAACGGCGGGGGAGGGCGGTATGGCGCGTGCGGCTCGTACACATGGACCCATGCGAGCCATCGGTTGTTCTGCTGCGCGCGAATCCAGGTGGTGGCGGCGGAGACCACAGAGTCCGCCGGTCGCTCCGCGATGATGAAGCCACCGCCGTTCAAGTCGTCGAATCGGCCGTCGTACCGGTCGAAGCCCGGCGTGAGGCCAAACCGCGCATCGAGCGGGAACGCGCCGACGAACGCACCGGTGGCAAACCCTTGCGCTTTCAGCAGCGTGGCGATCGTCGCCATCCCCGGCCTCAACCTGTAACCGCTGTTTTCGCGGTATCCGTGCTGAAACGGGTAGGTGCCAGTCAGGATGCTTGCGTGGGAGGGTAGGGTTACCACCGCCTGCGCATGCGCGAACGTGAAACGTATGCCGGCGGCCGCGACGGCGTCGATGTTCGGCGTGCGCGCCGCGCCGCCGTAGCAGCCAAGCGCGTCGGCGCGGAGCGTATCGATCGTCACGACGAGGACGTTTTGATCCGGGCTGCTGGCGAGGTCGACTGCTGTCGGCCGACGCCCTCTGGTCGCGTCACCCCACACCAACCATGCGGCGCCAATCATCGTCGCCACCACCGCGACTAACACGGCCGTCCAGGCCGTCGGCTCGTCGGGGTGGCTAGCTTCAGTTTTCCTTGCCATCAGGTCGCAGGTGTCCAAAAAGTTGGATGCAGAGTGTTCACTATTATCACGGAGCTCCGCCGTTTTGCTTGATTGGACACGCCAACGCTCTTAGGCTTGTGCCCGGTTCGACTTGCAAGTCCGGCGCGGGAGGCTGCGCAGCCCCCAGGAGGATGTAACGATGAGTCTGTTTCGACGGGTAGGTGTGCTCGCCTGCGCGCTGATGTTCGTTGGTGCCATACCAGTCAGCGCACAGGTGAGCACCGGTGAGATCTTCGGCAAGGTCACAGACGGCACGGGCTCGGTCCTGCCCGGCGTGAGCGTGACGTTGAGCGGACCCTCGCTCATTCAGCCGATGGTCGCGGTTTCCTCCGAAAGCGGCGCCTACCGCTTTCCGCGGATTCCGATCGGCACCTATGCCGTCGCCTTCGACATCGCCGGGTTCAAGAAGTTCGTCCGCGGCGACGTCATCATCCAGGCCGGCTTCAACGCGGAAATCAACGCGAGGCTCGAAATCTCCACCGTGCAGGAAACGGTGACGGTCACCGGCGCCAGCCCCGTGGTCGACACACAGTCGACGACGCTGTCGGCGAGCTTCACGAAGGATGCGCTCGAAAAGATTCCGAACGCGCGCGATCCGTGGGTGATCATCGAGCAGACGCCGGGCATGATCATGAGCGGCGCCAACGTGGGCGGCAACCTCTCGGGGCAGCAGACGTCGTTCTCGGCGATGGGCAGCGGCTCGAACCAGCAGTGGAACATCAACGGCGCGGTGATCAGCGATATCGCGTCGGGCAACTCCTCGCCGACGTACTACGATTTCGATTCGTTCGAGGAGATCCAGATCACGACGGCCGGCGCCGATGCGTCGCAGCAAGGCGCTGGCGTGCAGGTGAATTTCATCACGCGCAGCGGCAGCAACAAGTTCACCGGCTTCGGCCGGTTCTACAACACGAACGACAAGTGCTTCGGCGAGTTGGGGTCGTGCCAGGCGAGCAACGTCACCGATGCGATGCGGAACCTTGGAGCCGCCGGTGGCAACCCGATTCAGAACATTCGCGACGTGGGGGCGCAGCTTGGCGGTCCCATCCGGAAGAACAAGGCATGGTTCTGGGGCGCGATGTCGCAGCAGGACGTTCGCACGGGCGTGCTCGGCTTCTACAACCTCGACAAGACCGGGTGCCGCGACATCGCAGCCAACGCGAGTGGGAAGGCGGCCGACGGATCGTTCATCAATTCGATTCAGAGCATCCGCGACTGCCTCTTCGGCGACCTCACGACGCTGAAGAATCGAAACGCGCGCCTGCAGTATCAGGAGGCCACAGGGCATCAAACTGCGTTCTCGTACACGTATGGCGATAAATATCGCGGCTCGCGCGGATGCGATCAATTCCACCCCTTGATCACCTGCTCCGTGCAGACCGGGCCGACAATCTTCTACACGACCGACCACCGGTGGATTGCGAGCAACCGGCTGACGATCATCGGACAGTACACCCATATCCACGAGGACTGGTTCCTCGCGTTCCAGAACGAAGGGCTGAAGGACGTCCAGGCGATCAACTGGGTCGATACGACCTACTGGGATCGCAGCAAGTCGAGCGCGTCGTATCACACGATTCGTCCACAGGACGACATCCGCGCCGACGGCAACTTTTTCGCGTCGAACGTTCTGCACGCGGATCACTCGATCAAGTTCGGGTTTGCCGTTCGGCGGTCGCCGGTCGAATCGCTGAGCACGGTCGGCGGCGGTGCGGTCGCACGCTACCGCGGCACGTATCCCTTCGTTGCGGGCCAGTACATCACCACGCCGAGCGATCCGACCGGAAAGCGCGCCTGCACGATCGCCGGCGTTTCGTATCCAGCGAACAACGCGAACGGGTGCGACGAGGCGAACATTCTCCGCGACGCGGACTACAGCTACATCCAGTATCAGCGGAACGCGTACATCCAGGACTCGATCAAGAAGGGAAGGGCGACGATCAACCTCGGCCTGCGCTTCGATCACCAGCACGACATTGCGAGACCGGCCGTTGTGCTCGCCAACCGGGTTCTCCCGGCGCAGCTGCCGGCGATCAATTTCCCTGGGCTCGACTCGGGTGCGCGGTTCAACGACTGGTCGCCTCGCGCCGGAATTACGTACGACCTCGCCGGTGACGGCAAAACGATTCTGAAGGCGAGCGCCTCGCGGTACTGGGGCATCGGGATGAACACCGCCAGCCGGCTCCAGCCCACGAGCTCTACGACCACGCTGCGCTTCCCCTGGAAGGATCTGAACGGCGACAAGGTGGTACAGGGCAACGAACTGCAGGTGTTCAATGCCAGCGGCGGCCTTAATCTGCTCAACAGTCCGACCGGGTACGACCCGAGCAACCCCGGCAACCCGTTCACGACGTCTCTGGTCAACACGGACCTGAAAAACGACATCACCGACGAGGTGATTGCCGGCATCGACCGCGAGGTGATGAACAACTTCGGCGTCGGCGCAATGTACATCTACCGGAAGTATCACCAGTTCACCACCGATCAGCGGTATCTGGACTCCACGTCGGAGTACGCCGGACCGATTCCGTTCACCGCCAACTGCGGCAATGCGACGTGCAGCCAGCCAAGCTATTCAGGGTTCTACTTCCAGCGCGCCACGAACACCCACGGCAACACGATTCTTACGAACAACACGTCGTACAACGCGTATCACGGGTTGGAGTTCACCGCTCGGAAGCGGCTCAGCCACCGATGGATGATGACGACGAGCTACGTGTACAACCATCAATTGAGCTTCAACACGCTCGTGCCGAGCCTCGACTATCTCGATCCGACGAATCGCTTTCCCGTGGACAACGTCAGCGGGTACGAGAACGGCAGCCGCAACGGCCCGCACGTGTACAAGATTTCGGGCATGTACCAGCTCCCGTTCGAAATCAATGCGTCGGCGAACTTCAACGCCCATTCGAATTTCCCCTACAACATTTACATGCAGGGGCCGGTGCGCACCGGCACTCAGGATCAGTCAAATATCCTGCTCCGGCCGATCAACACCGTGCGGCTGCCCGCCGTGAAAATACTCGACTTGAATTTCGACAAGTCGATCCGGCTGGGCGGCGGCCGCCGGATCACGCTCAACGCGACGCTCTTCAACGTCGGAAACGTGGCGACGACGCTGGGGTACGCCAGTTCGGCGACCGTCAACGGCGTCACCGCCTATCGGCAGAACGTCTCGAACGCGAACTTCATCAACACCATCGTCGGTCCGCGCGTGATGCGGTTTGGCGTTCGGCTGAACTTTTAGGAAGTCTGAAGTCTGAAGTCTGAAGTCTGAAGTCTGAAGTTTGAAGTACGAAGCGAAGGCCGGCCCTGCGAGACGAGGCCGGCCTTTTTCTGTACAATCGCGGTTTTCAGAGGTTTCGATGAAGGTCCCCATTCAAGTCGCCACCCTCGCTGCGGTCATCCTTTCGAGCTCGGTACCGGCGGTTGCACAGCGCATGCGGGCCGGCGACTCGTTCAAGGACAAGGTTGCGGCCTGGCGCGGAGATGCCGACGTATCGGGAAAAATTACCGATGCCGCGGGAAAAGCGATTGCCGACGCGAAAGTGACGTTCGTCTTCACGACGTCGAACGACGGCTTCTTTGCGACGACGAAGAAGAACGGCGAGTTCTCGGCGAGAGACATCAAAGCCGGCGAGTGGCGCGTACAGATCGATGCGCCTAACTTCGTGACGGTCCGTCAGACAGTGACGATCGCCGACAGGAAGAATCCGCCGATCGCCGTCACGCTCAAGCGCGACAACAGCCCGGAGCTGCTGACCAAAGCAGAAGCGCTCTTCAAAGCCGGTCAGAACGCCGAGGCGCGCGCCGAGTACATGAAGGTTCTCGAGGCGCATCCGGATCTCACCGGCATCAATCGGGCGATTGCGTTCACGTACGGACGTGAAGGCCACCATCCCGAGGCCTTGAAGTACCTGGATCTCGCCCTCGCCTCCAACCCGGACGATCGAATGCTCCTGCAGCTCGCAGCGGCGAGCGCGACGCAGGTGAGCGAGTACCCGCGCGCAATGGGTTACCTCGCCAGGATAGACGAGGCCACGCTCGACGATCCCGCCGTGCTCGCCGACGCGGCCGTGAATCTGATCAACAAACGTCGGTCGGCAGACGCCATTTCAATCCTCGATCGCGTCATCGCTCGTTTTCCAGACTCGCCGGATCCGTACTTCTATCGCGGATTTGCGAAGTTGCAGTCCGACAAGAATGCCGAGGCGAAGGGAGACCTCGAAAAGTATCTCGCGCTGGCGCCGCCTGGCGCCGCCCAAGTGGCACAGGCCACAGATCTGCTCTCGAAAATCAAATGAGGTCCGTGCGGCGATGTTTGGCGTGTGTCGCATCGTTGGCCGTTCTCGGAGTCGCTCCCTCCGACTTTCGAGTTCGCCTCGACACCTCCAAGGGCCCCATCGTCATCCAGGTGCACCGGGCGTGGGCCCCGAACGGCGCCGATCGATTCCACGAGCTGGTGACCGGCGGTTACTTCGACGATTCGCGCTTCTTCCGAGTCGTCAAGGCACAGTGGGCGCAGTTCGGGATCAACGGCGATCCGAAGGTCGCCGCACGCTGGCGTGAGCGGACGATTCCCGACGACCCGCGCGGGCAATCGGTCACTCGAGGCCGTGTCGCGTTCGCGTTCGCCGTACCGAACGGCAGGACGTCGCAGGTCTACATCAGCTTGCGCGACAACTCCTATCAGGATGAACAGGGATTCGTGCCATTTGGTGAAGTGGTCGAGGGGATGGACGTTGCCGATGTGTTGAACAGCGAGTACGGCGAGAATGCCGGAGGCGGAATTCGCGCCGGCAGGCAGCAACCGCTGTTCGACGGCGGCAACGAGTTTCTCGACCGCGAGTTTCCGCGCCTCGATCGCATCATTCGCGCCAGGGTGATTCCATGAACCTGCGGGACATTCGCACGCTGCTCGATTACCACTACTGGGCCCGTGACCGGCTATTGGACGCCCTCGTTCCGCTGACGCCCGATCAGTTCACGCGCGACCTGGGCAACAGTTTCAAATCCATCCACGAGACAGTCGTACATATCTACAGCGCGGAGTGGGCGTGGCACTCCCGTTGGACCGGCACGTCGCCCACGACGCACATCCCGCCGAGCCAGTTTCCGGACGTGGCGTCCCTTCGGAGCGCGTGGTCCGATCTGGAGCCGAACGTCCGCTCGTTCGTCGACCGGCTCGGAGACGACGGGCTGACACGCATCTGCGAGTACAAGCTGCTCAACGGCGCGCCGGGCGCCTCGCCGTTCTGGCAGATGGTGCAGCATGTCGTCAATCACGCGAGCTACCATCGCGGCCAGGTGACCACGATGTTGCGACAGCTTGGAGAGAAGCCCGCGAAGTCTATGGATATGATTGCGTTTTACCGAACCTCGCCGGGATCAGGGATTACGGACCGGTCATGATGAAGGGAACCGTCATGCGAGCCTTGTTGCGTGCCTTCGCCGTAGCCACAGCGCTGATTGGCCTGAGCGCGTCCATCTGGTCTCAGATTCCGGCGGCGGCTCCGCTCGCGTCGCCGACCATCGAGCAATTCCTGATGCCGGGATACCCGACCGAGATTGTGTCGGCGAAAAAGGTCGATCGCATTGCGTGGACGGCGTACGAGCATGGCCGTCGCAACGTGTACACAGCGACCGCGCCGGATTTTCAGCCGCTCCGCGTGACGAGTGTCATGAAGGACGACGGAATCGAGCTCAGCGATCTCAGAATCTCGGACGATGGGTCCATCGTCGTGTTCGTGCGCGGCACGCAGCCGAACCGCGACGGATGGGTGGCGAATTCGACAGCGAATCCGGCAGGCGCGGAGCGCGCCATCTGGGCAACGCGGACAACGGGCGGCGCGCCGTGGAAGCTTGGCGAAGGCACGACGCCGGCGTTATCGCCCGATGGACGAACCGTGGCCTACGCGAAAGATGGACAGATTTACCGGTACGCCATTGGGTCGAGTGGGTCGGGCAGGTCGAGTGGGTCAGGTAAATCAGGTGGGGCGAGCGGAACACCGTGGATCAAAGCGTGGGGGACGAACGGCAACGTGAAATGGTCGCCCGACGGCACCAAGCTCGCCTTCGTGAGCAATCGCGTCGACCATTCGTTCATCGGCGTATACGACGTGCGCGCCCGGAGCGTGAAGTTCCTTTCTCCAAGCGTCGATCACGACACCAGCCCAACCTGGTCACCGGACGGTAAACGAGTTGCGTTCATCCGTCGGCCGGGCACGCCATTCGGTCAGCAGGCGCATCAAGGGCAGGGGAGCATCGGCAATCCCGATGGCCCTGCCTACAACCCGCTCAATGCCATCCGCACGGGGCGAGGCGGCGGCCAGGGGCGCGGTGGCCGCGGGCGCGGTGACGTCGAGCCGCCGCGCGACGATCGTCCCGGTCTGATGACCGCCTCGTTCGCCGGCGGTCACACGCTGTCGTTCTGGGTCGCGGACGTCGCGACGGGCGAAGGAAAAGAATTCTGGCACAACCAGAAGGACGACGAGGATTTCAACGCGGTCAGCTCGATCCAATGGGCTGGCGCCGATCGCGTGATCTTCGAGGCCGAGCCGCAGGAGTGGGTGCGCTGGTATTCGGTCAGCATCTCGAACAGCCAGCCCACGCCACTCGCGCTGACGCCCGGCGAGGGCGCGGTTGAACAAAGCGGCCTGTCGTCAGACGGACAGGTTCTCTTCTATGCGACAAACGCCGGCGATATCGAACGGCGTCATGTGTGGAAAGTCCGGACGACCGGTGGGACGGCCGAGCAGCTGACGAAAGGCGAATCGATCGAAACCTATCCGGCTCCGCTGGCCTCGGGACGCCACGTCGCCGTGCTCGGCGGCGGCGCGAAGTTGCCATTCAGCGTCGGCTTCGTGCCCGCCTCAGGCGGCGCGCCGAAATACATCTACCCGTCGCTCGGCGGCGGATTCCCGATGGACGCGGAAGTCGTTCCGCAGCTCGTGCTGACGAAGGCGCCAGACGGCTTGGAGATCCACAACCAGCTCTTTCTGCCAAAGGATCTCAAGCCGGGCGAGAAGCGGCCGGCGATCGTCTTCGTCCACGGTGGTCCGGTGCGGCAGATGCTGCTCGGGTACCACTACATGCACTTCTATCACATCGCGTATGCGGTCAATCAGTGGCTTGCCAGCCGCGGCTTCATCGTGATGTCGGTGAATTACCGGAGCGGCATCGGCTACGGCAAGTCGTTCCGTACCGCGCCGAACACGGGTGGCCGCGGCAACGCCGAATACCAGGACGTCCTCGCCGGCGGCAAGTATCTTCAGACGCGCGCGGACGTGGACGCGAACCGCGTCGGCATCTGGGGCCTCTCTTACGGAGGCGTTCTCACGGCGCAGGCCCTTGCGCGGAACTCGGACGTCTTCAAAGTGGGCGTCGATCTCGCCGGCGTGCACCTGTGGGGCAATTCGCTCGATCCGGAAAACGTCGCGTACCGTTCGTCGGCCATCTCCGCGATCGATACGTGGAAGTCGCCAGTCCTGCTCGTACATGGAGACGACGACCGCAACGTGCAGTTCTCACAGACGACCGGTCTGGTGCAGCTGCTGCGGGCGCACAACGTGTATCACGAGCTGATCGTCTTCACCGACGACACGCACGAGCCGTTGACGCACCAGCGCTATCTCTATGCGTTCAACAGGCTGGAGGAGTTCCTCGGACGATTCCTCAAGGGCGCGCCCGCGCGGACGACCGCCGGCGGACGATAACGGTTGTTCCGCGCCTTCTGGCTGACGCTGTTCGCGATCGGCGCGGTAATGGTCCTCGCGACGGGATGGCGAGGCGGCGAGCCGTGGACGGCCGCCGCTTTCGTCGTGTTCTTTGCGTCGCGAGCCGCGCGTTCGGTGATCAAGCGGCCGTTGATGTCGACGCCTGTTGGTGGAGATGCCGCTGCCGCGCGCCGGCTGCAGCTGTTTCTGGTCGTCACCGTCGCGGGGTGGCTCGGATCCGGCGTTCTCGCCGTCGTTGCCGCCGTGGCGGGCGAAGGTCAGGAATGGATCTACGTGGCGCCCGTTTTCTTGCTGATGGGCGCGGCGCAGCTGTATCTGTTCCTCCGCAGAGATTAGGCTCTATCGATTTCCAGCACAGTGCGCAAGAGAACGTCCGCGCCGTGCGCGCAGTCTTCCCAATGGGTCAGCTCGTTCGGCGAATGACTGACCCCGCCGACGCTCGGCACGAAGATCATCCCCATCGGGCCGAGCAGCGCCATCATTTGCGCGTCGTGACCGGCGCCGCTTGGCAATCTGGAAGTGCCCAGACCGAGAGACAGGCTCGCGCGTTCGATCGCGGTCTGCACTTCGGGCGCCGCGGCCGCCGGAGCCGCGGTCATCGTTGAAACGAACTCGATTGTGGTCTGCGTGTTTGCGGCAATCTCTCGCGCTCGCGCGCGGATGTCATCCATCATCCCGGCCAGCTTCTGGCGGGAGAGATCTCGAAGCTCGATCGAGAGACGCGCGAGGCCCGGGATCACGTTGGGCGAGTTGGGAGTGATCTCGATGTGGCCGACTGTGCCGACCTGCCGCCCCGGAACTCGAGTGACCGCGTCGCGGACCGCCACGGTGAGGTGCGCCGCGGCCAGCATCGCGTCGTGGCGTTCGGCGATCGGCGTCGTGCCTGCGTGGTTGGCGAAGCCGGTGACGATGGCATCGTACTTGTCGATCGCGACGATGCCTTCGACCACGCCGATCGGAACGCGGGCGCGTTCCAGCGTGCCGCCTTGCTCGATGTGAAGCTCGATATAGCAGTGGTGCGCGCCCTTCGGGCGGCGCGCCTCGAGAATGCGATCCGGATCGCCGCCGATCCGTCGAATAGCGTCCCGGCGGCGCATGCCGTTCCAGACCTCGTCCATGTCTGCCGGCGCGATCTCGCCGGCGACGATCCGGCTGCACGCGAGTCCGCGGCCGAAGGCGAATCCCTCCTCGTGCGCCCACACCACCATTTCGAGTGGATGTCGCGTGCGGACGTTCGCCGCGCCGATCGTTTCGAGCACGGCCAGCGCGGATAGCGATCCGAGGTCGCCGTCGAAGTTGCCGCCGCTCGGCACCGAGTCGATGTGCGATCCGAACAAAATCGGCGGAAGCCGCGGTTCTGTGCCGGGCCGCGTCGCGAAGATGTTGCCGGCCGGATCGATGCGCGGCTGGAAGCCTGCGCCCTTCATCAGCGCCATGACGTATCGCCGGCCTTCGATGTCGGCGTCCGAATACGCGATGCGGCTGACGCCGTCGGCGAACGAGCCGCCGGCGGGTCGTCCGAATGTGCTGAGTGTCTCGATACGCTCACGAAGCGCGCGCGCGTCGACGCGCAAATCGAGGGTCGATGGGGCGGGCTGGGCAAGAAAGGCCGGATCGGCAGAACGCGTGGCGTGCCACGCCGTCGCCGCCATGCCGCCAAGGAACGCGCGCCTGGAAATCAGCGCTGCTCGCTCACTTTCGGTTTCCCGATCCATTCGAGCTTGGTCAGATCGTACTTCTCGCCGGGGCCCATGAAGAAATATTTCTTGCCGTTGCGCTCCTGCGCGTCTTTCACGATGCGACCGTCGTGAATCGCGACCTTGCTCGCCCCGATGATCTCGAACGTCTGACCCTGGACGACGATGGCCGTGCTTTCATCGATGCCGATGCCGAGAACGTCAGGATGCTTGGCGACCACCTGTTCCAGATCGTCCTGGCGATTGCGCGTCAGCATGTGCTGATCGATGGCGACGCCCTTGATCAGGCCGAACCCTGCCTCGTAGCCGGGCGCCATCATGATGTAGTTGTTCTCGCGCGCGCCGCGGACCATGTAGGACGCCAGGATCGACGCCCCTGCCGACGTTCCTGCCACGACGCCGCCCCGCTCGAGCACGCGCTCCACTTCCCGCTGCGTTCGCGTATGAGCATAGGCGTCGACGAGTCGCCACTGACGTCCGCCCACGAACCAGACGATCTTCGCCGTCGTCAGGGGGCGAACGAACGCCTCGGAGTCGGCGACGATGCGGTCTTTCGTGTGGAGCAGCGTGATGTTCGTGGCACCGAACGTCTTGAACATCTTCACACCCTGCCAGTCGCTCGGATAATCGTCCGCGCCGCCGGCCGTCGGGATCACGACGAGCGGAGCGTCTTTGCCGCCGGCGAGATCGAACATGCGCGTGAGGATCGTGTCGCCCACCTTGCCGCCGCCGACGATCACGAGCGCGCCCTGTGCTGGCCCAGTCACCACAGGGCCGGCCGCGAGGGCGGGAGGGGCAGGAAGGCCAGGAAGCCAGATCAGCAGCCCGATCAGAATGAATCGTCTTCGCACTCGGCCCTCCTTCCTGTCCTGTCGATCTTCGTGAGCAGATGATAAATCACCAAATCACCAAATCACTAGATCACCAGATCTTCTCGTTCACTCCTCATCCGGCGCGCCGCCGCCGGACTTCGCGACATCTTCCTGCTTCACACGATCCACGTTGAATTTCTGCGCGCTCGCGATGATTCTGTCGAGCGCCTCGTCGAAGTCGAACGACGTCGCCTTGGAGAATCGCGTGTAGTTGACGCGCGAGACAACGAACGGTTTGAGGTACGGACTCGTCAGGCCTTTTGCTTTCAGTTTCTCGACCGCGGCGCTCACGGCATCGTCCAGTTTCAGGATCTTCTTGCCGCGCCGCTCGCGCTCCTTGATGCCCTTGGCGATCGGCT
>Ga0114129_10013532_pt1 | contig 11626 bp, 7 predicted proteins | sample RhiMetdeltSRZDD1_FD_80071 | JGI IMG/M metagenome (GOLD analysis project Ga0114129, IMG submission 80071) | Populus rhizosphere microbial communities from Tennessee, USA - Rhizosphere MetaG P. deltoides SRZDD1 (version 2) (version 2) | ecosystem: Host-associated > Plants > Roots > Rhizosphere >... | reverse complement strand
ATGAAGAGGCCGTCGAACCCGATCGAGCCGCCGGCGTACGGGCTGACCGCCACGCCGATGCCACGGGCTTTGGTGCCCTGCTTCTTGCCGCTGACCGACGCCTTCTTCGCGTCCCACCCGAACATCTCGCGGCCCTTGTCGAGCGCTTCCTTCACGAATGCGCTGGTAACTTAGTTCTGCCTGCCGTTGGGCAGTGTGGGACCGAACGGCGCTTTGCCGGCCGGCGCGTTGATCTTGCGTAGCTCTACTTGATCGATGCCGAGTTTCTTGGCCGCCTTGGAGAGGATCGGCTCCATGATGGCGACACCCTGAGCGCCGCCCGGCGCGCGCTGCGACACCTTCGGCGGTGTATTCGTCAGCACGGTGAGACCACGCCAGCGCATCGTTTCCGGTTGATAGGCCAGCGATACCGTCGTGCCGGCCGACCGCCCGTCGCCCTGGCCGTCGTACGGACCGTTGTCCATCACGGTGTACATGTCGATCGCCGTGATGCGGCCGTCTTTTCTGAACCCGGCTTTGACGCGCGCGAGAATGCCAGGGCGCGCGCGGCCGATGAAATGCTCGTCCTCGCGCGTGATCCGCATCATGACCGGCGCGTTGGCTTTCCTCGAGAGCAGCGCCGGAATCGCCATCGAGATGGCGCCCGGAATCTTGCTGCCGAAGCCGCCGCCGGTGTACTCGCTGATGATGTGGACCTTGTCCGCCGTGATGCCCGTCCAGCGCGCGACCGACGCCACCGTCTGGACGGTGCTCTGCGTCGAACCGTGCAGGAACAGTTTCCCGTTCTGCCAGTACGCCATCGCCGTGCGGGTTTCGAGCGGCTGGTGGCCCGTCGACTGCGTCGAGAACGTTTCGTCGAGCACGAGGTCCGACTTCTTCAGCGCTTCCTCGACATTGCCGACCATCCACTCGTCGGTAAACTTGCCCAGCGGCATCTCGCCGTCTTTCGCGGCAGCGAAGTCCTCGTTGGTCCATTTCCACACGGCGATCTGCGGCGGCGGCGGTCCGGCCGGTGCGCCGCCTCGACCACGTCCAGCTGGCGCTCCAGCCGCCGGCGCTGCAGCCGCTCCAGCTGCAGGAGCCCCGGCCGCTGTATTGGCTCTGCCCGCGTCACCGCCCCGCGCGGCCGGTGTACCCGGCGCTGCGCCTGTGGATGCGCCTGCCGGGGATGCTCCCGCGGTTGCGGCACCTGCAGCTGTTGCAGCGCCGCCGGCGGCGGCGCCCGCGGCGCGTCCGGCCGGCGCGGCTGGCGGCGTCGTGGGACGCATCCAGACATTGCCTTGCGCACGCGCGTTCGGGCCGTTGGGCCGCAGGCTTTCAATCGGATCGACGACGAAGGGCAGCAACTCGAACTCGATGTCGATCTTTTCGATCGCTTCGGCCGCCGTGGCTTCGTCGACCGCCGCAACAGCGAGCACCGGCTCGCCCTGATAGAGCGGCTCGTTGGTCAGCCCGCGTTCCGCCTGGGCGGAGGCCTGCACGTTTTCGCCGAGCGTCGCGCCGACGGCCGCGCCGGGCATGTCGTCGGCCGTGAGGATCGCCTTCACACCGGGTAACGCGAGCGCGGCGCTCGTATCGAGCCGCTTGACGCGCGCATGCGGCATCGGGCTGACGAGCAGCTTGGCGAAGAGCATGCCTTCGACGCGGTAGTCCTCCGCGTACTTCGCCTTGCCCGTGACCTTCGCGACGAGATCGGGCGTCGTGTAGTTGTGGCCGATCAGCTTGTTGTCAGCCATATCACGCATTCCTCATGTGTTCTGCGCCGCGCATCAGCGCGGTCAGAATCTTGTCGTAGTCCTGGCAGCGGCACAGATTGCCCGACACGCCGTGCGCCAGTTCCTGACGCGAAGGATTGGGATTCGTCTTCAGGTAGCCGGTGGCGGCCATGACGAAGCCCGGCATGCAGAACGCGCACTGGAAGCCCTGTTCGTCGATGACGCCCTGTTGTACGGCGCTCAGCTTCCCGGTGGCCGGATCTGCCAACCCTTCGATCGTGACGATCTTCTTGCCGCGCGCGCGATGCGCCAGGTACGAGCACGAATAGTGCGGCACGTCGTCGATGAGGACCGTGCAGGCACCACACTCGGCCCGGTCGCAGCCGATCTTCGTGCCGGTCAGCCCCAGCTTGTAGCGGAGCGTCATCGCGAGCGTGTCCTGCGGCATCACGTCGACGCGACGGTCCTGACCGTTCACGTTGAGCGTGATCAGCCGCTCGACGGCGCCGGCGGCCGGCTGGCCGTGGACGGTCGAGCCGCGGAACAGGTACGCAGACGAAGACGCGACCGCGCCTGCTGCGACCACGCCCTTGATGAAATTGCGCCGTGAAGCCGACTGTGGGACTTCTTCCGACATCATCTTGTCTTCCATTGCTGGATCACCTCGTCGGGCCGGAGGTCCGACCGGAAGGAGAGGGATTTTATCCGACACACGATATCCCTTACGGGTTTCAGGTTCAAACGATTTTCAAGGGTTCGGATACCGGGTCGGATACGGTATCTGACCCTTGCGCGCGAAATTGTCTACGAATGTCACCGCCAGGCCAGGTCCGGGTGGGTGTGCCGCTGCGATACCCTAGAACAGCATGGACGACGACAACCCGGCCCCCGCGGTCACCGCCGCCCCGCCGGACCGCCAATACCTGCTCGAGCGCGTCGGCGAAGCGGCTGTGGTCCAGCTCTACGCCGACGGGTTCCGCGTGCTGTCCCTGCGCGAGAAAACGCTGGTCTGGCACCTGTACCGCGCCGCGATTGCCGGCCGTGACATCTTTTACGACCAGCGCCATCGCTCTCACCTCGAGATGCGCGATCTGCTCGAGGCCATCGTGGCCCACCGGTCCAGCATCGACCCCGCTACCTTCGAGGAGATCGAGCACTACACGAAGCTGTTCTGGATCAACACCGGCGCCTATAACAACCTGACCGCCCGCAAGTTCGTGCTGACGTGTGGTCCGGAACGCTTCGCGGCGGCGGCACACGCGGCAGTGCGCGCCGGCGCGGTCGTGCCGCTCCGCGACGGCGAATCGCTCGACGAACAGCTCGAACGGCTGCGACCGATGTTCTTCGATCCCGAGTTCGAGCCCACGGTCACCGCCAAGAGCCCGCCGCTCGGTCAGGACATCCTCACGGCCAGCGCCAACAACCTGCACGTCGGTGTCACGATGGCGGATCTCGAGGGCGCGGAGGAGCGCTATCCGCTGAATTCGCGGCTCGTCAAGCAGAACGGCCGGCTGCTCGAGGAGGTCTACCGGATCGACGGCCGCTACGGATCGCAGATCGCCGAGATCGTCCGCCATCTCGAAGCGGCAGCCGATTGCGCGCCGGAGGCGACCGCGCGGGCGCTGCGCGCGCTCGTCGCCTTCTACCGGAGCGGCGAAGAAGCGGATCGCGAGGCGTACGACGTGGCCTGGGTGCAGGACAAGGCGGCTTCGGTCGACACGATCAACGGCTTCGTCGAGGTGTATCTCGACGCGCGCAGCATCAAGGGCGCGTGGGAAGCGCTCGTGTTTTACGTCAACGGCGAGAAGACGACGCAGATCCGGACGATTGCCGATCACGCGCAGTGGTTCGAAGATCGCATGCCGTGGGATCCGAAATACCGCAAGCAAGGTGCCCACGGCGTCACCGCCAACGCCATCGACGTCGTCATCGAAACCGGTGATTCGGGGCCGATTACCCCGGTGGGGATCAACCTGCCGAACGATCAGACGATCCGCGAGCGCTACGGCAGCAAGTCGGTGTCGCTGTCGAACGTCAACGAGGCCTACGATAAATCGACGCTGCCCCAATTCCGGAGCGAGTTCTCCTGGACGCCGGAAGAAGCGGCGCGCGCGACGAAATGGAGCGCGTTCGCCGGCGAGCTGACCACGAACATGCACGAGGTGATCGGCCACGGTTCGGGCAAGGTCGACGAGCGGCTGAAGGGCAACCCGCAGGCGGCGCTGAAAGAGCAATTCTCGGCGATCGAAGAATCGCGCGCCGACCTGGTCGCGCTGTATTTCCTTCCCGATCGAAAGCTGGTGGAGCTGGGTCTCGTGCCGGAGGAGGAGCACGACGAGATCGTCCTCGCCGAGTTCGAGGGCTACGCACGGAACGCGCTGGTGCAGCTGCGCCGGGTGCGGCAGGGCACGCACATCGAAGAGGACCACATGCGCAATCGCCAGATGATCGTCCACTGGCTGATGGCGCATACCGACGCGATTGAGCGGCGCACGCGCGGCGGCAAGACGTATTACGCGATGACCGACGCGAAGGCGTTTCGCGACGGTGTCGGCCGTCTGCTCGGCGAAGTGCAGCGGATCAAAGGAGAGGGTGACTACGAGGCGGCGCGCACGCTGTTCGAGAGCTACGGCGTCCACTTCGATGCGGCGCTGCGCGACGAGATCGTCGCCCGGGTCGACCGCCTGCAGTTGCCGTCCTACAGTGCATTCGTGATGCCGAAGCTCGAGGCCGTCTCCAACGATGCCGACGTGATCGCCGACGTCACCGTCTCGTACCCCCTTAACCTCACGGCGCAGATGCTGGAGTACTCCGAGGCGACGCGGCACTCGAGACAATGAGAAACAAGAACGGAACCGCGGAGCTCGCAAAGAACGCAGAGAAAATCTTTCTCTGCGCGTTCTGCGCGCTTTGCGGTTTGCTGCTCTCTGTACCAGTCGCGGCGCAGGTCACGCGCCTTGCGGTTCTCCAAGCCGAAGATCGCCGCGCCCCGACCGCCAGCGACCTCGCCGTCATTCGCTCGGGCGCGCACAGCGGCGATCCACAGACGATGCGGCTCGGCATCCGCGCGCTCGGACGTCTGCAGCGGCCGGCGCTCGTCGTCGAGATCACACCGTTTCTGAGGCATGCGCTGCCGGAGATTCGCGCCGAGGCGGCCACCGCGATTGGTCAGGCCGCGCAGGGATCGAAAGGCGAACCGCCCGCGTCCGCCGCGGTTGTCGACGCGGCGGCGGCGGCCCTCGCGGCGCGTCTGAAAGTCGAAGCCGAGGCCGATGTGCGCGCGGCGATCTGCGAGACGATCGGCCGTCTGCCGTATTCGACGGCGGGCCAGGTCGAGGGTGCCGAACGGACGCTGCTCGAACGGGCCGCGCACGGCGACACGATCGGCGATCGCCTTGGCGTGGCGAAAGGGTTCGAAGCGCTCGTCCGCCTGCACCGGAAGCTGCGGCCGCCTGGCGGCGAGGCGATTTCCCTGCTGCGGCGCATGGCGTCCCCGGGCGCCTCCGAGGCGGTCACCGGCGCGCGCGTCCGCCGTCTCGCGCTGGAAACGCTTGCGACAACGGGCGGCATCGGCGAAGAGACGCTGCTGACCGTAGCGGGCGATCAGGACCCGCAGGTGCGGCGGCTCGCCATGCGCGCGGCGGTCACGCCGCCGCGGCCTCCCTCGTCCGCCGAGGACGAGCTGCTGGCGCGCGGCCTCGGCGACACGTCGCCGATCGTGCGCCTCGAGGCGTTGCGGAGCGAAGGGATCCGGCATGCCGACACCGCCGGTGTGTGTCCGTTTGCGGTGGTGGCTGCCACCGACGCCGACACGCACGTCGCGTTGTACGCGCTCGATCTGTTGAGCCGATGCGCATCGTCGCCGGAGGCGGTCGCGCTGCTCGTGCACGAGGTCGACGATCTCTCGCACGCCGGATCGCCGCGCGGCTGGCACCGCGCCGCGCACGCACTGGTCGCCCTGGCCACGGCTGCGCCCGAGCGCGGCACCGCCGCGCTCGCGCAGTTCAAGGGGTCGCGGATCTGGCAGCTTCGCATGTACGCAGCGCGCGCCGCGGCGGCGCTGGCCGACCGCGAAACGCTCGCGGCGCTGGCCAGCGACGACGACGACAACGTCCGGGAGACGGCGGTTGAGGGCCTGCGCAAGGTCGCGGGTCACGCCTCGGACTCCATCTATATCGCCCAGCTCACGAGGCCGGGCAATCAGCTGCTGCGTGTCTCGGCGCTCGCGCTGGAGGGAACGGCGTCGGCGGACGCCGCGGCGCCGGCGTTGAAAGCCGCGTGGCAGCGGCTGGTCGGCGACGGAAAGGACAACTCGCACGACGCCCGCGACGCCATCGCCAAAACGCTGGCGTCGCTCGGCGCCGATCCGCGTGACGCTCGAGCGCGCGTTCATGCTCCGCACAACGATCTGAATGCCGACGATCTGAGGCGGCTCGCGTCTCCCCGCGCCCGTATCACGATCCGCGGCGTCGGCGCGTTCGAGCTCGCGCTGTTCACGGCGCAGGCGCCGGCGACGGTCCTCCGTTTCGTGCACCTCGCGGAGTCGGGCTACTACAACGGCCTGACCTTCCACCGCGTCGTCCCGAACTTCGTGATCCAGGGCGGCAGCCCCGGCGCGAACGAATACATCGGCGACGCCGCCTTCATGCGTGACGAGGTCGGCGCGTGGCCGCACGTGCGCGGTGCGGTGGGCATCTCCACGCGCGGCCACGATACCGGCGACGCCCAGATCTTCATCGATCTCGTCGACAACCCGCGCCTCGATCACGACTACACGGTCTTTGCCCAGGTGCTCAACGGCATCGACGTGGTCGACCGGATCCTCGAAGGCGACGTCATCGACCGCATCGAGATCATTCCCTAGCGGGCCCGATGTTCTCGGATCGCGTGCCGAAAGAGCTTGCGACGAACCGCCTGACGGCGTTGGTGGCGGCGGCGCGGGCGCAGGGTCGTCCGCTGCTCGACCTCACCGTCACTAATCCGACGCGCGCAGGATTCGAGTATCCCGCCGACCTGTTCGGCTCACTGGCCGATCCCGGAGCGCTCCGCTACGACCCTGGACCGTTCGGTCGACTCGACGCGAGGGAAGCCGTGGCGCGCGACTACGAGCGGCAGGGCGTACGCGTCGACGCGGCCCGCGTCGTGCTGACCGCGAGCACGAGCGAGGCGTACTCGCTGCTGTTCAAGCTGCTCGCCGACGCCGGCGACGAAGTGCTCGTCCCCCGGCCGAGCTATCCGCTGTTCGAGCACCTGACACGCCTCGATCTCGTGACCGCGATTCCCTACCATCTGGAGTACCACGGCGCCTGGTCGATCGACCTGCCCAGCGTCGAGCGCGCGATCACCGCGCGCACGCGCGCGCTGCTGCTCGTGTCGCCGAACAACCCGACCGGGTCGTTCGTCGCCCGCGAGGAGCTCGATCGAATCGCGGCGCTGTGTCGGGCGCGCGACATCGCCATCATCTGCGACGAGGTGTTCACGGATTACGAGCTGGAGCCAGGCGCCCGGGCGGCAGCCGGCAGAGCGGCGACGCGCGGCGACGTCCTGGCGTTCTCGCTCGGTGGACTCTCGAAGTCGGCCGGTCTCCCGCAGGTCAAGCTCGGATGGATCGCGGTGTCTGGTCCCGATGCGCTCGCTGCAGCGGCGATCGACCGGCTCGAGCTCGTCTGCGACACCTATCTGTCGGTGTCGACGCCGGTGCAGGCCGCGGCGGCTTGTCTGGTGGAGGCCGGCGCGGGCATCCGCGCGCAGATTGCGGCACGCACGTCCGCAAACTATCAATACCTTCAGCAAGCCGTTACCGCGGCGGGCGCCTGCCGGCTGCTGCGCAGCGATGGCGGATGGAGCGCGGTGCTGCAGGTACCGACGCTCCAATCCGAGGAAGATCTCGTCCTCCACCTGCTCGAGAACGAGGGCGTCCTCGCGCAGCCGGGATACTTCTACGACTTTCCGCGCGAATCGTTTGTGGTCGTCAGCCTGATCACGCCGCCGACGGTGCTCGCCGATGGGATCGGCCGGCTCCTGCGGCACTTTGATTGCAGCGTCGTCAATCCGTGACTACCCCTCCGCGCGACGATACGGCGAACCGTCGAGCGGGATTGCTCATTCCGCTGTTCTCCTGCCACACGTCGGCGAGCTGGGGCATCGGCGACATCGCCGATGTCGCGCCGGTCACCGGCTGGCTTGCCGCCGCGGGTCTGCGCGCGCTGCAACTGCTGCCGATCAACGAGATCGCGCCGAATCAGCAGTCACCGTACTCGGCCATCAGCGCGATGGCGATCGATCCGATGTTCATCCACGTGCCGGCCGTCCCCGAGTTCGACGCGCTCGGCGGCGAGGCGGCGCTGCCACCGGACGATCGGCGCCTGCTCGACGCCGTGCGGGCGGCACCGCGGATCGACTATGCATCGGTCCGGCGCCTGAAGCGCTCGACGCTCCGGCGCGCCTTCGAACGTTTTCTCGATCGCGAATGGCGGGCGGAGACCTCACGCGGGCGGGCGTTGCTGACGTTCACCAGCGAACAGGCCTGGTGGCTCGAGGATTACAGCCTGTTTCGCGCCATCCACGCCCGCGAGCAGGAACGGCCGTGGACGGAGTGGCCGGCGGCGCTGCAACGACGCGAACCGGCCGCGATCGATCAGGCGCGGCGCGAATTATCGGACGACGTGCTCTATCACCAGTACTTGCAGTGGATCGCGACATCGCAGTGGCGGCGCGCGCGACAGGACGCGCACGGCGTCGCGCTGTTCGGCGATCTGCCGTTCATGGTCGACGGCGACAGCGCCGATGTCTGGGCGCGCCAGCATCAGTTCGATCTCGACATGGCGGTCGGCGCGCCGCCGGATGCCTTCAGCGCGACCGGGCAGGATTGGGGGATGCCGCTCTACAACTGGGAGGTCCTGGCGGCGGAGGATTTCCGCTGGCTCCGCGAGCGTGCCCGCCGTAGCGCCGATCTCTACGACGGCTACCGCATCGATCACCTCGTGGGCTTCTATCGTACCTACGGCCGATCGCGGTCGACCGGCGAGGCGCGCTTCACGCCGGCGAATGAACCCTCGCAACTCGCCCTCGGCGAACGGCTGCTCGACGTGTTTCGCAGCGGCGGCGCCGAGATCATCGCGGAAGATCTCGGCACGGTGCCCGACTTCGTCCGGGAATCGCTCGCGCGATCAGGCGTGCCCGGGTTCCGTGTCCTGCGTTGGGAGCGCTGCTGGCACACGGAGGGGCAACCGTTCCGGGATCCCACGCAGTACCCGCGCGTATCGGTCGCGTCCAGTGGCACCCACGATACCGAGCCGCAAATCGACTGGTGGGAGCAGGCGTCCGCGGACGAACGCGAAAAAGTGATCCGCCTGCCGACGATCGTTCAGACGTCGCACGGCGTGGACCTGCGCCAAGCGGCGTACAACCCGTTGGTTCGCGACGCTCTGCTCGAGGCGCTTTTTGCGTCGAATTCAGATCTGCTGCTGGTCCCGATTCAGGACGCGTTCGGCTGGCGCGACCGCATCAACGAACCGGCGACGATCGCGGACCACAACTGGACGTACAAGCTGCCGTGGCCGGTCGACAAACTCGATGAGGTTGCCGAAGCGCGCGAGCGAAAAGACCAGCTCCGCACGTGGTCCCAAAAACACGGAAGGATCTAACCGCAGAGCGCGCAAAGACCGCAGAGAAAATCTTTTCTGCGATCTCTGCGTGCTCTGCGGTTTGCCTTTACGGCTGCGACGTGCTGCGACCGGTCGGAGCCGTCGGTTTCGGTAACGGTTTCCTTGGCAGCTTCTCGTCGCGGTTCGCGGTGTTGTACACGAACGACGCGACGATGACCGCGTTCCGCATCATATCGGTTGCCTGGATGCGCTCGTAGACATCCATGTTCGAATGGTGCGTTCGTGAGTTGTATTCGACGTCGTCCTGAATGAACTGGAAGCCCGGCAGGCCCACGGCATCGTAGGACAGGTGATCGGTGCCGCCGGTGTTGCGGATCGTCAGCGTGTTCATCCCCAGGTTCTTGAACGGTTCCATCCAGGCCGAGAAGATTGGCGCGACCGCTTCGTTCCCCTGCAGGTACACACCACGAATCAGTCCCGTGCCGTTGTCGACGTTGAAGTAGCCGGCGAACTTCGCGTGCTCGGGCTTGAGCTGCATCGTGGCCGGATCGCCGTAGTGCGCCTTGATGTATTCCTTCGAGCCGAGCAGGCCCTGCTCTTCGCCGCCCCAGAGGCCGATGCGAACCGTCCGACGCAGCTTCACGCCGGTCGTCTTCAGAATCCGCATCGCTTCCATCATGATCGCCGAGCCGGCGGCGTTGTCGGTCGCGCCGGTTCCGGTGTGCCACGAATCGAAGTGCGCGCCGATCATGACGACTTCGTCCGCCTTGTCCGTCCCCGGCAGCTCGGCGACGATGTTGAACGAGTTGAGATCGGTGTCGTAGAACTTGTTGTCGATGTTCATCGATAGCGTCACCGGGATGTTCTTCTGCAGCGTTCGGACGATTCGCCCGTACTGCTCGACGGCGATGACGACCTGCGGCGGCGAGGGCGGATCCTTGGGATCGCGCGAACCGCCCCCCTGGACGAAGAGCGTGCCGCCGTCGCCGCGGCTGATGTCGAGCAGCGCGGCCACGCCCTCGTCGATCCAGAACTGGGTCTTCTTCTTCTGAAAGTCCTGAGCGGCCTGGCTGCCGCGTCCACCGCGTCCGCCACGTCCGGTCCCTTCGGGCTGCCTGGAGAGCTCGGCCAGCTCGGAGTCCGAGTAGCGATGGCCCGGCGCCTCGAAATGAGCGGCCACCTCGCGCATTGGCGTCGCGAGGACGAACTTGCCGCGCAGCCTGCCCTTGAACGTTGCGAAGTCCTTCTCTTCGTTGATGACGGCGATGATCGCTTCGCCGGTGACCGGGCCGTTGGTTCCCGGCGTCCACGCCTTGGGATAACCGATGAGCGGGTAGGCCCGCGGCGTCACCGCCATCGCCGCGAACGATTGATTCTGCCAGCCGCGGCCGAACGGCCAGCTTTCGAGGTGGACGTTCGCCAGGCCCCACTCCTTCATCGTCCTGGTCGTCCAGTCGGCCGCTTCCTTCATGTTGGGCGACCCGGTGAGGCGCGGACCGTAGACGTCGGTCAGGTAGCTCTCAATCTCCATCACCGTCGAGCGCTGCAGCCCTTCTTCCTTGATGCGATACACCGCGTCGAGATCGAGCTTTTCGGTGACCGGCCAGTCAGCGGCGAGCGGCAACCCGACCAAGACCGCCATCATCGCCGTCAAAGCAAAAGTACGGTGGAACTTCATGAAACAACCATCCTCCAGGTCCGCGCGGTCAGCGGTTACGGTATAACTGGCCTGTCGTTGCGGGTTTCTGCAGCGCGGTGAATGCCTTTGCGAGTTTTTGTTGCGATTCTGATCGTATCCGTACTGGCGTCCGCCTGTCGACGCGTGGAGTCGGTCGCCGCGGTCCACGCCGCTGGCCGCGACATCGTGCTGGCCGCCGACAAGACGGTCGTGTCCGCCCGCGTGGCGTCAGGCGCGACCTTCGCCTCGTTGCTGCGCGAACAAGGCCTGACCGCGAGCGAAGTCGCGGACATGGCCGCGCGGGTCGCGGCGGTGTTCGACCTGCGGCAGGTGCGGGCAGCGCAGCCGTATCGCCTCGAGCGGGCGACCGCCGACGGGGCGATGCGCCGGTTCGAGTACGAAATCGACGCCGATCGATTCCTTCGCCTCAGCCGCGAACCGGCCGGTGACTGGCTGGCGACAGTGCTGCCGATCGCCAAGACCCGGCGCCTGGAGACCGTGCGCGGCACGATCGATCGGCAGGCCCCATCGCTCGTCGCGGCCGTCGACGCGGCTGGCGAAACCATCGACCTGACGCTGGCGCTGGCTGAAATCTTCGGCGGCGACATCGACTTCAACACCGAGCT
>Ga0114129_10013531_pt1 | contig 11628 bp, 7 predicted proteins | sample RhiMetdeltSRZDD1_FD_80071 | JGI IMG/M metagenome (GOLD analysis project Ga0114129, IMG submission 80071) | Populus rhizosphere microbial communities from Tennessee, USA - Rhizosphere MetaG P. deltoides SRZDD1 (version 2) (version 2) | ecosystem: Host-associated > Plants > Roots > Rhizosphere >... | reverse complement strand
TGACGATGCTCGAGCGTACGCGGATGGAGGAGGGCGACCGGATGACGTTTCGCTGGAAGTGGACTCCGCGAGAAGCTGCGCAGGCGCTGCCGAGAGCCGTCAGCGCCGAAATGGTGGGCTCCGCAGATGTCCGCGTGATCGACATGCAGGTCGACCCGAAGGATCCGTCTGCCGGCACGTTTGCGATGACGACGACGAAACTCACACGACCGTCCAGATATGACGTTTACATCACCGGCCGATTGACGCTCGGTGCGGGTCAGGCGGCCGAGCAGGAAGACATCGTGTCGCGTCCGATCACGGTCAAGGTCGACGAAGTGCGAGCGGGCAATGAAACTGGTCCCCGTCGTTAACGTCGTCAGCGTCGCGGCGGGAGTTGGGAGCCTCGTCGTTGCGACGCTCACTGCCCAGGCTCCTCAACCCGTGACGTTTCTGCGCGACGTCGCGCCGATACTGAACAAGGTCGGCTGCACGGCCGGGACGTGTCACGGTGCAGCCAAGGGCAAGAACGGATTCAAGCTCTCGCTGCGCGGGTACGATCCACAGTTCGATTACCAATCGCTGCTCTACGATCTCGCGGGCCGACGCTTCAACCGCGCCGATCCCGGCAGGAGCCTGATGCTGGCCAAGCCGTCGCAGGAGGTCGCGCACGGTGGCGGCCGGCGCTTCGCGAAGGATTCCGACTACTACAAGACCATCTACAACTGGATCGCGCAGGGCGTTCCGTTCGGCGACCCGGCGAAGGACAGCGTGGCGGAGCTGCGCGCCGAGCCCGCGGAAATCTTCATGACCGGGCCGGGGCAGGCGGCGTCGCTAAAGGTCGTGGCGCGCTACCTGGACGATCAGACGCGCGATGTGACGCGAGAGGCCGTGCTCGAATCGAACGTGCCCGATGTGGCGTCGGTGGAGGGCGACAAGGCGCTCGTCCGCGGCGAGCGCGTCGGAGAAGCCACGGTGCTGGTGCGCTACCAGGGCAGGTTCGGCGCGATTCCGATCACCGTGCTGAACCCGAAGCCGGGCTTCGTGTGGAAGCCGCTCCCGCAGCACAACTACGTCGATCGCCTGATCGACGCGAAGCTCGAACGGCTGAAGATTCAGCCGTCCCCGGCGGTGGACGATGCGACGTTTCTCCGCAGGCTGTCGCTGGATCTCACCGGACGCCTCCCGCCAGCGGAACGCGTCCGCGCGTTCCTCGGCGATCCGACGCCGTCGCGCCTGAAGCGCGCGAAAGCGATCGACCGCCTCATCGCCAGTCCGGAGTACGTCGATCACTGGACGGTGAAATGGGGCGACCTGCTGCAGTGCAGCCGCAAGTTCCTCGGCGAGAAAGGTGCGTACGAATTTCACGAGTGGATTCACGAGGCGATCGCCTCGAACCGTCCCTACGACAGGATGGTGCGCGAGCTGCTGACGGCGCGCGGGAGCTCATACGACAACCCGGCCGCGAACTATTTCCGCGTCGCCGGCGGCGCCAAGCCGGCGATGGAGAAGACGACCCAGGTGTTCCTGGGCGTGCGGATGGTGTGCGCGCAGTGCCACGATCATCCGTTCGAGCGCTGGACGCAGAACCAGTACTACCAGATGTCGGCGTTCTTCTCGGCGGTCGGCCTCCGCGCCGGTTACGAAGTAGGCGAGGAGATCGTCTTCGATCAGCGCCTTGACTACGAGATGAAGCATCCCAGGGACGGACGCGTGGTGAAGCCGGCGTTCATGGTCGCGTCGGGCACCGCGTCTGTTCCGGACGGTCCCGACCGTCGCGACGCCCTGGCGGCGTGGCTGACGTCGAAGGACAACCCGTATTTCGCCAGGGCGATGGCCAATCGCCTGTGGAGCTACTTCCTGGGCAAGGGCATCATCGATCCCGTGGACGACATTCGCGCATCCAACCCGCCGTCGAATCCGGCTCTGCTGGACGCGCTCACGCAGGATTTTGTCGCGCACGATTTCGACCTGCGCCATCTGATGCGCACCATCGTCAGCTCCAGGGCGTATCAGGCGTCCATCACGACCAATGAATGGAACGCGGCCGACCACGACAACTTCTCACATGCGACACCGCGGCGGCTGACTGCGGAGGAGCTCATGGATGCGGTGGCCTCGGCGGCTGGCGCGAGGCCGCGCTTCCCCGAGGTGCCCGAGGACACGGCCGCCTCGCAGCTCGTCGATCCGCACATCGGCAGGGAAGGGTTTCTCGACGTGTTCGGACGGCCGCCGCGGGAATCCTCGTGCGAGTGCGAGCGGCGATCCGATTTCAGCCTGCCGCAGGCGCTGAACCTGGTGAACGGAAAAACCATTGCCGACGCCATCGCGGATCCCAGGGGTCGCGTGGCCGCGCTGGTGTTGAGCGGAAAGAGCGACGAGACGATCGTGAACGACCTCTATCTCGCCGCGCTGAGCCGTCTCCCGACGCAGGAGGAACATCAGCGCGGCGTGGCGTATCTGGCGGGTGGGGCGAAGGGAGGCCGCGCGCAGGATCTCCTCTGGGCGCTGCTCAACAGCAAGGCGTTTCTCTACATCTATTAAGAGGGCCGATCATGCTGAATCTTCCCGGACACCGCGGCTGCAATTGCGAGGGACCGACGCGGCGCGAGCTGCTGCGAATCGGATCGATCGGCCTCATGAGCCTGAGCCTTCCGCACTTCTTCTTCTGGCGCGCGACCGCGTCGGCTGCGGCCAGCAAGTACGCCGGCGCCCGCGGCTGGGAGTCGGCCAGGAACGTCGTGATGATCTTCCTCCAGGGCGGTCCGTCGCACATCGACATCTGGGACCCCAAGCCCGATGCGCCGTCGAACATTCGCGGAGAGTTCAAGCCGATCAAGACGAAGATTCCGGGCACCTGGATCGGCGAGCACATGCCGATGATGGCGGAGCATCTGGACAAGGCGACGCTGATTCGTTCGATGAGCTACACGCCGAACGGCCTCTTCAACCACACCGCCGCGATCTATCAGATGCTGACCGGCTACGCCCCCGACAAGGTGTCGCCCTCGGGTCAGCTCGAGCCGCCGTCGCCCGCGGATTTTCCAACGGCCGGAAGTCAGGTGTCGAAGCTGAAGCCGCCGACCGATCCGGTGCTGCCGTTCGTCGAGCTGCCGCGGCCGCTGCAGGAGTCGGGGATCATCGGCAAGGGCGGCAGCGCCGGATTCCTGGGCAAGGCCTACGATCCGTATCGCATGTATCAGGACCCGGCCAGGCCGGTGAAGCTGGAGGATCTGTCGCTGCGCAAAGACATTCCTCCGGAACGTCTCAAGGATCGCTTCGAGCTGCTGAAGGGCGTCAACGCATCGATGCCGGAGCTGCAGAAGGCCCTGAACGACGCAGCGGTGGACGAGTACTACGGCAAGGCGTACGACCTCGTGCTCTCGGGCCGGGCGCGCGATGCGATGGACCTGGAGAAAGAGCCGCCGAAGATGCGCGAACGGTACGGCCTGCACACGTTCGGGCAGAGCCTCCTGATGGCGCGCCGCCTGATCGAAGCGGGCACGAAGTTCGTTCAGGTGAACTGGCCGTCCGTGGCCAACGGCGATCCGGAAACGACCGCCTGGGACACGCACGCCGCGAACTTCCGGCCGTTGAAGAACCTGCACTGTCCGAAGCTGGATCGGGGCCTCTCGGCGCTGCTCGAGGACATGGACGAGCGCGGGATGTTGAAGGAGACGCTCGTCGTCGCGGTGGGCGAGTTCGGGCGGAGCCCGCGGCTGGGCGTGTCGACGTCAGGCAATTCCAACGCGCCCGATGGCCGCGACCACTGGCCGTATTGCTACAGCGCCGTCGTGGCGGGGGCGGGCATCGCACGCGGCGCGCAATACGGCGAATCCGATGCGACCGCGTCGTCGCCGAAGGAAAAGCCGGTTCATCCGGCGGACCTGCTGGCCACCGTGTACTTCGCGCTGGGCATCGATCCGGACATGGAGATCCGCAATCACCTGAATCAACCGCGCGAGCTCGTGAAGGGAACGCCGGTCATGGGCCTCTGGTCGTAGCGCTCGATACGATTTGAGTCATACGAACTGCACTCGCCGTGAGTTCCTGGCCGCGTCGGTCGCCGGGCTGGCGTCCACCGTTTGCCTCGGCTATCAGGACGATCGGCCGCTGCTCGACTTCCATCAGCACTCTCTTTACACGGGCCGGAGTCACGAGCAGCTTCTGGCACACCAGCGGCTCCACGGCGTGACGCGTACCGTTTTGCTGCCCATCGAAGGATGGACGATTCAAGGTGGCTCCAGCGCCGTGACGGACTGGGATCTGGTGGTGGGTGGAAATCGGGACTGCGCCCTGGTCGAAGGACACGATCCCGACAAGTTCCTGCGCTTCGCGTCCAGCGACGCCTCGCTTTCCCGGGCGCTCGACGTCATTCGCGGAAATCTGCGGCGCGGCGCCGTCGGCATCGGCGAAATGAAATATCCGGTGGCTGTCGATGCACCGGAAATGCACCGCGTCTACAAGCTGGCCGAAGAGATGCGTGTGCCGGTGCTCCTGCACTTCGAGCACGACATGTACAACACGGGCTTCGAACGCTTCGAGTCCGTGTTGAAGGCGTACCCGAGCGTCAATTTCATCGGCCACGCGCAAACATGGTGGGGGAACATCAGTACGGATCTGAATCCGCTGGAGATGTACCCCAGGGGCCGTGTCAAGAAGGGAGGACTGACGGACAGGTGGCTCGGTGACTACCCGAACCTCTATGGAGACCTGTCCGCCGGCTCAGGACTGAATGCCGTCACGCGCGATCGCGATTTTGCGGCCGATTTCCTGCAGCGACACGCCCGCCGCCTCGTGTGGGGAAGCGACTGCGACTGCCGCGACGGCAAGGGGGCTGGCAGACGCGACGCAAAATGCATTGCCGCGGAGTCGCTGGCCGCCCTTCGCGAGCTCGTTCCCGATCGCGCCACCTTCCAACGGATCACGTTTGAGAATGGAGCGACGCTTCTGGGTCTATGAAACCAGACCAGCTCAGTCGATGGTCCACAACGCGACGTGCGCGATGTCCTTGACGAAGATCCGGTTGCCCGAGATCGACGGCGCCGGCCACGTGGCGCTGTCGGCCACGGTGTAGGTCTTCATCGGCTCGAATCCGCCCGGCGTGCTCCGCGCGATCATCAGCTGCGCATCGTCTTTCAGGACGAAGAGCAGGTTGCCGGCGTGGACGATCGCCGCGTTCGCGGCCTGCCGCGGGCTCGACGTCCACAGCGTCCTGCCGGTTTTCGCGTCGGCCCAGAAAAACTGCCCGCTGTTCATCGCCGACATCGAGAAGACGGCGTCGCCGACGAGCACCGCGTTGCTGAACGACAGCGAGAGCTGCGGGTTTTCCCACGCGAGCTCCGCGGTCCACTGTCCGTCTTTCTTCGCGATCGAGTACGCGGTCAGCGGTTTGCCCTGACCCGAGACGATGACGGTGTTTCCGCCATACACGAGCGGCGTGATCGAGTTCGTGATCGATCGCGCGACGAACGGCGTCTTCCACAGCAGCTGGCCGTTCGATGCGTCGACGCCGACGAGGTTCTCCTGCGAGAAGACGATCACCTGCCGCGTGCCGCCAATCTCCGCGATGATCGGTGATCCATACGCGGGACCATCGCCATCCCAGCTCCATTTGACGGCGCCGGTCGCCGGATCGAACGCGGTCAGCGCGCCCTGCTTGTGCCCGCCGACGTGCAGGATGACGACGCCGCGATCGACAAGCGCTGATTGCGCCGTGTGAAAGAGCGGTTCCACCGGCCCTGCGGGTTTCTGCCACAACTGCTTGCCGGTCGCCGCGTCAAATGCGGTGACGATGCCGCTGATGCCGAGCGTGAAGATCCGGCCGTTGCTGTACGTCGGCGTGGACTTCGGGCCGGGGCCGTGGCGCGCCGTCGCGGGATTCATCTTGAACCCGGCCGGATAGCTCGTCGTCCAGATGATCTTGCCGGTATCCGCGTCGAGCGCGCGCATGACTTCGTTTTCTTCCTGGCGCGAGAACACGTACACGCGGTTGCCGACGACGATTGGCGTCGCGTAGCCGGTGCCGACTTCGACCTTCCATTTCGGCGTGAGCTTCTCGGGCCACGCCCGCGGCTCGCGGTACGCCGCCAGCGTGCCGTCGCGATTCGGCCCGCGCCATTGCGGCCAGTCGCCGCCGGAGTTCTGTCCATCGACGGTCTGAATCAGGGCCGCGACGATGATGAACGCAAACGGGACCTTGAGACGGATCAATGCCATCGACCTTCCCCTTGGATAAAGCCCGCCACATGTCAGCAAAAACCAGCGCGGCGTTCAAGCCCAAAAGCATCGAAGGGGTATGATTCGGCCGGAGACAACATTCGGAGACAACATATGGACGCACGGCGAAAGGCGTTCCTGGCTGGAGCCGCGGCGGGCGCGGTGACGATGACGATCGTGTTCGGTGGGCGAGCCGTCATCGCGGGCGGTCAGGCGCAGGCGGCGAAGTATCCGGTCAAGGTGGTCCTCGAAAACGATCGCGTTCGTGTTCGCGACGTGACGTTTCCGCCCGGTGTCATGGATACCGGCCTGCACACGCATGAGTTCCCGCACGTCGGCGTGATTCTCACAGCCGGCTCACTGACCTTCAGCGAACCGGGGAAGCCAACCCAGACGACACGATTCGAGACCGGCAGCGTCGGGTACCGCGAGGCGCACGTGACGCACCAGGTCGCGAACCCCGGCAAGGCGCCGATGCGCGTGATCGAGGTGGAGTTGAAGTGATCCGCCGCGAATCCCTAACCCCTAAGACGGCTCACGAAATGCCCGGATGCGTCGCACGACTTCCGACTCGCTGAAGCATCGCCGCATCGCGTCGTCCGGCAGGTTGTCGTCGATGCGGTCGGCCAGGGCACGCGCTCGAGTCGCCAATTCGTCGGTACCGTCGAGTCCGAGAAGGGCATCGAGCGCGAGCAGCAGGAGCGCCGGATCGTCCATCGCATCCGCGACGCTCACGGCCGTTCCGGCGTCGGCGATGGCGTCGTCGGTTTGTCCGACGGCGTGAAGCGCGCGCGCCCTGGTGATCAGGCCGAGCGACTCGTACTTCGGGCGCCCTCTCGCGCGAGACTGGTCGATCGCGAGTGTTGCGGCCGCGGCGGCATCGTCGAACGCGGTTCGCTCGAGCGCCAGCTCGGCTCGGGCCTGAGTCAGGCGGAGCTGCCACAGCCACTGATGCCAGTCGGCGGTGGTCGCCGCCGAAGCGGCCGTCTCCTCCAGCAGACGCTCCGCGCGCCCGGGGTCGTGACTTCTGGCGAACGTCAGGAGCGAATCAATCCCGCTGCTGATCACGGACGGAGCGAATCCGACGCTTCTTCCGAGCTCGCGGGCTTCCGATTGGAGCGCCTCCGCGCCCTCGAAGTCGAACAGACTCAAGTGGAGCCCTGCCGTCATCGCGGTGGCACGAGCGAGCATCGGGAGCGCTCCGTACTTCCGGCCGAAGCTTCGGACTTCCTGGAAGGCCTTCGATGCTTCCGAGTACCGGCCCGCGGCGGCCATGTTCAACCCGACGTGCGTCAGCGCGTACATGACGAACGTCGTGTCGCCCGACGACCGCGCCGCATCCGCCGCCTCGACGGCCAGCGGGATCGCCTCGGTCGATCGGCCGGCCAGATACAACGTGAGCGGCCCGAGCATGTGGGCGGCCGTCGGCACGCCAGGCGCCTTCGCGATGGCCGTTCGGTCCATGGCGATGGCCGCTGCGAGATCGCCAGTGGCCTGCCGGCAGCGTGCCAGCCAGGCGATGGCGTTGGCGGCGAGATCGGATCGCTGCGACCGCTCGGCAAGCTGCAGCGCTTCGGTCGCGTACTGTTCCACCGGTCGTACATCCAGCAACAGGAACGATGCTCGCGCGAGCGCCAGCAGGAACTCGCACCGCCGATCGACGTGTTGCGGATCCAGATGATTCAGCGCCGCTTCCAGCTCGCGAACCTCAGACGCCCACTGTCCGAGCGCATCGAAGCCGCGCGCGCGCCGTGCATGCAGATCGACCGACAGCGCCGCCGTTTCCGCTCCAGCCGCCCTGAATTCGAGCGACTGAAGCGCGATATCGAACAGGCGTACGGCCTGCTCGTGCGCCAGCCCTTCGGCGGCGCGGTCGCCCGCGCGGGTGGCGTACTCAATCGCCTTGTCCACGGCGCCTGCCTGCGAGAAGTGATGGGCCAGTTCGGCGAGCGGCGGATTCGGCATGTGCTGCGCGAGGATCTCGATGGCGTCGGCGACGCGGCGATGCAACTTGATCCGGCGTGGAGAGCTCAGCTCGCTGTACAACGTCTCCCGGATCAGCGCGTGCGTGAACTCGAAGCGACCGCTCACGTCTCGCGACTCGCGGACGAGCTGCGCGCGCGTCGCCTCGTCGAGCGCATCGAGCAGCTCGCTGTCCGCAAGATCGGAAGCGGTTTCGACGACCGTTGCGTCGAATTCGCGTCCGATAACCGCCGCAACCCTCAGCGTCCGGTTGCACGCGTCGCTGAGCCGGGACAGCCGGCGGCCGATCACTTCCCTGATCCCTTCGGACAATCCGAGACTCGCGAGATCGACGGTCCCTCCGACGGTTCCGGCAAACCTGGCGAGCGCTCCGGTTTCCTTCAGGTGGAGGAGCATCTCGGTCGCGAAGAACGGGTTCCCGTCGGTGGCGTCCGCGACGAGTTGAGGGAGTTTTGGCGGAGCGTCCGATCCAAGGATCGAACCGACCAGCGCGGTCACGTGGCCGACATCGAGGCCATGGAGCACCAGCCGTGTCACTCTCGGTTCGCGCCGCAAGGCGACCAGCGTTTCCGCCAATGGGTGCGTACGACCGAGCTCGCTCTCGCGGTACGTCGCGACGATCGCGACGGATGCCGCCCGGCCCGATCGGAGCACGTGGCGGAGCAGCAGCAGTGTTGGTTTGTCGGCCCAGTGGAGGTCATCGAATATGAGCAGCATCGGTCGCGCCTGCGACGCGACCGCGAACAGCGCGCCGACCGCCTCGAACAACCGGTAGCGTTGTCCCTCGGCGTCCACCGTCGCGGGATATGGAAGGTCGGGAATGCGGGTACGAAGCTCCGGGAGGAACGGTCCGAGCTCGGCGCCTCCGCCGATCCCGGCGAGCTGGGCACGCAAGTCGGTCTCCGGGCAGTGGCGGATATACCAGGCCAGCGACTCGACGAACGGCTGGTACGGTACGAGATTCTCCTCGTCGCTGGATCCGACGAGTACCGTCGCGCCTTCCGCGCCGCGCCCGCGAGCAAACTCGAGAGAGAGTCGCGTCTTTCCGATGCCTGGCTCGCCGGCGATGAGAAGGAGCTGATGACGCCCGCCTTTCGCGCGCTCCCAGACTTCCCCCATCTGCGCGAGCTCGGCGTGACGTCCGACGAACTCAATCGCAGCGCTCGCGTCCAGCGATGACGGCGCTGGGATCGTCCGCGGCCGTGCGCTACTGTGCTCGTCCCCGGTTGTCTCTCGAACGTCGGCGATGAATCGATAGCCGCGCTTCGACACCGTCTGGATGTAGTCGCGGCCATCCGGCGTCGGGCCGAGCACCCGTCGCAGTGACGAGATACTGCGCGTCAGGCTGCCTTCCTCGACGGCCACTTCAGCCCAGACCTTGTCGAGCAGTTCCTGTTTCGGAAGCAGATGGCCCGCGTTGCGGACGAACTCGACCAGCAGGTCGAACAACTTCGGGGTCAGGGTGACGGTGTGTGCGCCGCGCAGAAGCTGACGCTCCTGCTCGTCGAGCCGGTAGTGATCGAAGACGAACAGGCGCTTGGGGGACACCGATCAATTTCCGGAAACGATCCGAATGCCGTCCGGACTTTTTCCCCGGTTCCGGCGATCTTTTGGGACGCCGATTGTACCCGTTCTCACGCACGAACCGGACGGGCCGGCCAGGAGGGCTTATGAGCAGGATCGCGTGGCCGTCTCTCGCGCTCTGTATGGTGACGATACTGAATTGGGCACCCCCGGCGAGCGCCGACGTGGTGCTGGACTGGAACGCGCATGCGGCCAAAGCAATCGTGACCGTCGCTGGTCATGTTCCGCCGCATGCGTTGATCCGCCTCGCGATGGTGCACCTGGCGATCTACGACGCCGTGAACGCCATCGAGGGGTCGCCATTCGAGAGCTATGCCGGCGCTCTCGCCGTCGATCGGCCCGCTTCAGCAGAAGCGGCTGCCGCCACCGCTGCACATGACGTGCTGGTTGCGTTGTTCTCCAGTCAGTCCGGTGACCTCGATGAGAAGTACGCCACGTCGCTCGGCGCGGTGCCGGACGGCGCTGCGAAAGTGAACGGAATCGTCGTCGGTCAGCAGGCGGCGAAGGCGATCCTGGACCTGCGCGTTCGGGACGGCCGCGATGCGACGGTCATCTACGTGCCCGGTTCGGGTCCGGGCGTGTGGACGCCGACGCCGCCGCGGTTTCTCGCCGCACAGGCGCCGGAGATCGCGCTCGTTCAACCGTTCGCGCTGCACTCGGCGTCGCAGTTCAGGCCCGAGGCGCCGTTCGATCTCGCCAGCGAGGAATGGGCTCGCGATTACAACGAGATCAAGATGCTCGGGGCCGCGGTCGGCAGCAGCCGGACTCCCGAACAAACCGATATCGCGCGCTTCTGGACCGACAACCCGCCGCTGCAGTGGAACCGCGCCTGGCGCGCGTTATCCGTCGCAAGAAGCCTCGGACTGCTCGACAACGCCCGCTACTTTGCCATGCTCACGACGGCATCCGCCGATGCGCTGATTGCCTGCTGGGACGCGAAGTACTTCTACAACTTCTGGCGGCCGGTGACGGCCATTCGAGCCGGCGATTCCGATGGGAACCCGGACACGGCGCCGGATCCGACCTGGATCGGAGTCGTCGTCACCCCGCCGCACCCGGAGTACCCCGCGGCGCACGGCTGCTTCAGCGGCGCGTCGACGGAGACGCTGAAGGATTTCTTTGGCACTGACGATGTCGGCTTTTGGATCGACAGCAACGCTCAATTGGTTGCGAAACCAGTCCGAACGTATTTTGGGTTCTCGGATGCGCTGACGGAGGTCCTCGAGGCGCGAATCTTCGGCGGAATGCATTACAGGAACTCGACGCGGGTCGGCGCGAAGATCGGACGGCAGGTTTCTCACTTCACGACGCGGCATTTCTTCCGCCCCGTCAAGCGGACGAACAAGGCGAAGGAGTAGGTGCCAGTCAGTGCTTCAGTCGCTCGAAGATCTCGAGCTCTTTCGCGGCGAGGGCCTGCTGGCCGGTTCGCTGGTACGCCTGTGCGAGCCGGTAGTGGGCCTGCGCGAGATCGGGCTCCAGCTTCGTCGCGCGCTGGAGCTCCGGTATCGCTTCCTTGTACCGCTGCTGATCCGACAGCAGGATGCCCAGCTGGAGGGAAGCCTTCGCGAGCGACGGATCGAGCGCGACGGCTTTCCTGAGCAGGGCCTCGACGCGCCGGAGATCGGGACGCTCCGGCGCGGCGGGGTTGCCCTTCCAGAGGCTCATCGCGTAATGAAACTGCGCGAGCGCGTTCTTGGGATGCGCATTCGCGAACCGCGCCAGGCGTTCGGTGACCTCACCGCTCAGGGATGGGACGACGCCGTACATCTCGGCGAGGAACTGGTACGGACGCGCGTCCGACGGCGCAAGGTCCGCGGCGCGGCAGAACGATTTGACGGCCTCCTCGTACCGGCCGCGGGAGTA
>Ga0114129_10013530_pt1 | contig 11628 bp, 12 predicted proteins | sample RhiMetdeltSRZDD1_FD_80071 | JGI IMG/M metagenome (GOLD analysis project Ga0114129, IMG submission 80071) | Populus rhizosphere microbial communities from Tennessee, USA - Rhizosphere MetaG P. deltoides SRZDD1 (version 2) (version 2) | ecosystem: Host-associated > Plants > Roots > Rhizosphere >... | reverse complement strand
TTGTAGGCGTTTAAGCAAACTCGACTTCCCTCTGGCGCCTTTATCACATATGGTTAACATACGGGCTGGCGATGTAAAGCTGACAAGGTCTCGAAACAGTTCCTGCTCAGCCTGACGGTCGATGAAATTTCTGGGATCAAAATTATTCGACATGCTGCTACTCCTCTTGAGATTGCTGTTCTACCGTAGCCATGCTTTGCTCAAGTTGCAACAAGCGTGTCAGGATACCAATCATACCAGGTTCTTTGCTTAACACTGTAGTGTATTCTTTTATCTCGCCTTCCACCATCTTGGCAGCGATGTCATCATCCAGTTTGCGGAGATATTCGCCAATCGCCTGCTCGGGAAGCGGACCGAGCCGTATGTTCTGGTTGGCTGACGCTGCCAGGTTTTTTACATTGTCCGGGTAGGCGGCCACGACCACAACAACTGGCGATCTGGTTTGACACAAATCGTCGATGTAATGGTCGATGAACCACGCATCAAACGCCTCCGTTGGATAGTAGCCGTTAATCAGAATCACGGTGGGTCTGCGCATCTCCTCCTTAGCCTCATGGCGTTGATGTGATTGAGCCGTCAACGTAGGCCCTAGCCGCTCATCCTGAACGGCATTACGCTGTGTAATATCCGCCTTCAGTGATGGAGCCTGAGGGTCGGCACGCAGGGACGAAATCGATATGCCTGTTACTGCACCACCAGCTACCGGTCCTATGTTTTGGACAACATTGATGCGCTGATCAAGTGCATCAGAGGCAGCGAGGTCTCTCTTGGATGGCTCTAAAGTCGCGTCAAGAAAGCTTTGCTCAGTTGTGTCTTTGTCAATTGCAAGAGCTTTGCGGTTGTTTTCCTTGTCAACTCTCTCGGAAACAACGTGCCAGCCCTGTACCTCTGCACGGACACGAAATTCCTGGAGCAAGCGTGATTTGCCCATTTGAGGTTCACCTGTCACGACGATCAACGCAGGTCTCCCTTCTGCGAGCACCTGCTCAAAGGTAGCAATTTCAGCATCCCGTCCGATTAACATGGCGCCTCCTGGTCTTGTCACACACGGGGGCATCGGTGTTCACTTGCGCTCCCACCTCGCAGGCCTGCTGGACCCGGGTCTATGTATAGACCCGGGTGGAGTTGAACCTACGTAGGTTCCGATAAGCGTGGCACCCTTACCCACCCTTTGGGTCGTGACGTCCACGTCAACATTGCCACTCGTGAGCGATCCGGCGGCAAAGCCGATTACCTCAGCTCCTTCTTCTACTGCGACTGTCGTGACGGTGGCCTTGGCCTCTCCGCCCTTCATCTTGTCAACTTGGATGCCAATGACCTTCCCCTCGACCATATCGGCTCTTAAGTTGACAACAATATGGATTTTCTCGCGCTCTTCTTTCAAAGCCGGGTCATCCGTATATTCGGGAAAAACCACGCCGTCACTATTGCCCATGTATAACACGGGCGTGCCGAAGCCGCGGAAGTCCTCCTTTTCAAAGATCGCGATGCGTCCCTTGGCTACAGCCTGGTCTACCGGGAAGCCCTGCGCCAGCGCTTCGTAGAAGGCCCGGGCGAACACAATGGCGCTGCTGTCACGCAGCGCATACTGCATGGCCACAACGGCGCCAATCCCCCCGTTCAGCAGGTTTGCAGCCGTGCTACTCCACATGTTGACGTCGTCGCGCTTGGCGGTCAGGCAGGCTCCCAACACGACAACGCGCACCCCCGCTTTCCTTAGGCGCTGCGCCAAAAGCGGCGCTTTCAGGGTGTGCCGATGGCCTTGGCCATCCTCAAGCAGAACAGTACCAACACCAAACGCAGCTCCAGCGGTTGGGTGTTCGCTGAACTCGCCATGCCCAGCAAAATGAAATAGGTGCACATGCTCCAGCCCGCCGAGCAGATTGTCTGGTGTTGCGTGTTCCACATAGGTAACCTTTATGCACGGCGATTGACCAAGGCTTTGTGCGATGACATGGCATTCTTCCTCCAGCGCCAGTGGAGTGGTGTCATTTGGATTCGCCAATGCTACGACCATTTGAGCGGGCACGGTAGCGGCTTTTATCCCCTTGAGGTCGGGGACGGTACGATCGACTTGGCGAACAATCGACACCTGTGACATCAGTCCAAGGATTGCGTTCTGCGTAGCCTCACCCTGTTCGCTGTGAAAGAGCAGAAACTCCCATGGCACGTTGTTGAGTATGCCCTCCAGGTTCAGAATAATGCGCAGCCGAGACGTGGTGCTGTTTTTATGCGCCCCCAGGCTGGCAAGGAAGGCGTCGCGAATTAGCCCCGGTGGGAATAACACCTGACCCAGAAATTGGCCGACCCTGATCACCTTCGCCAGGTTCGGAGGGGTAGCCTCCCACGTTGCCAACAGTTTGGTCAACTCTCCGGCGTCGTATGCTGTTTCCTGTCCTGAGGTCACCCGCCCTGGCACCTGGAGACGGAATTTCACCTGGCGTTTGCCATCTTCGTTCACCTCGCGTACATCGGTGGCATTGATGATAAAGTCTTCGCATTGCATGGGAGAACTCCGGCCAAAGCTATATAAGTCTGGAAGCGGTCAAGCTGCCCGCAGCCAAAAAAGGTTTTGTGTTGCTGCCGGAACGGTGGGTCGTCGAACGGAGGGTATTGTTCTAAAAGTGGAGATGAGAGTTCAGCACAGTGTATCTCCACATTTAGAACACCATCCCTCACCCATTTCCATTCGCGTTCGCGGCTGCTATCGCCCCAGTCTGTCGACTTTGACTCCCGTCACCTTCCCGCCGGCTCCCACGACATCGACGTCGGTCTTGACCGCTGCCGTGCCTCCCGTGAATTCGTCGAATCTTGCCCCTGTGACGGCACCATAGACCGTCCCCGCAATGGTCACCTCGGCACGCAGTTTTCCAGCAAGGAATTTCGTGACACCAGCCCCCACGACCACTCCGCCAGCAGCGACTTCTTTGGCATGAACCACAACATCAGCCTCGGCCCCCTGGTGTGCTGCAGTCCTGACGTTTGCGTTTGAGGCACCCTTGAAGAGTTCACCGTCTGCCGTGCGCAGGTAGAGCACTGGAACTCCCCAATCGCGTCCATCTCTATCTGCATGAAATGCAGCGATCCGGCCTGCGGCGACGGCGCGTTCGATCGGATGGCCTCCTACCAGAGCGCGATAGAACTGGCGACTGAACGCCACCGCGCACTTGTCCTTTATTGAGAACTGATTCGCAACCACGGCGGGCACATCGCATCGGCACAATGCAGGGGCGATGCCACCCCACACACTGTTGCTGTCTCGTGACCCTGTCTTGCACGCGCCTAGCACAGCCAGACAAATGCTGTGCCCCCGCAAGGTAATGCCCAACTGCTCGGCATCAATGTTTTGATCTTTGAGCGCAAGCCAACCCTTGCCCGCCATGCCGGTTCCCGCCTGAGACGCGCTAACTTCGAAGTTCCCATGGCCCGCGAAGTGAAAGATGCTTGCGCCCGCCAGGACTCTCTGCACATCGTCCAGTGTGGCGTCGTCGAGGAATATGGGCTCGATACCCTCTTGTTTTTCTAGAACTGCCGCGAGGTTGAGTCGTTCTTGTTCGAGATCCAACTGGGCCAAATGCGGCGGCGACGCCAATGCCGCCACGATTTTGATGTTGCCTTGGGCAGGGGATGTCGCAGCCGGCACGGGGAGCGCCTCGTGGCGCACGATCGCCACCCGCGGGTCGAGGGCAACGAACCCCGCCATGGTGTCTTCGGCTCCAACACGTTCAATATACGTATACTCCCAGGGCCACGCTGCCAGTTCGCGGGGCAAGCGCAGGCGCAATCGTAAGCCCGCATCAGCGCCTACCATATCCAAGCTCCGCGCGAAGAGTTCCCGCACGCCACTGATGGAGTTATTTTGTCCAAGCGGCAGAAGCAGCAATCCGAGCGTCCGGCCCAGTGCGATGAGCCGTTCGCCTTCAAGTTCCCGCGCCTCGAGCTTGACGACTTCCGACTGCAGCTTCTGCATATCGCATTCAACGCGAAGCGCCTGGTCTGGCGTCATCTCGCCCGCCGGCGAGGCGAGCACCCGTACCTTAAACGAGGCTCGGAGTCGCTGATCTGCGCTCTCTATGCTGACATCGGATGCTTCGATGGTCAGGTCGTGGTACTTCATAACGTTCCTCCCTGTCTCCGCGGTCGGCGCTCTACCGCGATAGCCTGCCTCTGCTCCAACCTTCGTTGCGCACTCTTCACGAAATGCCTACACGGTCAGGGCGTCGTAGATGCGCTTGGCAACCTCCTTGTCGTCCAGATAACCAGCAATGCCATGCCGATTGGCTGTGTGGTTGTTAACGTCGGTCTGGTTCTCGATTTCCGGGTCGATATCGAAATGCGCTTTGCTGAGAGGATACAACGCGACGACGTCGTGCTTGTCCATCGCGTTGAACCACTTCGCGGCGCACTCGGGATGCTTGATCGGGCGAAGAGATTGCCGGATTGCCGTTATCGCCAATGGCGAGCCAAGCGTCACCAGGAGGGGCACGTTCCAGTGTTGTGATACCCCTTCGCGGCGCAGGAGGTTGTAGGCGACGACCGTCCCCAGCGAGTGCGAAACCACGACAGTCGGCATGTTCGGTGACATTGCCATACGGACTCCTTCCTCAAGAGTGTCGCGTATACCCGGATTGCGCAGGTACTGATAGACATCGTTTGTCGCAATAGCGATGCTCGCACCACTGCTGCCGGGAACATGCCTATCAATGGCGCGGAAGATACCCTGCAGCCATTCCCAGTTGAGTGGACCGCGTTCGACAACGTCACTGCCAGCCACCTCGCGCAGTTGCGCTTCGGAGATCCCTTGCGCCTGACGCACCTCTTCTAAGACGGACCGCATGAATTCCTTGTGTGCGGCGTCCGCATTGTCGCCGCGCACGATGACCTCGGCGATCTGTTGATTCTCCAGTCCTTCGCACAAGTCATACAAGGTTTGCCCATAGTACGGAAATCTGATGTCGCTCTCGGCAATGGGAATCATCAGGTTGCTTTTTCGCAGGCCCGCGGCCCACGCACCAATCCACTCAGCCTTCAGTGCCACCGCATCTTTGTGTTCCTGAGCTCGGCCGTGAATAAACACCAGTTGACGCGTCATCGTATGTCTCCACTGTGCACAGCGGCGCGCAGCTGCGCCACGCCGTCTTTGTTGAACAAGGTCCAGACTGAGGGAAGCAAGGTGCGGTAGATGCCATCAAGCGACGGAGGGAGAGTCACACGATGCGCCCCGAGCAACGCCCATCCCTGCGAAAGCAATGGGGCAAAGCCGAACACATCGGGTGAGGCACCCATCGTCTTCCCGTCGAGTGCGCGAGCTAGCAGGGCGATATCGAACAGCCGCCCGCCGAGATCACCACCCATATAGCTACTCATGTCTCGAATAAGATCGCGACGCTGGAGATCTTGATAGGCGTAGGCGGCATAAATGGCGAGCGTCGGGTCCACGCTCTTCGCGTATTGCAGCCTTCGCGCAACTGCCAAGGCATCTGTGCCTGCGAGCCGGAACACGCCATCCTTGGTTGAGGAGGCCGCAATCGCCCGTAGCGCTCGCACCTCGTGGGCCTCACGCTCAAAGTCATGCCAGCGGCTGGTGTTCTCAGCGGGTTCATAGGCAACGTCGACCAGTTCGCCGTCTTCCATGGTCAGCACGGCAAGAAATTGTGGAAGCGCGGGCAAGAGGACGCCGGTGCCATTCTCAAAGACGAGGAGGACGCTGGCACCCGGATAGGCAGTACGGCTCACGAGGACAATATCGCCCGGGGTCGCACAGAGCACCGTGTCTGCGCTTTTCGCATACGCCTCGACGATGCTTGCGCCGCGGACCTTGAAGCCGCACGAGCTCTCGGGGGGCATTAGACCGACTGGCGCGGCAGTCCGCTCGAAGGTCTCGACAAGACCGACTCCCCCGCCGATGGGGGTCGCGCGTGCGCTCTCAAGTTCTGCTCTGAGCTGGAGTGCGTCGCCTGTCAATGCCGTGTGCAGCAAAGCGGCCGACATCGTAGCGACGGTAGTTGGAGCACTGACACGAACCTGTGGGACACCCCGATCGATGTCTCCGGCCGACACGCGAGCCATCCACGCATCGCTACGCGACGTAATCCGCGCATCGGGCACCTGAATGACCTTCGTTTGGAGGTTCAGATCCCTGAGCCGGGCTGTGACGGCGCCGAGCAAATAGTCCTTCAACTTCTGCGGCCGTACAAAGGCGGTCCGTTCAGTGCCTTGCGTGACCCACTCGACCACGCTGTCTTCATTGCCTCTTAACGCTGGCACTAACACATCCGTGTAAAGCGCAGAAAATTCCTGCGTCGTCGTCTGAGGGTCCCGGATTTCATGGGCGGCGCGGCCCAACGTACACGCAAAGAATTGATCGACGGGTTTTTCGAGTTCGTCTGCCCCTTCGTTGGGAAAGAGTTCGCTGCCCGTAACAAACTGCGCGCGGATTCCTTCTGCTGCTGTTCGGCAGGCATCCGAGAAGAAGACCACGTACGGTATACCCGCAAACCGCGCGAGCACCTCACTGCCTGCGACATTCACTGCTGCCTGCGTATCAGAAGGCGCATCGCTTAAGAGCCAGTATTCACCGTAGCGGATATTGACGCCATGGCCAGCGAAGTAGATGATCAATTGATCCACATTGCCAGAAGCTATGATCCTCTTGACGGCTTTCTTAATGTCGCCAACATCGACCGACCCGTTGTTCTCATCTGTGAAGACCTCGATAACGTCGATTTTCTGGGAGCGCGCCCATTGCTCCATACGGCGCGCGCCTTTCGCCGCATCTTTGAGCGGCGGCATGTCTCCCGCTCGGTCAACGCCAATCAAGACTGCGGCACGTTTCATAGCATGCGCCTCCCTGGCTGACTGTGTCATAATCGGTGGTGTTTCCAACGTAATAGATGAAATAAGACCTTATAAATCAAAGCCACAGAAATCGCCATCTCCACTTTTGAAACACTACCCAAACTTCCTGCTATTGCCCGGGAACTCTGTAGCTACAATCCGCGCCTGGAACACCCCGCGACCAGCCGCCAGACAGTGTGGAGTTCCAAAGAGCGAAGAAAGGCCAGGAAAGCAGCAACAACTGGCAACTTAGCATGTGCCCTCATCATGATCGAAATTTAGGGACATGAAAACCTAGATCTTAAAGGTGCATACAAAGGGAAAGTGTCAGCAGCGGACGTCAGTTCGAACTTTCGAGATGGACAGTGAACTTCTCACGATTCAGTATCATAACCAGACAAAGCGTACTAGTCCAGAGTACTAACAAGAGCAGCGAATGTCAAGTCTTTAAACGAGCATAGATTTTGGCACATTCCATCGTATTTCGTGGTAAAGCGCCGAGACCTTCACGATTGCCTTGAGATTTCAAGATGTTCTCCCCATTGTGTCTCGTCAGTTGATAAGACCTGATGACGTGGGGGTGACACATGGGGAAAGCCACTACACCAAAACGCGTAAACCGGACCATCACTGTCGATTTTCAGAACGAAGCGATGGCCTTGATCATGGTGTCGGCCACCCTAGCTCCCTAGGAGCGAAGCATAAATCTCTCAGCACCTGAGGCAAGGGCATCTCAGGACCGCACGTTATGCTGAGTTATCGCACACTCTGTTCCTCCGGTACTGCGATGTCTTGGCCTTGGACAGAGGCCATGATCGAGACCTTGTGATCTCGGGACCTCTTATAGCAAATACCATGCCAGAAGGCGGGCTGAGGTTGCGCTTTATTATCCCTACAGCGACAGTTGTAGAACATGCGCTGCTAGCACAAGGATTTAGAGGTGTATCAAAGGCCCCTTTCCCTCGTCTCTTTCGACCACAAAACCGCGATTCTACGTGGGCAAATTTGGCCAACGTACCAAAGTGACGCTGTAGGGTTATAGGGCCTTTCATTGCAGTAGGTTCAGCTGAAAGAGGACCAGAGTAGGGCAGGCGACTGGGCCGTAGAGTCCGGGACGGCTGTCCCACTGATATCGCTGTGATGATGTCACTCTGATAGGAAAGACCTTTGTCAATATATGGTCAGGAGAGATAAACGGATAGCGTCGTTTTGAAAGGCCAGCAGAGCACTGGGTGTCGAAAAACCTCCGGAAAAGGAGCCAAGCGGACACAGATTCTTGCAATAGGTTGTTCGACACCTCGACTGGCCTTGGGGCAGGGGGCTCCGACCTGACCATTTAACGGGCGATTCTGCACGGTCCCAGTAGAACGAATATTATGACTGTAACAGTGGTTCGACGGCCTAGTTTGCTCATTCAACAAGGTCACCCAAGCCCTGGGGCGCACAATTGCCCGGAAGGTGCTGGACCAGGCCAATCGGCTCATCCGCCGAGACAGCGGCCTGTACCGGTGAGATCATGTGTAGTATCCTGCTGGCCTGGTATGCCCAGTGTGGTGTGGAGGCAGTGTCCTGTCATGCAAAGGAGAGGGGCCATGGAGAGGCGAACACCATCCATCAGTCAGGTGGTACTGGTAAGTGTGGTGCTGGCTTGCACGCTGGCGGGTGTGTGGGAGACTGCGGCACTGGAGGTCGGGGAGACCGCACCGGACTTCACGCTTCCCAGCACGACAGGGGACACGATCAGTCTGCGCCAGTTCCAGGGCAAGCAGCTCGTGCTCATCGAGTTCTATGGGGACGATTTCGCGCCCGTCTGAGCCGCGAATCTCTCGGCCAGGAAGGCCGACTACAGCAAGTTCCAGGACCTGCACGTCCAAATTCTCGCTATCAGTCGCGACAACCCCTTTTCTCAGAAGGTGTTTGCGGATTCACTCGTCTTACCATACCCCTTGCTCAGCGACCGGGGTCTGCAGGTCGCACGGGCGTATGGGGTCCTGTACGGGTCGACAGGCGCCAAGGTCGAGTACCCCGGCAATGAGGGCGCGGGGGCAGGGAGGGCGTTTTTCCTCGTGGATCAGCATGGTATTGTCCGTGGAAAGTGGATCGGCGAAGATGTGGCCGTCTTTCCTAATGACGTACTCTTGAATGCCGCGCAGGAGCTTGCCGCGAAGCCCTAGCGCAGTCTCCGGAGGCTGCCAGCACTGTCAGATGTGCCACCAAAGGAAGGCCTCGCGTGCACCCACCTGTCTTCGTGCACATGACCGGCATCGTGCTCCTGGTCATCAGCGTGCTGCTCGGGGGCACCGCATATACCGCTGAGCGGACGCGACCGATTCAGATCGGCGCGCTGACCGAATCGTGGGGCCCGACGCCAGGGATTGTGGGCCTGCGGGACGGGCTGCTGGCGCTGGGATATCGCGAGGGCGAGCAGTTTGTCCTCGGCGTCCGCTTCACCCAAGGGGATCTGGCGGCGCTACCCGCCGCGGCACGCGAGCTGGTCCAACTCGGGGTCGACCTCCTCTTCGCGTCGGACGTCCCCGCGGCCAAAGCGGCGCAGCTGGCGACCACGCAGATCCCCATCGTCTTCATGGGGCTAGGTGGTAATCCTGTGGAGATGGGACTCATCCAGAGCTTTGCCCACCCCGGTGGCAATAGCACGGGGGTCGTGAATCTGGCGGTTGATCTCGGTCCAAAGCGCCTGGAGATGTTTCGGGAGCTCGTCCCGGCTTTGCACCGGGTCCTGTTCCCCTACGATCCGACCGATGCCTTGAGCCAGGCGGCGCTGCGAGGGTATCGGGAGGCCGCGCACCGCCTGGGGCTCGTGCTGGTGGAGCAGCCGATGCGGACGCTGGCAGAGGCGCAGGCGACCCTCGCGCAGGTCCGTAAGGGCGAGGTAGATGGGATCTTGCAGCCCCCCCATATCGCCTGGAATATTCCTGGGTTCATCGTGGAGACCGCCAAGCAGCAAGGGCTCCCAACCATGTTCGATGACGTGTTTTGGGCCGAGCGAGGCGGCGGCCTGGCGAGCTACGGTCCAGATACGTACGCCTCGGGCCAGCAAGCAGCACGCTTGGTGGACAAGATCCTCAAGGGAACGCAGCCGGCAGAGCTCCCGGTCGAGACGAACGCCAAAATTGAGTTTGTCATCAATCTGAAGGTCGCCAAAGCCCTGGGACTCACGATTAACCCAGTAGTGCTGTACCAGGCCAATCGGCTCATCCGCTGAGGCCGCCCAGCGGTGCGCGTGAGGAGAGGGAATCGAGAGCGGGGAAAGAGTCTCATGCTCTAGAGAGTAAGCGTGCGCACGTAAGGAGCCTAAGCGCCAGCGAGAGCGTGAAAGACTACGTGTCCAGCGAGGGCGATAGGCTGTGCCAGAATCAGCGCCGAACAAAAGTTAGAGCCGATCATCACACGGTTCTGTTCAGCCTCAACATGAGACATTTCGGCAAACTGTCTCATGTCCGCTTCTCTGGCGTTGCTTGCAATGCCATAAGGCCCCTCAAGATCTGATAACCCGTCATATGTAGCGCATAGCTTGGCGCTCATCAATGAAATTAGAACGTGGTGTGTGGTGCGAGAAGGGCGCTGTCACAAAAAAGGTGGTTTTTTCCTCAACCCGTATTGCTAGTAGAAAACGGGGATATCCCTAGCCAGAATATGCTAAGGGAAAAGGGGAGTTTCCGAGATATCCCTCAGTGCCCTTCAGGCTGGAGGAGAGTCCGACATTCAAGGTAGAATACTGAACGGGCTAAAGAGAAAAATACTTAAATGAGTAAGTATAGCCTTAAAGATTCAAAAACTTGTCTACTCAATCACTCAAGCTCGCAACAAACTCACGTAACACGTCCGCAATGCGTTTGCCGGCCTTCGCAGCATAGATTTTCAGCTTGATATGCTCGTCCCGTGCTAGGTCAAAATTCACCCGCACGGTCTCGCGTTTATCCGTTAGGGCAGCGAGGGTTGCTGCTTTTTTCTTGTCGCTCGGACGTCCAGCGGAAAGGCCCACTTTTCTCTCACTCATATGCACCTCTTACTGAAGAACTTAATGGAGTATTTCCTTAATTTCTTGCATCAATGTGCGTATTTCTTTCGCTGCTTCACCATGTGGCTCCACGTCTAACACTGTCGTGCCCGACGCGGCTGTCGTCGGATAGAGCACGCGCTGCATGATCCGGACGGACAAAATCGGCAAGGCATAGTCAGCCAATGCTGCCGAGACTTCCTGCCCCAGCTTGGTGTTTCTGATCGCCCGGCTAATGAGAAACGCGGCTTGCAATTGTCCCTCAGTGAGTTCTCTCCGTTGCTTCACCAAGTCAACCAGATCAGCCGTGGCCCAAATATCGTATGGACTCGGCTGCACAGGGATCACCACCAAGTGTGCGGCTTTCAGCGCGCTGACGGCCAAGTCATGGGCCTGCGGTGCGCCATCAATAATGACATACGCTTTGCGGGCAATGCTCTTGAGATCCCGGTCAATCGTGGGGCGGTCAAGTCCGACTACGGGAACTGGTTGGTCCTCCCGTACCGCCGCCCAATCACGGGCCGACCCCTGCGGGTCAGAATCAACCAACAGCACGTCATGGCCGTCGAGTTGCAATGCCCGAGCAAGGTGCGTAGCAATCGTGGTTTTCCCAGAGCCGCCTTTTTGGTTCAGGACTGCAATCACCTGCATGTACCTGCCCTTTCATGCATTGAGGAGATGAGCGATTAAGGAATCACTCAGTGCAAGAATATACAGCAAAAAGGCGATGAGTAAAGGGTGTTTTTGAGTGGTTGAGTATAGATGTGGAGGGG
>Ga0114129_10013529_pt1 | contig 11629 bp, 8 predicted proteins | sample RhiMetdeltSRZDD1_FD_80071 | JGI IMG/M metagenome (GOLD analysis project Ga0114129, IMG submission 80071) | Populus rhizosphere microbial communities from Tennessee, USA - Rhizosphere MetaG P. deltoides SRZDD1 (version 2) (version 2) | ecosystem: Host-associated > Plants > Roots > Rhizosphere >... | reverse complement strand
GGCGCCCGGATGGCAAGGCGCGACGACCGAGGATATCGGGAATATCTGAGGGAGGAGCAACGCAGCCAGCCGGGATGCCCCGCCCGGGAATTATGTCGCGAACCACGCGGTCAGGACACTAGCCGCTCACGTCTTCGTTCCCCGCCATCGAGCGCTCGACGAAGATACGGTGCCACAGCTCGAGCCACAGCAGGGCCCAGAGCCTGTGCGTGTGCTCCGCCGCGCCGCTCGTGTGCTCGCCGATGAGTCGTTCGATTTCGGGGCGCCGGAACCAGCCGGTCTTCACGAGATTGCCATCGGGCAGCATCCGGCGCAGCAGCGGTGCGAAGTCGTCGCGGAGCCAGTGTTTCAGCGGGAGGGAGAAGCCCTTCTTCGGCCGGTAGATGACCTCGTGCGGCAGGTAGCGCTCCGCGAGACGCTTCGGCAGATATTTCTGCACGCCGCCCTTCACCTTCAGGCGCGGATCGAGCGAGCTGGCGAGCGCGCAAAGATCGCTGTCGAGGAACGGGCTCCGCAGCTCGAGCGCGACCTTCATCGAGGCCACGTCCAGCTTCACGAGATAGTCGTTCGGCAGGCGGGCCATGAGGACGTGATAGAGGTTCTGGTCGATGACGTTCAGGCCGGCCATGTCCGCCGCGTGCCGTTCGTAGATGTGCCAGGGGCGATGCGCGCCAAGCGACGCCCGGAAGCTTTCGGTGTAGAGCGCTTCGCGCTGACGCTGATTGAAGGCCATCGACTGGCTGTGCCGGCGCGCGGGGTCGCGGCTGGCGTGCGTGGCGAGCGTCCTGAGCTTCTGCGTGAAACCGGTGCGCTCCTTCGCGAACAGCCTGGCCTCGAGCGGCCTGCGAACGGTACCCGGTAAGAACCGGTCGTAGTGCATCGCGTGGAAGGACGCGCGCGCGATGTCGTAGCCGCCGAACTGCTCGTCACCGCCGTCGCCCGTGAGCGCGACGGTGACGAACTCCTTCGCAGCCTTCGAGATGTAGTACAGCGGAATCGCGGAGGAGTCAGCGAAAGGCTCGCCGTATTCCCAGACGAGCGACGGGAGAATCTCGAGCACGTCGGGTTTCAGGCGGATTTGGTGGTGGTCGGTCGCGTAGCGCGCAGCGACCTTGTTCGCGTACTCGAGCTCGGAGAAGTCCTGTTCCGCGAACCCGACGCTGAACGTCTTGACCGGCTTGCAGGAGACGTGGCTCATCATCGCGACGACGAGGCTGCTGTCCACGCCGCCGCTGAGGAACGCGCCGAGAGGCACGTCGGCGATGAGACGTTTGCGCACCGCGTCCCGGAGCGTGACGTCGATGCGTTCCAGTGCTTCCGTTTCGCTGACGTGGATCTTGTCGCGGAAGTTGGGCTTCCAGTAGCGTACCTCCTGGCTGCGCACGTGGCCCGACGGGGCGCGCTCGAAGACCTTGTAATGCGCCGGCCGGAGCTTCTCGATCTCGTGGTAGATGGTGTGCTCGCTGGTGACGGCGAGATGATGCAGGTAGCAGTCGATCGCCGCGTGATTCACGGTCAAGCTCGCGCCCGGCAGCGACCAGAACGATTTGGCGTCGGAGGCGAAACGCACCGTCATGCCGCTGTGCGCGAAGAAGAGGGGCTTCTTCCCGAACCGGTCCACCGCGAGGAGGAGCCTCTCGTTGCCCCTCCGGGTGTCCCATACGCCGATGGCGAACATACCGTCGAGGCGGACGACGACGCCCTCTCCCCATTCCTCGTAGCCGTGGACGATGACCTCGGTGTCGGACTGCGAGCGGAATACGTATCCGCGCTTTTCCAGCTCCTGCCGCATCTCGCGGAAGTTGTAGATCTCGCCGTTGAACGTCACGCACACGGTGGCGTGATCGTTGGTCATCGGCTGGTTGCCGAGCTCGGACAGATCGATGATCGAGAGCCGCCGGTGTCCGAGCCCGGCGTGACCGTTGGTCCACAGCCCAGCGTGGTCCGGTCCACGGTGGATCATGACATCGCGCATCGCGGCGAGCTCCGATGCTGAGACGGGTCGATGGTCGAAGTTCACGATTCCGCAGATGGCGCACATAGACTCGTCGCGTCAGCCATAGCGTCGTGTTGCGGCGCTATCATAGCCCGCGCGTCATCATTGAACATCGAACCCCTGCTATTGACTCGCGCTGACCCGCGCCCATATTCGTACTTCGCGCCGAACCGCGTGCTGCGTGAAGGAGGCGAACATGACGAGATTAGGGCGTGGCCTCATTGGATTGTCTGTACTTGGCCTTTTGGCCCATCCCACGGTATTCGGGCAGGTCGTCTCGGGACAGATCGACAGCCTGAAGCAACTCATCAAGGAGGTCGAGAAGAGCGCAAACGAATTGCCACAGAGCAAGCGGCGTGCACTCTCGAGCGGCATGCAGAACCTGCTGCAGTTGGCCGCGTCATTGAACAGAACAGGGAAAGAAACCGCAGACGAGCTTCCGCTCCTGGATCGCGCCCGGACCGCATCGTCGCGGCGGGCCCGCAGTCAGCACCAACCAGAGAGGGAGGCCGACGACTCCGAGGGCATCGCCGTGTCCGATCCAAGTACTGATTTCGTTTTTTCCGTCCTCGCCGGCTTTACCCAGAGCGAGACGTCGACCGGGTGGTGCGGAGATAATGTCGTGGTCGGCTTCAACGACTCCGGAAGCGTTTTCGAGACGCTCGCGGAGGGTGAGGGAGGCTTGAGCTTCAATGGTTATGCACGCTCCTCCGATCGGGGCGCCACGTTTCGCGACTTGGGATTCTTGAACCCCGGCCCGAACCCTGCCAACTTCCTGGTCGGGGATCCGGTGATCGGCTGCGGTGACGCCAGCACGTTTTTCTACTCATCGCTGTTCGAGACGAGTGACGCTGCGGGACGCGCGTTGAGCGCCATCTCTGTCTCGAGATCATCGGATGGCGGATTCACCTTTGCAGATCCCGTGATCGCTGCCAGCCGGCATATGTCGAGCGCCTTTGCTGATGGAGCGTTTCTCGATAAAAGCTGGATGGCCGTCGACCCGACAGATCCCAACAGACTCTTCGTCACCTACACGAACTTCGGCCTCCCGATCATCTCTTGCGGACTCGACTCCGCAGGACGACCCATTCGCGGGCAGCGTAGCGCTATCGAGCTGGTCAGGTCCACAGACGGCGGGGCGAATTGGGGCACGCCGCAAGTCATCGACGAAACGTGCAGCCCGCTGTCCGTTCCTGGTTTGTTTCCGCAGGGATCGCAGGTGGCAGTAGGACCCGCAGGTCAAGTGTACGTCGCCTGGGAGTTCTATCGCGCTGACTTCGTCACGCGCGAAATCCGTTTCCGCACGTCGCTCGACCGTGGTGCGACGTTTGCGCCGTTCGTGAAGGTCGATAATGTAACCTGCGTCGGCGATTGCTTTGTGATTGAGGGGGGCTTCCGAACCTTTCTCGACCTGCAGAGTCTGGCGGTCGATCGCTCGCACGGCATGACCCGCGGCAATATCTATGTGGCATGGCACGACGGCCGGAATGTCCAGGCGCCAGATCTGGCCGCTCGCACAGGCATGTACGGCTTTGCCGACGTTCTACTGAGCCGGTCCAGCAACGGTGGAGCGAGTTGGTCGCCTGCCGTCCGTGTGAATTCGAATGACCGTCTCCTCGAGTCCGGCCGAGGCACGGATCAGTACCAACCCGGGATCGCCGTCGATCCCCGCGGCAAGGTGGCCGCTTGCTTCTACGACCGGGCTGGCGACCGTTTCAATTTCTTCGTCGGCCGGACGTGCGCCGTTTCCGAAAATGGCGGCGCGACGTTTTCCCGCGTGCGGACAATCGAAACGATGTTTGCGCCAATGCATGCGACCGATACGCTCATCAATCCCTTATACATGGGCGACTACGACACGTTGGCCAGCGATTTCACGAACGCTCATAGCGGGTTCGTGGGAGCGTTCCAGGTCATCAATCGGCGGGCCAATCCTGATGTGAAAGCGGTGAAAGTAGAGTGACGTTCCTGTTGACGTTGATCGCCGCGACAGTGCTTGCTCAGGCGCCTGAGCAGTTACAGGTCGATGCCGCGGCGACCAGCGTCACGATCCGAGTCGGCAGGTGCTGTAGTCTGCCGCGCCTGCACACTCCTACAAGAGCGAACACGCCTCGTTGAACGGCAAACGAGGGAGCCGCGGGTGCAGCGAGGGTGGATCCCCGTACCCAAGGTTGCAGAGGAAATTCGATTTGACGTGCCCCTCGGGGAAAAATTCCTGATCGCAGCCGAAACAGGGCTTGCCGGCGGCAAAGAACTCCTCGTCCACCTTGGCATGATCGAAGCCGGACATGGGGCCGCAATCGAGACCGAGCGCGCGTGCGGCCATGATCAGGTACCCGCCCTGCAGGCTTGAATTCCGCCTGGCTGTCGTCTCCACCATCTCCGGATTGCTCTCGAAGAGCTTCGCCATCCCAGGATTCTGGGGAAACAGCCTCGGCAGGTGCTCGTAGAACTTCAAGTCATAGGCGATGATCACCGTCACGGGAGCGGTCATCGTCTTCTCGACGTTCAGTGGGGCCAACGCCGGGCGAAGGCGCTCCTTCGATTCCTTCGATCGAAGAAACGCGAACCGCGCGGGTCCGGCATTCGCACTCGTCGGCCCCCATTTCAACAGCTCGTACAGATCTCGAAGCGTGTCATCCGACACCGCCCGCAGCTGCCACTTCGAGTACGAGCGTGCCTCGCGGAAGAGTGTGTCCAACGCGGCGGCGTCGATTGGATGACCCATGCTCCCTCCCCCAGCCCAGCGCGCTCCCCGAACTCCTCACGTGACGTGGGGACGCGCGTGACTCATCCCGCTACGGCGGCCATTTGCCGGCTCAGTCGTCGTGAGAAAACGACTTTCACTCTGGTTGATCAGAACGTCGCGCGCAGCCCGAACTGCATGCGGCGCGGGCCCACGCGGGTGCCGGTGATCCGACCGAAATTCGGACTGCTGGTATTCAGGTTCGCGGAGCCGAATTGCGTGTGGTTCCACGTGTTGAACGTTTCCCACCGGAACTGCAGGTTGAAACGATCGCGCATGCGGAAGTTCTTGAAGAGCCCGATGTCCCAATTGTTGATGCCGGGCTGCTGAATGCTGTTGCGGCCCGCATCCCCTTGCACACGAATCCGGTTTCCCTGCGAGTCACGCGGGAAATCGAACGCCGCGGGATTCAGGTAGAAGTCGGGAAGCTGACGGCCTGCTGTCGGATCGCCGATGACGTTCGGCCGTGACTGACTGAATGCTCCGATGAACAACCAGTCGGTGCCTAGTGTCGGCGTCTGAAATTGCCCTTCGGAAAACGTTGCAATGCCACTCACCTGCCACCCGCCGAGCACCGCCTCGAGACCAGCGGGCATATGTGCGAACAGCGGCCGTCCGCGGCCGACGGGCAGCTCGTACACCCACGTCCCCACGAAACGGTGAGGGACGTCGTACGTATTGTGTCCCTTGTCCCACTTCTTGAACTCGCTCGAGAGCGCGGAGAACTCGTCCGTCGCGCCGAGGTCGAGGCTCCGCTGCCAGGTGTACGAGCCAAGGAAATAGAGGCCCGCCGACCACCGCTTCTCGAGCTTCGTCGTCAACGCGTTGTACTTCGACCACCCTCCGTTGTACGTCATCAGAATGAACCCGTACTGCGGGTACGGTACGCGCTGCACGATTGGAATGGTGCCGGTCGGATCGAGGGTCGCGATGTTGAAATTCCGCCGCTGCGGCAGTTTGCTGCCCGTGCTGCCAGCGTATTCGAGCTCGAGCAGATAGTTCGACGCGAAGCTTTTCTGGAAACCCAGGCTCCACTGCGTCAGGTACGGCGTCCGGTTGCGGCGGTCGAACGTGAAGGGATTTACGTTCGGTGAATTGGTGAAGGACGGCAGCATGTCGCGCATGAACAGATTTGGGGTTCGGGGATCCCCTTCAATCGTCTGCGCCTGGAAGAACGGGGGCCCGATGCCCTTGAACTGCTCCTCGTTGAAATTGTCCGTCGCGTAATAGATGCCGGCGCCGCCGCGCACGACAAAGTCGTTCAGCACCGGCGGGCGCCACGTGAACCCCAGCCGCGGGGCGAAGTTGTTCCAGTCCGGATCCACGATGTCCGGACGGACTCCCTCGCCGGCCAGCAGGATTCTTCCGACTTCGGGAGCAAAGACGAGACTCTTGTTGTCCCGCTCGACCGGAGAGCGCGCGAATTCATAGCGCAGGCCGTAGTTCAGGGTGAAGTTCGGGTGCAGGCGCCAATCGTCCTGCACGTAGCCGGCCCAGTACGTCGTGCGCAGGTTCTGAATCGAATCGCCAATCGCGCCACCAGCACGCGAGGGAGTGCCTAGAAGGAAATCGGCGAGACCGATCCCGTTCACCTGCAGCCCTGTATACCGGCCGTCGAACGTGAAGGTGGGATTGCCGCTGAAGTTCGTGATCTGAAAGTAGTGCTGGCGGCTGATCTGGAACCCCGCACGAAGGTTATGGGTTCCCTTGACGAGACTGAGATTGTCGGTGAATTGCAGGTTTTCATCGAGCGCGCCTATCGCCTGCGAGATCGAGCCAATCCCGCCGAATCCCGCCATGTTGAATGCGGGAATCCCGAACATGATCGCCTGATCGGTGGTGTTCTTCAGCTTGAACACCTCGCGCGCGAAGTCGCGGCCGTAGGACGTTTCCGACAGCCGATACGTCTTGCTGCGGTTGTACCCGAAGCGGAACTCGTTCAGCAGGGTCGGTGTGAACACATGCGAGTGGGTGATGGTCAGCAGCCGGTTGCTCAGCGGGAACCCCTCTCCGCCGAACGGTCGCAGGACTTTCACGTCGCGCGTCTCGTTTGCGTATGAGAACGTCCCGAACAACTGCCCGGCCGCGCCGAGCTGATGGTCCAGACGCATGTTGTACTGGTCGAAGTTGTTGATCGTGCGTGGCGTGGCGATGGCATTGAAGCTCGGAAACGTCGCGGCGCCCCCCGGAACCTGGACGTTCGGCAGCACCGTGTACTGCGTCGCAAGCTGCGTCGTCGGATCCAGCCGCGACTGCGGAATGACGTTGCCGGGGAACGGCACACCGGTCTGCGGATCGATGATGTCGACGCATTTTCGCGAGCCGGCGTTCGCCTGACAGAACGCCGAGCTCGTGGGAAAGAGACCCGTGCCGGCGCTGTCGTCGGCCAGGTTCCCTCTGAGCTGCGCCTCCGACGGGTAGAGGCCGGTGGCACTCGATGTGACGTTCTGCCGGAAGCCTTCGTAGCTGAAGAACCAGAACGTGCGATTGAGGCCGTTGTACAGCCCCGGGACGGTCACGGGACCACCGCCGGCCACCCCAAAATTATTTTGCCGGAAGGGTGGCTTTTTTCGATTCGTCCGATTCAGGAAGAAGTCATTCGCATCGAACCGCTCGTCGCGGTTGAACTCGAACACGCTGCCGCGCAGCTGATTGCTGCCGGACTTGATCGTCGTGTTGATGATTGCCGCACTGCGCCCGAACTCCGCGCCGAAGGTCGAGCGCTGAATCTTGAACTCCTGGATCGCGTCGATGCTCGGCCGCATGCCGGCGTTCCCGAACCTCGCGTTGCGCGTTTCGATGCCGTTGACCAGAAAGCTGTTGTTCGACTCCCGACCGCCGGCAATGGAAAGCGTCGTGTCGCCGCGGCCGGTCCAGCTCGACGCCGGCGAGACGCCAATGCCAAGTGGGGTGGCTCCCGCGGAGAGCTGCGCGATCTGAATGAAGTTGCGACCGTTGAGAGGGAGCTCGACCATGGTCTTGCTGTCCATGACCTGACCGATGGCCGCGCTCTCCGCATTCAGCAACGTGGCAGTCGCGGCCGACACGTTGACCGCTTCGGAGACTGTCACCGCGAGTTTCACATCGACCCGGGCGCGTTGCCCGACCTGGATGCGGATGTCCTGAACGGTGGTCGTCCTGAAGCCACTGGAGCCGGCCTCCAATTTGTAAAGCCCTGGCTTCAGTTGACCGAACAGATACGTGCCCTCGCCGCCTGTCACGCCCTCGTGCGCGATGCCCGTGTCGACCTCCCTCAGAACGAGGGTTGCACCAGGGACGATGAGGTCGCTGGGATCGACGACGCGGACAATGAGATCTCCCGAGATGCTCTGAGCGTGGACGTTCGGCGCCGCGACCAGGATCAACAGCGCCAGCCAGAAGAGAAGCGTGCGCGCGCGCGTAACGGGCAGGGTGTCAATGTGAATCGGCATCGCTGGACTCCTCTCTGACACATGCAGAATTGAACCGATTTCAGGCAAAAGGCTCCGTGGCGGGCTTGCCAGTGCCATCCCTGGTGACGTAGACGGGGCACGGCGCATTCTGTTCTCAGCGCTCCCCCACGGGGTTGCGGATCGTTCGGTGAGCGGGGATTCTCCGCGCTCAAGGGGTCTGTCTGATCGCGGCGATGCGCACCTCGAGCGACGCATCGTCTGGCTTCAGCCGGGACACGCTGCTAAAGTTGCGGTATAGAGTCTACTCTTCGCCGAGCATATCTGTGTCTGCGCCACCTGGCATGCTTCGAACAACGGGTACAGGTGCTCGACGAGCTCATCCGAGGCTGCAGAGATTGTAGCCGTGACAAAACCGGTTTGCATCGGTCTGGTTCTGAGCGCGGGCGGGCTGCGGGGCGCCGCTCACGTCGGCGTCGTTCGGCAGCTGGTTCAACACGGCGTTCGAATTGACGCGATCGTCGGCGTCAGCGCCGGCGCAGTGATAGCCGCGTACTATGCTGCCGTCGGGTTGAATCTCGATGAGTTGATCGACGACGCGGCAGCATTTCGCGGTCGGCATCTTCTGACGCACAGCCTGAGCCTGCGCCTTGGCCATCGCTTCGAGGATCGTCTCGAACGATGGTGCGGCGTGATTCCTCATCGCCTCCGGCAACTCGAGACGGCGAGCTTCGAACGGCTCCATCACGGCGTTCAGCGCCTGGGCATCGTCTGTCATGACCTCCGGAGCGGCCGGTCGCACTATAGCTACACCGGATCTAATGACGGTCTCAGTCTGAGCGACGCCGTGCGGGCGAGTGCGTCAATCCCACCACTCTTCCCGACCACTGCAGTGCAGTGCGGGAATGAAATGCTGAAGCTGACCGACGGCGGCATCAGCGATTCAGTGCCGCTCGCATTCGCACAGAGTTCGGCGATCGGCGCGACACACGTCATCGTCTCGGACTGCCGTTGGGTCGGACGGATCCCTTCAACCGATATCACCACCGCATGGATTCGGCCGCGAATGCTCAAGACGGGCACTCTCTGGGGCCCGCACGAGGGGCTGCCGTCGACGGTTCACGATGGCGAGCTGGCGGTCACAGAGCCGATCCTCAACAGGATTCGGGCCTGGTTGGACGGGTGACTAGTTCCGCGGGTACGACAGGATAATGCTGTCGATCAGGCTATGCGGAATATCCCGCCCGGGCGTGCAGAGTTGCCATGCGGGTAGTGCGTCCGCCACCGGTGAGATGTTTGAGTGAGGCGACCGTTCAACATTCTCAATTTGCTCCGCAAGAGCGCGCGGCGCGCTGAAGCCAGCTCTGAAGCGTCGGTCGAGTTGACCTGAAGAACTCGAAACGCTGAGACGTCAAACGGAATCCGATCGCCGGCCTCGATCAGGCTAATGACGGGACGTCGCGTAACGTGGCGGATGGATTCGAAGAGCTGCGCACGTCCGAACACCAACTCATGCCCTGTCGTGCACTCGCTTACTGGGCAAGAGCCGATTGGCAATGAGGATGATTTGCCCGCCGTGCCAGGCACAGCTCGTCGCGACTCCACTCCACACCTGACGGACCGTGATCGAGCCGAAAAGTTCGTCGGCGATCAGTCGATCAAATTCGTCCTCGCGCGTCCCGCCAAGCCGCTCTCTACTCAGCGCGCGGACTTCATGAAAGTACGAGATCAGCGCGCCCTTGGGTGGCCATGCCGTCTCGCCACGAGCTTTGACGGATGCTCCAAACGGGTATCGCTTGGGGAGCTTTAGCAGTTTGTCTCTGACCCAGTTATCTTCAACTTCTGGAATGTGCCAGAGCAACCAGCCAATCGAGTTCGCACCGTTCGGTGGCTGCCACTGTAGCTCTGCGTCCGACAGGCTCTCGACTGCGCGTAAAATCGCCGGCGTCCGGAATTCAATAACGTCCCAGACCGTTTGTGCCTGAGGACTCATGGCTTTCCTTTCGAAGCAACGTGTATCCCTGCCGGCCGATTAACCGGCCTCTTCAGCGAGGCCACGAATCATCTGAATCTTGACGCTAGACCGGACGTACTCACCGAGCCGCACTCCGGGCTCGTATGACATGCGCGGCGGATTATACCGTCGCGTTCGATTGGCGGCGTGGAAGCTCGAGAAGTCGGAGGCGAATGCTGACCAGGCGACGCCTTGACTCCCCTGGTGCTTCTAAGGTACGCTCGGCTCCCCTAGCGCTTCTTAGGGAATGAACGCGCGTCATGGCGAAGATCGACTTGCCTCAAGGAACACTGGACCTGCTGGTGCTTCGCGTGCTGAGCGCCGGCGAGATGCACGGCTGGGGTATCGCCCAGCGGTTGAACATCGTGTCGCGAGAGGCGCTGCAACTTCAGGAAGGCACGCTCTATCCCGCTCTCTACCGGATGGAGGCAAAAGGCTGGATCACGTCGGAGTGGGCGCCGTCGGATAACAACCGCCGCGCCAAGTACTACCGCTTGACGCGAGCCGGGAGGAAGCAGCTCCAGGAGCAAACCGCCAGTTGGGAGCGTCTGAAGACCGCGATCACGCTCGTCATGCAGGATGCGTGAGCGGCCGTCAGGAGGCGGATGGATCGACTCAGGCAGATTCGTTTCAAGCTGCGGGCGCTCTGGCGTCGCCGTGCGCTCGACGCCGACATGGCTGAGGAGATGCGCGCACATCTCGACCGGCTCGTCGCCACCAATCGCGGCGAAGGCCTGTCGCCAGAGGAGGCGCGCGCTCGTGCGCTTCGGCAGTTCGGCAATGTGCCGAGCCTCGAGGAGCAGGCGCGTGACGAGCGGCAGTTCCGCTGGCTGGAGGCCGTTGCCCAGGACTTCCGCTTCGCGACGCGTCAGCTATCTCGCAGTCCAGGTTTCGCGGTTACGACGATTCTCTCGCTCGCGCTCGGCATCGGTGCGAGCACGGCGATCTTCTCCGCAGTCGACGCCATCCTCCTTCGAGATCTACCGCTCCCGCAGGCCGAACAGCTGGGGATCGTGCGCATGGGGCCGCGGGGCGGCGCGCCGGACAAGGGAATCGGAATCGGACCGGCCATCGCGCTCGAAATGGTGGAGCGTACACGGCCGATTGCAGAAGCCTCCCCTTTCACATTGACCCAGTTCGACGTCCGTCAGGGTGCAGACGCCCAACGTGTCGTGGGCATGCGCGTGGCCGCAGGCTTCTTTCGCACGCTCGGCGTCGCACCGGCACTCGGCCGTGACTTTCTGTCTTCCGATGACCAGGCCGGCTCACAACGAGTGGCCATCATCGACAGCGCGCTCTGGCGACGCGCGTTTGGAGGAGATTCCGACGTGGTCGGTCGCTCGCTGCAGGTAGGTGCAGAACGGGTCGTCGTCGTAGGCGTGATGGCTGACAGCTTTCGTTTCCCGGAGCTGTTCGGCGCGACCTTCAAACCGCAGATGTGGACGCCGTTGGCGTTCGCCCCTGGCGAGGCCGCGGACAGGGGC
>Ga0114129_10013528_pt1 | contig 11629 bp, 11 predicted proteins | sample RhiMetdeltSRZDD1_FD_80071 | JGI IMG/M metagenome (GOLD analysis project Ga0114129, IMG submission 80071) | Populus rhizosphere microbial communities from Tennessee, USA - Rhizosphere MetaG P. deltoides SRZDD1 (version 2) (version 2) | ecosystem: Host-associated > Plants > Roots > Rhizosphere >... | reverse complement strand
TCAACAGTGGATTATGAGGAGAAGGTACGCAGCCTGCTGCTTTTCAACGCGTTCGAAATCCACAACGAAGAGACGTATGTGATCGTCAACAATACAGAATATTCGGGCGAATTGCAGGTGAAGGTGAGCAAACCAGAAAACGCGAATCTATTGTATGACTACACTATAGCGATTCCGTCTGCAGGAAATCTTGTGCTTCGCCCGGTGATGGATGGTTCTTTGGTTTTGCTGCCTGCCCTGGGGAAGGGCGAGCAGGTTGAGGTCGTCGTCACCTATTCGACCAAGGGCATGGATATTTACAAATACAACCTGTCTGCTTACCAAAATAATGTTATCGAGGAATTGACCGCAGAGATTCAGCTCAATACACCTGAGTATGCTATTTATCGGGAGGGCCTGCCACACACCCAGGAGATCACTGCCGAAGGTGCGACTCTCCGTTTCGACGTTAGAGATTTTTCCACGACCCAAGATATGGGTGTGGCTTTCTTAGAGAAACAAATGTACCTGGATCACGTTCAAAACCTGATGAATTACTCTCCCCTCTCCCTGGCGCTTTTCCTGGCGGTGATTTTCTTCTTTTCACAGATATTTGCGGTGAAATTCAATGCCTTTCATTACCTGTTCCTGGCCGTGATCGACGTGTTTTACTTCCTGTTTGTCGCGTATCTCATTCGGTTTTTTGGGATTCTCCCGACCTTTGGCATTTCCATTGCGCTGACGGCGGCCATGTTTTTCCTGTATTGTCCGAATGTGTTTGGCAGGTGGTTCGCCTTCCGGGTCGCAGGCGTGTATCTGTTCCTGTTGACTGTGGTCTTCTCGTTGATCTTCATCATGCCAATTTTCCGGGGTTTGCTCTTCGTGGTTTTGATCTTCCTGATCTTCATGTCGCTGATGGTGTTCATCAGTCGCTCGGATATTTCCAGGTGGCCCATTTTACAGAGTGCCGCATAGTTAAGTTTGCTTCGAGCATAAATTTTGGGGTACAACGTATTTCAAAATATTTATGAGACAAGCAGCGGCAGGTGAGGCGCAGAGCTGATCAGCAAAGCGGTTGCATTAAAGTGCAAGCGGAACTGATGTTACTCAGTTCCGCTTGTGCTTTCTTACTTGAGCAAATTACTGGGTAATCTGCGCCTGCTCAGGAACAATGACCGCCATGATCAAGTACACAATGGCGATCCCGCCGAAGCCTGTGAAGAACGCCAGCACCACCAGCAAACGGATGATGGTCGGGTCAATGCCGAGGTATTCGCCCAGGCCCGCGCACACGCCCGCGATCATCCGGTTGGAAGTACTGCGAGTGAGGGACTTGTAATTGTTGTTCATGTTGCACTCCTTTCAATGATTTCTAGAAAGACATACGCAGGAAAGTGAAAGAAGTTGCGGCCCCACCCGTCACTTTGTGACACCCTCCCCAAAATCCGACGAACCCCAGTCGGATTTTGGGGAGGGTAGGGGAGCGGTGTTCCCTAACGGCGATTCGTAGGGATTGGTCAACGCTTCTGGCAGCAGGCTGACGCTGCTTTTCAGGCCATCGAGATTTTTCATCTCTCGAACTTTTTCTTGGACACATAATACTGCTTCGATGCTATCGTCCACCATATGGTTCATCGTGGTTTTGTTCAAGTAGCGGTAGGGGATGGATAGGAACCAGTAATCCTCCTGCTCGCTGTAAAACTTGCGGATATGGGCGTACTGCCGGTGAAGCGCTTCGTTCTTTATGAAGGGCAAATAGGAGGGCGGATCAGGGTTAGCCATGATGACGCGCCAAAAGCTGCTTTCCGGGTGGTCCCGCACGTAGAGTTGGTCTAGCCCATACCAATCATCTTTGACGATTCCAATGGCCTTGCCAGGGTTTTCGTCGAAAAGTTCCCTGAACTCCTGTTTGGTTGTTTTTCCGATTCGCTTTGCCCACATAATGTCACAAATTAGATGAAAGAAATACCCAAGGCGAAAGCTATATAGTTTTCGGTCCTCTTCCAGCTTAATATCGGCCAGGTACTGTTGGTAAAACTCCAAATCGTGAATGGCATCCTCGCCCTCACCTTTGCGCAGGAAGTGAGTGACTTCTTTTGGCGGGTCGAATTCCGTCCAATCCGCGTTAGGGATACCGGAATCAGGTGAGAGATTGCCAAAGGTAAAAGTGACCTCATCCAGTTCGGGGAAGTGTTCGATTAGTTTTTCTGCGATTCGGAGGTGAGATATCCAGGTGCCCATATCGTCCATTCTGTCACACCAGCACTCCCCGGCACTTGCGCCCGGGGCAAGTGTTGCTTCGGGTGCTTCGCGCCCTCGCAAAGACATATGTTATTTATACTTCCGGCTCTCCAAATAATTCGCGAGTGCGGCCCAAAGAAGTGCCAGCCCGATCACCAAATAAACAACTGCCTGCAACCCCAGCCATCTGAGTTGGGAGGCACCGAAGGCTGTAAATAAGATACCCACGACTCCATAGAAAATCGTGTTCCGTACATAATCGGACCCCACGCGCCTGGATTGCAGAATATTCTTTTGCATCAGCAGAGTCATTTCGTGCACTTGGGTTTCATGACGGTCGTGGCAGGCGAGCGAATCATCTATCAGTGCAGTGCAATCCGCGCACAAGCCGCGCTGACAGTATTTGCACAGCCCAACCGCGGGTTTGTCAGGATGATAGTAGCAGATCATGTTATGAAATAAGGCGACCGCCACTTTCGCGCAGCGAGTGACTGTCACCTATAGTTATTCTCCAATTATTTGCAAGATCAAGTCCCGTTTGCGTGGCCGGTTGTCGAAATCCACATAAATGATCTGTTGCCATGTGCCCAGGGTCAAGGAACCGTTCACAAAAGGTATCGTCAACGACGGTCCGAGCAGGGCGGCACGGATGTGGCTGTGTCCGTTGCCATCGCCCCAGCGCGCGTTGTGTGCATACTCGCGGTTCGGTGGAGTAATCTCGTTAAACAGTCGCTTCAAGTCGCTCAGGGCGCCGCTTTCATATTCGATGGTCGTCAACGCGCTCGTGGAGGAGGGGCAGAAGATCGTAACGGTGCCAGCTTTGAGTCCGCTTTGTTCAACCTGTTGGGCAACCGCATCTGTGATGTCATGAATATCCGCATCCCCGCGGGTGGATAGTTGGATGGATGAGGATTTTACTGCCATGCCATGATTATATCTTTTACACAGTCTTGCCTGGCCACAGAGACAAAGATTTTCTAAGCGGGCTGGATTTTCTCCAGTGGATGCCTCAAAACAGTCTTGAGTTTCGACGAGTCTGCCTTACGCGGGTCACCCAGGTAAATTTCATGATGCTTGCCGTTTGGCCCAACGCGGTCACGGTACCCGTTCTCGAGAGCAAAGGATCGCATGCGCTCCACAGTGGCAGGTTCATTAGTATATGGACCAATATGCATGACCTACGCACACAAGCCTTCCTCGAAGTTTGCCAGCCGCAACCTGGACAATGCTGGGCGATCTCCCTTCTTCTTTTTGATTTCCGCCAGACCTTCTGCAAAAATATTCCTGGTTATTACAGCGGGTTGTAGAATCATGAGTGTATAGAACCAGTTGTCCTGGATGGTAATGTCGAACGAGCCATCTTCCACCCACCACAGCCTCTCCAGGGCCATCACAGGATAATCAATTGCGTTGGCCTTGCGTTTCTTGAGCATGAACTTGAGCGTGTAAGCGATGGAATACACGGCCCGGGTCGCATCCTCAAAACCTGGAGAAGTGCCCGGCGCTTTGCCTTTTTCGATTGCGCCATCGATCATTGCAAATTGCAGGTGCGGCACGCTTATGAGCTCCACCTTCTTGGCCGATGGTTGATATAGATATTTCAGCTCTTTCTTGAGGTCAAGTGTTTTCATAACATTCTCCTAAGCTGCCTTCCGCAGGAAATCAATGCCATCACAATACAAGTGAGAGATGTCATGAGTGGTCGCCCTTGTGAATCACATCCTGGCCATATTTCTGGTGTAGTGCATCTAGGGCATCCTGCAACTTGCGTGATTTCTCGCTCTCCACATCCCATAAGCCCAACTGCCGAATCGGCGCGCCGAGTCCGCTCACGCCTACACCAATTAAGCGAACAGGTTGATTCGTTTTGCGCACCGCTTTTATCAACGTCAGCGCAGCCTGGGAAATTTCATCCTCCTGATCCGTTGGGTTGTTCAAAGTCATCTGTCGAGTCAAGGTTGTGAAATCAGGCCAGCGGATCTTCAATTTGATCGTCCTGCCCGCCAGATTATTCCTGCGCAATTGCTTTGCCACCTCCGCCGACATTTCGATCAACGTTTTTTGCAATAACTTGTCATCGCGCACATCCCGCGAAAATGTGATTTCCTGGCTGATGGATTTGGTCTCGCGCTCGGTCTCGACAGGACGGTCATCGATCCCTTTGGAGTGGCGCGCTAAGTCACGTCCATTCTCACCAAACATGCGAATCATTTCATTCTCTGGCCATTTGGCGATATCGCCAATGGTGTGGATACCCAACTCGCTTAATCGTTTGGATGTCTTCGGACCGACTCCCCATAACATATCTGCGGGCAATGGATTCAAAAACTGGGCCTCTTCGCCATGACCGACAACTGTTACAGCATTCGGAGGCTCTGCCAGCCCCTGAGCCTTGATCCGCTTCAGTGCGATGGCTTTGCCGACCTCCGTAGCGATCTTTGCCACCATTTTGTTCGACGCGATTCCAATCGAGCTGGGAAGCTGCAATTCGTCATGGATGCGACTCTGAAGTCTACGCGCGAGGGGTTCCGGGTCGTCGCGAATATCTGAGATATCGAGGAAAGCTTCGTCGATCGAAATCTGTTCCACGAGACCCGTCACATTGTGAAGGATCTCCATCACCTGTTTGGAAACATCGCTATAGAGGCGATGACGCGCGGGCACGATGATCAGCCCCCGGCTGAGTCGGAGCGCCTGGCTCATGGGCATCGCGCTTCTGACCCCATCCCGACGCGCCGCATACGAGCAGGAGGACACGACCCCGCGTTCATCCGGCTTGCCGCCCACCGCAAAGGCTTTACCGCGCAGCTCGGGGTTACGAGTCTCTTCCACGGCGCAGAAAAAAGCGTCCAAATCGAGATGGAGAATGGTGCGAGGCATCTCCTAAATTATATAAGAGTTTGGTTCTTGCACCGGTCAGAAATTGTTACTTGAGTTGCAATGTTTCAGTGCGCCTACTGCATGTAGGATTAACGTACGGTTTATGTAGGAGGCTGAAATGACTCGCAAAATTAAAGTTGTGTCGGTATTCTTCACACTTCTGTTGCTGACGCTCCTTGGGCCGGCTGGGGATAGCGGTGTCACCGAAGTCTCCGCGGGTGGTTATTGTGATTGGGTCCAGTATGTCGCTGACGTGACCATTCCGGATGGGCTGCCGGTGGATCCCGGCTTCACATTTAGAAAGACCTGGCGCCTGAAGAATATTGGCACCTGCACATGGACCAGATCTTACAAGATGGTTTTCGTGGGCGGCACGCAAATGGGCGGAGTGGCGGCCATGAATCTGCCAAGGGATGTAGCCCCAGGACAAACGATTGATTTGAGCATTGGCTTGACTGCTCCGCTGGTGGCCGGTCCATACACGGGCTATTGGGAATTACAGAACCCGGCCGGTGGGCTGTTTGGGTTTGGCCCGGGGGCGAATCGGCCCTTTTTTGTTGAAATTGAAGTGCGGGGCGCACCGAACGTGGCATATGACTTTGTCGCCAATGCCGCGGCTGCCAACTGGCGAACGGAGGCTCCGGGGAAAATTATTTTTCCTGGTGTCTATGGGGATTTCCTAGGTTTTGTGATACCCATTAACCGACCCATCCTTGAAAATGGCATCCCCTCTCCGGGCGCCGGTCTGCTGATGGCCCCTCCCCTTGAATACAATGAACACATTTACGGTATTTTCCCGCCGTATGAGGTGAAACGCGGCGATCGTTTCCAGGCATTCGTCGGCTGTGAGTATGGAGCAAGAGAATGCGAAGTCACGTTCGTGTTGCAATATCAGAGGGATGGTGAACCGAGCAGTACGCGTTCGTTTTGGGGTGGCTGGAAGAGTTATAAGAATACTTTTAGTCGTGTAAATCTGAACCTTAGTCCTTTGGCCGGACAGAGGTTACGGTTCATCCTCCTCATTCGTCCTAACGGACCTACCATCGGCGATTACGCTGTGTGGGCGAACCCGGTGATTGTCAGCACCTCAGCGCCAGGTCCGGTTGTGCCGACGGTGACGCCAATGCCGGTTACGGCGGTTCCAACCGTCAGCACAGTGCCGCCTACCACCGGCTGTGATCGAGCGCATTTTGTCTCGGATGTCACTGTGCCGGATGGGACGGTCTTTGCTCCCGGGCAAACGTTTACCAAAACATGGAAATTGAAGAATACAGGCAGATGCACCTGGACCACAGATTACTCTTTGGTCTTCTCCACCGGAGATCAAATGGGCGGGCCTTCTTCAATCAGCCTCCCGTCTGTAGTTGCTCCGAACCAGACGATTGACCTTTCCGTGAATCTGACCGCTCCGACCAGCAGTGGAAATTATCGCGGTTACTGGCTTCTTAAAAACCCCAGCGGGGGTGTATTTGGAATCGGAGTGCTTGGCAACAGACCGTTTTGGCTTGCGATCAATGTAGCAGGATCGCCGCCTCCATCCAGCGCGAATGGTTATGATTTTGCTGCACATTTTTGTGACGCGCAATGGAGCAGCTCAGCGGGCGCCTTGCCATGCCCAAGCACAAGTGCACTGGATGGCCAGGTAACCGGAATAGATAATCCAAGGCTTGAAAATAACACGGTATACCAGGGTCGAGCCTTGTTAACGATTCCACAGAATATTTACAATGGCTATATTCAAGGCGTGTTCCCACCCTTTACCGTTCAAAGCGGTGATCGCTTCAAATCGATTGTGAATTGCGAATATCAGCAGAGAAGTTGTTACGTGGTGTACCGCCTGGATTATCAGATCGATAATGGGCCTGTGCAAAATCTTTGGGCCTTTGGTGAACGCCATGAGGGCTTGTTTTATCAGGCGGATGTTGATCTGAGTTCGCTGGCAGGACAAAATGTTAAATTCATTTTGAGGACCAATGCGAATGGCTCACCCACGGGTGATCGAGCGCTTTGGGTAGCGCCAGCCATCGTGCGCAGCGGCGCAGCCTTCCCGGTTGTGCCAACCGCGACTGTGACTTTGACACCGTCTGCAACCACTGTTCCCGGCGCCATAATAACGGATACACCCATGCCAGCACCGGCTACCGCGACGGTCACACCCATGCCGACCTTGAGTGCGACAGTTGCACCTCCGGTGAACCCCGGCCAACTGACCTATACCAACCAGAGGTACGGCTTCCAGTTCACATATCCAGGCAACGGTGTCATTACTAGCTCGCAGGATAACTTTGCGCACTTGAATTTGCCCTTTACCGCTGGGACAAACCTGGTCGAGAAATATTTAGAAGTGACGATCTTTGAGAATGTCTCGACATGCTCTAGCCCGCTCACGAATGGACTTCCTCCGGGCTCGTTCGAGTCTCAGACCATAACCGGTATGAATGGAATTCAATTTATCAAACAAAGTGCGCAGGAAGGTGCGCTTGGGAATGTTTACGATTGGGTCGCCTATTCCACGACCAAAGGAACCGCCTGTATTAGCATGAATTTTGTTTTACATTCTACAAACGCAGCCAATAATCCTGTGCCGCCTCCGGCGTATAACAAGGAATTGGAATCAGCCGTATTCCTTAATATCATCTCCGCCTTCCAACTGACCGCACCGTAGAGTTCGGCTGCAAGTTGGGAGCCTGTTTGGTTGAGTGATTGAATGAACAGCACTTGCGCCTGCCGATGATGCAGATGCAAGTGCTGTTGTACGTCGAGTGACCATGAGCAACTGCCCGATATAGTTTCTGCATGTCGCGTCTCGTGCCGGGGATTAAAATGAGGAAAAAGAGTCATAAAGATGATATTGAACAATTATTGCAGAAACGTTATACTTTCTATTAACGGAACTTTCACGAATCTATAAACGTCGTTAACAATTGGAAGTACCAGAGGAGACTCATATGAAATCCCGCCTGAAAATCACGTCCGTCATCTTGTTAGTTGCCATGGTCTTATCGGTCCTGCCGGCACTGGCAATGCCTTCGCAGGTTTCAGCGGCAGTGTGTTATCAAGCACAATTTGTCGCCGATGTAACCGTGCCAGACGGCACACGTTACAATCCTGATGCTACCTTTCAGAAGACCTGGCGTTTGAGGAACATCGGTACCTGTTCATGGAACAGTACCGATGTTTCTATGATATTCGACAGCGGTTCGCAACTGGGCGCACCCGCTTCTGTGCCGATGCCTGCCACAGTGGCTCCTGGCAGCACGGTGGATATCAGTGTTAATATGAAAGCACCTAGCACCGCGGGTCACTATATCGGCTATTGGAAGTTTAAGAGCTCGCAGGGAACCGTCTTTGGTATTGGCGTTAATGCCAATCGGTCCTGGTGGGTTGAAATCAATGTGGCTGGTTCCACGACCGCCGGTGTGGTGTATGATTTCACCGCCAATGCGAGTTCGGCCACATGGACCAGTGGCGCCGGCGGGCTGACCTTCCCTGGCGCAGATAACGATGTGAAAGGTTTTGCAATGAAGCTCGACAAGCCCAAGTTCGAAAGTAATGTGGAGGCCACACAACCAGGCTTGCTCGTTTCTCCGCAGCAAATCACGAATGGATTCATCCAGGCCAGCTATCCAGACTTTGCCGTGCAGAACGGAGACCGCTTCCAGACAACTGTTGGCTGTCAGGCGGGGGCCACCTCCTGTTACGTAGCGTACCGTCTCGACTACCAGGTAGGCACCACGGTCCGAACCTTCTGGACATTCCGGGAAAGATTCGAAGGTCTCACCTATACTGCTAACCTCAATCTAAGTCCGCTAGCCGGGCAAAATGTCAAGTTTTTCCTCTATATTTCTGCCTACGGTTCACCGACAGGTGACCGCGCCATCTGGGGCAACCCCGTCATTGTTCGAAGTGGAGTGAATGTACCGCCTCCCCCAGCCACTGTGACAGGCACACCGCCAACCCCCACACCCACACGGACGCCTGGCCCGATCACGCCGACTGTGCCAGCTTCTGCTTGCGATAAGGCGCAGTTCATCGCCGATGTAAACGTGCCAGATGGTACCGTTATGCAACCTGGCGCACAGTTCACCAAGACCTGGCGCTTAAGGAATGTTGGCACTTGTGAGTGGAAGAAGGATACCTATCAACTCGTGTTCTTCAGCGGCGAGAGAATGAACGGGCCCGCGTCCGCTCCCTTCGTTGCAAACGTTACGGTTGGTACCACCGCGGATTTCTCCATCACCCTCACCGCGCCCTCCGCTCCTGGTACCTATCGTGGTTATTGGATGTTTAAGAACGCCAGCGGCGCGCTGTTTGGGTTCGGCCCGCAGGGTAACAAGCCCTGGTGGGTAGAGATCAGAGTCTCTGGTCCTACCGTCACTCCTGGCGGCGTGACGGCCACCGCGACCACCGGAGTCACAGCGACGAACACCGTGGCGCCAACCAATACGGTGCCAGCCGCAACCGCTACAGCTACTGCGACTCCGACCGCGACAACGAATCCGTAAGAACAAGACCGCATTATTCTGGACGAGAAGCCTGGTCCGCGTGGCCAGGCTTTTCTCTCTCCACTGTAGAAGCGTGCACTCGTGTGCCCGTATGCTGCGGCGGCACGCCACCGACTCCAATAGCTGATCTATGTCCCTTGACCGCTCCACCATTCTCCTCGCTGACGATGATCCGACTATCGCGGACAGCCTAGCGCCATTTCTGGAACGCGCCGGTTTTCACGTGCTGGTCGTCTCTGACGGAGTCAACGCGCTGGAAAAAGCACAGGCCCATCACCCCGAGCTGATCATCCTCGACGTGCTCATGCCGCGCATGGACGGACGGGAAACCCTCCGGCGTCTGCGCAAGGCCAACATTTGGACTCCGACCATTTTGCTCACGCAGGTTGGGGAGGCTTCCGAGCGTGCCCTGGCACTGGAAGAAGGCGCGGATGATTACCTGAACAAACCATTCGATCCGCATGAACTGCTGGCACGTATCCGCGCTGTGCTGCGGCGGGCGCGGCCGGGGGAACGATCCCTATCCGCCGCCTGGCTGTTGACGGCGAAAGATCTTACGCTTGATCGCCGCGCGCGGCGTGCGACATTGGCAGGCAAAGTATTGGAATTGACTCCCAAGGCGTTCGCAGTTCTCGAGCACCTGATGACTCATCCCGATGAAGCGGTGACGCGTGAGCGCCTGCTGGACGTGGTCTGGGGTTGGGAATATCCCGCGGGCACCCGCACCGTAGACACGCGCATGGCGGAGCTTCGCCGCGCGCTGAATGATGATCCGGCGGAGCCGCGCTTTATTGAAACGATTCCGAGCGAAGGCTATCGTTTCATTGCCGCGGTGCGGGGTGAAGGGTAGAGTGCGCCACGCCCAATTCACTTCCCTATGACCCGCAGCAAGGTTAGAATCAAACCCATGAATTTCCTAAAGAGAAGATGGAGGCGGATCCTGTTCTTTTCCCTTCCGATTCTTGTGGGGTTGTTACTGTCTATTCTGGCGGGAATTATATTGCCAACCGTTTTTCCGGTTCTTTCCTCCATTGACTTTGGTACCGCCGCCTTTGTTTTTGGCATGACCATCCGCAACCCGCGGTTCGTAGCATTTGTGTTTGGGTTCCTGGTGACGGCTGCGATCATCGTAATCTACTACTGGGACAAACGCCGCGTAGCGCAGGCGCAAACCATGTACGCCGATTATCTTCAGGACGTCAACCAAAAGCGGCGTAACTTCATGCGTCGACTCGATCATGAGATCAAGAATCCGCTTACGGGTCTGCGGGCCGCGCTGGTCAATTTGCAGGAGGCTAAAGAAAGCGACGAGCGCGGTCGTGCGGTGACGAATGCCAGCCGGGCGCTGGAACGTCTCACGCGCCTATTGACTGACCTGCGCAAATTATCTGACCTCGAAGAGCGTACCATCGAGCGCTTCCCCGTCGACGTTCCAGACTTGTTGGAAGATGTGGTCACAGCAGTGCGTATTCTGCCAGTCTGCAAGGGACGTGAGATCAGTGTTTTGATCCCGAAGGTCCCATCGCCATTCCCGACCCTCATTGGGGACCGCGATCTGCTGGTCCTGGCCGTGTATAACCTCGTCGAAAACGCGCTCAAGTTTACGTCGGAGGAGGATTCGATTGAGGTCCGGGCCCTGGAGGACGGCCGCACGATCGTCATCGAAGTAGCGGATTCGGGCACAGGCATCCCCGTAGAGGACTTATCCAAAATATTCGAAGAGTTGTATCGCGGCTCCAACGCGCGCGGCACCGAGGGCAGCGGGCTGGGGCTGGCACTGGTGAATCGGATTGCGGCCCTGCACCGGGGTGGGGTGGGAGTGCGTTCCAGCCAGATTGAGCCGCGCGGCACGGTTTTCACGCTTCGTTTGCCGCGCCGGTAATGTGCTGTTCCGCTCGAAGGGATGGGGAAAATAAGCCTAAAACTCAATTTTTGACCCAAAATCAACCAAACTAGCTCTTTTCAGGTGTTACAAAACTGTAACAACGCTGGGACAAGCTTGTAACAGCGGGGGACTAAGATAT
>Ga0114129_10013526_pt1 | contig 11629 bp, 7 predicted proteins | sample RhiMetdeltSRZDD1_FD_80071 | JGI IMG/M metagenome (GOLD analysis project Ga0114129, IMG submission 80071) | Populus rhizosphere microbial communities from Tennessee, USA - Rhizosphere MetaG P. deltoides SRZDD1 (version 2) (version 2) | ecosystem: Host-associated > Plants > Roots > Rhizosphere >... | reverse complement strand
TTCTCCAGCAGCTCGACCCCGGGCGCCAGCTCGGCCAGCCGCCGGCGCACCGGTTCCACCGAGTAGCGGGGATCCGGTCGGCCCTTGGGCCGGCCGAGGTGGCTACAGGCCGTGACCTCCGCTCCCTGGTCCTGCAGCCAGCGGATGGTCGGTACGGCAGCGCGGATCCGCAGGTCGTCGGCGATCTCGCCGTCCGCGAGGGGCACGTTGAAGTCGGCCCGCAACAGGACCCGCCGGCCGTTCAGGTCCGGCAGGTCCTCGAGGACGGGCACGGAGGACGGAGACGGCATGCGCCGCGACCCGCTAGGACCGGTTGGCCGCGCCGACGATCTGCACCAGGTCGACCAGCCGCTGCGAGTAGCCCCACTCGTTGTCGTACCAGCCGAAGACCTTGACCAGGTTGCCGATGACCTGGGTCAGCTGGCTGTCGAAGGTGCAGGACGCCGGCGAGCCGACGATGTCGGACGAGACCAGCGGCTCGGCCGAGTAGTCGAGGACGGGAGCCAGCGGCCCGGACTCCGCCGCGACGGCGAAGGCCTCGTTCACCTCGTCCACCGTGACGTCCCGGCCCACCACGCCGGTGAAGTCGGTCAGCGAGCCGTCGGGTACCGGGACCCGCAGCGACTGGCCGTCCAGCCGGCCCTGCATGGCCTCCAGGACCAACCCCGTCGCGCGGGCTGCGCCGGTGCTGGTGGGCACGATGTTGATCGCGGCCGCCCGGGCCCGCCGCAGGTCGTTGTGCGGTCCGTCGACCAGCATCTGGTCGCCGGTGTAGGCGTGCACCGTGGTCATCAGGCCCCGCTCGACGCCGAAGGCGTCGTCGAGCACCTTGACCATCGGCACGAAGCAGTTGGTGGTGCAGGACGCGTTGGACACCACCTTGTGCTGGGCGGGATCGAAGGTGTCGTCGTTGACACCCAGGACGAAGGTCGCGTCGGCACCCTTGGCCGGTGCGGAGACGATGACGAACGGCGCCCCGGCCTCGAGGTGCATGGCGGCCTTGTCGCGGGCGGTGAAGATGCCCGTGGACTCGACGACCACGTCGACGCCCAGGTCGTCCCACGGCAGGGCCTTCGGATCACGCTCGGCCAGCACCTTGAGGTTGTCGCCGTCGATCTCGATGCCGCCCTCCACCACCTTGATCTCGTGGTCCAGGCGCCCGAGGACCGAGTCGTACTTGAGCAGGTGGGCCATGGTCTCGACCGAGCCCAGGTCGTTGACGGCCACGAAGTCGATGTCGGCACCCGACCTCTTGGCGGCCCGGAACAGGTTCCTGCCGATGCGGCCGAAGCCGTTGATTCCCACGCGGATGGTCATCGAGAAGACCTCTCAGTCTCGTCAGTCTCGGATGGGGCCCGTGCGAGCAATCTACGAGGACCGCAGGAGGGCGGCCAACGCTTCCCCGAGGCGATCGCTGTCGTGGGACAGCCCGTGCGATCGGGCGACGTCGGCCACGGCGACCGGGACGTCGAGCTCGCCGAGGCGCAGCTGCCCACCGGCCTGGACCAGCACCACGTCGGCGCGGACGCCGTGATCGCCCAGCGCCCGGACATGGCGCGCGACGTCGTAGCCCCGGGTCTCGGCGGCCTCGGCCCGCAGGTTGCATACGTAGACCCGCTGGGCCGAGGTGGTCGCGACCGCGTCCCGGAGGTCGTCGACCAGCAGCGGCGCCAGCACGGACGTGTACAGGGAGCCCGGCCCCAGGACCACCTGGTCGGCCTCGTGGATCCGACCGGCCACGCCCTCCGGCGGCTTGACGCCCGGCGGGTCGAGCTCGACCCGGGAGATGCCCGGGGTCCTGGCCACGGCGACCTGCCCGGTCACCGTCTTCCCGGCGCCAGTGGTGCCCCGGAGGACCACCGGCTCGGCGGTGGCCGGCACGACGCGGCCGCGGCCGGGGTCGACACCCAGCAGCCGGGCCATCTCGTCGGTGGCGGCCAGGAAGTCGCCGGTGACCGCGGCCAGGCCAGCCAGCATGAGGTTGCCCAGGGCGTGGCCCTCGACATCGGTCCCGGCGAACCGGTACTCGAGGGCGAGGCCCAGCGGGTCGTCGTCCAGACCGGCCATGGCGGCCAGGCAGCGTCGTAGGTCGCCCGGAGCGGGCATCGCCATCGCGCTGCGAAGGCGTCCGGTCGAACCGCCGTCGTCCGCAGTGGAGACGATGGCCGTCGTGTGGCCCGCGTACTGCCGGACGGCCCGGATCGTGATGGCCAGCCCGTGGCCACCCCCGATCGCCACGACACGCGGCGTGCGGTGCTCGGTCATTGGCCAGTCGTCACGGGCCAGGGCCCCTCCGTCGTCCTCGTGGCGTCGTCTGCGTCCCCTAAGTCTTGTCGACGTCTCGGTGGAGGATGCTGGGCGAGAATCCGTGCCGACGCAACACCGCGGCGACCTCCTCGGCCAGGACCACCGAGCGGTGGCGGCCGCCGGTGCAACCCAGGGCGATGGTCAGGTACGCCTTGCCCTCGGCCACGTAGGCCGGCAGGAGCTGGGCCAGGAGATCCTCGAGGCGGGCCAGGAACGCGGTGGTGGGCGCCTGGCCCATCACGAAGTCCTTGACCGGCCCGTCGAGCCCCGACAGCGGGCGCAGATGGTCGATCCAGTGCGGATTGGGCAGGAACCGGCAGTCGAGCACCAGGTCGGCATCGAGCGGCAGGCCGTGCTTGTAACCGAAGGACATCACGGTGGTCTGCATGGCGCTGGCCGAGTCCTCGTCGGGGAACAGCGTCACCATCCGCCGCCGCAGGTCATGGACGTTGAGATCGCTGGTGTCGACGACGATGTCCGCCTCGTCCCGGACCGGCTGGAGCAGCTCACGCTCGCGCTCGATGGCCGGGACCAGGTGCTCCTTCTCCGCGGCGCCGGACTGCGGATGCCGCCGTCGGGTGCTGACGTAGCGCCGGACCAGCGCGTCGGTCGACGCCTCGAGGAACACGACGCGCACGCTCGCCCCTGACGACCGCAGCCACTCCAGCATGGGCTGGATCTCGTCCTGGTAGGCGCCGGTGCCGACCACCAACGCCACCCGCTCGATGGAGGAGGCCGGGGCCTGGGCCAGCTCGACCACCTTCGGCACCAGCTCGGGCGGCAGGTTGTCGATCACGAACCAGCCGAGGTCCTCCAGGTGGTCGGCGGCCAGGCTGCGCCCGGCACCCGACAGGCCGGTGATGACGACGAACTCGCTCACGACTGCATCAACTGGGCATCGCCGTCGATGCCCTGCGTGTGGAGTAGGGGACCACGCTCCGCAGCGTACCGGTGACCTGGTGAACGCCGGGTGACCGCCCTGCGAACCTGCCGCCGGCTCGGTGGCGCCGGCGTCGGAGCGCGCGTCGCGGGTGGGTCAGTGGAGCTTCTCGTAGACGGCCTTGGCGACCGCGTCCGGGAGCCACCGGAGCGCCACCAGCTCGTCCAGCGAGGCCCGCTGGACAGCCCGCACCCCGCCCAGCTCGTTGACCAGCCGCTTGCGGCGGGCCGGCCCGAGCCCGGGCACGTCGTCCAGGGCCGATCGCGTCATCCGCTTCCCCCGCAGCTGCCGGTGGTACTCGATCGCGAAGCGGTGGGCTTCGTCCCGGATCCGCTGCAGCAGGTAGAGCGCCTCGGACCCCCGGGGAACGCGGATGGCGTCGGCCTGGCCCGGGACGAACACCTCCTCGAACCGCTTGGCCAGCGAGGCGGCGGGGATCTCCTCCGCCAGACCGAGGTCCTCCAGCACGCGGACCGCCACCCCGAGCTGGCCCTTGCCCCCGTCGACCAGCAGCAGCTGGGGCGGATAGGCGAACTTACCGGGGCGCTCGCCCGCCGGCTTCCGCCGCTCGGCCAGGTAGGCCGTGAGCCGCCGGGTCAGGACCTCCTCCATGGCGGCGAAGTCGTCGTTGCCCGCGACGCCCTTGATCTTGAACCGCCGGTACTCCGACTTCCGGGGCAGGCCGTCCTCCATGACCACCATCGAGCCCACGTAGTCGGTGCCCTGGATGTGGCTCATGTCGTAGCACTCGATGCGCAGCGGAGCATCCGGGAGGCCGAGGTGCTGCTGCAGCTCGTTGAGCGCCTTGGCCCGCGCGTTGTGGTCCGAGGCCCGCCGGAGGCGATGGCGGGTGAACTCCTCCGCGGCGTTGCGGGTCACGGTGGCCTGCAGGTCGCGCTTGCCGCCCCGCTTCGGCACCCGGACCGCCACCTGCGACCCCCGCAGGTGCGATAGCCACTCGCTGTAGAGGCCGGCATCCTCGGGCTCGGTCGGCACCACGACCAGCTTGGGGATGCCCAGGGGAGGGTCGTCGTAGAGGCCCTCCAGGACGGTGTCGACCAGCTCGCCGGGGCTGACGTCCTCCACCTTGTCCAGGACGAAGCCCTTGCGGCCCACGACCCGGCCCCGGCGCACGAAGAACACCTGGACCGCCGCTTCGAGGTCGTCCTCGGCCAGCCCGATGACGTCGAAGTCCTCGTTGCGGTCGGCCACCATCTGCTGGCGCTCGACGGCCTTGCGGACGCTGGCCAACCGGTCGCGCAGCCGGGCCGCACGCTCGAAGGCCAGCTCGTCGGAAGCCTCCTGCATCTCGGCCTCCAGCCGCTTGACCACCGCCTCGGTCTCGCCGTCCAGGAAGTCGAGCAGCTCCTGGACCAGCTGGTCGTAGTCGGCCTTGCCGATCTCGCCCACGCACGGGCCGGAGCACTTCTCGATGTGGAACAGCAGGCACGGCCGGCCGAGCTGGTGGTGGCGCCGGAACTTGTTGTCGCTGCAGGTGCGGACGGGGAACGTCCGCAGCAGCAGGTCGAGGGTCTCGCGGATGGCGTAGGCGTGGGCGTAGGGGCCGTAGTAGCGGACGCCCTTGCGCTTCCGCCCCCGCATCACCGTGGGGCGGGGCCACTCGTCCTCCACGGTCACGGCGAGGAACGGGTAGCTCTTGTCGTCGCGCAGCCGGATGTTGAACCGGGGCCGATGCTGCTTGATGAGGCTGAACTCGAGCATCAGCGCCTCGACCTCGTTGCGGACCTGGATCCACTCGACGGTCTCGGCCGCCGCCACCATGGCCGCGGTGCGGGGCGGGAGGTGGGTGTGGAAGTAGTTGGCCAGGCGGTTGCGGAGCGAGCTGGCCTTGCCGACGTAGATGACCCGGCCCGCGGCGTCCTTGAACTGGTAGGAGCCCGGGGCGTCGGGGATCGTCGCGGGAGCCGGTCGCTCGACCATGGAACTGAGGTTACGGCCCCGTAAACTCGCCTCACGCCGGCCCGGAACTACCGGCGACATATCGAAGCTCTGGGGACGACATCCCCGTGGGTGAGGCGACCGGGCTGTCCCCACCGTCCAGGACCAGAGCTCCCTCGACGGAGGAACAACATGCTGCGGCTCCAGACCCCCCTGGCTGAGCGCTACACAGCCGCGTCCGCTGATCAGCTGAACGAGCGGATCGGCGCGGCGAAGGCGGCGCTCGGCGACGACCTGTTCATCCTGGGTCACCACTACCAGCGCGACGAGATCATGCGGTGGGCCGACGAGCGGGGCGACTCGTACCGGCTGTCCGTGCTGGCCCAACAGCGACCCCAAGCCCGCTCGATCGTGTTCTGCGGCGTGCACTTCATGGCCGAGTCGGCCGACATCCTCACCAGCGACGAGCAGCGGGTGATCCTCCCCGACCTCAACGCCGGCTGCTCCATGGCCGACATGGCCGACATCGACGAGGTCGAGGAGGCCTGGGAGGCGCTGGCCGACGTCACCGACATCGAGCGGATCGTCCCCATCACCTACATGAACTCCTCGGCGGCGTTGAAGGCCTTCGTGGGGCGCAACGGCGGTGCCGTCTGCACATCGACCAACGCCCGGGCCGTGCTGGAGTGGGCTCTGGGCCTCGGTGAACGGGCCGGCCGGGAGTCGGTCGGCGCCGCCGGATCCGGCGACAAGGTCCTGTTCTTCCCCGACCAGCACCTGGGCCGCAACACGGGCGTGGCCCTCGGCTACGCGCTGGCCGACATGCGGGTCTGGGACCCCCGCCACGAGCGGGGTGGGCTGACCGAGGCCGACTGCAAGGATGCGACGTTCCTGCTGTGGCGGGGCCACTGCTCGATCCACCAGCGCTTCCTGCCGGCGCAGATCGACGCGTTCCGGGCCGAGCACCCCGACGGGATCGTGGTGGTGCACCCGGAGTGCCCACACGAGACCGTCCTGCTGGCCGACCAGGTGGGGTCCACCGACTACATCATCAAGGCCGTCGCCCAGGCGCCCGCCGGGTCGACCATCGCCGTAGGCACCGAGGTCCACCTGGTCAGCCGGCTGGCCCAGGACCACCCGGACAAGACCGTGGTCTCGCTGGACCCGCTCATCTGCCCGTGCTCGACGATGAACCGCATCGACCTGCCCCATCTGGCCTGGGTGCTGGACGAGCTGGTCGAGGGGCGGCTGGTCAACCAGATCACGGTCGATCCCGACACTGCCGAGTGGGCGCGGGTCGCCCTGCGGCGGATGCTCGAGATCGTCTGAGGTCAGCCCTCGCCGAGCTTCAGCAGCTGAGCGAGGAACTGGCCGGTCCAGCTGCGAGGCTCCGCCGCGACCTCCTCCGGGGTGCCCTCGGCGACCACCAGGCCGCCGCCGCTCCCGCCCTCGGGCCCCAGGTCGACGATCCAGTCGGCGGTCTTGACCACGTCGAGGTTGTGCTCGATGACCAGCACCGTGTTCCCCTGGTCGACCAGTCGGGACAGCACGGTCAGCAGCTTGCGGACGTCCTCGAAGTGCAGGCCGGTGGTGGGCTCGTCGAGGATGTAGATGGTGTGACCCGTCGACCGCTTGGCCAGCTCGCTCGACAGCTTCACCCGCTGGGCCTCACCGCCCGACAACGTGGTCGCCGGCTGGCCCAGGCGGACGTAGCCCAGCCCGACGTCGACCAGCGTGCTCATGTGCCGGGCGATGGCGGGCTGGTTGGCGAAGAACTCCAGCGCCTCCTCGCAGCTCATGTCGAGGACGTCGGCGATGTTGCGGTCCTTGAAGGTGATGTCGAGGGTGTCGCGGTTGTAGCGGGCGCCCTTGCAGACCTCGCACGGCACGTAGACGTCCGGCAGGAAGTGCATCTCGATCTTGATCGTGCCGTCGCCGGCGCACGCGTCGCAGCGGCCGCCGCTGACGTTGAAGCTGAACCGCCCGGGCTGGTAGCCCCGGACCTTGGCCTCCTGGGTCTGGGCGAACAGCTTGCGGACGTGGTCGAAGACGCCGGTGTAGGTGGCGGGGTTCGAGCGGGGGGTGCGCCCGATCGGTGACTGGTCGATGTCGATGACCTTGTCGAGGTGCTCGATGCCTTCCAGCGCCTTGTGCAGGCCGGGCGGGGTCTTCGACTTGTAGACCTTCTGCATCAGCGCCCGGTAGAGGATGTCGTTGACCAGCGTCGACTTCCCGGACCCCGACACGCCGGTCACCGCGACGAAGCACCCCAGCGGGAACGACACGTCGATGTCCTGGAGGTTGTGCTCGCGGGCGCCGCGGACGGTCAGCCAGTGCTCGTTGGGCTTCCGGCGCTGGACCGGCACCGGGATGCTCCGCTTGCCGGCCAGGTACTGGCCGGTGATGGACTCACGGTTGCGGAGCAACTTGTCGACCGGCCCCGAGTGCACGATCTTGCCGCCGTGCTCGCCGGCGCCCGGGCCGATGTCCACGACGTGGTCGGCGACCCGGATGGTGTCCTCGTCGTGCTCGACCACCAGCACCGTGTTCCCCAGCTCGCGCAGGCGCATCAGGGTCTCGATCAGCCGGTGGTTGTCCCGCTGGTGCAGGCCGATGGACGGTTCGTCGAGCACGTAGAGCACCCCGACCAGGCCCGACCCGATCTGCGACGCCAGGCGGATGCGCTGCGCCTCGCCGCCGGCCAGCGTGCCCGCGGACCGGGACAGGGTCAGGTAGTCGAGGCCCACGTCGAGCAGGAACCCCATGCGGGCGTTGATCTCCTTGACCACCTGCTCGGCGATGAGCCGGTCGCGCTCGGAGAGGTCGAGCGCGCTCAGCACCTTGGCCGCCTCGCCGATCGGGAGGTCGCAGACCTCGCTGATCGACCGACCGTCGATGGTCACCGCCCGGGACAGCGGCTTGAGCCGGGCGCCCTCGCAGGTCGGGCAGGGCACCAGCCGCATGTAGCCCTCGATCTGCTCCCGGCTGCTGTCGGACTCGGCCTCGCTGTGGCGCCGCTGCAGGAACGGGATCGCGCCCTCGTAGTTGGCGTGGTAGGTCCGCTCCCGGCCGTAGCGGTTCTTGAACCGGACCCAGACCCGTCCCAGCCCCTTGCCGTAGAGCAGGGCGTCGCGGTCGCGCTTGGCCAGCTCGCGCCAGGGCTGGTTGACGTCGAGCCCCAGCTCGTCGGACGCCGCCTCGACCAGCCGCTGGAAGTAGCGCTGATGCCCTCCCGCCCACGGGGCGATGGCACCGCCCTCGATGGACAGGTCGGGGTTCGGCACCACGAGCTCGGGGTCGACCTCGAAGCGGGTGCCGAGGCCGTCGCACATCTCGCAGGCGCCGTAGGGCGAGTTGAAGGAGAAGTTCCGGGGTGCCAGCTCCTCGAAGCTCCCGTGGCCGTTGGGGCAGGCCAGGTGCTGGGAGAAGGTCATGGTTTCGTCGGCCAGGCCCTCCTCGGGCGGGGGCTCGTCGTCCCTGCGCACCACTTGGACCTCGGCGACGCCGTCGGCCAGCCGGAGGGCGGTCTCCAACGAGTCGGTCAGCCGCCGCTCGATGCCGTCGCGGCGGACCAGCCGGTCGACCACGACCTCGATCGTGTGCTGCTCGTAGCGGGCCAGCTCGACCTTGTCGGTCAGCTCGTGGATCTCGCCGTCGACCCGGGCCCGCGAGAAGCCCTGGGCCGAGAGATCGGCCAGCAGGGTCTCGTAGGTGCCCTTGCGGCCCCGCACCACCGGCGCGAGGACCTGGAAGCGGGTGCCGTCGGGCATCTCGAGGATGCGGTCCACGATCTGCTGCGGGGTCTGGCGGGTCACCTCGGCCCCGCACTCGGGGCAGTGGGGAACGCCGATGCGGGCGAACAGCAGCCGCAGGTAGTCGTAGACCTCGGTGATCGTGCCCACCGTCGACCGGGGGTTGCGCGAGGCCGACTTCTGGTCGATGGAGATGGCCGGCGACAGGCCCTCGATGAAGTCCACGTCGGGCTTGTCCATCTGGCCCAGGAACTGCCGGGCGTAGGCCGAGAGCGACTCGACATAGCGGCGCTGGCCCTCGGCGTAGATGGTGTCGAAGGCCAGTGAGGACTTGCCCGAGCCCGACAGGCCGGTGAAGACGATGAGCTTGTCGCGCGGCAGATCGAGGCTGACGTTGCGGAGGTTGTGCTCTCGCGCCCCCTGGATGACGAGCGAATCAGCCACGAAGGATCAGGCTAGCCGGACAGCGCAACAGGGGAACGGATGTTCGAGCATGCCCACGGCCCGGCCTAGACGGCGGCCTCGCGGAGCTCGCGCTTCAGCTCGTTGATCTCGTCGCGGAGCCGGGCTGCGTACTCGAAGCGGAGGTCGGTCGCAGCCTCGTGCATCTCCTCCTCGAGGGTCTGGATCAGGCGGCCCAGCTCGCTCGGCGGGAGGTCGGCCAGCTCGTCGTGGAGCTTCTCGCGCTCTCCCGGCCGGCGGCGCCGCCGCCCCGCGCCAGGGACCGGGGCACCTTCGTCGGGCCGGATGTGGGCCAGGATGTCGGTGACCGCCTTGCGCACGGTGGTCGGGTTGATGCCGTGCTCGGCGTTGTACGCGATCTGGAGCTGGCGCCGCCGCTGGGTCTCGCTGATGGCCCGCCGCATCGAATCGGTGACCCTGTCGGCGTACATGATCACCTGGCCGTCGACGTTGCGGGCCGCGCGGCCGGTGGTCTGGATCAGCGAGCGCTCGTCGCGCAGGAACCCCTCCTTGTCGGCGTCGAGGATCGCCACCAGTGACACCTCGGGCAGGTCGAGGCCCTCACGCAGCAGGTTGATGCCCACCAGCACGTCGAACTCACCCAACCGCAGCGCCCGCAGGATCTCCACCCGCTCGATGGTGTCGATGTTGGAGTGCAGGTACCGGACCCGCAGGCCCTGCTCGAGCAGGTAGTCGCTGAGGTCCTCGGCCATCTTCTTGGTCAGCGTGGTGACCAGCACCCGCTGGTCACGCTCGATGCGGCGCCGGATCTCGTCCATCAGGTCGTCGATCTGGCCCTTGGTGGGCCGGACCATCACCTCGGGGTCGACGAGGCCGGTGGGCCGGACGATCTGCTCGACGACCCGGGACGACACCTGCAGCTCGTAGGGCCCCGGCGTGGCCGAGAGGTACACCACCTGGTTGACCCGCTCGGAGAACTCCTCGAACCGCAGTGGCCGGTTGTCGGCCGCCGATGGCAGCCGGAAGCCGTGATCGATGAGGATCGCCTTGCGGCTGCGGTCCCCTTCGTACTGGCCGTGGAGCTGCGGTACGGCGACATGGCTCTCGTCGATGACGCACAGGTAGTCGTCGGGGAAGAAGTCGAGCAGCGTGTAGGGCGGCTCGCCGGGACTGCGGCCGTCGATGGGCGCCGAGTAGTTCTCGATGCCGCTGCAGTAGCCGACCTCCTGCATCATCTCCAGGTCGTACTGGGTGCGCATCCGGAGGCGCTGGGCCTCGAGCAGCTTGCCCTCCTTCTCGAAGTACGCCAGCCGCTCGGCCAGCTCGGCCTCGATGCGGACGACGGCCTCCTTCATCCGGGCCTCGCCGGTCACGTAGTGGGTGGCGGGGTAGATCCAGAGGTCGTCGAGCTGGCGGATCATCTCGCCGGTCACCGGGTCGAGCTGGGTGATCCGCTCGATCTCGTCGCCGAACAGCTCGATGCGGAGCGCGGTCTCCTCGTAGGCCGGGTGGACCTCGATGGTGTCGCCGCGCACCCGGAACCGCCCGCGGGTGAGCGCCTGGTCGTTCCGCTCGTACTGCATGTCGACCAGCTTGCGGAGGAAGGCCCGCTGGTCGATCCGGTCGCCGACCAGGTGGAACAGCACGTTCTCGCGGTACTCCTCGGGCGAGCCCAAGCCGTAGATGCACGAGACCGAGGCCACGACGATCACGTCGCGCCGGGTCAGCAGCGCGGCGGTGGCCGAGTGCCGCAGCCGGTCGATCTCGTCGTTGATGCTCGAGTCCTTCTCGATGTAGGTGTCGGACGAGGGGACGTAGGCCTCGGGTTGGTAGTAGTCGTAGTAGCTGACGAAGTACTCGACCCGGTTGTTGGGGAAGAACTCGCGGAACTCGTTGGCCAGCTGCGCGGCCAGCGACTTGTTCGGAGCGATCACCAGCGTCGGCTTCTGGACCTGCTCGATGGTCCAGGCGATGGTGGCGCTCTTGCCCGACCCCGTGATGCCCAGCAGGGTCTGGTAGCGCTCGCCGGCCCTGATGCCCTCGCTCAAGCCCTCGATGGCCCGGGGCTGGTCGCCGGCGGCGGCGAACTCGGAGACCATCGTGAAGGGCGCGACGACGGCAGGCATCGTCATCACGCTACCGGGGGTCTAGGACAGCCAGAGTCCGCGATTCCGGTCGGCCCTAGCCCTTGGCAGCGGTGGCCGACAGCTCCCGGATCCAGGACCAGATCGCGTCGACCTGCTCCTCCAGCTCGGCGGGCGATCCGTCGTTGCGGATGACCCGGTCGGCGCGCGCCAGGCGCTCCGCC